>JGI24025J20009_10001531_pt1 | contig 17357 bp, 16 predicted proteins | sample Cruoilmetagenom3_FD_20009 | JGI IMG/M metagenome (IMG submission 20009) | reverse complement strand
CGCCGGAATGCCCCAAACCATCATGCCGCCGGGGCGGTTGGATTGTTCAAAAACATTCACCTCAAACCCATGGGTCGCCAGATCCTGCGCCGCGGCCAGACCGGCCGGGCCCGCGCCGACAATAGCGATCTTTTCGCGGCGGGTGACAGGGTGCTGCGCGGGGGTAAAATCCGCGCCCAGATGATCCATCACGCTGCGTTTCAGATTGCGGATCGCCACCGCGCCGTCGGCCTGCGCCCGCCGACAGGCCGGTTCGCATGGCGCATCACACACCCGCCCGCAGATCGACGAAAACGGGTTGGTGGCGGTGATCGCCTCGAACGCCCGTTGCCACTTTTGTTCCCAGATCAACCCCAGATAAGACGGCACATCGGTGCCCACCGGACAGGCCACCTGACAGGGGGCAGGCACATAGTGAATGTCATCCACGTCGTCATGGTATTCGGCGGGTGCGGGGGTGTTCTGGATGCGATCCAGGGTATAGACGTCGTTGGTCATGTCCGGTCCTCAGCCTGTCCGACAGGCAATTGTGTCGGTGTCATCGCGATGTTCGGGTTCATAGGGCAGGCCGGTGATCGCCGCCGCCTCGGGTGTCAGGGCCACCAGATCGTCCATGCCAAGCTGGGTCACATCATCATGCCCCAGCGCCCTGGTCAGCGCGGCGATCTGCCAGCGCACCGATTCAAAGAACCGGTGGATGTTCTGCGATTCAACGTCAGGCGTATAGCGGGTTTCATGCGCCGGATCCTGCGTTGCGATCCCGGTCACACATTGCCCCACATGGCAGCGCATACAGGCGATGCAGCCCCCCGCGATGATGGTCGAGGTGCCAAACGCCACCGCATCCGCCCCCAGGCACAGCGATTTCACCGCATCAATGCCGTCGCGCAACCCACCCATCAGCACCAGCTGCACCTTGTCGCGATAACCAATCTCGTGCAGCGCATCAATGGCCTCGACAATCGCCGACAGCGTCGGGATGCCGACGTATTCGATTACCTCGGCCGAGCCCGCCCCGGTTGATCCCTGCATCCCGTCCAGCTCAATGAAATCAAAGCCATCCTTGGCCGCGATCTTGATATCGTCGCGCACCCGGCCCGCACCCAGTTTGATGCTGACCGGCAGCTTGTGGTCGGTCGCTTCGCGCAGTTCCTCGACCTTGATCACCAGATCATCCGCCCCCAATATATCCGGGTGGCGTGACGGCGAGCGCAGGTCAATCCCCGCAGGGATGCCGCGAATGGCGGCCAGTTCCGGCGTCACCTTATTGGCCATCAACTGTCCGCCCAGCCCGGGCTTGGCCCCCTGGCTGATATAAATTTCCAACCCGTTAGCGCGTTTCATGTCCTGGATATTCCACCCCAGCCGCCCGCCAAGGCATTGAAATATCAACTGTTCCGCAGCATCGCGCTGTGCATCGGACATGCCGCCTTCGCCGGTGTTTTCGGCAATCCCCGACAGGGTGGACGCCATGCCGATCGCCCGCTTGGTGGATGCAGACAGCGCGCCGTAACTCATCGGGGCGACCATCACCGGCATCGACAGTTTCAAGGGGTCAGCGCCGTTGATCCCGCCCAGTTCGGTTTTCATTTCAACCTGCTGGACCACGTTCGGGTCAATCGAGTCGGCGTCAATGCGTTTGCGAAACGCGATGTCGGACAGATGCGGCAAGGCGCGCGCCGTGCCATAGCCGCGAATGCGATAGCGCCCGATGTGGGATTTGATGTGGATGTCTTCCTGAACCTTCTGGTTCCAGTAATCGGCCGTGCCGGAAAACTGGAAAAACGGGATTGACCGCACATCAGGTTCGCTGTTGGCATAGCGCAGCTTTTTGCCCGCGTTCACCACCTTTTGAAAACTGCCGCTGAACGGGATTTCGTGGCGATCCAGATAGGCCAGAATGCTGTCCAGCTCATCGCCTGGCAAATCCGTCACCTCGGCGTCGGACCCCAGCGAGTTGATCTTGCCCGCCACATAGATATCCCCGCCGGTCATATCCTCGCCCAGCCGCTCGCCCGATGCGCCCAGAATGATGATCCGCCCACCATACATCATATAGCCGGCCATGAAATTGGCATTGCCACAGCACAGCAACGTGCCCGCCTTCATCACTTGCCCCGCGCGGGACCCCATGTTGCCCCTGATCACCAATTCCGCGCCGCGAATGGCCACCCCGGCGATGGCACCGGCATTGCCCCCCACAATCACGGTGCCGCTGTAGATGTTATCGCCCAGGCCCCAGCCNGCGTTGCTGTCAATTTCNAACCGCGCGCCGTCAGACAGCCCGGCGCAGAAATACCCGGCAGATCCGCGCACCCGGACGGTGGTTGGCGTGGTCAGGCCGACCCCGATGTGATGGCGGGCGTCGGGGTTGATGACCTCGATAATCTCTTCCTGTTCGGCCAGTTTGCGCAACAGCTGGTTGCCCTCGCGGACAGACATGGCGGACAGATCAATCTGGTGCATAGGGTTGGTTTCCTGCGGTTTGGTGGGGCCTTAGCGGTGCCAGGTCTGAAAGGTGCCGGGGGCGGGTTCCATCGTGCTAAGCGCCTGACCGGGGAACAGTTTGTTCAACGAGACTTCCTCGGATGCGATGGCCACCATGTCGTCATTTTCAAACATCACCATCGGTTTCATCGCCAGCCGATCCTTGGCATAGCCGATTTCCGTCCTGGTCGAGACCAGGAACGAAAACGTCCCGTCCAGATCATCAATCGAGGTTTCCAGAGCGCTTTCCAGGCTGATATCCTGCTGCAGCTTGTCGGCCAGATAGACCGCAATCAGTTCGGAATCGTTGCTGGTGTTAAAGACAAAGTCGCGTTGTTCCAGACGGCGACGCATTTTCCAGTAGTTGGTGATCTGCCCGTTATGGACAATCGCGATATCGGCAAACCCGGTGGCCCAGAACGGATGCGCTGCCTCGGGGCGGACATCGCTTTCGGTGGCCAGCCGCACGTGGCCCAGCCCATGCGTGCCGGAAAATGATTGCACGTGATAGATATCGTCCACCTGATGCGCGGTGCCGACATCTTTCAGGATTTCCAGTGACTTCCCGATCGAGATCACCTTGGCCACATGTTCAACGTCGTAAGACAGTTTTTGAACATCGCCGGAAAACTGAAAGACTACGCGGTAATTGTTGCCAACCACTTCGTCCTCGACGATGTCCGCTGAATAATTGGCAAGGACGGTTCTGATCTTGGCAATCGCAGTATCTGCCTGATCGCCGGTCCCAACAAAAAACCGCGCCCGCAACTGGCCTTCGACCGGTTCGCCATACAGCGCGAACCCGGTCGAGTCTGGCCCGCGGTGCTGGCACCCGTCGAGCATATCCAAAAGTGCGGTTCCAGTCGAAGAGCTCCGGCCCGTTCCACTGCCTTTATAAAGAATCCCAGCCAAACCACACATGATACTTCCTCCTGTATCTGGGCATCAGCTAGATCTGCCTTGCAGAAGATGTTTGCCCGTGGGGAAAATAATTACACCATAAGGAATGATTGTTCAAATCCAATCGCCAGCGCAAGTGCCCCCACAAGCAACATTACGCCAAATCATCGGTTACTCTTCGTGCAATTGGGAAATCGCTGTTTTTTTAGGCGAATCTGATTGTCCTCAGCCCGGCGACGCGCGCGTTTGGGTCGTCCAACACAATATCAATGTCAGCGATATCCCCAGGGCCATTCCAAACCGCCGTTCAGGTGCGCCCCATACCAATAAACAACCGCCGATCGGCGTCTTTGATTGCCCGGCGGCCATGCATCACACGGGTATTGTCGATCACCGCGATATCACCATCTTGCCAGTTAATCTCGACGGTGCAGGTTTCGGCAAGGTCGCGTAACGCTTCGATTTCTTCGGTTGTCACTATGGAACCATCGGCCATTGTGTAGGTCGGTGCCTCGTAATTATGCGAGGGCCCAAGCACGGCGTTGGCAAATCCGAGACCATCTGACAGGGCCGACGGGCGCACTGGCGACAGTGTCAGTTCATAATCCAGCGATCCGTCGGTATTCAGGGTGAAATCCTGCCCGGGAATGGCGGCTTTGAATTGCTGGATATGCTCCATCGTCACGCTGTCAGGGTCATCCAAAGCCGGGTGTTCATTGACCAGATAGCGTTTCCACAGCTCTTCAGGCAGGCGCCGTTTCACGGTCATTTTTTGGGACCAGCGCTGTTTTTGCGCGTCGTCAAAGGCGTCAAACAAGCGCTGTCCGTCACAGATTGTTGTTTGCGAGCCCTCAAAGGCCGCCTGTGTGCAATGAAACAGCACAATATCGGGGCAAACCGGGGTATTGCCGTTTTCGATATGCAACCCGATCGGGCCCAGCCCGGCATCGACCTTCTGTGTGGTTTTGTCAGTATTTTCGCGGGCCGGGTCAAAGGTTATCGTTGTGCACATCTGCCGGGTCAGGTCACTAAAGGCGGGCAGGTCGGCGCCAAAACCGCGCAGCAAGGCCCAGCCATCCTGTTTCAGATGCTCCTTGATGGCGTCAACGCTGGCCGGATCTATGTTGCGGTTGCCCGGGGTCTGGGCGCGAATGACATTATAGCTCATATTTGGTTCCCTTCGGGGGACGGAAATTACAGTTTGTTGGCGGCCTGAAGCGCTGCCAGTGTTGCAGGGTCGCGGGCCTGTGCGCCGACCGAGCTGTCGATGAGTGACGGGAACATCCGTTGAATCCGCACAAACAGGGCTTCCTTGCCTTTCGGAAAGCATTCGCGCTTGCCCGACAGGATTGCGGCCCAGGTCTGGGCTGCGACGGTTTCGGTGCTGTCCAATGTCATGTGCATCGGTTCAACAAGCGCTGAAAACTCAGTTTCGGTTGCGGTACTGGTTGCACGCGGGGCCACATAGGTGACGCTGATACCCGATCCGCTTAGCTCTCGGCGGATGGCATCGGAAAACCCGCGCAGGCCGAATTTGGTTGCAGAGTATCCGGCAAAGAACGGGTAGGCGATATCCCCAAAGACCGAGCCGATATTCACGATCCGTCCGCTGGCAGCCCTAAGCGCGGGCAACAAGTTACGGGTCAGCGCGATGGGGGCCGTCAGGTTGGTGGCGATCATCCGGTTTAGATCGGCGTCGTCAAGCTGTGACAGATGTCCGACAGACAGCGTGCCGGCATTGTTGATCAGCACGTCCAGACGCCCGCCCACCGCATCGCTTAACGCGGCGCGCCCTTCGGGGGTGGTGACATCTGCGGTGACGATTGTGACCTCGGCCGCCGGGCACATACCGGCGGTTTCCTCCAGCCGCGCCCGGGTGCGTCCGGCCAGAATAAGGCTGTATCCCAGGCGGGAGGCTTCTATCGCCAGGGCGCGACCGATGCCGGAACCGGCCCCGGTGATCAGGGCGGTTTTCTGTTGGCTCATGATGCAAGTCTTTCGGGGTTTGCCACGAGAGTGATCGCGTCGCGGACATTGATTAAGCTCCGAGCCACCGCCCGGTTGGGGGTGCCAGCCGGGAACAACAGGCCGGGTTCGGTGGGGTCGGTCAGGATGATCCCGGCAGGGCGGGCATAATTGGGAAGATCATCCAGATGTTGCGCGATTTCGGCCAGTGTGATGGGGGCAACTGCCGCCACGATCAGCACCAATTGGCCGTTATCGTCACGCATCCCAAGGGCCGAGCAGACAATGCGCGGATCGGCATTAACCCGCTGTTCCACCCATTCCGGCGAAATGTTACGGCCCGCTCTGGTGACCAGCAGCGCATCCTTGCGCCCGTCGATCACCAGATAGTCGCCGTCGAAATGCCCCAGATCGCCGGTTTTCCATTTTTCAGGGGCAGGATCGCCATTCAGGTAACCGGCCATCACGGTTGGGCCTGTTATGGTGATTTCGCCATTTTCCAGGGAAACGTCCAACCCGTCCAGAACCGGACCAACCGTGCCGATACGCTGCTGGCCGGGGTGGTTCATGGCGACAACGGCACAGCATTCAGACAGGCCATAGCCCTCAAAACACGGGATATTCTGTGCCTGTGCCGCCGTGATCAGCGCCGGGGGGGATGATGCCCCGCCTACGGCAACAAAGCGCAGACTATCCGGTGCCTTGCGGTTTTGCGCCTTAAGGTCCGCAACCCAGCGGCCCAGAATGGCGGGGGCCAGCAGGCTGGTGGTGGGCAACTGGCTGTCAAAGGCCTGCGTTAGCGGTGCTATGGGGCCGCCAAACAGCGCCCTGGTGGCCTCGAACCGGAATACAGTATGCGCCCCGGCCAGGATCGGCAGGAAAATCCCGCAAATCTGCTCCAGCAATTGCGCCAGCGGCAGGACAGACAGATGCCGGTCCTTTGAGGTTGCGCCGATGGCCGCGCTGAGGGCGGACAGGGACGCATCCAACTGACGGTCGCCAATGATAACGCCCTTGGGATGCCCGGAAGAACCAGAGGTATAAATCACCCGCTCGGCCCCGCCTGTGTAGTCTGGCAGGGATTGTTTAGGCGCAGCGGACAGGGCAGGGGCGATGGTTTCGATATGGGGAAGGGCCGCAAATTGCGCCGGATCTGTGGTGACCACAGCGCCAATTCCGGCATCTTCTATGACATGGGCGATTTGTTCGGCGCTGAAGAAAAACGGTAATGGCACCTGCCGCCGTCCCGCGAGCGTGATGGCCAAATCCGCAACCACATAATCTATGCCGCCCGCCAGTCCGATGCCAATCGTTGCCGGGGCGTCGTGCAGACGTGCCGCCAAATCGGCAACGCGCGCAGACAGGGCAGACCAGGTGATCGCGGCATAATCATCTTCAAATGCCACGATTTCGGGGCGCGCGGTGGCCTGTGCGGCCAGCGCCAAAAATACAGGTTTCATCAGGATGCCTCGGATTGCCAGCTGGGGGCCTGGGCGCGCGGGCACAGGGCCACTGGCACGGTGGCGGTGTCGCGAAAGGCGCATACCCAAGGGTCGGTTTCGTAATAGTCGCCCCAGTTTTCCGGGGCAGCGACCCGGTTGGGAATGGCGGCAGATATGGCGATAAACCGCAAACCGGCGCGCCTCAGCAGGTGGCGCAACGCCCCGGTGGCGGTGAAGACGCCACAGGTCATGCCCTGCGTGCGGCCCCAGCCAATCATCGCATCCATCAGCGGCAATACCGGAAACGGGGTGGTCGAAGCCAGGGAAACCACCTCCATGATTTCGCTGCGGGGCACCACTTGCCCGGTGCGCTTCAGCAGGTTATGCTCAAAGCTGTCGTCCAGATAGGGCTCTGAAAAGAAGCCACTGGCGGCTGTGCGCAGACCTGCGGCGCAGATGATGGTGCCATCGTTGCGCTTGGCGGCGACCAGAACCGGGGCGAAACTGGTGACCCGGGCGCGATATTTGTCCCAATAGATTTTCTGGATATGGTCTTGTGCGGCTGACCGACCGGGGCAATCCCCTTTTAGAAATTCAATCTGCATCTTTATCCTCGTGTCAGCGTGTGCGCTTGCATGAGGGCATTTGGCGGCAATTGACTTACAGGATGCTTACAAAACCGGGGTGCTGAAACAACGGGGCGTTTTGCGCGCGCAAAACAACCGCCTGCGCCTATTGCGGCTTTGCGCCGAATTCAAAGACAAAGATGCTGCCACTGCCGGGCCGGTTTTCGATTTTCAGTTGGGCGCCATGGGCTTTTGCCACTGACTTGACAATGGCCAGCCCCAATCCAGACCCGCCGGGCCGGTTCTCGGCAATCCCGCCCCGGTTAAAACGTTCGAACAAAGAAGGTTTTTGACTGTCCTTGACGCCTGGCCCCCGGTCCAACACACGCCAGCCTGCCGGATCTTCTGTCATCTCAATTTCGATTTCCGTGCCTTTCGGCGAATAGATCAGCGCATTCCTGACAAGGTTTCTCAGCGCAATTTCCAGCAAGGCTGCATTTCCCCAAACCTGATCTGACGTGTGTCCGCTGACAGCAATCGACTGGCCGTCGCGCACCGCCTGAGGGGCCATCCGCCCGGCGAGTTGCACGGTAAGGGCCTGTAGGTCGATTTCTTTGAACCGGTCAGGATTTGTCGCATCAGCGCGGGCCAGATTGATAAGTTGTTCAAACATCTGGTCCAACCGCTGCACATCCTGGGTCAGGCTGGCGCGCAGATCTGGGTCTTCGATCGCGTCAACGCTTGACTGCAACACCGCCAGGGGCGTGCGCATTTCATGCGCCACATTCGACGAAAAATCCCGTTGCAATTGATACCCTTGTTCCAACCGGGAAATCGCCCCATTCACCGCGTCGATCAGCGGGGCAATCTCAGACGGCAGGCGGTCCGATTCCAGACGATGCCCGGCGGCATCCGGGCCGATGACACTGGCCTGTTTCGAAATGCTCAAAAGCGGGGCCAGTGATCTGCGCGTGGCCAGGATCGCCGCGATAAGCACCGCAAACACCCCCAGAACANCCCACCAGATTTCCTCTTCTANCTCGTGGACAANTTTATTGATGTTGCTCTGTTCGGTACCCGCCGGGTGGATNGAGGCCAGCGCATAGATCGCCGTGTCGTCAGCATTTGTCTTTACCGCAACGCCAATCCGGTTGCGGGCAAGGGATATTCGGGTTGGCGCATCCATCGCCATGGCCGAAAGCTGGGCCTGAATGGCGGGCGCGGTTTCGGCGCCAACCACAGCCTGTGCGTTCTGGTCAAACAGCGTATAGCGGTACAGGCCGGTATCACCGCGAAACCGCAGCAAGCCGGGGTCAAAGCCATAATGCGGCGCATCTGGCTGAACCTGGTTGGCAATTTCCCACGCCTCGGTGATCAGGGCATCGACCAGGTTTTCTTCAAGATGCTCATAGAATTCGCGGGTTAAAATTGTCATGGCCAGACCGATGCAAAAGCACAGCGCCAGGATGATGTTCAGGACCAGATTGCGTTTCAGAGAATAGCGGCCCCCGAAGATCGCGCACAACGCCTTCATGTGCTGCCTTCTTCCAGAAAATACCCGATCCCGCGCAGGTTGATGATTTGCGGGGTGGCGCCGAAACCCACCAGCTTTTTGCGCAACCGATGGGCCGCCACCTCTATCGCGTTCAGGGTGGGGGGCTCGTCAAACCCATACAGCGCGTTTTCGATGCTGTCCTTGGACAGAACCCGCCCCTTGCGCCGCATGAACAGTTCCAGCAACGCCAGTTCGCGCTTGGAAAACCGGGCGGTTTCGCCGTTGATCCGGACGGTCCGGTCGATGGTGTCGAACTGGATGTTCCCGGCGTCCAGATTAAGGCCCAGCGCCCCGCCGGGCCGCCGCAGCACCGCCTTGATCCGGGCAATCAGCTCGGCCACCGCAAAAGGTTTGACGATATAATCGTCCGACCCGGAATTCAGCCCGGCAACCCGGTCGTCGGTCGCATCGCGCGCGGTGCAGATGATCACCGGAATCTGCGCGGCAGTACGTTTTATGTCGCGCAGGACCAACAGGCCTTCGGTGTCGGGCAGGCCAAGGTCCAGAATGATCGCGTCATATTCATAGCTGGCAACCGAATGCAGCGCATCGCCCCCGGTGTGAACGACGTCTACCGCGAACCCGCTTTTGGTTAGGCTGGCGCTGGTGTTCAGCGCCAGTTTTTCATTGTCTTCCACATAGAGAAGCCGCATGCCGCGCAGTCCTATTTTCGGGCCTATTTNCNCNGTCCTGTTNTNGGGNCTACTTTCTGACATAGGTAACAGTAGAGCCATCATCGGCGGTAAAGCTGACATGCGCAAGATTGCCGTCGGGATCAAACCAAAGATCACGCTGCAATCCGCCGGNCAGGCGATAGTGATGTGCTGTGATCTTGCCGCGCTTCAGCGGAACGGTTTCAGACCCCANATCGGTGACACGCACCGACATGGTTTTGCCATCGACCGTGTTNACCAGTTTCGAGCTGCGCACAATGTCCTCGTTCCACAGGCTGGCGGGCAGNAGCTTTGTGGCGCCGATGTTCAGCTTGTGTGGCGTCCCATCGTCATTGGTCTGGGAATTCAGGCCTTTCAGCTGGTCGCCTTTCCAGGTTTCGACNCTGGAATGCTTGAAGCTGTAGAGGGTTGCGCGGATCAGCGGCACTTTGACGGCCACATCTGTCGCCACTGTTACCGAAAACGCCCCGGGGGATCCGGAGAACCGATAGCTGTGATCGCCGATATCCTTGCCTTTGCGCATCACCTCAAAGGCAAGCTTGCCCGAAGATGGCAGGGTTGCAGCACTTAGCGGGGCAGTGGCTGCGATCAATAGCCCCGCGACAAGTGAAAATACACGCATGTTTGTCTCCTTACAGGCGGTGTGAATTGTGATTGTGAGGCGGGTGATTTCAGCCAAGGCTTACAGGAGACTTACAAATCGGGTTGGGGCAGGATTTCCCAATTGCGGGGGCATCGCCAATATGGCCTCAATTGCCGGGAAAGGGGGCAATCCCAATGCCTGCATTCGGCGTCCAAGGCCGGGGTCGTCGGGGTCGCCTAGTCGCTGGGCAAGGAACATATTGATTGCATGCTATCCAAGATCACCCGAAACTGGTTTCTGAAAGTGGATGAGGTCGCCAATATGATTGTCTGGCTGGCCTGCTGCGAAAACTCTTTCTCGACCGGGGCGCTGTTTGATGTCTTGGGCGGGTGAGCTACGAACAACAGGCAGGACGGGACATGAAAACAATTGCAGGGTTTGATCGCATCGGCGAGGAAAACGCGTTTGCCGTTCTGGCGCGCGCTGGTGTGTTGGCGGCGCAGGGGATGGATGTGATCAATCTGGGGATCGGGCAGCCGGATTTTCAGACACCGCCGAATATCGTCGAGGCGGCGATCAAGGCCCTGCGCGACGGGCATCACGGGTACACCCCAGCCACTGGCATTCCGGCATTGCGCGAGGCGGTATCGGCCGATCTGCACCGGCGGTTTGCTGCGGAAGTGAGCCCGGATAATGTGCTGATTGTCCCCGGTGGCAAGGTGACGATGTTCACCGCCATTTTGATGTTTGGTGAACCCGGCGTGGATATCCTTTATCCAGATCCGGGGTTCCCGATTTACCGCTCGATGATCGAATTCACCGGGGCGCGCCCGGTGCCGGTGCCGATCCGCGAAGAAAACGGCTTTGCCTTTTCTGCGGCCGAAACCCTGTCTTTGATGACGCCCGAAACCCGGCTGCTGATCGTGAATTCCCCGGCCAACCCCTGTGGCGGCATCACCCCTAGGGCCGAGGTGGATGCGCTGGTGGCCGGATTGGCGGACCACCCGGGCGTGGCGGTGATGTCGGACGAGATTTACGACCAGATGCTGTATGATGGCGAGGAACATGTCAGCCTGCTGACCTATCCCGAAATCCGCGACCGGCTGATCCTGCTGAACGGCTGGTCCAAGACCTATGCGATGACCGGTTGGCGGATGGGCTATTCGGTGTGGCCAGACGGGTTATATGACAAGGCGCGCAAACTGGCGGTGAATGCATGGTCTTGCGTGAACGCACCGGCGCAATATGCGGGGCTAGAGGCGCTGACCGGGCCGCAGGACGCGGTGGGCGAGATGGTGCGCGAATTCGATGCGCGGCGCAAACTGGTGGTTAAACTGCTGAACGATCTGCCCGGCGTCAGTTGCATTACGCCTAAGGGCGCGTTTTATGCGTTCCCCAACATTTCTGGTACTGGGATCAAGGCCAAAGTTCTGGCGTCGGAATTGCTGGAGAAATCCGGCGTGGCCACTATTGGCGGGCCGGATTTCGGCATTTTGGGCGAGGGCTATATCCGGCTGAGCTATGCCAATTCGCAAGAGAACATTCGCAGGGCAGTGGCACGGATGGGGGCGTTTCTGGCAGAGCGGTGAGCAGCAGGCCAGAGCCCAAACGTACCGTCCATAATTCAAGCTATCGACAGCCCTAGTCAGCCAGTTCCAAAAACCTCGTGTGGCGCGGTGGTGATTATTGGTCCAGTTTAAATGTTCGTGCATGATTGGGGTTTTGTTGAGAAAGAACATCCGAAGGCTGCGTCGGCATTTTGGCGACGCAGTTCGACGATGTGGTATGTTTCTGCTTACTGCTAAGTCTTTGGTGGCTCGGGTGCCTTATCTGGTTCTTGCGAACCATCTTCGGAATTAACGGTCAGTTGCCGGGGTGTTGGCTCTGGGTCAGACTTTCCGGAGGGGTCGGCGTAGCGGTCGTTCAGGCTTTGAATATGGGTGGCGACTGTTTCGCGGACCAGACGCAGGTTGCGTCCGGCGCGGGCCCCCCAACCGGCGGGCTCTGTGTTGAATAGCGATTGGAACAGGCCAACACTTTTGAGAAAGGCATTGCGCAGGTTCAGATCGACCTGGCCGTAGACCTCGGCCAAGGGGGCGGCGATCCGTTTGGCGACCGCGCCGCGCAACCAGAAGTGAAACGACAATATCAGGATAAGCGCCCCACCGAGGCCGACCGCCGCGTCCAGGCGATGGGCCTTGACCCAGTCAAAGGTGAAGAGTTCCGCAGGGGGCATCCATTTGAAATAGGTCGCCAGCCCCACGACAACCGCAGCCACCAGCCCAAAAGCCACCGCATCGCCGATCAGCACACCACGGCGCCAGCGCGCTTTGGCTTTGCGCAATTGTGGCAGGATGTCATGTTCCAGCTCATTCGCGACAGTTTCCAGCACGCTGACAATGCGGTAATTGCGTTGCAATTCAACTTCGTCCATCCGGTCCACTATCTTTTTCAGATCGTGATCGCGTTTGACGCGGAACCGGTCGCGCAGGGCCTTGTCTTCGATTGGAACGGCGGCCTGTTCGTTGTAGATCGTATAGAACTGTCCCGAAGATAGCCCGGCCTGGGCAATCGCACGCTGCCAGGCGGCAACGATTTCTTCGGGGTTATCATCCCGGGCGGCGGTATCTATCTGGTTGAGAATATAGATGAATTTTGACGCATCCGTGCGATTGACAGTCCGGGCCACCAGATGTTCCAGCGTGTCCTGCATGGCACCGGGTTCCGGGTGGCGCGCGTCAAAGAACACCAGCACCAGATCAGAGAGATCGATGATATGGTCGGTGATCCGCAAGGTCGACCGGCGCTGATCATCCGCATCAAAGCCGGGTGAATCGATGATGATCTTGTTCTTGATCGCGTCCTGATTGGTGGTGCGCAGTTGCAGGTAGCTCTCAATATGCTTGCCTTCGCCCTGCGCGACCTTTTCGATCTCGCTGCTGATGCGGAAGAACGGGAACCGTGGGTCGGCGTCAAGTGCGGTACCCGGCAAGGTCTGATTGCCACTGGTCGCGGCCGAGCGGTGGCAGATCACGGTGAACTTGTCATCCACCGCCTGATTGCCGGTGCTTTGCAACGTGTCGCCGACATAGGTGTTGATAAAGGTGGATTTTCCGGATGAAAACGTACCCAGAACTGAAATCAGCGGCCACCAGGAAATCTGCGACGCCAGGGAATTGTCGCGATCCAGCAGGCCGATTTTGTACAGTAATTTGTCAAACCGATAATACGTTGGCAGCACTTCCAGAAGCGCCGGATTTTCGGCATTCAAGTGGCTTTCCAGACGCTTTAACCGGTTTTTGAGAAAGTGGCTCATGGGGGGGGCCAATATCAGTTTTGCAAAGTGGCCTAGTTGGTTGCCAGTGCCCGCAAGGTTTCAGCTTTTTGCGGGGCGATAGATTGCAGAACCCCGATGATCGGTAGGATTTGCGCCGGATTGGCGTGGCCCACCAACAGCTTGCCCGTGGCAAGATAGGCATCTGCGGCCTCGCCGTAGCGGCGTTGGGCGTAAAGGATATTGCCCAGTTCGCCCTTCACATCCGGGTTTGACGGGGCGTCCTTGGCCAGTGCTGCATAAAGCGCTTCGGATTTGGCCAGATCGCCTGCCCAATAGGCGCGCCGGGCTTGGGTCAACCGGATCTGAAGGTCGCTTTCTGTCAGGCTGGCCGTCTGTTGTGGTGCTGGCTGGCTGGCGGCAACCGGGGCGGGCGTTGGCGTTGGTTGTGTGATCGCAAGTTCTGCGGCAGCCTGCGTGCCGCCTGGCGCTGGGGTAGTTGGTGTTTGGGCGGCGTTGGTGGGGATTTCTTGTGCCGGAGCCTGAGCAGCGGCCGGGGTTGCAACCGGGGTCACACCCGAGGTTTTGACCGAAGCAGGAGCTGCCGCAGCCGCCGTTTGAGGGGGGGCGACCTGATCAGATGACGGGTGATCAAAGGGCCATCCAGCTAGATCCATAATCTGGTCGCGTTTGAACACTGCGACAACGGCCACGATAACGATGATGTATATTGTAACGAGGCGGACAAAGGGAATAATCATCGTTTTTCCTTATTTAATTAGTGTNTTGCAACGCAGCGGGTTGCATTCATCATTNGGTTTTCGACAAACTCTGGCCATAGATCGCGCGCGCCAATGCGTCCAGTTCGTTGGCGGCTTTCGAGTTCGGNTCGATCTCGAACGCNGCTAGCCCCTCGGAAAACGAGCGGCGGAACGCCAGGCGTTGTACCATTTTCTGCGGCAGNGCTTTGAACATGTCCAAAGACTGTAATGCCTCCATGGTTTCGCCGTTTTCACGGGATCTGGGGTGCGGATCGGCGCGGTTTACAAAGGCGGACATCGGCGGCATGCCAATCCTGTTACGCTCGGTGCGGACGATGTCCATAAAATGCTGCGTGGCCCAGATATCGGCCTGCGAGGGGGGCACAGGGATGACAATCTGGTCCGCCATGCGAATGGCGGCGCGCAGGGATTTCATATCGGACGTGCCGACATCCACCAGCCAGTCACGCGTCGCTTTGTCCTTGGCGGGCAGTTTGTGGACAACCTTTAGTGCTGGTTCAATCCCGTCTTCGGCCCGGATGCTGGCCACGTCTGTAATGGTGCGCTGCGGGTCAAGGTCACAGACCGTGACCTGATGGCCTTGGGCCATACGCCAGATCGCCATGTTGAACACAATTGTGCTTTTGCCGGTGCCGCCTTTGAAATTGGCAAAAAGTGTAAGCATGGGCGGTTTCCCTAATTCAGTCAGAGGCCGGTTTTGGGGGCTGCGGCGCAGACAGTGCTGTCGGGTCACGTCGTTGCCATCCTTCGGGCACCTGAAACGCCGACGGATCAATGGCCCCGACCGAGATGTTTTCAAGGCGGCGGATTTCGCCGCCGGGCAGATCCTCGCGGACCACAACACGCAGATCGGGGTCGTACCACCAGCCGCCGGTCAGGGTGTCGCGGCCCGGGGCCTGAATTTCAAGGTTCCAGTGTTCGGTCGCGCGCCCGTTCAGGGTTTCCATTTCGACAAAGCGCATCGCTGTGACGCTGCCATCGGGGTATTCCTGACGCAGCGCGTGGCGTCGGGTGGGATCCCACAGGATTGTCACGGGCGGGGTTTGCGGTTGGGCGACCAGCAGCCAGCGTTCCACGTTGATGCCGCTGACGACGTCGCTGCCGACTTTTTCGCATTGGGCCATCTGTGCCGGGTCGCACGGGGCGGCAGGGCCGCGCCCGGTGGTTGGCGGAACAGCCTGTCCGCGCATTTCCATATAGGTCTTTGTGTGTGGGTCCAGAACATACATAACACCCTGTTCTGGCAGCAGGATTTGAACGACCTTGCGGCCATTTTGTTCAAATTCCAGGCGCATGTTCTGGCCTGATTTGGTGACGGTTCCGGATGTTGTTGGTTGTCCGGCAATGCCGTGAACAGCGGTGGCGGAATACGCGCGGTGCGGGCTGGATTGCTGGGCGAATAACGCGCCTGCACTCAAAACAGCTACGGACGCGGCCGCAACAGTCGCAATGAACGTGTTAGGTCTGGGCATCCTGGACTCCGCTGATCATTTTGTGGAACTCGGCTCACCCGCCCCCGGTACCGGAGGCGGGAAGGGTTTTAACCAAAAGCGGGATTAGTTGCTTGCGGCTTCATCAGTGGCAACGGGCGCCTGAATTTCAGCGGCGTCACCATCGGCAGGTGCCGCGGCAGGTGCCTGCGGTGCGCCATACGGCCCCTGCGGGCCCCAGCCCCGCGGGCCCTGGGGGTAAGGCCCCCATGCCGGGTTCCAGCCGTTGTAACCTTGGTTGTAACCATAACCCTGACCCTGGCCCTGGCCGCGACCCTGGCCTTTGCCTTCGGCATTCCCCGAGAAGCCAAAGTTGAACGCGCCGTTGCCGGAGCCGTCGTTAGAGCCGGTGAACGGACCCCAGTTGTTGTTCCAGCCGTTGTTGTTACCCCAACCGTTGTTGCCGCCGAACGGGTTCCAGCCGTTGTTGCCGCCCCAACCGTTGTTGTTGCCACCAAACGGGTTCCAGCCGTTATTGCCGCCCCAGCCGTTGTTGTTGCCGAACGGGCCCCAGCCATTGTTGCCCCAGCCGTTGTTGCCCCAGCCGTTGTTGCCATAGCCGCCGTTATACGGGTAGTAGCCGGGCGCTGGTGCATAGCCGTAACCGGGGGCGGGTGCGCCGTAACCGGGAACCGGTGCGCCGTAACCGGGGGCCGGACCCCAACCCTGGGCACTTGCGGCGATTGCCATGACACTGCTCAAGCCGGCGGCCAGAGCTACGGAAAAGATTGCCTTACGCATTTTGTAGTCTCCTCAAGTTTTGTCCCGAACTTGTTAGGAACCTGGCCTCGGGACGAATGCCGGTGTCCATCAGATGCGCGCCTGTTACAGCCCGCCGTAAAATCGTCACGGATTTAAAAAAATCCGAATGGCGATAGGGTGAAACCTGGTGCTCCTCCGTTTGTTGTGTTGCCGGGGAAGGGGGGGAAGCCGCCCATTCCACCGGGAAAACCAAAGGGGCTGAAGGGGCCGTTGGACCCATAGCCGGGATAGCCATTGCCGCCGTAAGGCGCCGGATACCCATTGCCGCCGTAAGGCGCCGGATACCCATTGCCGCCGTAAGGTGCCGGATACCCATTGCCGCCGTAAGGCGCCGGATACCCATTGCCACCGTAGCCGGGCGCATAGCCGCCATAGCCCGGTGCCGGCGCAGGGTGGTACCCTTGCGGGTAGCCGCCCACAGCGGGGGGGGCATAGGGTGGCTGAGGCGTCGAATATTGGCCTGCGCCCGTGTTGGGGGCGGGCTGTTTACGGGGCTTTGCCGCCTGTAAAAACGGGCTGGCAGACAAGGCCTGTTCCAGCCCCGGCGGCGCAAACCGCTCGCGCGTTTGGGGGGGCTGTTGGGGGGCCACTTGCGGGCGCTGCGCCGGAACATCCCCGGCATAAGACGGCGCGGCGGGCGGCAGTGTCTGGGCCGCAAGCGGGGCTTGCAAAGGATAAGGATTCCATGGATTGCCACCCGATTGCGCGGCCACAGCCCCCGGCACAAGACTCAGCAGCGCAAAGATTGCAGCGACTGAACGTGTTGGCCTTTGGTATGTGCCGTTGGGGGTCATTTTTGTGCCTTTACCAATTATTGCTGCGGTTGGCGCGCAGCGCCGTTTTGCCAGAATCCGGCCGGGCCTTGCGGGCCGTTGAA
>JGI24025J20009_10001530_pt1 | contig 17362 bp, 10 predicted proteins | sample Cruoilmetagenom3_FD_20009 | JGI IMG/M metagenome (IMG submission 20009) | reverse complement strand
GTAGATATAGTTATGGGCCCTCCGGAGTTAGATATAGCTGAAGATGTACCACCTACCTCTAAAGTAGCAGTAGGAGTCTCAGTCCCTATCCCTAATCTGTCATTCTGGTCATCCCAAAACATTCCACTAAAAGATGCCCATGTGCCCGCATTGTTGTAAAGCATTTGTCCCTCTGTACCACTTGGTAGTAATGAATTTGCAATATCCCACCAAGAAAGTGTTCCACTATCATTTTTTAATACACCTGCAGTTGAAGAAACTGGTAATGTATACGTTATATCTGAACCCTGGTCCCCTCCCTGAAATATTGTGTAGTACGTTGGTGTAGTACCCGTTTCCTTAATCCCTAATAGTGTCTCTATAGCGACCTTTCCTGTTCCATTGGGTGCCATCACTATATCCCCATTACTACCCCCAGTTGAAATTGTTAATGGCCCTCCTGTATTACTAATTGTTGAAGAAGTACCAGAAACTTCTAGTTTGGATGTAGGATTATCCGTCCCTATCCCCACATTTCCATTAGCTAGTATTGTAAACAATCTCTCTGCACTAGTATTGTTAACTGCTAAATAGTAACCACTACTAGCATCCATATCAAAATGAAAAGTAGAACCTGCTACAGTATTAGCTCCTAAAACTAAATCCTCTGAAGTATCTGTTAAGTGGGTAAACGTCCCTGCATCTGTCCAAAGGCTCTCTCCACTACCACTTACACCCTCCCATGAAGCTCCATCATACACTTTAAGCTCTGAATTGGTAGTATCGTAGTAAATCATCCCTGTAGTAGGACTGTTCGTTCCCTCATACCCAAGAGACGTTGCTAATTTAAAGGCATCATCTGCTCCCTCTGCATACTTAGCTCTTTCTGAAAATATTGCATATGCACTAGCCTCTAAAGGCATCCTATTAAAGGTTTCTGTATAATTTACCCCATCCCCACTAGGGGCAAATTTAAGCTCTAAATACAAATCATCATAATCTGAAATAACCTCAACAACAGTATTACAAGTTCCATCGTCACAACCTGTACCAGTAGTAACTGTTCCAGAACCTAAAGAAAGCTCAAAAACACCATCATACTGGCCTATTTCTACACCAGTAATATCACTTCCAAAAGTCTCTGTTAACAGTAATGTTCCACCTGTCTCAGCAGTATAGTAGGATACTCTAAAGTCACAGGTATCGTTACCCGCACCATCAACAACACATGCTGGAGTACCCGGTACTACATTCAGACCCTCATGGCCTGTATCATTTCTTACTATCTTACCTTGGAAGTTAACAGTTTGGGATGTAACAGCACTTACTGGTGTTAGTATAGAAGCAACAAAAATAAAGGATACAATCAGCAAAATGAGTAAATTTTTTGCTACAACTGGGCAGTTATTTTTTATCATATCTGTCAGGCTTTATTTTTTCTTGATATTACAACGTTTTCTTAGGTATCAAGCCCGTGATATAATAATAGTAGAAATGTATACATTTGTCAAAGCATTTTTGACTATAGAATCCCCTTACAATATAACGCTTACTATCCTTTCTGGGACATAAATAAACTTTTTTATCTCTTTCCCTGATAAGTACTGTCCTAGAGTATCAGATTTAAGGACCTTTCCTCTAATATCTTCTTGGGTATCTTCCTTCGAAATTACTACTCTACCCCTAACTTTGCCATTTATTTGAACAGGAATCTCAATATTTAGATCCTCAAGTAGTTTTTTGTTGACAATAGGCCATTTCTGTAAATGGACAGAATACTCTTTCCCCATAGTATTACACCATAATTCCTCTGCAATATGGGGAAATATTGGTGCAGTAACTAAAACAATTTTCTCTAGGTCTTTACTATCAAACTCCATATTTGAATAAGCATTGTAAAACTCCATTAATCCTGCAATTGCAGTATTAAATTTGAAGCCTAAAATACTATTCTCTACCCTATCTATCAATTTCTCCACTCCTACCTTCACTTCTTTGCTACTTTCTTTAACTTTTCTCGTATATGCATCGTTTAAAAAGACATAATATTTAGCTGTAAACCTCTTAACCCCCTGAATTGTTCTAGTACTCCATTCAACATTACCATCATAGGGACCCATAAAGAGAAGATATGCTCTGGTAACATCTGTTCCATACTCCTCAATCAGTTTATCAGGTCCAATTACATTACCCAAAGACTTAGACATCTTAACTCCTCCCTCTCCTAATACTACTCCATGTATGGTTCTTACTTTGTATGGCTCTGGATCTCGAACTAAATCTAAATCATACAATACCTTGTGCCAAAATCTGGAATACAATAGATGCAAAGTAATATGTTCCTGTCCTCCCTCGTAATGGTCAACTGGCATCCAGTAATCGCTTAGCTCACGAGAGACGAATTCTTTGTCATTTTTAGGGTCACAGTACCTTAGGTAGTACCAACTAGACCCTGCCCAATTAGGCATAGTGTCTGTTTCTCTCTTAGCATCTCCCCCACATTTCGGACAAGTTACATTAACCCAATCGGTAATCTTAGCCAAAGGAGACTCTCCAGTACTAGTGGGTTCGTAACTTTCTACAACTGGTAGTTTAACAGGCAAGTCTGATTCAGGGACAGGTACTACCCCACACTTCTCACAATGAATAATTGGGATGGGTTCACCCCAGTAGTGTTGTCTTGAAAATATCCAATCATGGAGATGATACCTAATTGAAACCTCACCAATTTTCTTGTTTTGAATATATTCACCAACTTGCACTCGTGCATCTAGGCTGCTAGCACCATCTAAGAATTGGCTGTTAAAGACAATCCCTTCTCCAGTATATACTTGCTCAGGTTTTGTTATCTCAGATCTATCTCCTTGTGGCCCTTCAATTACTCTAATTACAGGAATGTTGTATTTAGTTGCAAATTGAAAATCTCTTTCATCATGTGCNGGTACTCCNACTACTGCTCCAGTNCTAACTGTTGCTAATACAAAGTCTGCAACCCATATTGGCAGTTGNTCTTTGGTTATGCTATTTAAGCAATATAGTCCAGTAGGCACACCTGTTTTTTCAGTAGTAATATTTTCTCTNTCTTCAGTTGTTTTCTCTTTACTCTTCTCTATATATTTCTTAACCTCTTGCCTATTCTTTTGGGGAATAGCTTCCATCAGTCTCTTTAAATATTCACTCTCAGGAGCTAAAACTACAAAAGTTGAACCAAATTGAGTATCTGGTCTAGTGGTAGATACTGTAATAACCTCGTTTGTACCTTCTACCTGGTAATTAATGTCATACCATGTCTTTTTCCCTATCCAATTCCTTTGTAAAGCTTTTACAGAATCAATATACTCTACTGTATCTAAATCATCAGCTAATCTATCTGCATACTGAGTAATTTTAAGCACCCATTGACTAATATTCTTCTTTTCAACCGGAGTCCCACATCTCTCATGGAGTGAGTTAATAACTTCCTCATTGGCACATCCAACCTTACATTTCGGACACCAATTGATCGGCATTTCGGTCTTATACGCTAATCCTTTTTCATAGAGTTTAAGAAAAATCCACTGTGTCCATTTATAATATGATGGATCTGAAGTATTAACTTCCCTACTCCAATCAAAGGATATCCCCAAGCTTTTAAGCTGTTTTCTAAAGTTATCAATATTTTCTTTAGTAATCTCTTGTGGGGGTCTTTTAACCTTTATTGCATAGTTTTCCGTAGGTAATCCAAATGCATCCCATCCTATTGGATACATTACATTAAAGCCTTTCATTCTTCTTAACCTTGCAACTGTGTCCATCATAGAGTAATTTCTGGTATGCCCAATATGCATACCTGGACCAGATGGATATGGAAACTCTACTAAAAGATAGTACTTAGGCCTTTCTTTATCTAAATCTTTACCTTCATAGCGTAAATCTTCAAACCATTTATCTTGCCATTTCTTTTCAAATTCTTTTGGATTGTATATATTATCCATTCCTCTATTATATACCTTAATTATGGACAATATTCTACTTTAAATTGAATATTTTGAAAAGTTCTCTATAATGCTGTTTTACATTGGCGTGAAAAAATAGAAGAAAGGTTTACAATAGTTAAACGAATTTAATCACTCTACTCTGTTGGATTTAGGATAGTACCTATAAAAAGTATCTCATCATTTTCGGTATCATCAATCGTAAAGAAGAATGGTCTATCAACTATCATTTCAAAAGTATCTTCTGATTCGGGAGGCATCCCTTTCAATTCCATTACTACCATAGTAACAGCAGCTGCTTCTGTTCCTCTCTCGCTGACATCTATATATGTCTTATGAATCACCCTACTTATGTCTACATTCTGACCAGTTACATCAATTATATCCTTGAAATTAGCTAATTCAGAATCAAATGCTTTTTCAATACCTAAATCTTTCAAAATATCATTTAAATTCTTAGAGTACTCTGTCTTAAATTTTGGTAACTCCAAATATCCTTCCATTTGAGAAAAGTCTTGATTCCAATTGTTCAGTTCTTCTCTAGTCATACCACTAACAAATTCATCAATCTCTATACCTTCATCCGGTAAGTAAACCCTCATAACGTATCTTCCATCTTCACCGTATGGTAGTTCTACTGCTTGGAAATCATCGTTTTCTTGATACTGGAAATCTGAGTCCATTGACATTAGATCTGTTTGTATAATTGAGCCATCAGCTATTGTAAAGTCTTTCTCCTGAGTAAAATCCTCATTAAACTGCTCTGTCCAATCTGCATTAAAGTATATTGCATTGATAAGGTACATTATATCCAAAGGATTTATCTTCTCCAATATTTTGGAGATCTTCCCATTAGTCTTATCATCCACCCAGTTATTTATAGTATCGACAGAGGATGAATCATTGAAATCTAAGCTTGTTGCTTCTGCATAGTAATAATCTTCTAAAAGATCTATAAAGTCTTGTTTAAATTCTAAGCCATCCTTACTCCATACTGAATTAGCAATATCTAGTGTAATATCCTCTTGTCCCAACATATCATCCATAAGACTCTTATAGTAGGTCTTAGAATTTTCATCAAGTTCTAATACCTCTCTTAGCTCTGTTAAAGTTTCTTCTTTTGCTCCTTCTGTTACCATAGCCATAGCCATTTTAATACTGAGTGGAGAGATAACTGTATTACTATCTGAAGTGACATATGCTTCTCTAAACAAATCTATCTCAAAATCTCCTGTTGAGGTAACTACATTTATAGGGTTATTACTACTACTAGGGTCAGAGGGTTCCCCTCTCTCTTTCATCAACATATATCCTAATACTCCACTAACAACAAAAAGTAAAGCACAAAGTATTGAGAGAGCTACTATTAATTTCTTAGAGTTATTCATATATATAAAACATATTAATTTATCCTATCTCTAATTTAGGATATTTAGAGAGATATTACAAGAAAAGAAGTAAGACTATATCCATGGACCTGAGGGGATTTGAACCCCTGACCCCATCGCTGCCAGCGATGTGCTCTAGCCAACTGAGCTACAGGCCCTTATTATCTATTTCTCTTTGTAAAGCAATATAATGAAAAGAAAATAGGTATTACTAGTAGTCCTAATATCAACAATCTCAATATCATTGTTATCTAAAAACTCTTCCATCTGATTTTCAATATTACTGGTATCCAGATTTCCGAAGCTATTACCCTTTTGAAAAAATACTTTAACTTTCATTCTTGTTATTTATAAATTAATATATTTGGACTCAGCCGGAATCGAACCGGCGACCTTCGCAATGCGAATGCGATGTTCTAAGCCAACTGAACTATGAGCCCTACCCCCGCATTATACTGAAATACTACCAATTAGTATACAAAATAGGGTTAATCTGAGTACCATAAGCAACACCCTTTCGTAACTCAAAATGTACATGAGGTCCAGTTGATCTACCTGTAGAACCCATCTGTCCAATAGACTGAGCCTTAGAGACACTCTGTCCTGTTCTTACATATATATTCTTTAAATGCGCATACCATGTTGTATATCCATTACCATGATCAATCTGTATTGACCAAGCATAACCGCTACCCCCATAAGTTGAACCAAGTGGGGGACAGTATCCAGAACAACCAGCAAATATTACTGTTCCACCAGATGCAGCTAATATATTTGGCAGATTTCTATCCGCGATATCAATACCCCTGTGTAAACTCCCCTTGTAATATTGAGATATCCTTGCAGTTCTCCCAGCTACTGGCCATCCTAAAAATCTACCTACATTAGGATCAACATATGAGCTCCCATACGAAGGACTACTTGAACCAGAAACATATGTTTTAGGAGTACTAGCATAGGTTGGCTTTGGAGCCTCAGGCATTCTACCCTCAGGAATAAACAGCTCTTGACCTTCATTTAGGGTAAAAGGATAGTCTAACCAGTTAAAGTCTGCTACAGTCTGCTCATTACCTGCATACTTTTTAGAAACAGAAGAAAGAGTATCTCCCTTTTTAACAGTAATTAAAACACCATCAGCAGGAGGAATCTCTAATTCCTGTCCAGGTTTAACTATATCTGAAGTCATATCATTGGCCCATTTAATAGTTGTAACGTTGATTTCATATCTCTCAGCTATAGTACTAAGTGTATCTCCATTCATTACTATATATATCTCCGTACCCCTTCTCTCCCTATCCTTAGGAATAGATGTATTAAGAGTAGCATTCATAGCAAGCAAATCGCTCTCAGCAACAGATATGTAATCTAATTCCTCCTCATTAGCATTAATTATAGTAGGAGTCCTATAGATATATGAAATACCAAGAATAAAGACTAGAACTATAGAAGCAATCTGTATAACATATCTCAGAAAAGCCCCTCTTCCCCAAAACATCTTCTTAACGATCTTGTTTTTAGTAGAATTAAAATTCTTAAAAACCATTTCAAAAATCACTGACATGAGAACCCATACAATTCTTAATCTTGAAAAAAAGTACTCCCCAAAATCAACAATAAATGCAAAAAACCCCCTTTTGGGATTAAATCTCTGGGTAAGACTTTTGAAAAACTTTTTAATACCCCTTAAATCAGTATCCTCAGAGATATCTCTATCTAAAAAGATAAACTCCTCTTCTGATAAGGGCTCCTCATCTATTGCTAGATTTCTAAAACTAAGCCCTGATATATTGTAGTCTTTTTTTCTTGTATCCATTGTAATGGTATAGAAAATATCTCTATTATTATATCAGACTTAAGCCTCGTGTAGAGTAGCTAGGAATTCCTCATTAGATTTCGTTTTCTTTAATCTGCTTACTAATACATCAGTTGGATCCTCATCTTTAGGAAGGGCCTCTAACATCATCCTTATCCTCCATGATTGGTTTAATACTTCCTTACCTAGTAAGAGCTCTTCATTTCTGGTACCCGAGCTAGTAACATCAATAGCGGGATATATTCTTCTGTTAGCCAAATTCCTATCTAAATGAAGTTCCATATTACCAGTACCTTTAAACTCCTCATATACTAAATCATCCATCCTACTTCCAGTTTCCACCAAAGCAGTAGCTATAATGGTAAGACTACCACCCTCTTCAAAATTTCTAGCAGCCCCAAAGAACCTCTTAGGAGGATATAAAGCTACAGGATCAAAACCACCTGAAAGAGTTTTCCCAGATGTAGGCATTGTAATATTGTATGCCCTTGCTAATCTAGTAATACTATCCATTAATATGATTACATCCTCTCCCCACTCTACCATACACATAGCCTTTTGAAGTGCCATCTCAGCAACTCTACAGTTATGCTCAGGTAACTCATCGAAGTTGGATGCATATACTTCACCTTTTACAAATCTTTTCATATCAGTTACCTCTTCAGGTCTCTCACCTACTAAAACAACCATTAATTTTGCTTTAGGGTTGCTTTTTGCTACACCATCTGCAATATCTTTTAGCAAGAACGTTTTACCTGCTTTAGGGGGAGATACAATCATAGATCTCTGCCCAAAACCAATAGGGGCAAGTAAATCAATAATTCTAGTAGAAATAATTTCAGGATCAGTCTCCAATTTAATTTGCTTGTTAGGAAATATTGGAGTCATTTTCAAAAACTGTGGCCTATCTGCAGCCTTAGCAGCTGGTTTACCATATACAGTATCTACCCTTAACAAACTGAGATACTTCTCTTTGTCTTTTGGTAACCTAGCAGGCCCAGATACAACATCCCCTGTTCTTAAACTAAATTTCTTAATTTGAGAACCAGAAATATATACATCATTATCTCCAGGAAGTAACCCATCTGTTCTCAATACTCCATGAGAACCATCTTTTTGTGTATCCAAAATACCCTCTACAAATACATATCCATCATTAGAAGTAGATTTTTTGAGTATTTCAATAATCAACTCTCTTTTAGGAAGTTCCATAAAATTATCTAATCCAACTTTTTTTGCTTCAGAACGTAAAGAAGCTAAAGTCATTGCTTCGTACTCTTTAATGCTCTTTGTTTTGTTTACCATATAAACGTATAACAGGGAAATTTATAATAATTAGGGTATCTAACCCCATCTAATACTTTCAGTATATTCAATCACAAAATGAAAGTCAACTGGAAAAAAAATAAAAAGAAAGAGGGATCGGTACTGCCCCAACCGACCCCGGTGTTATCCATCCAGTTTCTCTACTTAATAGATAAAACCGGAGAGCATACACTATGCTTCTCCAAATCTTTCTTTATTTAAGTTCAATAAACTCATACTAAAAAAAGATTTGTAATCTTAGTCTTTTCCTTTTGCCCAGATGTGTTTGTGGCACCCCAGACAAAGGGAGAAAATTAAGATATCCACATAGTTATATAATGAACATCATATTATAACCCCCCAGAGGATAATATGTCAACCCTATAAGAGATATCCACATAGTAGCCCTCTAATAGATAAGCCTTGTTGTTTAAGGTTTTCGGAGTCTCTCCTTTTTTGCTGTGTTACGAATAAACGCAATAATTACAGATGTTACGCAAAATGTTGATAGACTGTTGCAAAAAAATTATAAAGCCCTAATACTCTTAACTGAAGAAACAGTAAACCCTTTAGAGCCCCTCTTTCTTGTACTCCCAATATAAGCCCCTTTGTAACCTACCCTTTCGGCCTCAGCAAGAACCGAATCTAATCCCCATGTACCTCTAATCTCTCCCGTTAAACCTACCTCTCCAAAATATATAAAATCCCTGTTTAATACAGCATCTTTTACTGCTGATTTGATAGCTGCACACACAGCCAAATCAATAGCTGGATCAGATACAGTAACACCTCCTACCACATTAACAAATACATCTTTGTCACCTAAAAATACACCACCTCTTCTAGATAATACAGCACAAAGCATATCCAATCTTGGCTTTTTAATACCATTTGCGACCCTTCTTAAGGGGCCTGCTTCTGCACCTCTTTCTACTACTAATGCCTGTACTTCAACAAAAACAACCCTTGAACCCTGTACAATTGCTCCTATAGCGCTACCAGAAACAGATGATTTAGAATCTAAAAATACCAAAGATGGATTTCCAACTTCTTTTAACCCACAAGCCGTCATTTCAAACACCCCTATTTCGTTAGTAGAACCAAACCTGTTTTTCATACCTCTCAAAATTCTGTACTGATTAAACTCTCCACCCTCAATATACAAGACACAATCTACAATATGCTCCAATATCTTAGGACCAGCAATGTCTCCCCCCTTGTTTATCTGCCCAACAAGTATACTTGGTATGCCTGTAATCTTAGAAAGCCTTGTTAATACAGCACCCGATGCCCTAACCTGACTAATACTCCCGGGATATCCTCTAGAGGTTAAGGAAGACATACTTTGTATTGAATCTACTATCAAAAGATCAAAACTTTCCTCTTTAAGTAGATTAAAAATATTCTCTGCAACCAAATCATTAGTAACGAATATATTATCTCTATTCCCTAGTTTTTTAGAAAGCCTATCTAACCTAGACATCAATTGAAGTGGAGATTCCTCCCCACAAACATACAAAATCCTTTTCTTAGAAGAAAGTCTTAAAGCTATCTGCAAAAGAATTGTCGATTTACCAACCCCAGGCTCTCCACTAAGCAATACAACCTCCCCAGAAAGCAAACCTCCCCCTAAAACCCTATCAAACTCTTTTACACCCGTACTTAATCTACTTTTGGATATATTTTTACTATAGCTATTACTATTATACTTGGTAATAGCCTTATAGTCTGACTTTACTCCCTTCTCTTTCTTTGCCCCACTCTGAGGAGATTCTTCTGTAAGTTCCTCTAAAGCTCCCCACTCTCCACAAACATTACACTTTCCAGACCACTTAAGAAACTCGCTACCACAAGAACTACATATATATTTCATTTAGTTAATACTACAAATTATTCCTTTATTACAACCTTCTCATTCTTAAAATCCAACTCTATTTTCCCAGTAACGTCATTTTTAAGCATATGATCTGCAACAGTACTCTCAACAAGATCTTGCAATACTCTTCTTAATGGCCTTGCACCATACTCTTCACTAAATCCCTCTTTTACAATATGTGTCATAAAAGATCTGCTTAATACAACTTGAACATCTTGTCCCTTTAACCTATCATTTAATTCATTCAAAAGAAGTTTAACAATCTTTCTAGCATCTTTTGTATCTAAAGCTCTAAATATTACAATATCATCTAATCTGTTTAGTAATTCAGGCCTTAAAGTCTTTCTTAATTCACTCATTAATTCGGATTTCATTGAATCATAAGCCTTTTGAGAATCATCACCCTTGTCCACCCCCTTTTGAGAAGCACCAAACCCTAGTACCTTGTCTCTACCAATCTCCTCTGCACCAATATTTGATGTTAAAACAACAATTGTATTCTTAAAATTAACCCTTCTACCCCTACCATCAGTTAAATGCCCATACTCTAATATCTGTAAAAGGATATTTAATACATCTGGATGAGCCTTCTCTACCTCATCGAAAAGTATTACACAGTGAGGATTTCTTCTAACTTGCTCTGTTAACCAACCACCCTCTTGATAACCCACATATCCTGGAGGAGAACCTATCAGTTTAGACACACTATGCATCTCCATCATCTCACTCATATCTATCTGAACTAGCCTGTCTTCATCTCCAAAAAGCTCTCCAGCCAATACTTTTGCTAATTCACTCTTACCTACTCCTGTAGGACCAAGAAACAGAAATGAAGCCCAAGGTCTACTAATATCAGAAGTCCCTACCCTAGCTCTTTTAATTGCTGAAACTACACTCTCCACTGCCTCATCCTGACCAACAACCAATTTATTTATCTTGTCATCTAGTTTCAACAAAGCGCTCTTCTCTTTACTACCAAGTGTATTTAGAGGTATTCCCGTCCAATCAGAAACTACCCTCCTAATATCTTCTACTCCAACTTCGCTACTCTTACCCTTCTTACTCTTCTCTCTCTCATCTTCCAGCTTCCTTATCTTTTTTAAAAGAGCCTCTTCACTCTTTTTATATTTCTCTGCCCTTTCCATCTTCCCCTGTAGAATATATTCCTTTTTAGCATTTTGTATCCCTCTTAACTTTGACATTAGAGAGGAAATATCTTCATACTCTCCTTCTACACTTAATCTCTTAGTTGCACAAGCCTCATCTAAAAGATCAATCGCTTTGTCAGGAAGATATCTATCACTAATATACCTATCAGAAAGTGTAACAGCTAATTCAATAGCTTCCTCATTAACATTAATATTATGGTGAGCCTCCAATATTGGTTTTAAATTGCTCAATATCTGAACACTCTCATCTATTGTTGGCTCTTTAAGAAATATCGGTTGAAATCTCCTAGCTAAAGCATTATCATTTTCAAAATATGCAGAGTATTCATCTGTAGTAGTAGCCCCTATACACCTAAAATCATCCCTTAGAAGTGCTGGCTTAAGAATTGATGCTATCTCCGAAGTCCCTCCAGGAAGAGAAGAGGTAAGTATTGTGTGAATCTCATCTATGAAAAGAATTGTATTGGTGGATTCAACTACCTCATTTACTATCTCTAGTACCTTCTCTTCAACATCTCCTCTCATTCTACTACCAGCCATAATACTGGCTACATCCAAAGACACTATCCGAATATCCTTAAGCGACGGAGGAACCCTTCCATCGGCAATCTTTTGAGCTAACCCTTCTACTAAAACTGTCTTCCCTACTCCTGCATCTCCTACAATTACAGGATTGTTCTTCTTTCTCCTACTTAAAATCTTTACCACACTACCTAACTCCTCCTCTCTTCCCACTAAAGGATCAAGATTCCCTTCCTTTGCTAACTCTACTAAATCTTTACCTATGATATCTAAAATTCTACTCTTTTGAGATGCCATAGGGGATATTTCAGGCTTTGCTAAAACCCCCAATGGGTATGTAGCATTTTCAGAAAGATGCTTTCTAAATCTCCTTTGATTAAGACCCTTTTTAACTAAATCAGTAACAAAGATATCCTTCGATTCAAGAATTGCTAACATCAAATGTTCTGTACCAACATACACATGAGAGTATCTTTGAGACCAATCAAAAGCCTTCCTAAGAATTTCTTTACTCTTTAAAGAAAACCTTACATACATCGGTTTGTTAGTATCCTTCAATATATCTATACTTTTACCATCAAGGATACCTCCTACCACCTCCCCAATATCAAAACCCATACTACCAATTACTTTAGTAGCTAAAGACTCTTCATTTAGCAAAATACCAACCAAAAGATGCTCTGGCTTTATATCGTCACTCTTTACATGCTGCGCTATTAAAGATGCATTACGTATACATATACGAGCATTCTTAGATAGCCTTTTTAAAATGTCCTTTTTAGAAACCCTCTCCATTGTTGATTATACCAAAAAAGAGGGTACTAATACCCTCCTTTTAGTTTTAACTACACTTATATTACTTAATCTCTGAATCTATAGCTTCATCTATAGCCTCTGCTAGCTCTTCTTTGTTTAGTTGTACAGTAGGAGTTTGTGCATCCTTAAGACTCAAACCAAGATGCCTTTCAGTAGATGAAATTGATAAAATTTTAACATTAACCTCCTGACCAACAGACACAATATCAGCAGGATCTTTAACAAGCTTATCAGATAGCTCTGAAATATGGATTAACCCATTTAATCCCTCCCCTATTCTTACAAATGCACCGTAAGGAACAACTTTTTGTATCTCTCCTTCTACAACATCTCCAACCTTAAATTGAGAAATTGCCCTAGACCATGGATCTTCTTGTAATCTTTTAATACTGTATGCCACTCTCTTTCCATTATCGGAAAGTCCAATGACCATAACTTCAACAGAATCACCAACCGAATACATTGTACCAATATCTTCTACCTTGTCCCATGAAAGCTCAGAAAGATGAACTAACCCTTCTAATCCCTGTGCATTAACAAATACACCAAAAGGTGTAATACCACTAATAGTGCCCTTTAATACATCACTCTCTTTAACTTTCTTTAATGTCTCAGCTCTCTTTTTAAGATCTCTAGCTTGTGTAACCATCTTTTCAGAAAGAATTATTCTGTTCTTTTCTCTATCTAATTCAATAATTCTGGTCTTTATTTCCTCCCCAATTAAAGCATTAAGTCTCTTTTGAACCTTAGAGGAAATATCTTTCCCTACCTGTCTTATACCACTAGCATATACCCTTGTTGCATCAAGTTGTGAAGTAGGTATAAATCCACGAATACCTTTTCCAATTTCAACGATAAGACCTCCGTTATTAGATTCTGCTACTGTAGCCTGAACTATCTCATTATTCTTTTTAGCATTCTCTAATGCTAACCAAGCACTTGCCTGTTGAGTTCTTCTAATAGAGAGGACTAACTGCCCTTTCTCATCTTCAGGTTTTACAACATATACCAAAATCTTGTCTCCTACATTTAGTGCTGTCCAATCTAAAATGTCTGATTTTAGCTCCTTTCCTGCGATAATACCTTCAGATTTATACCCAACATCAACAACAATTACTCCATTGTTGATATCAACAACCTCCCCTTCAACAATATCTCCTTTAGAGATTTGTTTAATCTTATGTGAACTATCCTCAAGAAAAGTATCTAACTGTGAATACATCGAAGATTCTTTACTATCCTGTGTACTCTTACTATTTGAATTGACCATATATATTCCTATGGCGATGTATGAATTAGCAGTATTACACACATACACTAAAATAAATGAACTGCGTTGAGATTATATCAACTATCTTTACTTTTGAGAAGTAGATTCCTTTAGCCTTTGCTTTTTAATATCTATCTCTTTATCAAAATCGTACCTACCATACAGTACAAAATAGCTATTTATCTTGTACCAATCCTCTCTATCATACAACTTCTCTAAATCCTTAGCTATTTTGTTGGGATCATTATTTTTAGTTAAACCGTATTTAATAGCAGTCTTTCTCACATGGGTATCAACAGCTATCCCCTGATTAGATTGATAAAGCTCATTAAGAAATACATTAGCAGTTTTATACCCAACACCCGGAAGCTCTAAGAGGCTCTCTAAGGCCGTTGGTACTTCCCCACCATGCTCAATAGTAATTATCTCTGAAGTTTCTTTAATATGCTTCGCTTTAGTATGATAGTAGTTAATAGATGAGATATATTTCTCAATATCCTCTATCTTTGCTAAAGACATCATATACCCATCGGGGTATGCGTGAAACAGTTCCTTTGTAGCTTTATTAACCTGCTTATCTGTTGTCTGAGCAGAGAGCATAATACACACCAGAAATTGAAAAGGCGTATTCCAATTTCCTAACTCAGTTTGAGCATTAGGATACATCTCTTCTAATTTATTGAGCAAAATATATGCCCTTTCCTTTTTCTTCATTAGTTATTTTANAGACTTAACTAACTTATNTAAAATATTTTTACCGTATCTATTTTCAATAATATAGCAGATTTCAGGTAATTCTTCTAAGATATCCTTGNAAAAAAANCTTAATCCCTCATCATTCCATTTAATAAGCTCTGTTGTCTTCACTAAGGCCTCTGAAATATCTTTTCCTAGTACATACACCTCTTTTTTGTTGTTACTCCTAATAGCCAAGTCCCACCTACTCTTAAGCTTATCATCCACAACTGAACCAATATACATATCTTCCCTTACCCCATCTATACCTAAATAGTTCGGTCCCCTTCTTTTTTTACCACCTTTTGGAATATCAAAACCTCTTTTATGAATAAAAGATATCACTTTATTACATATTTCTTCTCTACTCTTCCATCCTCTGCTATTCTTAGTTACAACATTTATCCAACCCTCTCCAACTCTTTCCTCAATAAGGGAGTATACTTTTTCACTTAACTTTTGCACGCTTATCTTCTCATACATATCTTCACCTGCACCTCTACTAGCTTTCCAATCAATACCACTATGCTTTAAGCATACAACACAGTTATCAATATTTAAGAAGTTAAGGAAATAGCTATCGAACTGAATACCTTTACCTAAGGCATTCCGTATATATTCCTCTGACTCAATTCCCCTCTCTAACATCTCATATGCAATAGTAAGAGAGCAACTATATGGACCTCTATCAAAAATATATACATCAGGAATATCTAAAGCCTCTATACAATTTAATATTTCCAATCTATTTAAAGAAAAAAGAGCAAGTCTAATATCCATTTCTCTATCATCATCTATATCCAAACCTTCTGGAAAATTGTTTAGAAGCATATCTCTAACCAAATACCCTATTGGAGTTGCATAGTAGGGAAACTGAATTACTTCTACTTCTAGACCCAACTGCGAAAAATGCTCAGCTAAATTTGAAACTGCATCTCCTTTGCCAACTTGATCTGCTCCTTCATATGAGATACTTTTTGTTTCTTTTTCCATTTAAAAAAGGACAACCTATAACTTAATGTACGATTTCAGTATACCAAATTTCTAAATTGACAAAAATAGTTCTTAAAGCGAGACATTCCAACTATCTCAGTACAATTTCTTTGTTCATTTGTATTGAGCTTTAATATAACACTTATACTAACTATGTTCAAAAGAATTTTGAAATTTTAAGAATTTCTAAAAACTTTGTTCGTAATCAGAAGAATAAAACTAGCCTAAATGTTACGAATAGCTAAATTATCGAAAAAAGGATGTACTAATAGATGAAGAAGATAACAGGTTAAAATACTGCTTTTAAGGTCTTATACCCTATAAAAAAATAAACCCCACTTTTTTACAAGTGGGGTTTCGAATTCAAAAATCCTGGCAATGACCTATCTTCCCAGGACCAAAGGTCCAAGTATTTTCGGCGCTAGAGTGTTTTACTTCTGAGTTCGGGATGGAGATCAGGTAGTTCCACTCTGCTACAATCGCCAGGCGATAAAGATCCTAGAAGAATATCTATCGCCTGACGATTACTGTTATTCCTAACTATAATCATCAGGACTTAATTCTAAAGAGCGAAAGAGTGTGTATACACACTCAAAACCGAATAGATAGCAAAAATATATGAAGCTTTTAGTCTATTAGTACTCCTTGGCTAAATGTATTACTACACTTACACCTAGAGCCTATCAACGTGGTAATCTCCCACAGACCTTCAGCATAGCAAGCTATGCAAGTATATTTAATCTTAGGAAAGGTTTCGTACTTATATGCTTTCAGTACTTATCCTAAAGCAACTTAGCTACCCAGCGATGCTCTTGGTAGAACAGCTGGTGCACTAGAGGTTACCGCACCCTGATCCTTTCGTACTAAGGGTCAAATCCTTCAAATATACAACGCCCATACCGGATAGAGACCGACCTGGCTCACGACGGTCTGAACCCAGCTCACGTGCCACTTTAATCGACGAACAGTCGAACCCTTGGGGCCTTCTCCAGCCCCAGGATGTGACGAGCCGACATCGAGGTGCCGAACGGTGCCGTCAATATGAACTATCGGGCACCACTAGCCTGTTATCCCCGGGGTAGCTTATCTCCGTTAAGCAATCGCGATTCCACATTCTGCGAAAGGGTCACTTGAACCTACTTTCGTAACTGCTCGGGATGTCTCCCTCACAGTAAAGCCTCCTTATGCTCATGCACTCTTCACCCGATTTCCATCCGGGTTGAGGAGACCTTTGTGCGCTTGCGGTACTTTTTAGCAAGCAACCGCCCCAGTCAAACTGCCCACCATGCACTGTCTTTTAACCTGATAAAGGAGAAAGTTAGAAATAAAACACCAAAAGAGTGGTATTACATATTGCGACTCCACCATTCCTGACGAAACGGCTTCAAAGTCTCCCACCTATGCTCTTCATCCNAAGCATTATTNCAATGCAAAGCTGCAGTAAAGCTCCACGGGGTCTTTTTGTCCTGGTATGGGTAGGCCGCATCTTCACAGCCATTTCAATTTCACCGAGCGCGTTGTC
>JGI24025J20009_10001528_pt1 | contig 17371 bp, 18 predicted proteins | sample Cruoilmetagenom3_FD_20009 | JGI IMG/M metagenome (IMG submission 20009) | reverse complement strand
CCGGGGCTAATATTGGGGCCATCTCCACCACCCAGGCTAACGGGTTGGCAGGCGGCCAGCGCCCAAAGCGCGGCAATCAGAACAAAGATACGGCCGACTATCTTGCGGGCCGTGGCAAAAGCGGCAAACATGGTACGTCTCACTCCCTGAGCGTGGCTGGGTTTCTCCGCCACGGATTGGGGGCAATAATAAACGTCATACAGGGCGGGTCCAGTGGTGAATTCCAAGATGCAGAAGCTGCCGACAGGTTTGTACCTGATTGCGACACCAATCGGCACAGCACGTGACATCACATTGCGTGCGCTCGATTTGCTGGCCAGCGCCGATATGCTGGTGGCCGAAGACACGCGCAGCTTGCGCAAACTGATGGATATTCACGCGATTGCGCTGCGGGACCGGCCTTTGGTGTCGTACCATGATCACAATGGAGACAGGGCGCGTCCGCGTGTTCTACAGGCCTTGGCGGCGGGCCAGTCGGTGCTTTATGCATCTGAAGCGGGCACGCCAATGGTGGCTGATCCTGGGTTTGATCTGGCGCGGGCTGCGGTGGCTGATGGGCATTTGTTGGTGTCGGCTCCGGGGCCGTCAGCGGTGATCACGGCGCTGACACTGTCAGGCCTGCCCACTGATCAATTTCATTTTGCAGGCTTCCTTCCCAATGCGGCGTCCAAGCGAAAATCCGCACTTTCTGCTTTGGCGCAGGTGCCCGGCACGCTGATATTTTACGAATCGCCCAAACGGGTCGCGGCGATGTTGCGGGATGCCTGTGCGGTTCTGGGCGGCGATCGGGCGGCGGTGATGTGCCGTGAATTGACCAAGAAATTTGAAGAGGTACTCCGCAATCCGCTGGCTGAACTGGCCGAAATTGCATCCCAGCGGACCTTCAAAGGGGAGATTGTCGTGCTGATTGGCAATGCACCTAAACGATCTGTTCATGAAGATGACATAAGCTCAGCCCTGCAAGAGGCGCTTGAAACGCATTCTCTGAGGGATGCAACGGATATGGTCTCGGGCGAATTGGGCCTGCCACGTCGTCAGGTTTATCAAATGGCTTTGAAGCTTGGAAAAGACAGGTAATGCAACATTTTGATCCATCTTCTGCAGTGGCCACTCCGGTACAAACCCGGCAGGACCGGGGGCGCCGTGCCTATCTTTCAGGTGTTGCTGGCGAACAGGCCGTTGCCCGCGAGTATAATCGCCGTGGCGCTGTTTTGTTGGCCAGCCGTTGGCGTGGTCAGGGCGGTGAGATTGATCTTGTCTTTGCCGATGGTGACGTCATCGTCTTTGTCGAAGTGAAGAAAGGCCGATCCTTTGATGCCGCCCTTAACCGGCTGTCTGAGGTGCAGATGTTGCGTATTCATCGCGCGGCCTCGGAGTATCTGGGGACGACTCCCAACGGACAATTAAGTGAGGTTCGTTTTGATCTGGCCCTGGTGAATGACACCGGAGCCGTGAAAATCATGCAAAACGCATTTGGTCATTTCTGAATTGCACAGCCCTGCTTCATGTCCCATGTAATAGGGATGTGAAACGCCCAAGGGGGATGGCCTGTGAAAATAGCCTTTCAAATGGATCCGATTGGCCCGATCGACATCAATGCTGACAGCACGTTCCGTCTTGCCGAAGAAGCGCAGGCGCGTGGACATGAGTTGTTCTACTATACACCTGACAAGCTGGCCTATGATCAGGGACGGGTGACTGCACGAGGCTGGCCTTTGACCGTGCAGCGGGTTGAGGGGGATCATTTCACCCTTGGGAAAGAGGCCACTGTTGATCTGGCCGATTATGATGTTGTCTGGCTGCGCCAAGACCCGCCTTTTGATATGTTCTATATCACCACCACCCATATTCTTGAGCGGCTGTCGCCCGGAACGCTGGTGGTCAATGATCCTTTTTGGGTGCGCAACTACCCTGAAAAATTGCTGATCCTTGATTTCCCTGACCTCATGCCACCCACCGCGATTACCCGGGATATTGAAACCATCAAAGCCTTTCGTGCCCAGCATGGCGATGTGATCATCAAGCCGCTATACGGCAATGCTGGGGCTGGTGTGTTTCATCTGCCGCCTGAGGATCGCAACCTCAATTCTCTGCATGAAATGTTCACTAGCTTTTCGCGTGAGCCTTTGATTGTACAGAAGTTTCTGCCCGAAATCACCCAAGGCGATAAACGTGTAATCCTTGTGGATGGTGAACCTGTGGGGGCCATCAACCGGGTGCCTGCCAAGGGCGAAACGCGCTCGAATATGCATGTCGGTGGGCGGCCCGAGCAGATAGACCTGAATGACCGCGACCGCGAGATTTGTGACCGGATCGGGCCGCTACTGCGTGAGAAAGGCCAGATTTTTGTGGGCATTGACGTGATTGGCCGCTACCTGACCGAAATCAACGTGACTTCGCCCACCGGCATTCAAGAGCTGGAGCGGTTTGACGGGGCCAACATCGCCGCCAAAATTTGGGATGCGATTGAAGCACGCCGTGCATGAGTTTGGTCAAGAAAATACTCAACCCTTACCTGCGCTGGACTGAAAAACCACATTTGCAGCGCGCGACCCCTGAAAAGATGCGTCGCTCGATTGAAATGAAAGCGAAGTTGTTTTTCTGGCGCCCCTTGGGGACACGGTATGGCAAACGTGACTTGCATCATGAGGGGAGAATCCTGCGTGCTGTGACGGTGAATACACCCAAAGACCAAGGGCCGTTGGTGTTGTATTTTCATGGTGGCGGCTATGTGTTCGGCTCGCCGCATACGCATAAGGCCATGCTGGCGAAACTTGCACAGATTAGCGGTTGTGCTGCCGTGTTGCCGCACTATCGGCTGGCCCCTGAACATGCCTTCCCCGCCCCGCCCGAAGATGCGATGACGGCCTACCGCGCGGTGATGGATTACCCGGGCGGAGTTGTGTTGGGAGGCGACAGTGCCGGGGGTGGCCTGGCACTGTCATTGTTGGGTGAGATTACACGACTAGGCTTGCAACAACCTGTTGGAACATTTGCATTTTCGCCACTCACTGACTTAAGGTTTTCCACCCCCAGCATCGTGAAGAACGACCCCGTGGATGTGGTGCTACCTGGCGCGCGTGTCGGCGAGTTCGCGGACGTTTATCTGCAAGGAGGCGATCCCACCGATCCACGCGCCTCGCCGTTGTTGGCCAAATTTGAAGGCGCCAGTCCGGTTTGGATCACGGTGGGGGATACGGAAATTCTGCTGGATGACGCCACACGCATGGCGGAGGTGCTGCGTGCGCAGGGTGTCGATGTTACGCTGACAGTTGAGGATAATCTGCCGCATGTTTGGCCAATATTTCACAATATGCTGCCCGAAGCGCGCAGCACCATTCAGGCGTTGGCCAGCTGGATTGCCGATCGATCTGCTTGTGGTACGCGATAGCTGATCGCCTCGGCCACATGCGGGCGATGCACATTGTTTGAACCATCCAAATCCGCAATTGTGCGGGCCACGCGTAACACCCTGTGATAGCCGCGCGCAGTCAGGCCGAATCGCTCTGCGACGCGGGTTAGCAGCTCTCGGCCTTCGGCATCCGGGGTCGCCACGTCCTCCAAAGCTGCGCCTTCGGCATCGGCATTCAGGCGCATTTTGGGGTCAGCGCTAAAGCGCAGTTGTTGCACTGCACGCGCTGCTGCAACCCGTTCGGCCACCTGGGCGGAACTGTCACCACTGCTGGGCAGGTCAAGATCGCTGAAGGCCACAGGCGGGACATCGACACGCAAATCGAACCGGTCCATCAGTGGGCCTGAGATGCGGCCCAAATAGTCATCGCCACAGATAGGGGCACGGGTGCATGCCCGCGCAGGATCGCTCAGATAGCCGCATTTGCAGGGGTTTGCCGCCGCGATCAACATAAACCGGCAGGGGTATTTTATATGGGCATTGGCGCGGGCTATCATGACCTCGCCGGTTTCAATTGGCTGGCGCAGGGTTTCCAGCACGGTGCGGGGAAATTCGGGAAATTCATCCATAAACAGCACGCCATTATGTGCCAGGCTTATTTCGCCAGGATTGGCGCGCCGACCTCCGCCCACGATCGCCGCCATTGAGGCCGTGTGATGGGGCTCGCGAAAGGGGCGCGTGCGGCAAATACCACCTTCATCCAGCAAGCCGACCATGGATTGGATCATTGAGGTTTCCAGTGCCTCAGTGGCGGACAGGGGCGGCAAAATACCGGGCACACGGCTGGCAAGCATGGATTTACCAGACCCCGGAGGGCCGACCAGCATCAGATGGTGCCGCCCGGCAGCAGCGATTTCCAGTGCCCGTTTGGCACGTTCCTGGCCTTTGATATCGCGCAGGTCGCGGGCGCCGTGACCTTGGATTACTTCTCCCGGTTCGGCCGGGGGCAGGGGGGATTGGCCGGTGTAATGGCGCACCACATCGCCAAGGCTGGCCGCGCCGATCACCTGTGCGGCACCAACCCAGGCCGCTTCGGCACCCGAGGCTTTGGGGCACAGAAGTGTGCGGCCTTCTTCGGCAGCGGCCATGGCAGCGGGCAAAGCGCCGATCACGGGCACCAAAGCCCCGTCAAGTGACAGCTCGCCCAGGGCACAGGCCGTTTCAACCGCGTCCTTTGGGATAATTTCGAGTGCGGCCAGCAACGCCAGCGCGATAGGCAGGTCAAAGTGGCTGCCCTCTTTGGGCATATCGGCAGGGCTAAGATTGACCGTGATGCGTTTGGATGGCAGCGCAATGGCCATTGAGCTGAGGGCCGTGCGCACCCGGTCACGCGCTTCACTGACAGCTTTGTCGGGCAGGCCCACAATGGAAAAGGCGGGCATGCCGGGGGTGACGGCGCATTGCACCTCGACCGGCTTGGCCTCGACCCCTTCAAAGGCGACTGTATATGCGCGCGCAATCATCCCGACCCTTTCGTTCATCTTGGTTAACGCTATCGCATCATGAATTTACGAAAGGTTAATATGTGAAGGTCGGATTATAAGTATTTTGGGAAAGATGAAGCAGGGGGGCAGCCCACCGGGGGCAAGCGGGCGCGAAGAAATGGGCGAAAGCACGCCCTTTCGTATTTCGGCGCAATCCGGTAATCCTCGGCCAAATTTGTGTTTACAAAGGCCAGCTCATGAAACCCGTGCGTATGCTATCGAGTATTCTAACCGTTGGCGGCTGGACATTGATGAGCCGGATTTTGGGGTTTGCGCGCGATGTGCTGATTGCCAGTTTTCTGGGGCCGGGGGCGGCGATGGATGCCTTTGTGGCTGCGTTCCGTTTGCCCAACATGTTCCGGCGTTTCTTTGCGGAAGGCGCGTTTAACGCGGCCTTTGTGCCGATGTTTTCCAAGCGGCTTGAGGCGGATGAGGATGCGGCGGAATTTGCGTCACTCGCGTTGTCGGGACTGGCGTTGGTTCTTTTGGCGTTGACCGGGTTGGCGATGGTGTTCATGCCCGCATTGGTCTGGGCCACCGCCGAAGGGTTTTCGGGGGATGCGCGATTTGATCTGACGGTTGGCTATGGTCGGATCGTCTTTCCCTATATCTTGTTCATTTCACTGGCAGCATTGTTGTCGGGCGCGTTGAATGCTGCGGGCCGTTTTGCGGCGGCGGCGGCGGCCCCTGTGGTGTTGAACATCATGCTGGTGATTGCCATGCTTGGGGCGTGGTATTTGGGCGGCGAGGTGGTGCAAGCCTTGGTGTGGACCATTCCTTTTGCCGGTGTGGCGCAGCTGGCGCTGGTCTGGGTGGCGGCCTCGCGTGCGGGGCTGCATATCCATATCAAACGCCCACGCTGGACGCCCGAGATGGCGCAGTTGGTGCATATTGCCGTCCCGGCGGCCTTGGCGGGTGGGGTGATGCAGATCAACCTTTTGGTGGGTCAACAGGTGGCCTCGCATTATGACAAGGCGATCAGTTGGTTGTATTCGGCTGATCGGCTCTATCAATTGCCATTGGGGGTTGTCGGGATTGCGGTGGGCATTGTGTTGTTGCCTGATCTGTCACGCCGCCTGAAGGCCCAAGATCACACCGGCGCACGCGAGGCATTGTCACGCGCCGGAGAGATATCGCTGGCACTGACCATCCCATCAGCCGTGGCCTTGATGGTGATCCCGATCCCGCTTGTGACGGTGTTGTTTGAACGCGGTGCCTTTGGCGTGGATGATACAGCCGCCACTGCGCTGGCAGTGAGCATCTATGGCTTGGGCCTGCCTGCATTTGTGTTGCAAAAGCTACTGCAACCGGTGTTTTTTGCCCGCGAAGACACCAAATCCCCGTTTCGCTATGCGGTGGTGGCCATGGTGATTAATGCGGCATTGGCGATTGGGCTGGCCTATTACATCGGATGGGTTGCGGCGGCGATTGCCACCACGATGGCCGGCTGGGTCATGGTTGGGTTGCTTGCCCTTGGGGCGCGCCAGTTTGGTGAAGTGGCCCGGTTTGACAAACGCTTCTGGAGCCGGATGTGGCGCATTGTTCTGGCTTCGGTGTTCATGGGTTGGGTGTTGTGGATGGCAGCCCTGGCACTGAATCCGTTCATCCTGATCCCGGTGCTGCGTTGGCTGGCATTGCTGTTGCTGATTGCGATCGGTGCCGGGACCTATTTCTGCGCCGGACGCTTGCTGGGCGCCTTCAGGAAGGGTGAACTGAAGTCAGCCTTCCAACGCTAAACAAGGGTTTAAAGCGCATCTCCTTTAACCAGAGGCAGGTTTTACGCGAAGTGCTTTAGTCGTGGCGCATTTTGGCGCGTAGTTTGTGAAAGCCGCCAGGGCTGAGCACAAAAGACGCCAAAAACCCGGCGACAAACCCGCCAATATCGGCCAGCCATTCGCCATTGCCACCAAACAGCAGGCCGAACACCAGTTGGATCACCAGCAAAAAACCGATCAATGTAAAGGCCCGGAATTTCTGAGCGCCCATTTGTTCCAGCTTCAGCCACATCAGATAAGTGAACCCGCCGATCAGCCCATAAACACCGGGAAACGCCCCGATCAGCCAGGGCGACCCGCCCGCAAACAGACCATAGGTCAGTCCGCCAGCGGCCAGCGAAATCACAAACAGCACCAGCGTGGCCCATTGGTTGAACACATCCCCCACAAATTTGCCCAAGGCCAGCACCATGGCACCGGCAAACACAGCATGGGTGAAACTGGCATGCACAAACCCATAGGTGACAAAACGTTTCAGCAGCTCATGCGGGTAGCGGTGATTTTCAATCATCCAGGCCATAAGGTCCCGGTTGAAGCCGTATTGCTCAATCGCGCCATTGCGCCAGCCAACGGCCTGAGGCCCGCCCAGCAACCCCCGTGTTCCCAGCGAAAAAGCGGCTTCAATCAGCACAATCGCCAAAAACAGCGCCACCATCACGGGGGGCACAGGGTTGATCGGGCTTTGGGTGTTTGGATCACTGCTCATCATCGGCCTCTGCTTGACGGGGCTGCGGCCTATCGTTACGCGAGGCAGACAAAGAAATCCAGACGGAGAGTTCCATGTCGCAGGTGGTCCGCACACCCCGCGTTTTTTCAGGCATCCAGCCCTCGGGCGGGCTGACCTTGGGTAATTATCTGGGCGCGATGAAGCGCTTTGTTGATATGCAGGATGAAGGCATCGAGACGATCTACTGTATGGTTGATCTGCATGCCATCACCGTCTGGCAGGACCCCGACAAATTGCGCCATGCCACGCGCGAACTGTGTGCAGGCTATATTGCCAGCGGGCTGGACCCCGAAAAATCCATCCTGTTCAATCAGTCTCAGGTGGCCGAGCACACGCAAATGGCCTGGATTTTCAACTGTGTCGCCCGCATGGGCTGGATGCAGCGGATGACGCAATTTAAGGATAAGGCAGGCAAGAATGCGCAGAATGCCTCGCTTGGATTGTTTGGCTACCCGGCGCTGATGGCGGCGGATATTCTGGTTTATCACACCACCCGTGTGCCCGTGGGAGAAGATCAAAAACAGCATCTGGAACTAACCCGTGATATCGCGGCGAAGTTTAACCATGATTATGGTGTTGATTTCTTTCCCATCACCGAACCCGTCATCGAAGGCGCCGCCACACGAGTGATGAGCCTGCGTGACGGGTCAAAGAAAATGTCGAAGTCCGATCCATCGGATATGTCGCGCATCAACCTGACTGATGACGCCGATACGATCGCCAAGAAGATCCGCAAAGCCAAGACCGACCCCGAGCCTTTGCCCTCTGAGGTGGAAGGGCTGGCAGAGCGCCCCGAGGCGCGCAACCTGATCAACATTTATGCCGCACTGAATGAGCAAAGCGTGGAGCAGGTGATGGCGGATGTAGGGGGGCGCGCGTTTTCTGAGTTCAAGCCGATGTTGGCGGAACTGGCGGTTGCGAAGATGTCGCCAATCTCAGGTGAGATGGCCCGCCTTATGCAAGACACCGCCGAGATCGACCGTATTCTTACAAGTGGCGCTGCGCGGGCGCGCACAATTGCCGCACCAATCCTGAAGCAAACCTATGAAATTGTAGGGATGGTGGGGGCGTAGCCGTGCAATTGTGCACGTCATCTGCGCCCTGAGTGGGAGTTGTGCAAACACGATCAGGGGCGCTATGGTTTGGGCCAGAACAACGAAAGCTCCTGCCATGTCCCAGCCCATTCACCCACAAACCAGCATTGGTCATGTGCATCTGAAAGTGGCCGATCTGGACCGCGCCATCGGGTTTTATGCGGGGGTTCTGGGCTTTGAGGTGCAACAGCGCAGTGACACCGCGGCATTTTTATCGGCCGGGGGCTATCACCATCATCTGGGCCTGAACACCTGGGAGTCCGTCGGCGGCACCCCGCCCCCCAAAGGGCACACCGGGTTGTTTCACACGGCGTTTTTATATGCTGACCGGGCGCAGCTGGGGGATGCATTGCGCCGGGTGATGGCGGCGGGCATTCCGTTGGAGGGGGCTGCGGATCATGGCGTGAGCGAGGCGATTTACCTCTCAGACCCCGATGGCAACGGAGTAGAGCTGTACCGCGACCGGGATGAGGCCGATTGGCCAAGGGATGCGCAGGGCAATCTGACCATGTTCAGTGCACGGCTTGATCTGGAGGCATTGCTGGCCGAGGCGCCCTGAGGGGCAGGCGTTAATCTGCACATTTCCTGGCCTTCCATTCGCCACAGCCCGGTGGGCAGGCCGTCTGGCCCTCTGTTGGATATTCGAATGTACTGCGTCTATTTCCCAGCCGAAGACGCCGCCCAATCCCAATACATCTCGCGTACCCTGCGTGTTACGGGGCCAATCTGATACGACCGGTCCTCAAACGCGCTGACAGGTGTGACCTTCATCATATTGCCAGACAGGAACACCTCGTCGGCATCTTCAAAATCTGCAAAGCTCATCACGTTTTCATGCACGACAACACCATCAGCCCGCAGGTTTTTGATGTGCCGCGCACGGGTGATACCGGCCAGAAAAGTACCGTTGGGCACAGGCGTGAATACCTCGCCATCCTTTACTGCAAACACATTGGCTGTCGCTGTTTCCGCCACATTGCCCAGGGCATCGGCAACCAAAGCGTTGGAAAACCCTTTGGAGCGCGCCTCGGCCAACATGCGGGCATTGTTGGGATAAAGGCACGCCGCCTTGGCGTTGACCACCGCGTCCTCCAATACCGGGCGGCGAAACCGGGTGCGGGTCAGCGTGGCGCTGTCTTGGGGTTGGGCCATGGGGATTTCTTCCAGGCAGATGGCAAACCCGGCTTCGCCACCTTCTTTGGGCACGATGGCCGACATGCCGCCGTCAATCGCCCAATACATAGGCCGGATGTATACAGCGGCGTCGGGCGCATAAAACTTCAGCCCCTCGCGCACAATGGCCACCATATCATCACTCGCCACATTCGGCTCAACCATCAACGCCCGCGCCGAGTCATTCACCCGCGCGCAATGCTTGTCCAGATCGGGCGTCAGCCCATTGGCTAGGCGTGCACCATCAAACACATTGCTGCCCAGCCACATGCCGTGATCTGCGGCCTTCATCAAAGGCACATCACCTTTGTGCCAGCTGCCGTTGAAATAGGTGTGGATGTTGATACCGGTGGCCATGGTGCGTTCCTCTGTGGTGTCGTGCGCACCCTATGCCTGCGGTGCGGGGGCGTCCAGAGGGGCAGCGCTATCACAGGCGACTGGATCAGGCATATTGAGGCTGTGGACCACCGGAACCAGAATTATTTTGATCTGAGCGAAATTTTAAAGGACGATTGAGGAAGATTCGCTATTCAGGCCGAGTCGCGGTTAAATTTGTGATCACGGCATTTTTAATGTGATCACAAACACTGAATTTGCGACAATTTGCCAGTGAATGGCTGCATTTAACGCTGTGCACCCGTGACAGTCGCGCTAAAACGGGGCACAACAAGGCAAAGCTGTTGGCGCTGCCCGCGCCCAAGCCTGCGAGAGAGGACAAATTACATGGCCGATGTGAACCGGGGCAATCGCCCGCTTTCACCCCATCTGACAATCTATCGCCCGCAACTGACCTCCATTACCTCGATCCTGACGCGGATCACCGGCAACGCCCTGTTGGTGGGGGCGCTTTTGGTGGTGTGGTGGNTGNTGGCTGCGGCCACATCGCCTGCGTATTTCGCTAAGGTTGATGGCATCGTCACCAGCNTCTTTGGTGATCTGATCATGTTCGGCTCGCTCTGGGCNCTGTGGTATCACTCGCTGGCCGGTCTGCGGCACCTGATCTGGGACAACGCCAAGATGCTTGAACTGGGCGTCGCCGAGAAACTGGGCTGGGCCGTTATTGCCGGGTCGGTCATCCTGACCATTCTTACCGTCATCGTTATCTAAGGAGGCCGAGCACATGCGCTACCTGACTGATCGTAAACGTGCCGAGGGCTTGGGGGCTTCCGGCTCGGGCGTGCACCACTTCTGGGCAATGAAGCTCTCCTCTGCGGCCTTGCTGTTCTTGGTTCCGTTGTTCATCTTCACCTTTGGCCCGATGCTGGGTGAGCCGCACGCTGATGTGGTGGCCTATTTCGCACGGCCTTTCCCGGCGATCATAGCGGCGCTTACCATCGTCGTGGGGTTCAAACACTTCCGCGACGGGGCGCAAGTGATGATTGAGGACTATGTGCACGGTACCGCGCAAAAGGTCTGGATCATCGCCGTGACCTGCCTCAGCTACGGCGCCATGGCCACAGGCCTGTTCGCCATCGCCAAAATCGCCCTTTAAAGACCGGAGTTTATTGAAATGGCTGCTTACGAATACGAGACGCATGAATATGACGTCGTGGTCGTCGGTGCTGGTGGCGCCGGTCTGCGTGCGACACTTGGCATGGCCGAGCAGGGCTTGCGCACCGCCTGCGTAACCAAAGTGTTCCCGACCCGCTCACATACGGTTGCCGCACAGGGTGGCATCGCGGCATCGCTTGGCAATATGGGCCCCGACAGCTGGCAGTGGCATATGTATGACACGATCAAAGGCTCTGACTGGCTGGGCGATACCGATGCAATGGAATATCTGGCGCGTGAAGCACCCAAGGCGGTGTACGAGCTGGAACATTACGGCGTGCCGTTTTCGCGCACCGAAGAAGGCAAGATTTACCAACGCCCCTTCGGTGGCCACACCACCGAATTTGGCGAAGGCCCGCCCGTGCAGCGCACCTGTGCCGCGGCCGACCGCACCGGCCACGCCATTCTGCACACGCTTTATGGTCAAAGCCTGAAAAACAACGCCGAATTCTACATCGAATATTTCGCCATTGATCTGATCATGTCAGATGATGGCGTCTGCACTGGCGTCGTCTGCTGGAAGCTGGATGACGGCACCATGCACATTTTCAACGCCAAGATGGTCGTGCTGGCCACGGGTGGTTATGGGCGTGCCTATTTCTCGGCCACCTCTGCGCATACCTGCACAGGTGATGGCGGTGGCATGGTGGCGCGTGCGGGCCTGCCGCTGCAGGATATGGAATTCGTGCAATTCCACCCCACTGGCATCTATGGCTCGGGCTGTCTGATTACGGAGGGCGCGCGCGGCGAAGGTGGCTATCTGACCAATTCCGAGGGCGAGCGGTTTATGGAGCGCTATGCGCCCAACTATAAAGACCTCGCGCCGCGTGACTATGTGTCTCGCTCCATGACTATGGAAATCCGTGAAGGGCGCGGTGTGGGCGCAGGCGGGGATCATATCCACCTGAACCTCAGCCACCTGCCGCCCGAAGCGCTGAATCTGCGCCTGCCCGGTATTTCGGAAAGCGCCAAGATTTTTGCCGGTGTGGACGTCACCAAAGAGCCGATCCCGGTTCTGCCCACCGTGCATTACAACATGGGCGGCATCCCGACGAATTACTGGGGTGAAGTGCTCAACCCCACCAAGAAAGACCCCAATGCCACCGTACCCGGCCTGATGGCCGTGGGCGAGGCGGGCTGTGCAAGCGTGCACGGCGCCAACCGGCTTGGCTCCAACTCGCTGATTGATCTGGTGGTCTTTGGCCGTGCTGCGGCGATACGCGCAGGCACTGTAGTGGACCGCGCAGCGGCTGTCCCCGCCACCAATGTCGGCCAGGTGGACAAGGCGTTTGATCGTTTTGACACATTGCGCAATGCCGATGGTGATACCACAACCGCCGATCTGCGTCTGGAAATGCAGCGCACGATGCAAGAAGACGCTGCCGTCTTCCGCACCTCCAAAACGCTGGCTGAAGGTGTGAAAAAGATGAACACCATCGCTGGCAAATTGTCGGATCTCAAAGTCACCGATCGCAGCCTCGTGTGGAACTCGGACCTGATGGAAACGCTTGAGCTGACCAACCTGATGCCCAACGCTTTGGCCACCATCAACGGGGCTGAGGCCCGCCAGGAAAGCCGCGGCGCCCACGCCCATGAGGATTTCTCAACCCGCGACGATGAAAAGTGGCGCGTGCACACGATTTCGCATGTTGATGGGGCCAAGGTGAAACTGACCTATCGCCCGATTGTCGAGGCACCGCTGACGACTGAAAAAGAGGGCGGTATTGCTCTCAAGAAAATCGCGCCAAAAGAGCGGACATTCTGATGGGGGACATCTGACAATGCTGAAAACCATTTTGAACGGAGCGGTGATCGTGTCGTTGCTGGGGCTTACTGCCTGCACGCCTGCAACAATCAAGCCCGATGCCCTGGTGGCGCAATGTCAGGCCGAGGCCGCCCCCGCAGGCACCTATCAATATGATGAAGGCCCTGCTGTGCCGGTGATGACAGCCGTTGCCGATGGCACGCAGGCCGGTGCTGATGCGTTCAACGCTTGCATTCGTAACAAGGCCGTGGCCGCTGGGCTGATTGCCAATCCCGCCACTGCGCGTAGCAATTATTGCCCGGATGGTGCTGCGCTTTTGTATGGCGGTGCCACCTATTGCATCGGAACCAACTGATGCGGCGTGTGATCGCCATCCTGGCCCTTGGCCTGCTGAGCGCCTGTGGGGTTGCCAATAAGGCGGCTGATGAGCTGGCACGCGATCAGGCCAAATCGGTGGTGAGTGGCGTTGTGTCGTCCAAGCTGCCGGGTGTTAACGTGGCCCCCGTGAGCGACTGCATCATTGATGCGGCTTCGGCTTCGGAAATTCTAAGCATCGCCGGGGCATCTGTCACCGGAGTGAATGAAAATACGGTAAGTCTGGTGGTTGAGATCGCCGGACGCCCTGATGCCGTTCAATGTATTGCCAAAAACGGCCTGACCCTGCTGGGCAGCTGATCCGAGGAGAGACACATGGTAGAACTGACCCTCCCCAAAAACTCGCGCATGACGACGGGCAAAACCTGGCCCAAGCCGGAAGGCGCCACCAACCTGCGCAAGTTCCAGATTTACCGCTGGACGCCCGATGATGGAAAAAACCCATCCGTCGATACCTATTTCGTCGATATGGACACCTGCGGGCCGATGATTTTGGATGCGCTGATCAAGATCAAGAATGAGATTGATCCAACGCTGACCTTCCGCCGGTCCTGCCGCGAGGGCATCTGCGGATCCTGCGCGATGAATATCGACGGTATCAACACGCTGGCCTGCATCTATGGCATGGATGAGGTGAAGGGCGACGTGAAAATCTATCCGTTGCCACATATGCCGGTGGTGCGTGATCTGATCCCCGATCTGACGCATTTCTACGCACAGCACGCCAGCATTATGCCGTGGCTGGAAACCAAAACCAACCGCCCGGCCAAAGAATGGAAGCAGAGCATCGAGGATCGCTCAAAACTTGATGGTCTTTATGAATGTGTGATGTGTGCGTCTTGCTCCACGTCCTGCCCCAGTTATTGGTGGAACGGTGATCGCTACCTCGGACCTGCGGCCTTGCTGCACGCGTACCGCTGGATCATCGACAGCCGCGATGAGGCCACGGGCGAGCGTCTGGACGAGCTGAACGACCCATTCAAATTGTACCGCTGTCACACCATCATGAACTGCGCCAAAACCTGCCCCAAGGGCCTGAACCCGGCGCTGGCCATTGCCGAGATCAAGAAAATGATGGTCGAGCGCGCAATCTGACGTGAGCGATCCGTTCACCGTCATCTCAGCCCAGTCAGGCGACATTCGCCCGACCGAGCTGATGGTGTTTGGCGAGCGGAATTCCGGCACCAATCTGGCGCATGAGCTGCTCAGGCGGAACATCCCTGCCTTTGCAAACAGTCCCGGTGACCGGATTGGCAAATACGGGTTTCGCTATGGTTGGAAACATGGGTTTCCACAGATGCTGGCTGCGCCCGATACTACGTTGGCCATCGGTATTTTCCGACATCCTGAAACCTGGGTTCAATCCATGCACGCTCGGCCATGGCACGCCGTGCCCGCTCTGCGCGATCAGCCATTTGATCAGTTTATCCGGGCCGAGTGGCAATCCCGTGTGGATGAAAAGAACTTTGGCATCCAAGACGGTGATGCGCGTGCCCTGGCCGAACTGCATTGGGATCGCCACCCGTTGACGGGCCAAAGGTTTGAAAACGTTCTGGCCTTGCGCGTTGCCAAATCCACTGGGTTTTTATCGCTGCCGGTGCGTTTCGCCAATTGCCTGCTGGTGCAATTTGAAGCGGTGCAAAACAATCCCGAGGGATTTGTGTCCTATGTGGCCCACACCTTTGGATTGCCAACGAAAGCTGCGTTCCAAACGGTGGAGGAGCGCCGGGGTAAGCCCTCGGACGGGCCGTTCACANCGCAGATACGCCCTGCGTTATCGCCTGAGGATCGAAGCTTTGTTTGGTCGCANATNGACAGGGTGCAGGAAACCGCATTGGGGTATGCACCGCTAACCACCACGCTGGACTAACCGGGCCATCAATAGCGAGGTGAAGGCCACAATCAGCGCCGCAAGCGCGTGGTATCCCCAAAACCAAATCTGGCCTGTAACAGGTTCAATTTCCGCTGAACCAATGAATTTGCGCAAAAACTGCACAACTTGCGCGGCAATCCATGCACATGCGCCTGCGAAAACCTACAGCGTAGAGGCTGTGAAAAGGAATTTGCCCCATGCTGAAATCACTTGGTTTACGTTTTATCATCGTGGGGTTGCTGATCCTGCTGATGTTTATCCCTGTTTTGTTTGTGGGCGATATCATTGATGCGCGTGCGGATTATAACCGTTCAACCCGCTCAAATGTGGGCAATGAATGGGGCGGGCGGCAATCACTGTCTGGCCCGGTTTTGATCATCCCGGTCGAAGAAACCGTGATGGTGCGCGAAAAGCGCGAGGTACTGGATCCTGACACCGGCATTCAAAAACTGGATGGCAACGACAAGCCGATTTTTCGCTATGTGAACGTGCAAAAGGTGCTGCGCCGCGCGCCGGTCTATCTGTATCCGGGCGCATTTGAGGCCAATATTGATACGCAAACCCAAGAACGCCACCGCGGTATCTTTAACGTGCCGGTCTATTCGGCCGAGGCGGAACTGAACTTTGATTTCCCGACTGAAACAGCAGCCGATGCCTTGGTGGACGATGAGGTACTGCTTTGGGATGCGGCAGAGCTACATGTCTCGGTCACCTCCAACCGGGCCCTGCGCGGGGCCGCTAAATTGCAGGCCGCTGACACCGAGTTGCAGATGGAACCACGCGCATTGAACGACAATCGCATCGGTGGGGTCCGGGCCCCCACAGGTGATCCGCGTAAACATGACGCTTACACTTTGACGCTCGATTTCAACGGGGCTGAAACGCTGTCGATCGCGCCTGTGGGCCGTGATAGCAAAATCAGTTACACTTCGGACTGGCCACACCCCAGTTTTTATGGCGCGTTCCTGCCCGATGGCCATGACATCACCGATGATGGGTTCAAGGCCAGCTGGTCAATCCCGCATCTGGCACGCCCCTTGCCGCAACTGTCGCGTGAGGATCAGGATTATGTCGCACGCCAATCCACCAGCTTTGGGGTGGAGCTGTATCAACCCAATGATTTTTATCAAAAATCCTACCGCGCTGCGCGGTATGGTATCTTGTTTATTGGTCTCAGCTTTCTGACGATTTTCCTGATCGAAGGTCAGGCGAAACGCCCCACACACCCGGTGCAATACATCCTTGTTGGCCTTGTGCAGTCCACTTTCTTCCTCTTGATGCTGGCCTTGGCCGAGCAAATGGGATTTGGCATGGCTTACCTGATTTCTGCTGGGGCCACGGTGTCACTGATCACCGCTTTTGGGGCGATGGCGCTGAAGTTGGGCAAACGGGCCTTGGTCTTGGGGCTGTTGCTGACGGTACTTTACGGCGTGCTCTATCTGATCCTGCGTTCAGCTGATTATGCCCTGCTGGCTGGCTCGCTCCTGACCTTCGGCGCCATTGCCGGTACGATGTTCGCCACTCGGAACGAAAATTGGTACGGCGCGCCAAATGACCCGTCAAAGCGCCGTGGCTGGTTTGCCCGCCCGGCACCAACGCCTCCACAGGCTCCTGCGCCTGAAGGCTGACACCACGCGCCCCTTCGCCTATCCCAAACGGTCTGATGTATGTAGATCAACGGCGAAGGGGGCACCTGATAGGCACGCAGATGTGATCACCCCTGGTGCGCGCTTTACTTTGCTCGTGCAAAGGGGTTTGCATGAACGCAGACTTTGATTGATACCCCGAGGCCCAAATGACCCAGCCCGCTGATGCAGATGCCCGTCGTGCCGTCAAACCGGTGATTTGCTATCCGAATGAGACATTGCCGCTGCCGGATTTGGCGCTGTACCGGCGCGCCTTTGGGACAGCCCGCAAAACCAGCGCGGTTCTGGTGCCCCCGCGCGAAGCTGCTTGTTTTCACGTTCCCGCCGGGCATTTCTTTCGCATCTCATCGGTTGATGGGCCGCAGGTGGGTGATCTGAACCTGTGGAATGCCGCCGACCTGAGCGAGCGGTTTTATTCCGGCAAGTCACGCGCATTGCACGGCACCCATCTGACTGTGGGCGAGCGGATGTGGTCGTCGTTCCCCACATTGCGCCC
>JGI24025J20009_10001527_pt1 | contig 17373 bp, 11 predicted proteins | sample Cruoilmetagenom3_FD_20009 | JGI IMG/M metagenome (IMG submission 20009) | reverse complement strand
ATTAGAAAATGACAACAAGGGAAAATTTGATACTATTTAAACTTTAATGGAGTTGCCCCAAAAGTAAGGAACATGTTTCCCTTCCCTATAGGGAGGGTGTATAGACCGGACACATGGGTTACAGTCGTTCGGGGGCAGGGGGTAGCTTGTAATCAGATTTTTCAAATACTGGATAATAAAATGCTGATTTTTCACCCCTGACGCAAATTATTCACTGATTTATGAAACTTATCTTTACCTAACCCTAAATCCCTTCCCTGAGCTGAGGGACTTCAAAAAAAGATCCTGAAAAATGACATTTCCAGGATCATATTTGACATTAGGGGTCATACTTGAGATTTTGAGATTACAAGGATTTCAGTTAGATATGATCACCTCAATGGTATTTGGCAGTATGGCATCAACGTTAATTTCATCATTTTCAAGCTGGATTTCAGGTGCCAGGGTGTAGGTGCCGGGATCTCTGTCTTCAAGGTTGATGATCACGATCAGGGATTCCAGACTGAGGTCATCCAACAGGTCTATTGGACCAGAAAGGAAGACATCGACACTTTCAGGTGAAACCGTTGCATTCAATCCATCTGCCAATCCCTCAATTTGTACAGGGATATTGGTAAAACTGACGCTGCTCTCGATGGGATCGATCCCAATTTGTACGGTGATATTTTGACTACCAACCACATTGATTCCCTCAGGCAAGTTCAGGGATACTCGTATTTCCATATCCTGGTTTGCGCCATTGAGATTGATAGGTGTTGTCTCAACAAATCCGGGGATGCTTTCAACCAGCTGCGGATTTGAGGAATAAATGGTGACCGTTGGTGGGTTCGAGAAGATGTTTGTCAGCCGGTAACCGGATTCGATTTGACCGCTTGTGACGATCTTGACCACCACTGTGCGGTAGCCCCCACGCTGGGTGACGGGGATAGAAACCTGGACGTTGCCGGGAGTCATGGTGAGACCTTCAATTTGATTTCCCTGGGCGTCAAGGGCAGTTAGATCCACGGTGCGCTGGATATCCTCTGAGACATCCACAATGCTAACCTCGGATATGACCTTATTAACAGAACTGACGACTGATTCTGGTCCAGATATTGTTACGGTGTCCAGGTCTAATTCTGGTGTATCCACATCAAAACCAATGGCAGGATTGCCAAGCATATTAACCTGGATCGGGAATTGTTTTGATATGATCGAATCGAGTTTCACAAATACTGTCCCCGGGTTCATGCGAACCACTTCAGTAGGTGACAGGCTGATATTGACCTGCGGTGTCAGGTTATGTACGCCTGATTCCAGACCGGAAAGATCGAGTGTTACATCAATCAGGTTGCGATCGTTTTCCAGTTGCCTAAAAACTGAGGAAGGCGCACGAATGGTCAGGCCTACTTGCCGCGAGATTTCGTTGACAATGGTTAAATTTGGGTCCAGTCCGATGATCTCAAACTCAAGAGGTTGTGGATAGGTTTGTGTGATTGTAGGATCAGCCTGTGTGACTGCAAATATCCAAACACCCACCGCAAAAACAAGGGCTGTCAGTAATGTAGGCAGAATGCTGATGAGTTTTCGTGGATGTTTCATGATTGCCCCCCACGCTTTTCTTTTGGCTCTTTGAGTTTACTGAGGGATAGCAGTCGTGACCACAAACTCTTTCCACCTGAAAATTCCGTTGGCTGGAAGAATGCATGCAATGTGTTTTCTAGTCTTTCCATGTTTAAGCGCTTGATCATTTTCCCATTGTGAGCAATTGAGATGCTGCCTGTTTCTTCTGAGACGACAACAGCAATGGCATCACTGACTTCTGAAATTCCCAATGCGGCGCGATGGCGTAACCCCATTGTGCGTTCAGGTGAGCGATTTAAAACACCGCTGGCAGAGAGAGGCATGACGCATGATGCTGCTCTGACTTCGTTATTGATAATAATGACTGCCCCATCGTGTAAGGGCGTATTAGGATAAAAGATTTGCAATAATAATTCCGGTGTGGCGATAGCATGCATTGGGACGCCTGTCTCAGCGTATTCAACCAGGCCTTGCATCCGTTGGATCACAATTAATGCGCCATGATGTCGCTCTGAAAGACGTCCGCAGGCTTGTATGACGGCATTAAGGGTCTCTTTGAATTGTTCTTCTGAAATGGTTCTCGACCTTGCAAGGAAGGATACGTTCCCAGCTCTACCAACGCGTTCGAGTGCGCGGCGAATTTCAGGGGCAAAAATAACAGGGATAGCAAAGACAAGGGCTGGTAAAACCGCGCTGATCAACCATGAAAAAGCAGGGAGATCCACCAAACTGGTGAACAACACCAGCAGGATAATGATAAAGAACACCCCGCGCAATAAGACAAGCGCTTCTGTGTCCCGCAGCAACAGCAAAAGGATGTAAAAGATTGCTGTTACAAGAATAATATCCAGAAGGTCGGTCCATCGAAATCGTTGGATTAAGAAGGAGATGTCATTGAGAATTTGTGCCATACGTTAGTCGCTCTAAGGTTAATCAGCTGTCAATTGCTTCAAAAGGTTTGCTTAAAAATTTTATCCAGATCTTATTATCATTTTCCTGAAAAACTCTGTTTGCAGCCTCATGCCATGCTGTGTAAGGAATTTCATCGATTTCCAGGTTCTCAAATCCAATTTTAGCAGGAAAAAAACTATTTATTAGCGCTTTTTGATTTGAGATGAGTATAGCCTCACATTCTTGCTGTTCTACCTGGTTGTGGAAGGCGTCAAGAATGATCTTTGACGAGAATCTTTGCTTGTTTATTGTGACCCATCGGTCAAAGGCTGCTGTAAAATTCCAATTGTCCCATGATAAGAGACCCTTGAGATGGTCTTCTTTCATAGCGGCCAGGATGATTCTTGAACCCAATTCAGCATACCAATTAGTTGGATCTTCTTCTGCCAGGGTTTTCCAGAAATCTTCAATGTCACCCTGCGGGATAACATTCACATCCGGGAAAAACCAACCACCCGACCGATATGGTTGGGATGGTATTTGGCTTCCTTTCATATGAATTGTACCCTTAATGGCATCCTGTATTTGCTGCCATGTTTGTTTAAAAATGCCTTCAGTATTTATAACAACATCCGCCTGATTAAGTTTCTCCGATTGCGATGGCTGCGCCTGTATTCTGGCTTTTGCGCCTTCCGCGGTTAGATTTCTGGATTGTACAAGGCGTTCCATTTGATGTGAAACAGAGGCGTGACTCACCCATACGGTATCACAGATTTCCACCAAATCGGATTCGAGAAGTTTGATGGCTTCAATGATAATAAAGGATCGTGAGGCATGCTTAATGCGATCCTTGATGGATTTTGTGACTTCAGGGTGAACGATTTTTTCAAGTTTTTCAAGCTGCTTTGGGTCTGAGAAAACGATCTCACCTAATTTCTGACGGGAGATGTTTCCTTTTAATGTTAAAATGCTGTCTCCAAAGGTATTGATAACAAGGTGATAGGCTGGCCCATCGGGGTACAACATGCGATTAGCAACAACGTCAGCATCGATTTCAAGCCCGCCGGAATTAGCCAGCATGTGCCCCACCACACTTTTCCCGGTGGCAATATTTCCCGTTATCCCGATTACTAGAGGTGAGTTTGTCATTTATTTTTAATCTCACAGTGAAGTATACCTCAATTCATCTTTCCTTTTCATGGAGTGCTATAATTTGAATATGTTCTTAGACAATCTAAAAAAGGCTGCTATAGAGAAGTGTGGTTTGAACATTGATCAACCTGTTCTGGTTGGTGTCTCTGGTGGCGCAGACAGCCTGGCTTTGATGTTTGGTCTGGAAATTTTAGGTTTTTCATTGAAGTTAGCACACCTGGATCACAGCCTGCGCTCAGAATCAATTCAGGATGCAGATTTTATTGAGAATTTAGCCGCTTCTCGAGGACTGGAACTTGTTCGTAGGCGCGTGGATGTGAAGAAAGCAGCCGATGAGCAAATGCAATCCCTGGAGGAGGCTGCTCGGCATGTGCGCTATCAGTTTTTATTTGAACAGGCGCGGGTATTTAGCGCACAGGCTGTCGCCGTAGGTCACCATGCTGATGATCAGGTCGAAACTGTCCTGATGCATTTCCTGAGGGGGTCTGCCCTGCCAGGTTTGACAGGCATGGCAGACAGAAATGTTATCCCATTATGGGATCCAGACATCCCCCTTGTCCGCCCTTTGCTTGGCATATGGCGAAAGGACATTGATGATTTCCTCAAGGAGCTGGGTGTTGCGCCGCGCATTGATCATACCAATCGGGACATAACCTATATCAGGAATAAACTGCGACATAAATTGATTCCCGAATTGGAAAAATATAACCCTCGGATCAAAGATGTTTTATGGCGAATGGCGGATGTCCTGCGGGAGGAAGATCGATATGTAGATGCACAAACCCATCATGCCTGGAAAGCATGTTTGGTGAAACACAATCAGGATCGGGTCATTCTTTACAATTCAAAACTCCAACGACAACCAAAAGCCCTTCAGCGCAGGGTATTGAGATTTGCTGTTTCATTACTCCGCCCGGATTTACGTGATGTCGGCTATGATGCTATCGAACGGGGTCTGGTATTCGCTAATGACCCTTCCCAGGACGGCGAATCGGATTTTGTTGCCAGATTGAATCTTGCGAAAATCGAAGACTATTTAATTATCAAGACCTGGGGAAGTGATTTGCCAAATTGGGATATGCCCTTGCTGCAAAACCTTGATGTGACAGCGACCTTGAATTTACATCAGGATGTGCCTTTGCGACATGGATGGTGCTTGCAAGCCAGGTTGATCAAGGAAGTCAATGCTGGCAAAATCGAAAAGGCTAAAGACCTGGATTTAAATGAAGCCTGGCTGGATTTTGACTCGTTGAAAATGCCCATGGTCGTGCGGGGACGCCAGGCTGGGGACCGGTGGCAACCACTGGGCATGCCAGAGCATACCCAAAAACTAAAGGATTTTTTCATCAATGAAAAGATCCCGGAACACGTGCGGGATCTTTGGCCGTTGGTTTGTTCGGGGGATGAAATTGCCTGGGTGCTTGGTTTAAGGCCATCTGAAGCGTTCAAGATTACAGTAAACACAACAAAAATCTTACACCTGCGCCTCGTGCGCAAGGTAGCTTAGTAAATACCTTTGTTTACAGCAATGATCAGCGGATGGTGTTCAGGTTTAAGCTTCGCCAGAATCTTCGCTGATGGTAGAGCCTTGTTGAAGGGCTAATTTTCGCAATTTTTGGCGCACTTCACGAAATTGGATTTTTGAGACGCCCAATTTTTGCCGAATTTTTTCAGGTTCAAGGCCGTCAACAAGGTCTTGCAAAACGCTTGTCCAGCGGCACATGTCAAAGGAAATGCGTTTTTCCAGGCTGGCAGCTTCCGTCAGATCCTCTAAAATATATTCCAGGCGGCGCGGCGTCCACGGGAAAAGGCGTTCTTCCGGTTCATATTGATTCGCATATTCGTTAAAAGATTCAACCCAATCCTTGGAGAGGGGGATTTTTCGTTCCTTGTAACGGTAACGGGGGTTGGTATAGCGGATAAAGACATAGGCTTTTTCAGGGTCTTCTAGTGAAAGGTGGTTTAGAACAATGCTTTGGCATTCGCCTTTTTTGATAGCCGTTTCAAGGAGCAATTTGATTAACGTGTAAGGTCGGGCATCTGGTTGCTCAGCTTCTCGCAATTCCCTTGCAACAGCCAGGGACTTTTCGATTTCCTCCGGAGATAGAACATCCGGCAAGGGGCTGGATACAGAGCGCTGCACAAGTTTGTCTGCCGGGTCAACCAGCAGCACAGCACTATTTTGCAACCAGCGAAAGAAGCTCTTTAAAGATGTGATGCGCCGGGAAAGGCTTTTTGGGCTGCAGGGTACACCTCGATCGTTTTCTAGCCAGTTAGTGAAGCTTTCCAGATCTTTAAGAGAGATTTCTCCCAGGGTCTGGTCGGGCGGGAGGAATGTATCGAGTAAGTTCAGGTCGGCAATAAAGGCTTTGACGGTATGCGGTGACCTGCCCTGGTCATTTAAATAAAACCTCCAGGCCTGGATAGCAGGCTGGAGGAGGGAGTTTTCGGTAAGATGCGCAGGCGTACCTTTTTTTTCTGTCGTTTGATTTGTCATGACACCTCTCGTTCGGGTATTCGTGTAGTCGTGAATAAACTTAGTTTATATCAAACGACAATTCTTGTCAATGCTATTTATTTTAAGGTTAAAGCGTCAATTATCACATCCCTAATTTTGTCGTAGTCCGGGACAAGCACCTGGGCGCCTTGCATTGTCATCCAGTCATAAGCATGGTCATAACCAATAACATAGGATCGGATATCGCCGTTCTTATTGATCTCATTGGCCAATGGTAGAAGCGTGAGGACATCAGATAATTTAATATCTGTATCAACATAGGTGGTGTAGGCATTATAGAGATCAGGTGTTTTGACAATGATGTCCAGGCTCATCAAACGATTGAATATTGCTTTGATAACTTCCTGGGCGCGTCTTGCCCTGTCAATGTCATTTGTTGAATAGCGTGACCTGGCATACCATAATGCCAATTCACCATTCATATGCACAGGGCCAGGACCAACGCTGCAATACCCGCTGGGATTGATCCACTTGGCACAGGTGTCGTTCAGGTTTTTCTCGGTTTGGACAGTGATCCCACCGAGATTATTGATGACAGATTTAAAACCGTTGAAATCAGCCATCAGGTAATGATCCGGACGAACGCCGAAATTCTCTTCAAATGTGTCTGCTAAAAGATCAAATCCACCTCGTGGGAAGGCGGTGTTGATCCGGTTTTCGCCATAGCCCGGGATGTAGACATACAGGTCCCTCGGGAAGGAGATGGCACTCACAAAGCCATCTTTGGGATTGAGGGACACCCAAACAATAATGTCTGTTCGGAAACCGCCCTCATCAGGTCTGGCATCAGAACCCAGTAAAAGAATATTTATCTGGCCTTCTGGTTTTTGCAGCACCCTCAGTGTTGAGGTAGGAGATGTCTCAGGATTTGTGCCAGGCTCTCGAGTTGCAATTAGCTCTGGGTCTCCTTCTGTATCATCCGTTATTGGTTGAAATGGGGTTGGGGTGACTTGCGTTTGTTCCATAGCCTTGCGCGTTTGCATTGCGTATGTGTAGGCTAAACCAGGGCTCTTATTTGCAGAAATCCCTGATACCAGGATAAAACCTAACAAGCCTATTAATGTCACAAATACCAGAACGGAAAAGGTCTTAATGATCTTTGGCGGACGGTTTTTTCTTTGCTTTCTTATAATATTTCTTCTTGATTTCATATTTCACCTGCTTCAACGGCGTTGTATTTTTTGCCTTTTCAATCTTATAAATTATAGCTTATAGTGGCTCGTTTTAGTCAATAATTCTAACGGGCAATTGCACGCGAAAGGTTGTAAACTCACCTTTCTTGCTTTTAAGCCAGATTTTTCCATTAAGAACCCGAATAGCGCGAATGGCTTCCCGAATGGATTGTATGCTGCCGATGCCCGGGTTCATCTCAGGCTCGGCACTGAACAGAGATTTTTGTTCCTCGGGTGTCAAACCCTCTCCATGATCTGTGATCTGGATGATGAGCATCCCGGTCTCAAGGGACAATTTTTGATTGACCTGCACCTTCCCACCAGGTCCGGTTGCTTTGATGGCATTATCAAGCAATCCAAACAGGGTGGTCTGTGTTAGCTCCGGGTCCGTTTTGATCATTTGATGCCCGTCAGGATTGGTGATTTCAAGTTCAACATTAGACGCTGACAATTGTGAAGCAATGCTCAGCCTGACATTTGCCATAATAGAATCAAGGCTGACAACCTGTGTTTCCATTGATAGGCGAATGGGGCCAGTTTGTCCCTTTTCAGTCTTTAAGATGTTAATCCGGGCTTCTGCTTTCGCCAATTCTGATTTAAGCTGATCCCTTTCACTGGTTAATTGACGAATTTTTGCTGCCATTTGTTCCGATCTAGCAGAAAAATCGATACGACCTTCCGCCTGTGCGGAGAATTGGTCAATTTGCTCCTGCAATTTTTCGATGCGATTAACGGATTCCAATTTTTCAACCTGGTATCTTGCTTTCCATTGATTCAGTGCTGATTGCAGGTTATCAATCGTGAATTCATTTTCCAGGAGTTCTGTTTGCAGCGCTTCTTTTCTTTTTATTAGCTGCAGGATGTTCTCTTCGGATTTCGAAAGTTCGTTCTGTAAATTTTCATTGAGGGAGGATGAAAAAAGAACCTTGCTCAGAGTAGGTTTGATATGGTCAAATAATGCGGTTGTTTGATCCTGCCAGGTTTTTCCTGTGTATGGTGTTAAGAGAATAACACCGCCAGCCAGAGGTTCATTATTTGAAGCCAGTGGGTAGGCAAAAAGGTTTCCAAGGCGAGGGTAATTAATAATCTCGGTTAACGTCTCGAAATCTCGCCCATCGGTGTAGGATTGAGATAATTTTAAAACCCGGTTTTCCTGCCAGGTCTTGAGAATATGGGAGATGGATTCTTTTGAAAGTGAAGCTTTATTTAGAAAAACTTCTCTTATCAGGTCATAACCTGCTATCATTTCAAGCCTATCTTCTTCTTTATTCAGTTTGAACAGAAGGCATATATCTGAAAGGGCACTCAGGCTGAGGGCACGTGCAACTGCATTGAATTTATCCTGCTGTGTTTCCTGTAACGGCACTCTCAATAGATATTCTATTAAAGTTGGTTTGGGATCCACTCGCTTTTCTTTTGAAGGGGTTTTGGGTGTTTCCTGGATTTCTACTTCAAAGGTTTTTGTCTTTGCAAAACGCTGTACAATAACAATTGACCACGGCAAACTCAAGATTTGTGCCAGTCGAACTGCACCTAATCTGAGTTGGAGGGAGTCAATCATGATAATCTCCAACCCATGACCTATGGCAAGGATGACCATAATACATACAGCGATAATCCATTGAGGGGGACGTTTTATAAAGGTAAACAACAATCCGAGGGCAATCAAGAGAATAGCACCAAGCTGCCATGAAATTAACACCATGTCTTTGTCTAATGGGATGGCTGTCTTGTTGAGGGTGGTCATTATCAGGATCGTGGTTGAAATGATAAAGAAAGCCAGGGTAAGGAAAATGTTCACACCTGTCAGGAAAAAACTCGGGTCGTTTTCATGGAAAATCCACAACAACCAGATGATTGTTAATGTGCTTGCAAGAGACTCAAGCAGGGATAGATTAAATGGCGTCAAGGCATTAACCAGGCTGGCGGCGAATAAAACGATCTGAATTACAAGGAGGATGCTGCATCCGGCNAGTACGTGGCGGGCAGGATCTTCATTTTTGGTAAGATTTAGTTTGGGGATTGCCAGGANACCAATTAACACCAGGGAAAGACTAACCACCAGGTGATAAAGCAAATTACCTGGCGGGTTGGTAAGGATATTGGTGAGATAGGATAAATCAATTTCCATGGATATTTTAATCTTCCCAAGAAAAAATCTTATGTTTCAACATTTACTCTTGCAAGTTGTGTTCCAGTATGGAAATTTTCATTCGCTATTAATTTTTATGATGATCAAATTGGTTTTGCACCACCTATGACAGTTTGGGAATGTGATAATAATCTTCAGCCTTGCATTTAAAAAAGAAATGAATGCTCTATCTTATGATTTCCACCACAACACCAGGGTCAGCCCAAGTGTACAAATCCTCAGCTGCAGGCAAATCCAAAATGATACAGCCGTAAGATGCCGGCGAGCCCAATGTGCTTGCCCACAAGCGCTGGCCGTTGGAAAGCAGAGGTAAGCCATGGATGCCATTCATAAACCCGGGCCATGCTTCATAGATGCCCATAAAATGGGGCATATACAGATCCCAGTTGGAGGCATAGGCATTCAGTTCATGAGTTTGCACCTGGAAGGTCCCGGCCATGGTTGGCGAATCTGAGACCCCGGTGCTGACAATATAGGAGTTACGAACCTGCCCATTTTCGTACACCGTCATGCGTTGTTCACTGATGTCAATCACAATACGCTTGTTTTGGACCACCGGCAAGGGCAGCAGAATGTTTTTTGATGGGATATTCAACACCATCCCGGTTTTGAGATTGTCTGTGGTTAAGCCTTGATTTGCTTCCATGATGTGATACATGGGCATCCCCAATTTGAGTGAGATGGACCATAAACTCTCGCCAGGGTTGACAGTATAAGTTGTAGGCTTGTGTTTTACCATTAATTGGGTTGTTAAACCTTCATGCCAATCTTCAATGATGTTTTTGGGTTGTGCGTTCTGGAAGGAGCGCTCTTCGCCGAGGTCTTTACCCCATGTGTTCAATAAATCCGATACGGTTTCTTGTTCATAAACCAATCGTACAGTGTAATCCCTGGGATTCACCGATACCCATGCCCGTTTTGTTTCTATGGGCACCGACCAGGTAAAAGTTTCATCCATAATCGGATCATAAGCAGTCAGGCTGAGATCCTGGGAGGTGACACGCTCGATTTCTTCCAATACATGTGTCAAATCGATGATGGCGGGGGATTGGGGCTCAATCACCAATTTATGGGTCCCGGTCAGCAAAATATTGAATGCCTTTTGAAATAAGTCCTGAATAGTGCTGTCGATATCGAGTTTTTGCCCTTTGGAACTCTCCAAAGCAAGCCATTGCCCATCTTCGTAAAGAATTTGGGCATCGTGGGGTGCAATGTCAAGCGTCTCTGCAATTGTAGTTAGTGTTTCTCTAGCAATGGTTTCGTCAAAATAAAGGACGGGGAATACGACTTGAGGTTTTCCCTGTATGGATGCGAGGATATCTTTAAAGGGTTGTTGGCTTCGGCCAATGGCATAAGCAGCATCGGCAGTGCTTTGCGGGTCAACCCATAAACCCAACTCTGCCGGTGAAAGCCAGTAGGAAATTTCCGGGTCGTTATCAGAAACCAGGTTGATTCGGCGGTTCTTATTCCAGGCAACATCAATCCAGTCGGAAGTTTCTTGATACTTCATCATGCCGACAGGTTTATCGTAAACGATTACGCCGGGCAAATTTAATTGATTGACCTGGAAATAAATCACGATACCGCTGCAAAGTAACAAGGGCAGGATAATCAAGAGTGCAACCAGGCTGATCCAAAAACTTGCTGGTCCGAGTCGATCGGGATGCCTTTTGTGCTCACGCGTGATGATCCGCCTTGATTGAAGCCTGTGTTTTTCCACGGGTTGAGTGTTTGCCATATTATTTCCTTTATACGAGCACACCAATATAATTATAAACGTATCACAAAGGTGTATTGTTCCAGAATTTGAGATTGATAAAGACAATGAGGTTGAAAACCTCATCTGGCAGGGCGTATCAAGCGCTTATGGTTATAATAAAGACAGCATGAGAATTGGACACGGCACTCTAAAAGACAAAATAATAGAAATTATAAAGGAACACAAATGATTATTTCTTTGTTATTCTGGATCATGCTCAGCTTTATTTTAGGTTGGCTTACTTTCCCGCTGGCATTTCGTCTATTTTGCAAGCTGCCTGATCGCGGTTACACCTTCAGCCGCATCCTTGGTTTACTGGTTTGGGGATTTGTGTTTTGGATGTTAACATCATTCAAGCTTCTGCAAAATCACCCGGGTGGCATTGTGTTTTCACTGGTGATCCTGGTTGGGATCAGCTTTTGGGCAGGGTGGGGGAAACGGAATGAGATATGGGATTGGATTAAGTCACATTGGCGGTTAATCCTGGTGTCCGAGATAGTATTTTTAGCAGCCTTTGTCTTTATGAGCCTGGTGCGGGCTTCAAACCCAGAGGCAACAGGCACAGAAAAACCAATGGAATTAGCCTTTATAAATGCCATTCTCAATTCAAAGTCATTCCCGCCAAAGGATCCCTGGTTATCCGGGTATGCAATTTCCTACTATCATTTTGGGTACATCCTCGCTGCAATGATTGCTAAACTGACTGCCACTAGCGGCGGACTTGCTTTTAACCTGATGCTGGCGTTGGTATTTGGGATGAGTGCCCTTGGCGCTTACGGGGTGCTTCATAACATGATTGAGTTATCAGGAAAGCTTTTGAAAAAGAATGTTAATAGTCTGACCTGGGCGTTGTTGGCCCCGATCTTTTTATTGTTTGTGAGTAATTTTGAAGTCGTTCTTGAAATGCTCCACCAAGCAGGCGTTGGCTGGGATATACGTACTGGTACGTCTCCTTTTTGGCAATGGATCAATATTGAGAGTTTGAACAACCCGCCAACGCCACCGCTGTCACTGGTCCCACAGCGGTTTTGGTGGTGGTGGCAGGCGTCGCGTGTTATCCAGGATATTGATTTGCTTGGTAACGTGAGTTCGCTTTCACCAATTGATGAATTTCCTGCCTTTTCTTTTGTGCTGGGAGATTTACATCCTCACGTCCTGGTGATGCCCTTCGTGATGCTGGTAATCGGGATGGCTTTGAACATTTTTATGGGCGGAATGGACGGTAAAAAGACTCTTATGGGTTTCACCTTACCATATCGAATGGATCAATTCTTCCTCTGTGCGGTTGCATTGGGTGGGATTGCATTTCTCAATACCTGGGATCTGCCTGTATATTTTGCACTGCTAACCGGGGCTTTTGTGTTGAGACGTGTTTACCGAAAAGGCTGGCATTGGGATCGGTTTTTTGAATTCTTAAAATTGGCAATTCCATTAGGTTTGCTTTCACTTTTACTCTATTCACCCTTTTTTATCAGTTTCCAATCCCAGGCGGGCGGCATTTTACCAAATATCTATTATCCCACCCGTGGCTTGTATCTGTGGTTGATGTTTGGCCCCCTGTTTATTCCCATGTTTTTATTGTTCGCCTGGCTTATACGCCGCAGGGAAAAAGCGGAGTGGGCTTGGGGTGCTGCTTTGTCTAGTGCATTGGTCATTTTGCTTCTTTTAGTGTCTGTATTATTAGGGTTTTTCGTATCTCAAACTGACCTGGGACAGCAGTTGATAGCATTACAGGGAGAGCGCAGTTACAGCGGATTATTACTCTCTGCTTTGGGGCACCGTTTGAATTATGGGGTCAGCTTGTTGACATTGACCCTGTTGTTGGGTCTGGGTTTTGCTTTTTTATTAGGCCTGGCACCCAGAAAAAATGGAGAGGATGACACACCTTCACCTTTGATTTTTGTGTTATTGATGATTATCTTGGGAGCCGTGATGGTGTTAGCACCAGAGTTTGTGTACTTGCGGGATACTTTTGGAATGAGGATGAACACTGTTTTCAAATTTTATTACCAGGCCTGGATGTTATGGTCCATAGCAGGGGCATTTGTGACAGTGTTGATTATCAAAAGAGGTTCACTGCTCGCGAAGTTTTTGGTTATCATTTTCGTGTTATTGGCTTTGATTTATCCCCTCTTTGCTTATGTTGACAAGACGAATGGTTTCAACCCGGCACAGGGTTACACACTGGATGCAAGCGCCTATTTTACTCAATTTCAACCGGATGAGGCGTCTGCCGTTACCTGGTTATCACAGGCACCGGATGGTACAGTCGCTGAGGCGATTGGCGGTCAATACTCGGGTTACGCGCGGGTTGCTACCCTGAGCGGGCAACCCACTGTGTTGGGTTGGCCAGGACATGAGGGGCAGTGGCGCGGCGGTTACGAGGAGATTGGCAGTCGGGAGCCGGATATCCGCACTTTATATGAAACACCAGATTGGGTGATTGCCCTCGATATCATTCAGCGCTATCATATTCGTTATATTTATGTTGGCAGCCTCGAGATGAGCACCTATGCCATTAACCTTGAAAAACTTGAACAGAATTTATCACCTGGTTTCCAGCAAGGACATGTAAGGATCTTTGTCGTACCCGAAACCCTGTTGGATTGAACGCTGCATTCACAGGATTGTTGTCTTTAATTTACCAATAGATACTTACACAATCAAACGATCACCTTCCATTTGTGGTAGGATTTTTGTGCACAGATAATAAAAAGTAATGAAAGGTTACGGAACGATGGTACGAACACGATTTGCTCCCAGCCCGACCGGTTATATGCATATTGGCAATTTACGGACAGCACTCTATGCTTATCTGACCGCTCGTCGAAATGATGGTGTATTTATTTTACGCATTGAGGATACAGACCAGGAACGCAATCTTCCGGAAACCCTGGCTGCAATTTTTAACAGCCTGGAATTGGCAGGACTGGATTATGACGAAGGCCCCGGGAGAGATGGCGGATATGGGCCTTATGTCCAGTCTGAACGTTTAGCGATTTACTCGGCATACGCCCAAAAATTACTGGATAAGGGTGGGGCATTCCGCTGCTTTTGTAAAAAAGGTGATCAACCCCAGGATGAGGAAGCGCCTATCCGACGTGATCCCTGCCGATTTTTAACAAAGGACGAAATTGATGAAAAATTGGTAGCGGGGGAGGCTTATGTGATTCGTCAGCGTATCCCGGATGAGGGCAGCACAACCTTTATCGATTGGGTGTATGGTGAAATTACGATTGAGAATTCACAGCTGGATGACCAGGTATTGTTGAAATCGGACGGCTTTCCGACTTATAATTTTGCCAATGTCGTGGATGATCATTTGATGGCCATCACACACGTGATGCGCGGACAGGAATACCTTTCATCGACCCCCAAGTACAATTTGCTTTATGAGAGTTTCGGCTGGGAAATTCCGGAATATGTCCATTTGCCCCTGATTATCAAGGAGGACGGCAGCAAATTCAGCAAACGCTTGGGAGATCCTTCCTTTGAAGATCTGGTCAAGATGGGTTACCTGCCGGAAGCCATTGTTAATTACATCGTGCTTTTGGGTTGGAACCCGGGGAATGACCAGGAGTTTTTCACACTGTCTGAATTGGAAGAGGTCTTCAGTGTTGACCGGATTAACAAATCCAGTGCAGCCTTTTCTTTTGATAAGCTAACCTGGCTGAATGGGGAGCACATCCGTGCCCTGTCACTGGATGAATTCCATGCCTTAGCCGAACCGTATTATCCTGAAGCGCTCTCAAGTTTCAACACTTACAAAATCAGTGAATTATTGCAGGTGCGCACTGAAAAGCTGTCCGAAATTGCTGAAAAAATCGGATTCTTCATCGCCGTGCCGGAATATGACATTGAAATGTACCGGCATGAAAAATCCAAATGTGACCCGCAGACCAGCCTGGAAATACTCAAGGAAGTCCTCCCGGTGTTGGATGCCCTGGAAACCTGGGATAATAGCAACCTCTATCTTGCGTTGAAAGACTTTGGTAAGGCGCATGGTTACAAGACCGGCACGGTCATGTGGCCCATCCGCACAGCGCTTTCGGGCGTACCTGTTACGCCGGGCGGCGCAACAGATTTAGCAGAGATATTAGGCAAAGAAGAAACCTTGAAACGGATCCAGGCTGGGATTAAAAAGCTGGAAAATGTATTGTAGTAGTCGCTATGGTTAATGGAAAAGGAATTGAAATCTTTATGGGCTGTCTATAAAGATTTTTTGTAGGGGCACGGCACGAAGCGTCGAGGGATCGAAGACGGCCGAGCCCTTACTTTTCATAGCAGAAATCTTTTAGCCGCATCGCGCCACGCTTTATTAAGATGATCATAGAAAGCCTGTTGGTCTTTGATCCCCGCTGCCAGTTTTATCACCGGATCTTCTATTGAATTGCTTTGGATGAGCATCCCTGATTGAAGATCTTTGATTGATGACCCGATCCTGAAATCTTTGATGTTGAATAATTGGGGCATTGTCAGGAATACAGCCGGCAGAAGATCCCATAAAAAAAACACAAATCTTCCAGTATAAAGTCCAAAGGCAATCAACCATTGGATCAGGGTCCATTTTAGTTTTTCAGGCCAGTAATCAATTTTAAGAATATCTTTCAATCCAAAAGTTGCGTCCAGGCAGGCTTGACCGCTGAACACGGTGACCGGACACGGGGCATTTAAAACGGTTTTCGCTGCTATTGGGTTGGCGGATAAGTTTAGATCCTGAAGATTGCGATAACCGAGCTTAACCGGTTCGAGATAACCGCCCATTACGCAAACCCCATTAAGCTTATGAAAGAAATCCGGATCCAGTTGGGATGCGGCGTGTAAATTCCCCAGGGGGCCGGTCCCAAGAAGGGTAACTTCACCGGAGTGCCTGTTGGCAGCTTCGACCAGGAAACGCGCTGCCGGCGTGTCCGGGGATTGACCTGGTTGCCCTTCACCTTTTAGAACGGGGATTTCGAGGCCAAGCCCGCCGACAAGCTTTTGTGTTTGTTGAAACACCTGGTCGATGCTTCCATTGCCGAAGGTCGTGGTAACCCCGATCAGCTCGATTTCAGGTATGCCTAAAAGGTAAAACAGTGTCAGGCCATCGTCCACTTCTTTTAGTGGGATGCCCAGGGTGTTATCGCAATCGAAAATGATTTTATGTGACATGAGTAAATTTTATCTCAAAATTTTTAAGGTTTGAAAGTAGGTGTGTACAAACCTTATTGTTTTGTTCTGTCAATTAATGCTCAGACTGCGTCCCACGATGAGTCTACGCCGCTTGTGGCAAAGGCAGTGCAGGCGGGGAGGGGCAAGCGCGCGGCTTGGTTATTCTTATGCTTGTTTCATATACGGATCAAATAAACCCCGGACAAAATCAATATCAACATACATGGACAATTTCCGGTATGTATCCATATTTTGCAGCAAATGGTCGCCGCGCTGGTACTGCACCCATGCCATGGCGCACCANGAGATCCCCCGCAGGCAGTTGAANGGGTCGCGCAGCCGGGTGCGTTCCTCTATGGTGTCCCGCAGGTGAGGATCACGGATGGAATCCTTGTAGGCATCCATCATTATNTTTTTATCCGATTCAGGCATACGGTATTCGGTTTTCCACAGCGTGGTCGTAGGCACCCGGAAGTGGGAAAGGTCCTGGGATGGGTCTCCCCATAAGGGTTTTTCCCAGTCCACCAGGTGAAGGGTGCCTGCATTACGGTTGAGAATCCAGTTGGTGTTATTGACCTCGGTATTGATGACACAGTTCCAGGGGTCTTGTTGATAGTAAATTTCACGATGGCGGGCTTCACCTGCCCATTCACGCACCTCGATCAGGTAATCGCGAAGGTTGGGGTTTGCCAGTTCGGATTCGAGGTAAACATCCATCATTCGCAGGCAGCGTTGATAGGTAAGCGTCAGCGGCTGCTCTTCGTGGATCAGGTGGTTGTTTTCCTCGGGGACGTCAATTTGATGGTAGCGCGCCATCAAGCTTGCAGCTTCTACCAGGTCGCGAATGTAATCGAGTTTCTCTCCGGGCAGATAATCCATACCCAAGACCCCATAAGGTAAAAATTGCAAGGCGTTGTCCAGGAAATAAGGTTTGGGGCTAACATCAGCGGGATCCAGTATTTGCAAGGTTTTGTATTCATAGGCGATTTGCTCTGCCAGTGAAAAACCAATTTGT
>JGI24025J20009_10001525_pt1 | contig 17393 bp, 19 predicted proteins | sample Cruoilmetagenom3_FD_20009 | JGI IMG/M metagenome (IMG submission 20009) | reverse complement strand
CACTCTGGAAACTTACCTTGCATCTTGACAGGTTTCTCCTCTACTATCCTCTTAGTGGAGGCAGTTCCCTCAGCAGCTTAGTAGGTTCCATTCTGATTGCAACTGTACTTCACAGCCTCTCAGTAAGGCTGAGGAAAGAGGGATTAGACCTTAGTCAAGCCAAACTGGGCTTCAGCTTCGTGAAGAGGCTTTTGGATATGAGTGTTGAGCCTTATAGAGTCAAAGAGTGGATCCAATTTTGCTCAGAGCTGAGCCCTAGTCCCCCAGATGGTTTCTTACCGGCGGCAATGGAGCTATTTCAGATCGAAAAGGAAACTGGTAAGAGCTATGCTGAGATTGCGTCTGAGGTAAAAGAGCTTTCCGAGCAAAGGCAGAAGCTTGTAGAGGAAGTAGGGGATTTGGAGGCTAAAGAGGTTAGAGCCAAAAAGCTCAAAGGCGAAATAGAGGACAGCGAGAAAGAGGTCGATAAGTTGAGCGCTGATAAGAACAAGCTAGAAGGTATGGTCACTACCCTAGATAGCTTTCTGAAGAAGAAAGGAGAGAAGTTGGGGCTTCCTCTCGCCGAGCCTGAGGGAAAACTGGCAGAGCTTGTTTCCCTTGAAGATGAAATAGTTAGTAAGACAAAACAGAAAAATAGATTAGAGGGAGAATTAGAAGGTCTTATCGAGAGGCAGGAGAAACTTTCCTCTCGCATGGAGAAAGCCTCAACCGATTTCGAAAGGGACATCAAACTAATTGAAGAGAGCAGGAAGGAGCTTGCCCAAATAGCTGAGATGAAAGGAAGATATGAGCAGGAGATTGAGAGCATGAAATGGGCTGAGAGAGTTCTTCCTTTCCTTTCCGATCCTGATAAAGTGCCTGACGAGGATTTCGTCCTAGCTTCTATCGTGGTCAACTGCCTTGACAAATGGATTCGGATACAGCCCCAATTGCAGTTCCGTTCCTTTGGTCTGATCTGGGATGATATTAAGAGACATGTCTACTCAAAAAGAACCAGACAGGAGTAATTTCCCTGGTGGAGTGGGTGAGCTGAGAGGCAGAATGGAGAGCCTTTTCCCTCCTTATCTAGCAGAGCTTCACAGGCTTTGCCAGATGCCGGAGGAATTCGAGCGCAGGTTCTGGGTCTGCCATGTGCAGGTTCTAGTACAAAAGGTAAAGGCGGACTACAACAATTACGAGTTCGAAACCCTGAAAGCTAACCTAATGGGTAAAATGACAGAAACTATGCTCAACGTCGCCTGGCAGGCAACAGGGCAGCAACCAATGGCCCACACCACCCATCTTCAAGCTTGTGTATGTGTCTATCCAACAGGAAGGATACATCCAGGCCTGCTTGGTGACTTCTCCCAACAATACGGTGCGATTCTCATTCACGTGGAGAAGTTTGAAGCAATTACCCAAAGGCTTGAGGATGAAATAATGAGGGGCAAGATTTTGCCAGAAAGCGAAGACGAAATTCCTAAGCTAATATATAAGCTTGCTCTAAAGCCACCTGAAAATTTACCTGGCCAGCAGTCCTGATACGCACCTCGGCTTCTATAAGTTCAACTTGACATACAATGTCACATGACCTATCATATGACTTGTTGGATAAGGAAGCGATCAAAGAGCTGAGGCTCAAACTAGGTTTGAGTCAGGAAGGACTGGCTCGAAAACTAGGGGTCAGCGTCCTCACCGTCAGGCGCTGGGAAAAAGGTAGCTTTAAACCGTCCCCCTTGGCACTTCTAAGGATTGAAGAATTGATCAAGGAGCTAAAAGGTGAGTCTTTGTAGGATTTGTTTCCAGGAGGTCGAACGTGGTGTAGTCGTCCCGGCGTGGTATTCGGGCGAACAGAGTGACCGTGCCTTTGTTCATAGAGAATGTCTTGTCCAAAGGGTAGTGGATATTATTAAAGAAGACCCCCAAAAGGAAGGACTTCTCCGCTATCTGGTGCAGTTTGAGGAAACCCACGCTCCTGAAGATTGGGCAAGGGATGTATCAGGTGGAACAGCAGATATGTCATGGACTTGGGATAAAGTGGGAATACCTGCCTTTAGGATAACGCCGCTACTCAATGCTGGGCTCCTGGGCATTGTCTACTCTTCACGAAGTTCAACCAATTATAGCCTTGTCGGGCGAGAAGTAGTTAAAATGACTCTTGCGAGAGTTCAAGAGGCCAGAGAAAAGACGAACTTTCCAGCCAATTTAGAGAAGGAAATAGAGATCCCTGAAGACCTGTTCTCAACTATCGCTGGATACGAAGAAATAAAGGCTTTTCTTAAGAAGGTACTCGGGGTGGAAAGATTTCATGTTCTATTAGTGGGACCTCCGGCATCGGCGAAGACCATCTTTCTTTTGGAGCTTGGCCGAATACCGGGAAGTTTCTATTGCCTGGGTTCAGCGACTACTAAAGCTGGAATTGCCGAAATCCTATATGAGCAGCGTCCGAGGATTCTCCTCGCCGATGAAATAGATAAGTTTGAAAACAAAGATATAGCCATACTTCTTTCACTCGCTGAGACGGGAATCGTGAGGGTGACAAAGGTGTCAAAGCAGAGAGAGGTCAGACTCAATACGAATATCTTTGCTGCAGCTAACTCAGCTAAAGGTATGCCCAAGGAACTTTTGTCTAGGTTCAGAGTGCTCTACCTTCCCCAGTATACAAAGGAACAGTTTATAGAGGCCTCCACAAAAGTGCTCACTGAAAGAGAGAAAGTTGATCCCGACCTTGCCTCTTACATAGCTGAGAAAGTTTGGGAGGTATCGAGGGATGTGAGAGAGGCTGTAAGGATAGGGAAGATATGTCAGAACCATGGTGAAGTAGATCAAGATATAAAGCTAATACAGAAATATGGCGTGGCGCGAAATCGCTTATAAGTCTGGAAAAAAGCTAAAACAAACGGAGGAAAATATGAAAACAGTCAGGAGTCAAAGTACTAAGATTGGTAATGAATACAAGGGAAAAAAGGAGTGCTTGCCTTGTCACGCTAATTTCGTATCTGATTCTGGGCCTACCAGCTTTGAGCCAGAGCAAATTGCTTGGGAAGCAAGCACTCTACCGCTGAGTTACACCCGCGGACTGATTATATTATCAAATTTGGCGCACGCAAATGTCAACAACTCGTAGGGCGTTAAACCGGTGGCGTCAGCGTTAACAGCTTTTTAGCGATTTGAGGATACTTGGCAATGAAGAGCAATTCATCTTTGACCAGCGGTTTTTGTGCTTCTACGTTAGCATATCTTACCAGTTCTAGGACTCGTCTCGCCTCATTGGTATCGTTGAAGGATACTGCCATCCGACCCATTAGATGCCTAAAACCGGATACGCCGCTGTATTCGCCTGAGCATATCTCCCTGCCGGTTTCTACAAGCTCTGGTTCCCCTCTACCCAGTTCAGTGTAGTCGTATAGCTCATAGTTCTGGGGGTCCTTCAGCACACCGTCGGCATGAATGCCAGAAGCATGAGCGAAGGCATTGGCTCCGACACCTGGCTGGTTTATAGGTACAGGGACTCCAAAAGCATAGCTGGCAAATTTAGCCAGCCTCCATCCTTTTGTTAGATCGATCGGCCTTCCGAGCTGATATTTTTCGGCAAAACCCTTAGATTTGGTGACGGCCAGAACTGTAGCTACAAGGTCAGCGTTGCCAGCCCTTTCTCCGATACCATTGATTGTGGTATTGATGTAAACGTCCTGCCCTCCGTCTATAGCTCCCTTAGCTCCAGCAACGGAGTTGGCTACCGCCATTCCGAGGTCACCATGGCAATGAGTCTCGATGGGCATCCCTACATTCTCCGCCAGCGCCTTGGTAGTTTCGTAAACAGTGAACGGGTTGTCGTAGCCAAGAGTATCACAGTATCTGAACCTATCAACTCCATGCTCTTTAGCCGTTAGGGCGAACTCAATTAGGAAATTCATCTCGGTTCGAGAAGCGTCCTCTGCGTTTACACCTATGCTTTCAGCTCCATGTCCTCTAGCAGCATCCACTGCATCAGTCATCATTTTTAAGATATCAGCTCTGCTCCTGCTTCCCTGAAATTTACCATTGATCATCTTATCCGATGTAGATATGGATAGATTGAGGTGTCGAATGTTAGGGACAAGCTTGAAGGCCGTTTCCACGTCAGCAACAGTTGCCCTTATCCACCCTCCCAGCCGAACGGGCTTTAGTACTCCCATCTTAGCCAGTTCCAAGTTAGCTTGAAGGTAAAGCGATTCGTGTCTTGTGGTGGGGAAGCCAAATTCGGACTGAAATATGCCCGACTTATTGAGATACATATTTATCATGGTCTTTTCCAGCTTCGATAGACCAAGATGCGCAGTCTGGACTCCATCGCGGTTGGTAACGTCTATGAAATAGATCTTGGGCATGTTGTTTCACCTCGAATAAAAAGTGCTAGAAGGATACATTATTGCCATGATGTAATCAAATGTCAGCCTGCTGCGGTTAATCTGGTGCCTAGCTTTGAACCTAGGTTTGAGCCTAGCTAACCTTGTTGACCATGTAGTATAATGCATAGGATTTGCTATGGCGCGCATAAGAGCAGGGATCATAAATGTCACCGGGTATATTGGCGCCGAGCTAGCTCGGTTGCTCTACCAACATCCCGAAGTGGAGCTTAAGTCGGTAACTGGGAGAAGTGCCGCGGGGCAAAAACTGGGTGATGTTTTCGCCCACTTCAGCGATGCCAGCTACCTGATCAGAAGTGAGCTTGACAGCGACATTGATATCGCTTTCTCAGCAATGCCTCACAAAGCCAGCGTGGATATAGTGCCATCTCTGTTGGGGAAGGGGTTGAAGGTCATTGATGTCAGCGCTGATTTCAGGCTAAAGGATGCTGGTGAATATCCCAAATGGTATGGATTTACTCATCCAGTGCCTGAACTACTGAAGGAAGCAGTTTATGGTCTACCTGAATTGCACGGAGATGAGATTGCCTCAGCATCTCTGATAGCAAACCCTGGGTGCTACAGCACTGGTGCTATCCTGGCACTAGCACCGGTGGTCAAAGAGGGGCTTATCTGTCCTGATGTAGTGATTGACAGCAAATCAGGTGTTTCTGGCGCTGGCAGAAGGCCAAGTTTGGCCACGCACTACTCTGAAGCTAACGAGAACACGTGGGCTTACTCGCTTGAGGGACATCGCCACCTGCCCGAGATGGAGCAAGAGTTAGGGAGGTTAAATCCTGGGCCGGCCTTGTCAATAACTTTTGTGCCTCACTTGGTGCCGATGACACGAGGCATATTAAGTTCCTGCTATGCGAGGTTAAGAGATGATAACGTAGGGGGAGGCGATAGCGCTAAGGAAGCGCTACGGGAGCTCTATCATGAGTTTTATAAGCGTGCTGCCTTTGTTCGAGTGACCGCTGAACCTCCTCAAACGAAGCATGCTTGGGGAAACAACTTTTGCCTTGTCTACCCAGCTGTTGATTTAAGGACGCACCGGCTTATAGTAATTAGCTGCCTCGATAATTTGGTAAAGGGTGGAGCCGGGCAGGCTGTTCAGAATATGAACTTGATGTTTGGTTTACCTGAGACAAGTGGTCTTGAGACCCTGGCTATTTACCCTTGAAGTAACATTGCTTGCCCTCATCGTCTAGAGGCCAAGGACGCCAGCCTTTCAAGCTGGAGACCAGGGGTTCGAATCCCCTTGGGGGCATTTTACTCTTTCCACGCGCCTTGGCCAATAAGTGGCACGAAGTAGCAAGCGCCGAGCTCTTCCACCTTGTTCCCCTCCTTATTCTTGCTAACCTTCGTCAGCTCCTGCTGCCAACGAGAGCCTACCGGAATTACCAATCGGCCACCCCAGACCAACTGCCCCAACAGGATCTGGGGGATAGACGGGGCGCCAGCAGAAACGATGATGGCATCATAGGGAGCCTCTTCCAGCCAACCTAGAGTCCTCTCAGCAAGGTGAACTTCAACGTTAGAGTAGCCAAGCTTTTCCAGGACTTGCTTGGCTGATTCTACTAACTCGGGTATGACTTCCGTGGTAACCACTCGTTTAGCTAACTTGGCTAATACGGCAGCTTCATAGCCGCTTCCAGCACCCAACTCTAACACCTTTTCATCACCTTTAAGCTCCAAAGCTTGTATCATCAGAGCTACAATGAAAGGCTGAGAGATGGTCTGCCCAAAGCCGATGCTTAGAGGTCTATCATCATAGGCAGCGTAGTAATGCTCCTCGGGTACGAAGGACTCACGTGGAACGCGACTCATCGCTTCAACCACGCGCTTATCGCCGATCTCCCAGCTAAGGTGCTTGAGTAGCTTGGTTCGGGCTGCTTCTAAATCCACCACCGTTCATCAACCGAGAACGTTAGCCGAGAATGAATGATAGTGCTATGAGAACCAGAACTATCGCTCCAGCAAGAATGCCAATAAACCGCACTTCAGCCATCACGTATGGATAGCGGCCGGCGGAATCCGGCAGCTTAGGAAGGGCCTTAGCCGATACTGGGGACACCCCAGTTGGGGGCTGAGGCTCGGCCATCGTTGCCTTAACTTGCTGGCGCTGTCTTCTCTGTATCTCCTTTGTTGACTTGACAAGGTGTCTCGCTTTGGCACGACGTGATTTCTTCGGCATTGTTCTTACCTCAACGAGGATGAAGGCCGCTGATAGATTCTGGTACTCGAGATGTAGGCATGCCCTAAAGCTTGCTGGACAGACCGCAGGTCAGCACCATTGCGAATCTTACGTACAGCAAAACTATGGCGCAAGGTGTGCGGTGTGACCTGAGGGCTCAAGCCAGCTTTGGAGACGTAGTTCTTAACAATTTGCCAGAATCCCTGCCGAGTAAGCCGACCGCCACGCCGATTGAGAAACAATGCCTCTTGTTTTTCGTCATACAATAAGTCAAGCCGGTCGTTTTTGAGGAAATTTGTTAGCAACTGGCTTGTGTGACGGTCAAAGGGGATTCGCCTCATAGAGTTACTATGACCGCAATGGACACAAGCGTGATTCAGATCAATATCCTTCACGTTTAGAGATACTAGCTCGCTGACACGCAAACCAGTGGCGTAAAGCAACTCCAGCATTACCACGTCTCTTCTAGCTTCTGGGGTGGATAGTCTGGCGGCCTGTGCCAGCAAACGACGGTATTCGGGTTCGGACAAAAGCTTGGGTGCGTGCTTGCTGACTTGCGGCGAAATCAGATTTCGTATCGGATTCTCCCTCAGTTTTCCCGAGTCAACCATAAATTTGAAAAATGACTTAGCCGAAGCTACTTTGCGAGCCATTGTAGCGGTGGAATAGTTCTTGCCCCTGAGGTTAAGCAGGTAGCTCGTCAAAAGGTCACTGTTTGCTCTAATTATGCCCTTATTCCTCTCCGCTTCAACATATGCTGCTAGCTGGCTCAAATCATTGCGATAGGCAGCTGCCGTATTCTGTGAACAGCCTTTCTCCGCGCTCAGATATTCGAGATAAGCGTGGATGTCTTGTTTCATTCGATTTTATTGTAACACAATAAAAGCCGTTTTGCCTGCATGGAGACCGATTGTTACAATAAAATTATTGTGAAGTCAGGTCAACTGGAAGAACAGCTCAGAGCCTTGCCACCAAGCCCGGGCATCTATTTGTTCAAGGATAAACAGGATAGGGTTATTTATGTAGGTAAGGCTGCCACTTTAAGCAGCCGAGTGAAAAGTTACTTTGCTGTCTCTAGCAGCCTATCATCGAAGGTTCAGCGACTGGTCGCGAACGTAGACCGACTTGACTTTGTGGTTACCAAGTCGGAGCAAGAAGCCCTTGTCTTGGAATGCAATATGATAAAAAAATATCGCCCGCGCTACAATGTGCGGCTCAAAGATGATAAGACTTTCCCCTACCTCAAAGTGACCATCAATGAGGATTGGCCCAGTGTCTATGTCACTCGCCGTCTTCAAGCAGACGGAGCAAGATATTTTGGCCCTTTTGCTAGTGCTGGCTCGGTGCGCAAAACATTGAGGCTGATAAAGAAAATCTTCCCATTCCGCTCTTGCCGCAAGCACATTGATGGCACTGATAAGCGACCCTGCCTTAATTACTATATCCACCGCTGCCTTGGACCGTGCATTGGTGCAGTGAGCAGAGAGGAATATCGGGAGGTAATAAATCAGGTCATCTTATTCTTGGCGGGCAAACAAGAGCAGGTACTTCGTGAACTAAACAGTAAGATGGAAGCAGCAGCCCAGAGGCTTCAGTTTGAGAAGGCATCTGTACTGCGTGACCAAATTCGTGCCATCGAGAACGTTATCGAAGGGCAAAAGACCGCCATTGCACTGAAAGGTGAGCAGGATGTCATTGCTTTGGCGCAAGATGAGGGGCAAGCTTATGTGGAAGTCTTTTTCATTCGCAATAGCAAGCTCACTGGCCGTGACCATTTTGTCATGGAAGGCGTTGAAGATGAACTGCCTAGTCAAGTAATGGCGAGCTTCGCAAAGCAGTATTACGCCTCAGCCTCCTACGTACCCCCAGTAATATTGCTTCAATATCCGGTGGACGAATTACCCACGCTCACCAAGTGGCTTCAGAAGCAAAGGGGAGGGGCTGTAAAGGTTCAAGCGCCCCGGCGGGGCCTCAAGAAACAGCTAGTAAGCATGGTAGCTGAAAATGCAAATAACGGCTTGCTATTAGCCAAGGCTGAGCAACTGAATTTGGCCACTTTGACTTCTGGCTTGCAAGAGCTGAGGGACAAACTCGGCCTGCCTCGAATTCCGACAAGGATAGAGAGCTATGATATTTCCGATATTCAGGGTGCTTTGGCTGTAGGCAGCATGGTTGTTTTGGAAAGGGGCTTGCCCAAAACAACGCACTACCGTCGCTTTCGCATTAGAGCAGTGCCCGGTATTGACGATTATGCCATGATGCAAGAGATGCTAAGGCGGAGGTTCAAAAGAGCTGTCGTTGCGAGGAGCGATAGCGACGAAGCGATGTCACAGAAGGGTAGCTGGGCAATTATGCCTGACCTCATCCTCATTGATGGTGGTAAGGGACACCTTAACGCTGCTTTGGCAGTAAGACGTGAATTAGGTATTGATTCTATCCCGATAGCTAGCCTGGCTAAAGAAAATGAAGAGGTTTTCATACCAGGTAAGTCTGAGCCAGTTGATATGCATAGAGATTCTCCTGCTCTCCACATACTCCAAAGGGCAAGGGATGAGGCGCACCGCTTTGCCATAAGCTACCACCGGAAATTGCGGCGCAAAAGGGGCGTTACTTCCGTTCTGGATGACGTTCCCGGCATCGGTCCAAAGCGAAAGAAGGCGTTGCTAAGGAGATTCGGTTCAATTCAAGCCATTAGAGAAAGCCCGCTAGAGGAAATTAGCCAAACGAAAGGGATGACTCTACGCTTGGCTCAGAGGCTCAAGCAATATTTGTGAACTTTGCCAGAGTTAAGGCGTTTCTTACGGCAAAGGCTCCAGCATCATTGTTGAAGTAGACATAAACCGTCTTGATATTTTTATCCAAGTGATCAATTTTCTCCGCCCATCGAGAAAGCTCCTCATTGGAATAGCAACTGGAATACAAACTCTGGCTGCCGTGGAAGCGGATATAGACAAAATCAGTGGTGGCTACGAGAGGGCAGGTAAAACCGGGCATATCAAAAACGCACAAGCCAACATTGTGTTGTTGCAACATGTGGAAAACGGAGTCATCGATCCAGGACTCATGCCGAAATTCAAACACATGCTGATATTTCTGAGGCAAGGAAGAGAGGAAATCTCCCAGCACGCCATCATTGCGCTTCATGTTGGGTGGCAGTTGATACAGAAGAGGGCCTAGCTTATCTTGCAGCAAACAGGCGCGTGACAGGAAATTCTCCACTGCTGAGTCCAAATTCCTTAATCGCTTTATGTGAGTAATGAACCTGCTTACCTTGACGGCGAACACGAAGTTATCGGGTGTAGATTCTCGCCAGGTGGTGAAAGCTTTCTCAGAGGGCAGGTGATAGAAACTGTTATTAAGCTCTACGGTAGTAAATTGCTTGGCATAAAATTGCAACCACTTGGGTTTAGCTAATCTTTCAGGATAGTACACGCCACGCCAGTGGTCGTAATGCCAGCCGCTACAACCAATATAATATTTCCTTAACGGCTTATCCCCCATTTCTCCCTGTGACCTTGAAGGTCTACCTACTAATATATTATACTATGTAACTGGAGCTTCTTGGTGACTAGAGCGGAGTGGAACCACCCGTTCCCATCCCGAACACGGAAGTGAAACGCTCCAGCGCAGACGATACTTAAGGGGCGACCCTCCGGGAAAATATGCCGTTGCCAGGAAGCTCCTCGCTATTCTAGCTGGGCCAGGTCAAATCTCATGCCATCCCTGGCAGCGATAACTGAGATTCCAGTTTCTTCAGTTAGTTTTTGGGCTAACTCCCAGGGCTTGGCCCGCCACATGGTCATGCCGAAGTGAGTCAGTATAGCTTTCTTTGGCTTCACTTGCTTGATTATTTCCGTGGCCTCAGGAAGAGACAAATGATCAACGGGAGCTTTCGGAGATAACATAACTACGTTGATAATCAATAATTCTCCCACATAATATCTAGGCAGGGCATCAAAATACTTGGTATCCGTAATCCAGGAGAGAGTATGGCGTGGAGTTCGGAAAATGAAGCCGTATGTTTCCACTCCGTGCCTATGCCTGACGGGTGTCTCAAAGGAAATATCGTTGACTTTGTAGCAGGCGCCTTCAGTCAGAATCTCTATTTTCTTGGGGTAAGCAAGCAGATAGGACAGAATAACAGGATCCTGATCCAAGGCATCCGCAGGAGTGAAAACTGTTCCTCTTCTATTTCTGCCACCATTGGCCATGGCTTCAATCATAATATTGATGTCCCCGCTGTGATCTAGATGCTTATGAGATAGAATAATAGCGTCCAGTTTGGACGGATCAAATCTTCTCTTGGTAGCCTGGACTAACGAGCCGGGGCCAGGGTCGAGAAGTATTTGGGTGTTGCCGAAGCTCAGCCAGGCACCACCGGAAGCAAGAAACTGATGAGCGACTACAAATCTAGCTCCAGCGGTGCCAAGAAAAGTTATCACATCCGTTAGCTCGGCCACTTGTATCCCAGATTATAGCATGAGGACTCACTCCCAGTTGGTAACTCTGCTAAAATGACCGAAGGCGGTCAGTACCAGGCTGGGCGTGAAAAACAAATCGCGTACATTAGGATGCCAGCTCCAAAGTTGGAAGGAGTGCATAAATGCTAGGAAGAATTAAATATCTGAGGTGCGTCAATTGTGGTAGAGAGTATGACCAGGGAGAAGCTATGTATACATGCCCTGAATGTGGCATCAAAGGGATATTGGATATTGTCTACGATTATGAGGCTCTAGCTTCAACAATCAGTCGAGCATATTCTGATAGCGGGGAATATTCGCTATGGAGGTATTTTGATTTGCTTCCAGTAGAAAATAGAAAGAATGTTCAATCACTTCCAGTGGGGTGGACTCCCATGGTCAAGGTGCCGACATTAGGAAAGCGGCTGGGAATCAGAGACCTTTACCTGAAAGACGACGGTAGAAATCCAACAGGTTCGTTCAAGGACAGGGCCAGTGCAATAGCGGTAGCAAAGGCGTTGGATCTTGAACAGGATATTATAACCTGCGCCTCAACGGGAAATGCTGCTTCTTCGCTCGCAGGCTTTGCCTCATGTGCCGGGTTAACCTCGTATATATTTATTCCGGCAAACGCTCCAAAGGCAAAAATCATTCAACTTCTCATCTACGGGGCCAATGTGATACTCGTTCAGGGAACATATGACGAGGCATATTATCTATGCAATGAAGCAGCGGAAAAGTGGAATTGGTACAATCGAAACTGTGCAATTAACCCGTATCTTATTGAAGGAAAGAAAACAGCAGGCTTCGAGATAGTTGAGCAATTGGATTGGACGATTCCTGACTGGGTCGTTATATCTGTTGGCGATGGTTGCTCAATTGCAGGTGTCTACAAGGCGTTTTGGGAATTCAAGAAATTGAATTTGGTAGATAGACTACCCAAAATCTTGGGTGTTCAGGCGGAGGGATGTACACCGCTATATGATGCATATAAGACAGATAGCGAGATTAGACCAGTGATGCCCAAAACACTGGCCGATAGCATAGCCGTTGGAGAGCCGAGAAATTGGAAGAAAGCTTTGAACGCAGTAAGGGACTCCCAGGGGACTATGGTGTGTGTCAACGATGATGAAATTCTAGCTGCCATGAAATTGATGGCAAGGACCACGGGAGTTTTTGGCGAGCCTGCTGGAGCAGCGTCAACGGCAGGAGTCATCAAAGCAAGAAAAAAGGGTATCATTGCGGAAGGGGACCGAGTCGTCATGATATGCACAGGCAATGGCCTTAAGGACATTGAGAGTGCTCGGAGGGCGGTAGGTAAAAGGGAGATCACTATCAGACCAGACATGAATGAGCTTCAGGAGGTTCTTGCTTTACAGTAAGCGCAATTGGCTGTGGTCGCTGGGCTGGCGGCCGAGCATTTCCCATCTTGAGGTGATTCCACTTCAAATTTGCTAGAATAACGGTAGTGGAACGAGTGGAACAGGAAATTGCCCAGCTAGTAAGAGGATATAAAGCCAAGACGGCCCAACTACTGACTATAGGCACGACCGAATCGGCCACTGGCGGTAGAATAGCCGATAGGTTAACCAACGTGCCAGGCAGCTCTGACTATTTCAAGGGGTCTGTAGTAGCTTACAGCAACGAAATGAAAGTCAACATTCTGGGAGTGAAGAGAGAGACCATAGAGGATTACGGAGCAGTTAGCGAACAAACGGCCATTGAGATGGCTGAAGGCGGCAGAAGGTGTTTGGGTGTGGACATATGCGTTTCGAGCACTGGCATTGCTGGGCCGTCAGGTGCTACTCCAGGCAAGCCTGTAGGGTTGTTCTATATTGGCTTAACGGGCAGGGAGGCTAGTCTAAGCCAGAAATGCGTCTTTTCCGGCAATCGAGAGGAAAACAAGCGAAATGCTGCTGAAGCAGCGCTAAGCGTGCTGAGGCAATACTTGCTACAATACGCCAGCCGCCAATGATGACTACCAACGAGGGCAGAAATGAGAGTATTTAATACTCTGTCAGGGCAGAAGGAAGATTTTCAGCCCCGCAGCGAAGTGGTGACCATGTATGTTTGTGGCATTACCGCTTATGCCGGGTGCCATATCGGGCACGCCATGAGCTACATAGTCTTTGATGTGATCAAGCGCTATCTGAAATTTAAGGGATATAAGGTTAAATGTGTGCAGAACTTCACTGACATCGAAGACAAGATTATAGAGCGGGCCAATCAGTTAGGAGTACTGCCATCGCAGCTTACCAATAAATACATTGACCAGTATTTCACGGAGATGGATGCATTGAACATAGAGCGGGCTGATGTTTATCCTAAGGCGACGGAAGAGATACCAAAGATGATCGAAATGATACAAGGTTTACTCGCCAGAGGTCATGCTTATGAGGCCGACGGGAGCGTCTATTTTCGCGTCAGGAGTTTCCCCAGCTACGGCAAGCTAAGCCACCGGAATCTGTCGGAATTGATCTCCAAAGCGAGTGTCTATGAAGAGAAAAAAGAATATCCGCTGGATTTCGCCTTATGGAAGGCGTCGAAGCCGGGAGAGCCTTTCTGGGAAAGCCCGTGGGGCGAGGGGAGGCCTGGCTGGCATATAGAATGCAGTGCCATGTCGCTCAAGTACCTCGGCGATAGCATTGACATCCACGGTGGCGGGCAGGATCTCATCTTTCCTCATCATGAGAACGAGATAGCTCAATCGGAAGGCTTTACTGGTGTGATACCTTTCGCGCGATACTGGCTGCACAATGGACTGGTACAACAGGGGAAGGAAAAAATGAGCAAGTCGGTAGGCAATTTGGTAAGCGTTAGGGATGTACTGAGCAATTTCAGCCCTGATGCCATTCGCCTTTTTGTTCTGAGTTCACATTATAGGAATCCAGTCATCTATGACAGCGAGGCCGTGGCAGCATGCGAAAGGGGTATAGAAAGATTACGCTTGGCACTGGAACAGAAAGGCAAAGAAGATGAAGGAGCAGTTGGGCTGTCCCCGGAGCCCTTCGAGCAGAAATTCATCGAGGTCATGGATGATGACTTTAATACTGCTCAGGCAATAGCGGTTTTGTTCGAACTGGCAAGAGAAATCAATCGAGGTGCTGAACAAGGCATGGATATGGCTGAATGCCAGCATACACTGTTAAGGTTGACAGACATTTTAGGGCTTACTTTCAAAGAAAAAACGAAACCATCACTTGATCCAGAAACATTCATCAAGCTTTTAGTATCTGTGAGAGACGAGTTACGTCAAGACCAGCAGTGGCGGGTGGCGGACAAAATCAGGAGGGGGTTAGCCGATTTGGGAATAGTCCTTGAAGATGCTCCTGAAGGGACAGTGTGGAGGTATAAGAGATAACCGAACTAACCATGTTGATGCGGCTGCCTGCGGCTCTGTTTCAATTTGCGAAGCTGGGCTTGGAATGAAGCTGAGCTAATACTGTCCGTGCTCATAAGCACAGCGTCCTCGTCGTTATCCGAATAGTACCTGGGGCGTCTACCCACTACATGAAATCCATACCGGTCATAAAGTGCCTGAGCTACCTTATTGGAAGCGCGCACTTCTAGGGTAACAACATTGGCATTCAGTCGAGTAGCCAGTTCGATAACTGAGATGAGCAGCGCTTCGCCTATTCCCATTCGGCGATAATCATTTCTGACCGCTATGGCAATGATGTGGGCCTCATTTAACATAATCCAGAGACCGGCAAAGCCGAGGACGAATTCTGTGTTGTGTAGGTACTCTCTTTCCCTGCGGCCAAAAAGGCGCTTGATCCAGGGCGTTTTTTTTCTATCTTCCCGGTCTGATTCCGGCTTCTCTTCTGTACAAGCCACTATGTAGCGCGCTAAGGAATTGTGGATCTCCTGGCTGTATGAGGCGTAAGGGCGGAATAGCGACTCTGCAGGGAAGGCCTCACGGTCAATGTCAGCCACCTGAGGAATATCCTTGTCCTTCATGGGGCGAATGAGGTAACTTACTTGCTGCATCAGTTGAGATTTTAACATAGCTAATTAAGTGAGGGATATTGCTTTGAAGGCGATTTTGCTGCAATAATAAAAGGTTCAAACATGGAACACTTGCCAAATGTGAGGGTTCAATTAGCTCCTCATCACCCTCAAGGATTGATGCTGGACAATCCTGTGATGACGGCCTCTGGTACTTTTGGTTATGGCACAGAGTATGCGCCGCTTGTTGACATACAGCGACTGGGAGCTATCATTTGCAAAGGTATTACTCTTCTGCCAAGGAGGGGTAATCCTCAACCACGGCTGGTGGAAACAGCCTGTGGATTGCTGAATTCTGTCGGTTTGGAGAATATCGGTGTTGATGCTCTAATCAGGGACAAGGCACCCATATGGGCTACGTGGGAAGTACCCGTCATCGTCAATGTTGCTGGGGAGACCTTTGATGAGTATGTTCAAGTAGTAAGTAAGCTGGAAGGCACACCCGGAGTAAGCGGAATCGAATTGAATATCAGTTGCCCCAATATTTCGGTGGGAGGAATGCAGTTTGGAGTAAGTCCCGGACTTGCTGCTGAGCTAACCTCGGCGGTTAAGGGCGCAACCAGCCTACCGCTTATGGTCAAGCTGGGCCTTGGCGTAACTGATATTGGGGAGATTGCTCTGGCGGTGGAAAAAGCTGGGGCTGATGCCATATCCTTGATTAACACGGTAATGGGAATGGCGATTAACATAGACGAAAGAAGAGCTTGCTTGGGGAGTATCACTGGTGGACTGTCTGGGCCTGCGATCAAGCCGATAGCCCTTTGTATGGTGCATGAAGTGGCGGACACTGTTCACATCCCAGTGATAGGCTGTGGTGGCATTGGTTCCGCCAGGGACGCTTTGGAATTCATTATGGCTGGGGCCAGCGCTGTGCAAATCGGCACGGCCAATCTGACTAATCCAGCAATATCGCTTGCCGTACTGCAGGGGATAAAGGATTTTATGGAGCAAAAAGGGATCCAGGATCTAGCTCATCTAGTTGGTATCGTTCATTAAGGCGTGGGGTGAATTCGGGCGATACGTGTTTCTTATCTAGCAGGTAGCTCCTTTCTGATGTAATTTACAATGTCACCAGTCGGGGTACCAGGGCCGAAAATCTCCTTTACCCCCATTTGTTTCAGCGTTGGCATATCATCCTCAGGTATTATGCCTCCAGCAAGCACCAGCGTGTCCCGCTTCCCTTTGTTTCTTAGCCCTTGTGTCACAATTGGGAAGAGCTCCAGATGTGCACCAGATAGAATGCTCATTCCGACGACATCTACATCCTCTTGGATGGCTGTTTCAACAATCATCTCGGGGGTCTGGCGGATGCCGGTGTAGATTACCTCCATGCCAGCGTCGCGCAAGGCTCTAGCTACTACCTTAGCACCGCGGTCATGCCCATCCAAACCTGGTTTGGCGACTAAAACACGGATTTTCCCTTTTTTCATACCTTGGTCACCTCTGGCTAAACTTTTTGGCAAAGCTCAACAAGGACGCCTTTGGCCGATTTGGGGTGGATAAAAGCAACCAGACCTTCTACACCACGGCGCGGTTTCTTGTCGATTAGTTCCACACCCTTGGCAGCCAGGGAAGTCACTTCTTGACCAATATCATCCACTTCGAAGCAAATATGCTGGACCCCCTCACCCCTTTTCTCCAGTGCTGCCGCTATTCTAGTGTCGGGAAGCGGCTCCAGAAGCTCTAGCTTGGCGCCAGCGGCAAAGCTGAGCATGCCTGCTTTTACTCCTTGCTCAGGTAAGGTCTGGACTTCATTCAATGTAGCACCAAACAAATCTCCATAAAGTTTGGCAGTTTCGTCCAAGCTTTTGACCAGAAGACCTATGTGACTGACTTCTCTAACCATCTTTATCCTCCGTTCAACTTTGAGCTCTAATCTCTGATTCCTAGATCCCAAACACTTGAGCGCTTGGCGGTCAAGATTTGGACCTTGCTACCGTGCTGAGCAGCTCCGCTAAAAGGATAGGAATTCCTTCTGTGTGCCGAAGACTTTGCGCAGCGTATCAGACATCTCTCCCACGGTGGCGTAGGCGTCCACACATTCGAGAAACGCTGGCATAGTGTTTTCACTGCTCCGGGCTGCATCCTCCAGTCTCTTGAGAGTTTGTTCCACCTTGGCATTATCCCTGTCTCGCTTGACCTGAGCCAGTCGCTCCTTTTGTTTCCTCTCCACCTCTGGATTGACCCTTAGCATATTTGTTATCTTAGGATAGCCGGAAACGAATTTGTTCACACCGATTATTACCTGTTTTTCCGCTTCAATCATTTTTTGGTACTTATACGAAGCCTCCTGAATCTCCCTCTGCTGGAATCCTTGTTCGATACCAGCTACGGCGCCACCAAGGCCATCAATTTTCGCGA
>JGI24025J20009_10001524_pt1 | contig 17395 bp, 16 predicted proteins | sample Cruoilmetagenom3_FD_20009 | JGI IMG/M metagenome (IMG submission 20009) | reverse complement strand
CACACTTGCATTTTTTCACTTTTTGTGCGCCTAATGCAAGACTAAAGGTTCAATAAGCAAGACTAAAAGTCCAGAGTGAATGAGTGAGCGGGAATTGCTGACCAAGAACTAATAGCGGTACAAATGGTAACTGAAAGAGATTACCAGTGCATATTATGCACAGTTGTATAAAAATCGAATGAAAAATATTGGTTAGGGAGGTAACGGTAATAAAGCTGACAAAATGTGGTAGAGAAGAAAGATGAACTGATATGAGTGATGTAGTTCGTCCCGAAAACTGAAGTTAAGGTTATGAAAACCAGTCGTTCGTTCTGGATGGTTGAGGATCGAGCTATCTACTTGGGGGTGAGGCAGATGGAAAAAAACAAAGCGGAGAAAAACAAGCATGACCTGCTTCAGGATACGACTCATAGAAGTCTAGTTTTTCCGCTAGACATTCACAGAGGTTTTATGAAAATCAGAAACTTCAATAAGAGGCGTGGTAAGATCAGGTAGAGCTATCCTAAGCTGGTGATGAAAATCAGGTCCATATGGAGCATGTCACCCAGGGGTGGAGGGTTCCCAGGGTGGTATGTCCATTCATGAAAAGTTTTGACTGTTTTTTAGGGTTTTAACCGACCTCCCAGAGAATTAGGCATATGTCCTGCGTTTTCTCCTTGTAGTGTAAGTGGTACCTATTAGAACTTTGTTACCAGTATCTTTGAGATGAACATGGGTACTACACACGTTTCGCGGATTCGCCATTTTTTTACCTGGGTAACAGGATCAATTCTCTAAAATGAAATATTGCAGGGTTGTGCAGGCTCAAAACATATATATGCGATTACCAGGTATGTATATCGTAAAGAGGGATCGATATGGCGTCTGTTAAGATCGGGACTGCAGACTGGTATCACGTGATCAGGAAGGTTCAACCGGTAGGAAGAAAAGGAGAACCGAAGAAAAATGGGATCATAACGCTGTTACCAGAGTTTGTGGAGAAGCACAACCTGATACAAAGTACTAAAGTCGATGGTGATGACGGAGATAGGTATAAAGCTGAAGGAAAAAACGTAATCGTCTATACCAATGCAAGTCGCGATCTGCTTTATATATTGCCGGAAGAAACTCTTCACACACCCTCCTCCCATGAGGACTGGCAGGCCAGTGAAGTAGTCATCGATGTATGCGATTTTTTTGGAAAGAACAGCACAAGTTTATTGATCGCCGATTACAAGTTTTGCTGGCGAGCATTGATAGAATTTATGGTATCTGTCCTGGTCAACGGTGTTGGAAGGATTATATTGCAGAAAAATGGTGGTAATGATAGGCTGGACATATCGCTCTTGGAGGAGCTGGATTCCTTCGAAAAAGAGACCCATGCAAAGGTAACAGAGGACGGAAAGAAGATAATATTCGAACTGGACAAGACGGTAATCGAGCACAACACCTTTGTAACGAGGCTGGACGAGATGATCCAGATTGTGATTCGGCTCTTTAATCTCTTCATAGAGTATCTGGATGATGCGAAGCAGATTAAAGATCCGCTCGTGAAGCGGAGCGAGTATGAGATGCTCAAGCGAGATGTCCACCGGAAGGAGTACGAAGTCGATCGATGCTATCATGAACTAAAAGAAAATACCGTTACATATTAATACCATTACATATTATATGCAGTTGTAAAAAGTTTGAACACAAAAAAAATACGCTGGGGTAGGAAAAAGGATCGGGTGGATAAGATGCGAATGATAAAATCCTTTGAGAGAATGGCATATGCCGGTCATTATCCGGTATATATGATGGTTTCTGGGTGGTGGTCTGAAAAATGAAGACAGCTATGAAGGGCATTTTCATTCTCTCTCTCCTGCTGGCCCTCGCCTCTGCGGTGTCTGCAGATGAAACAGATAAGGATAGTATAATAATAACAGGACACATCATAGATCTGCATGATGAGGGCGTTGATGAGGCAGAGCTCAAGGTCCTTGTCGACGGAGAGGCCTACAAGGTCGATGACGAAGAATACATGACGAAGTCTGCGCCAGAGGAAGGAACCTATTGTGCAGAGATAGAGCTGGAAAAGGGGATGATAGAGACCTCGAAGATATCCTTAGAGGTTTCAAAACCCACTTACAGGACAGAAAGGATAGATATAGAAGAGTTTGCTAAGAAAGATAATGAATATATTACTTTCAAGGATGTTATCCTTGGCAGAGCGATCGGTCCTGCGTTTTACATCGCTGCTGCAGTATTGGCTATGATTTATGTCTTAATTGCATTTGAGATCGTTCACAGGACCATTGCCGCACTTTTTGGCGCTGCCATACTACTGTTCGTTACCTATACCATGGGAACATTCGATTCTGAGTTCTTCGTAATCTCCTTTGAGAAGGCTCTGCATCATATAGACTTCAACGTGATCGGTCTGCTGATGGGCATGATGATCATAGTGGGCATAATGAAGGCAACAGGTGTCTTCCAGTGGATGGCCTATAAATCATATCAGGCGGCAAAGGGTCGTGTATGGCAGCTCGCTGTTATATTGATGCTTGTGACCGCTCTCACCTCGGCATTCCTGGACAATGTGACAAGTATGGTACTGTTAACACCGGTAATTATAGAGATCGCCCTGGTCCTGAGGACGTCACCCCTGAACTTTCTGGTTCCAATGGTGCTGGCCTCAAACATCGGCGGAACAGCAACCCTCATCGGAGATCCACCAAACATAATGATCGGTTCGTATGCCGGCCTGACCTTCAACGACTTTGTAATCGCTCTGACGCCATTTATACTGATAACCCTGATACCTTTTATAGGTATGATGTACTTCATGTACAGAAAGAAGTATGGGGAAGTTGTGGTCGAGGATGTTGATGCTTTACTGAAGAAGTTGAGAGAGGAGTACAAGATAACGGACTTCAAGCTATTGAAGCACAGTCTTGGTGTCCTATCCTTCGTCATACTTCTGTTTCTGACTCACGGTGTACTGCATATGGAGGTGAGCATAGCTGCTCTGACCGGTGCATCCATCTTACTCCTGATAAGTCGTGCAAATATATCAGAAATACTATTAAATGAGGTGGAATGGCCCACTCTGGTCTTCTTCGTGGGGCTGTTCATCATCGTCGGCGCTACGGTCGAGACCGGGGTGATAGGGGTGATAGCCGATCTGGTCAAAGATCTCTCAGGAGGTAGTCTGACAGTTGCGATCGTACTTGTCATGTGGGTAGCTGCTATAGCATCTGCGATCGTTGACAATATCCCGTTCACCGCAACGATGCTTCCAATAGTCGGGTATCTCTCACAGGTCCTACCGGGCGCAGAGAGCATGGTGCTGTGGTGGGCACTGGCCATAGGTGCCTGCTATGGCGGCAACGGGACATTGATAGGTGCATCAGCAAACGTCGTTACGGCTGGACTGGCGGAGAGGGCAGGACACCCGATATCATTTAACGAGTTCCTGAAGGTTGGTGCTCCGGTCATGTTCGTCAGTGTTTTTCTGGGGACGATCTATATTTTGATTGTCTTTTGATATAATGAGTAATGGACGAGATGAACGGAGAAATGAAAAATGAAATGTGCAACGATTGGAATGTTGCAAGTTGGAGGGATAGTTAGATGGAAAAAAGCACAACTCGTGAATATATGACCGCCACCGAGGTGAGGAGATGTCTGTCCACGTCACCCACAGGATAAGGAAGATAGTCCAGGAGATCGATAAGCGGCGGATGGCGCCCTTCGACTACGTCCTCGGAGATACCTACCGGGTCGATTATCTGATTGCTGAGGAAGACATGGATTTCAGGTCAGGAGATGCAAAGTCGGTAAAGATAAGAAAGGTGAACATTCCCAAAAATACCGTCATATCTATCAGCCCTTATGGGCGACATGGTGTCGGGCAGGTGATAAGCATCGGCGAGGAGATCGCCATGCCGGCCGAGGTCAATCGTTCGGCAGATTATGCGTTATTCGTTGCCGGTGTAGATGGATCCGTCAAGAAAGACGATCTCCTAGGGGTTGTGATGTTCGTCCCGTTCACCGCAGTCAGGAGAGGATATTGATCAACCTGCAAATTTCGGGGCGGTATATATGCCTGAGAAGATGAAGATGATTGGAGAATCTCTGCAAGCTCTGATCGAAGACCGTCGCATAATAGCGAGGTGTGAGCTGCTTCACAGAATATACGAGTTGGTCAGGCGTGCTGATCTGGATGCTTCTGAGCGGAATGAGCTGGAAAGCGTGGTTGGAAAACGGCTCGCACCGGGCATCTTTACAAGCATAATGAGCGGTGCGCCCCCCTTCGAACTGGCCGGGGTAGCTAGCTTCACTACCTTACACAACAGGATATTTCAATATGTTGAGTGCTACACCAAGGCGGATTATGAGCGGGCATACAACCAATTTCTGAACTCAAAGGAGGAACTCAGAGAGCTTGTAATTCTCGACCTGAAGATCACGCTGCTCGATTTTATGACAGATGCCGGCTACCATCTTGAGGAAGAGTCGACCAGAAGGGCCCTCTTCACGAACCAGACCGACCAGTTAGATTGCCAGATCTATCCAAGTATAAGAGCAATAGATATAGAGAAGATAGATAAGATTGAAAAGTGCACGGTGCTGCTGGTGCCCCAACATGGGGAAAGTCCTGAGCCTTTTATAGAGTTCTACAAAGAGAAAGGTCGAGCTATAGAAGAGGCAGAGCTCCAGATATGGGTGGCAAACCTTGAGGAGGGTATGATAGATCCTTTTATCGGATATCCCAAGGACATCAGTATATACAATCAGTTCAAGCACCCTAAGCTGGCAATGAAGATCAGATCAATATGGGGAATACCACCCAGGCCAGGATCCCTTCCATGGTGGCTGCCCCTTCGAGGTCGTCCGACAACTACAGCCAACGGCATCTCCTCCAAATCGAGATAGGATTGAAACATACCAAAAAGTCCCTCTTTCCGTTTCTTCTTCGGTCGGATTTGCTTGAGCACATAAAGTTATACTTTATGTACTAAGATAAAAGCAGATCAAGCGATGACCCGAAAGTGCGCAGATCTGGGCGAACGGCAGCTCGTACGGAAGATCACCAAGATCCTGGGTATCACGGAGAAGGACGACTGCGCCGTGCTGGACGCGGGCGATAGATACCTGGTCTGGACCACCGACATGCTCCACCGGGAGACCGACTTCCCTCCGGCGGCCACGCCCTGGCAGATGGGGTGGATGACCGCGGCGGTGAACCTCAGCGACCTGGCCGCCATGGGCGCGGAACCCCTGGGGCTTCTCGTGGCGGTAGGAGTCCCACCGGACGCCGAGATAGGCTTTTTGGATGAGCTGTTCTCGGGACTGAGGGACTGCGCCAGAAGATACGGCACGGAGATCCTGGGAGGGGACCTCGACTCTCACCGGGAACTCACCCTCACAGGGTCTGCCCTGGGCCAGGTGGAGAAAGACCTGATCCTCCGTCGGAGAGGGGCCCATCCCGGCGATCTGGTCTGCACCACCGGGTCTCTTGGGTCGGCTGGTGCAGGACTCCGTCAGGTCCTCGACCAGGGGTTGGCAAAGACCGAGCTGGCAAAGAGACTGCTGGAACCGGTTCCCAGGCTGGTGGAGGGGCGGGCTCTGGCCCGGTCCGGTGCCGTGACCGCGATGATGGACAACAGCGACGGTTTGGCCCTATCTCTATCCGACCTGGCGGAGGCGAGCGGTCTGGGATTTGTGGTCAGGGAAGATTTGATCCCGGTATCGGCCGAAGTCGAAGAGGCGGCGAAGACCGGGGAAGATATGATCGGTCTGGTTCTTCATGCGGGCGGAGATTTCGAGCTCCTCTTTTCGGTGAGGCCAGACGGGATCGAGGCCGCCAGGGAGGCATGCGACCTCACGGTGATCGGGGTTGCGGTAGAGGAGGGCGTATGGATAGAGTCGGGAGGCATCATGCGGCCCCTTTTGCCGAAGGGGTACGAGCACTTTCGCCCATGATTCTGGCTATCCGTCGTTCTTAAGAAGAGAGCTCTTCAAAAAATATGGTTTCCTGCGGGCGGTCGCCTCTCTGAGCAGCAGTTTCGTCTCCTCAAAGTCGGCGGACCCTATCTCCACCAGGTTGTCGTTTCTGAGGAGGCAGGGCTTGAGCTTGCCGTCGGAGGTCACCCTGAGCCGGGTACAGTTCGCACAGAACTCGGTGTTGTCTATGGGCCGCACCACCTCCACCTCGGCGCCGTCCAAAAAGTACTTCCTCCTGCGGTGCATATGTCTGGTCACGATCCTGTCCGACCGCCTCTCCAGGTCCTTCTCGATGTTCAGCAGGTCGCCGCCCAGGCCTATTCCTTCCAGGTCCAGCAGCTCTATGAGCTGGAGGATTGCTCCCTCTTCTTTGGCGAACTCGATCAGTTCATCGACCTCATCCTGGTTCTCTCTGAGCACCACCATGTTCAGCTTGATGGGAGTCAGCCCGGCGTCCCGGGCGGATCTGATCCCTTCCATCACCCGGTCCAGATCTTTCTTTGTCCCGCCGGTGATCTCGGAGTAGATTCTGGGGTTCAGTGTGTCCAGGCTTACGTTTAGCCGGTCCAGGCCGGCCTCTGCCAGGGACGAAGCCCTGCCGGCCAGAAGAGTCCCGTTGGTGGTGAGGGATAGGCTCAGGTGGCCGGGCAGCTCGTTCAGGATATCTTCCAGATCCGAGCGCATCAGAGGTTCCCCCCCGGTGAACTTGACGCTTTTAATCCCCAGGTCGGCGCCTGCCTTTACCACCTGGACCACGGTCTCCTTGGACATCTCCTCGCCCGGAGAAGTTTCTCCTTCGTGGTGGCAATAGATGCACCTCATGTTGCATCTGGAGGTGATGGCGATCCGGAGGCCTGTGACCTTCCGGCCGAAGGGGTCCACCAGTGTCATGGTGGATCACCTTGAGATACGTGGTATTAAGGTTTTGGAACGCGTGACCGGTTGCGATCCTCTGGGATAGAGTCGACGTAGAGCCACGGGCCAGGAAGTTCTGGTGATAAACAAGCTAGGGCGATATTGTACCTTCGCAAGAGCGTTTAGAATGAAATCTCCACGAGTTCCGGCAAACCTTTTTCGACATCTTTTTGAACTTTGGTCTCGTGTAAATAGGTAGTGCATTTGCAGTGAGTTGATGTTATATACTATTACGTCCTATCTTATTGTAGGTGTCGCAAGATGGGGCGAAGAGGTCCAAAACCGGGATTCGATGATGTTGCATGTCCTAACGAGGATTGTGACTTGTACGGAATTGCGGGCAAAGAAAATGTAATCGGTAACGACACATACAACACGAAGAGTGGCAGGGTGCAAAAATATGTCTGTCGCACATGTGGCAGAGTTTTTTGTAGCAGAACCAACACCGCCTTCTACGATCTAAGGACAGAGGAAGAAACGATCCTGCTAGCACTTAAGCTGGTCTTGAAAGGAATGAGCCTTCGCGGCATCGCCGAAGTTCTTGAGGTCAGTGCTGCGACCGTCAGCAGGTGGCTATCGAGAGCTGCAGAGCATAGTGAAGAAGTAAACAAGAAGCTTCTGAAAGACCTAAACGTGTCAAAAGTTGAACTTGATGAACTGTGGACCACTGTTAAAAAAAAGGGGGCTGCCGGAACTAAAAGAAGGTGATGATGGTGGAAACTGAGTTTGGGTAAGCATGGTTTCTGAGTCTCGTCTTGTAGTGGCTCATGCTGTTGGTGAGATAAAACAGCACACGACAGACAAGGTCGTGGGCCTTACCAAAGAGCGTCTTGCGTCTCGGTCTCTCTTTGTGACGGATGGGTTGAAGCAACACCCTAAGGCCCTGTTGAAGCATTACGGTAAGTTGGGGCTGAAGTATGCCCAAGTCATAAAACATAGGCAGGGGAGACGTCTTACCAAGGTCGTTAAGAAGGTCATTTGACACCAGTTACATCCAGCCGGTGAAGGCGGAGACCTACAAGGAGTATGTCTCTCCCGCGGCCCTCATCGGGGTCGAGGATATCGCCTGGACCGGGCGGATGGTAGAGCCAGATACCGCAGAGGATTGTGAGGGTTTGCGGTCGAAGGATCTGGGGAACCTGGCGCATCGGATCATGGAGTTTGTTGGGACCAGAAAGTTGGAAGAGCTGGGAAGCTATGAGGATCCGTGGATCCCTCCGGCGCTGACCATGAGTTTCGGCCGGTATGAGGCCAGGGTGGTGTGGAAATATCTCGACCGCCTGAAGGACCATTCCATGGTGGGGGAGATGGAGTCCGCTCTTGGTTATCGAAATGAATATCAGATCACCAGGCCTTTCGGCAGGTACATCCTCTACGGCCGCCCGGACAAGTTGATCAGGACGGAAGAGGGCTGGAAGATCGTGAACTTCAAGTTTGCCGAGTCGGATTCTCATGGCGAGGCATACGAGTTCCAGATGAAGTTCTGTCTGTACTTGGCCAGGGAGCTCTTCAGGCCGATGGTAGGGGCGGAGTTGTTCTATCTCAAGGATGGGGGCGTGAGGAAGGTCAGGCTGGAGGTGGGCGAAGTCCTAGGGTTCGAGGAGGAGCTGAGGGGGCGGATAGTGGGGTATCAGAATGGGTTACAGGTAGAAGGTATTTATCGATGGAAGAGGAATAGGCCATGGGTGGATACAGAGTCTGCCAAATTACATAAAGTTCGTTACACTGCCGAAACACATTCTGTCTGGAGGGTGATGAAGTTCAGAAATTTGAGGCATATTTTGAATAGAATGACTGCAAACTACCAGGAAGGTATGTAAGTTGTTAATATGAATGAAGAGAAAATTAATGAGATATCACGTTTCGGATTCAGATTCGGGAAAGGCAGTGTACATACTGCCCGCACTATGATGCTGGAAGATCTGCAACTTCTGTTATCTTACGTAGGCAGTCCGGATGCAAGTAAAAGCGATTACCTCAAAGCTATCGAAAAAGATAATTGCCTCTGCAAACGTTCCGGAAAAAACAGAAAGCTTACCGGAAGGCACCTAGTCTATCTTTACTCCCTCGATCCGTCAGTTACTGTTTTTCGGGCGCTTCTTTATTTTTGGAGTAGGGATGTTGACGGACAGCCACTTCTGGCCTTGTTGTGTGCCTATGGAAGAGATTCCCTCCTCCGAATGAGCGCTCACTTCATTCTAAAATTCACAGAAGAATCAACTGTCAGTCGCACAGCCCTGGAAAAGTATATAGATGGTAAAGGCCCTGGTCGTTTTAGCAAAGCGACGCTGAAATCGACTGCGCAAAACTTGAACTCCACATGGACAAAGTCCGGCCATCTGGTTGGAAAAAATAGAAAGATCCGGTCAAGAGCGAGAGCAACTCCCGGCTCAGTATCTTATGCGCTTTTCCTTGGATATCTAGCAGGAATTCGTGGGGAAGCGTTGTTCATGACCGAGTATGCGCATCTTCTCGACTGCTCTGAACAAAACGCCATGGAATTGGCAGAAATTGCATCTCGTCGCGGATGGATCATATTCAAACGTGTAGGTAATGTGATTGAGGTTCAGTTTCCAAATCTTCTAACCGCACAAGAAAGGGAGTGGATTCGTGAGCAAAATTAAACGCCTCATAAAATCGTACAGCAAATTCATAGAAATCCCGTGGAGGAGCGATGTGGCGGCTGCTCAGCGCGTTATTTTTTGTGTGTATGACGAAAATGATGAACTTCGCCTTCGGGCAAAGATCGATGAATTCGAAATTGTGACCCGTAAGGCCGGTCATGGCTGGTTCGTCTTCGACCTTACAGACACCTTTGCCGATTGGCTCGCTGGTCAGCGGTATGCAAAGAGCTACTTTCAGAAACCAGATCTTCTCTCAACGCTGCTCCCCAATTATCTCGCCTTTATCAAACAAGAACTTGAGAAATTCCTTCAGGATAATGCTGTTTCTGAAGGATCTGTCGTTGCCCTGAAAGGAGTTGGCTCGCTCTTTGGACTTTTAAAGGTCAAAGAAGTCGTTGATGCGATCGCTCCACTCGTAGAGGGCAGACTCCTGGTTTTCTTCCCAGGGAGCTATGAGAACAACAACTATCGGTTGCTGGACGGATATGACGGGTGGAACTATCACGCCGTGCCGATAACGGCGGGTAAGGAGTTTTAAGCGAGGGGTTGATGATGAACAATCGGGAAATTTACAAGAAAGATCCGGCTACCCAAAAGCTTGTGAACGAGGGTGTGGCGAGTGTCAACGACGAGAAGGAAGAGGTGCTCCGCTACGAGCTGGAGACTTTCGTTTGTGAAGGACAGTACGAGAAGGGCTTGGAGCACATACTGGAAATCTACCTTAAAAACATCAATGAAGCGCAGCAGCCAGGCGTCTGGGTCAGTGGATTCTACGGATCCGGCAAATCCCATCTGGTCAAAATGCTCAGTGCCCTTTGGGTCGATTCGGCCTTTACGGATGGGGCCACTGCTCGCGGTATTGCGAGTCTTCCTCAGAATATCAAAGATTTGCTGAAAGAGCTTTCCACACAGTCCAAACGTCACGGTGGAATTCATGCAGCTTCAGGAACTCTGGGGGCTGGTGCGAGCGGAAGCGTCCGGCTGGCACTTCTCCGCATCATCTTCAAGTCAATTGATCTTCCCGAGCAGTATCCTGTTGCCCGTTTCGTGATGTGGCTGAAGCGTGAAGAGATCTATAAAACTGTCAGGGGATATCTGGAGCAGAACGGGTATGACTGGAATGAGGAGCTTGAAAACTTCTATGTGGCAGAAGGCCTCCACGAAGCGCTGGTACATGCCAAACCCAACCTGTTTTCTTCAGTTAAGAGCTGCGTTGAAACGCTCAACAATCTGTATCCCAACGTTCAGGATATATCAAGTGACGAAATGCTCACTGCCATTCGTCGAGCCCTGACACAGAAAGATGAATTCCCTCTAACCCTCATCGTCCTCGATGAGGTTCAGCAGTATATCGGCGAAGATAGCCAGCGGTCGAATGATGTGGAGGAGGTGGTCGAGGCTTGCTGCAAGAACATCGGTAGTAAGCTTCTATTTATCGGCACAGGTCAGACGGCGGTGACCGGTACATCCAACCTCAAGAGACTCGAAGGCAGGTTCACGATCCGAGTCGAGCTCTCCGATGCTGACGTAGATGCGGTGATTCGCCAGGTTATTTTAGCCAAGAAGGCATACGCAATCTCACCGATTGAGGATATGATGCAGACCAACCTTGGCGAGATCTCCCGTCACCTGTCAGGCACTACAATTGGCCACCGGCAGGACGACATCTCGTATTTTGCCCAGGATTACCCCATCTTGCCAGTTAGACGCCGCTTCTGGGAGAACACGCTGCGCGTTCTCGATCAGACCGGTACCGACAGCCAGCTAAGAAACCAGCTCAGCATGGTACACAAGGTAATCCAGACCAATCTGGATGACTCTCTGGGCCATGTTGTCCCGGCGGACTATCTCTATTTTGATTCTGCCTACAAACTGCTAACGTCCAGGACCCTGCCCCGTACGGTTTATGAAAAGACGATGAAATTGGACGGGGGTTCGAAAGATGAACGCCTCATGGCGCGCGCCTGCGGCCTGGTCTTTCTCATCAATAAACTTGCAGGCAGTAACAATGAGATCGGTATCAAGGCGACCGTCGATACCATTGCCGATCTGATGGTAGAAGATCTCTCTGAGGGGAGCAGCGCATTGCGCAGCAAACTTCCGGGGCTCTTAGAAAAATGCGAACTTCTCATGCCTGTAGGAGACGAGTACCGCATCCAGACCGATGAAAGCACAGCCTGGAATAATGAATTTCAAAGCCAGCTCAACCGGCTGGCGAATGAAGCGCACCGGATCGAGACCGAGCGTGATGACCGTACTCGCTACATGTTCGGGGAACTGGTGAAGACGCTCTCTCTTACCCAGGGAAAATCCAAGGCAACCAGGGAAATATTTCCAGTGTTCAACGGCCAGCTACCCACAGATTGCGAAAAGAAAGTTTGCGTCTGGGTTCGTGACGACTGGAGCACTGACGAGAACTCTGTTCGCGCTGAGGCACGCCAGGCAGGAAACCAGTCGCCGACCATCTTTGTCTTTATTCCCAAGCGTTCCCCTGACGATCTGCGCCACCATCTCATTGATTACAAGGCAGCAAGCGCTACTCTGGACATTCGCGGTGTCCCCAACACTCCCGAAGGTGCCGAAGCCCGTGCTGGCATGGAGACCCGCAAACAAAGAGCCGAAGGAAGGATTAAGGAACTTTTGGAAGAATCATTCTCCGGTTCATTGGTGTTCCAGGGAGGTGGAAATGAAATTATCGGAAGCGATTTGCAGGACAAAGTGCTCACGGGCGCCGAAAATTCGTTGCAGCGCCTGTACCCGCAGTTCTACATCGCCGACCATGCTGGGTGGGATAAGGTCTACTCCAGGGCAAAGAATGGCTCGCCCGATGCCCTCAAGGCAGTGGGCTATGAGGATGAAGCAAAAAATAACCCAGTCTGTAAAGCAATTCTAGAGGCCATTGCTGGCGGCAAGAAAGGCGCAGATATTCGCACTCGTTTTGAGGATGCACCTTTTGGGTGGCCGAGGGATGCTGTTGACGGTGGTTTGTTAGTGCTCCTGGTAGCAGGTGATATTCGGGCACATGATGAGCGAGGCCAGCTTGTCGGTTATAAGGACCTGGAGCGAAAAGCCGTTGGGAAGGTGATGCTCAAGGTTGAGTCCACCACATTAACCGCAAGGCAGCGTATTGAGATTCGAAAGGTGCTGCAAAAAGCCGGCATTCAGTACAAACAAGGCGAAGAACTGGGATCCATGCCTCAGTTCCTTCTTAAGATGCAAGAACTGGCAGAGAGTGCAGGAGGTGATGCTCCAAAGCCAGCTCGTCCCGATACTTCCTCGCTGGAAGAAATACGGCTGAGATCCGGGAATGAGCAGCTCCTGGCCCTTTACAACCAGAAGGACGAACTCGTCCAGGCAATCGGCGACTGGACAAATCTTGCCGCACGTATCGAGATGCGCTGGCCTTCCTGGACCGTTCTGAAACGCCTTTTGGATCATGCGGGAGGAACTGGAGAGGCTGAACTCATCAAAACCCAGGTTCAGCAAATTGAGCAGCAGCGACTTCTCCTTGGCGATCCTGATCCGATATCGTCGCTTGTGGCAGACATGACAGATCATCTACGAAAGGCTTTGAACGACCTGGATGCTGAGTATGAGGCCCGGTTTGAAGAGGGCATGGAGCGGCTCGAGATTGATTCTAACTGGATGAAGCTGGAACCAGGACAGCGCGATACACTTTTGTCTGACCATAAGCTGACAGGAGCCAAGCGCCCAGAGATCGGTGTGCAGTCCACCGAGGATGTATTGAGGACTTTAGACGGAGTTTCGCTTTCCATGTTTTCGGACAAGATAGAAGCCATCCCTGAGCGGTTCGAACAGGTCAAGGTCGCTGCTGCCAGGCTAATGGTGCCGAAAGTTCAGCGGGTTAAACTTCCCAGCAAGACTTTGAAGACAGAAGAAGATATGAATGAATGGTTACAGGAAGTAACTCGAATTCTTAGAGAAAAGGTCAAGAACGGGCCGGTCATAGTGTGAGGTAAAAGTGCAATGATCACTTCAATTTCCATCAAGAACTTTAAAAGCTACAAGGCCGCAGAGATGCCTCTGGCCACGCTTACGTTTTTGATCGGTGCAAATGCCTCCGGTAAAAGCAATGCTTTAGAAGCAATTCGTCTTTTGTCCTGGCTTGCCAAGGGCAGTCGTTTGGACGATATCGAACGTAGCATCAAGGGGGCAGATTCTCTTGTTCGCGGACAGCCTGCAAATCTGTTCCTGGACATAGATAAGGGGTTTGAGATCGGCTGCCAGATGGACGGGATAAAAGGAGATTGGAATAAGTTATCTCTGGAAATCGGCCTCGTTTCGGATCATCTGATAATTACTGATGAGTCCGTCTCAAAAGATTCGGAGCCTCTTCCGCTGTATCGTGTGTATGGCCAGCCCAATGTCCACACAGATGAAATCAGTGTGGAGTACAACAACTTTAAGAGAGGTGGGAAAATGCCACAAATTCCTTGTTCTAACCGGCAAGCCATCTTCTACCAGCTTGAAACCCCGGGGCGGTTTGATAAATCAAACAAGAAATCGCAGAGGATTATTCCCTCTGTTGTCAAGGGTATTCGCAAGGCTCTCCGGAATGTGGTATTTCTCGATCCACGACCTGCTGTGATGCACGGTTATTCTTATGCCAAAGATGATGAGATGAAGGAGGACGGCGCTAATCTGTCCAGTGTTCTGTATAAGATATGGAATGGAGATCCTGCGAACAGAGACCTGCTGCTTGAGTTTGTCCGCTCCCTTCCGGAACAGGATATCACAGACATTCGTTTCATCGAGACACAGCGGAGCGATGTCATGGTCCAACTGGTAGAGTCCTTTGGCAATAGGGATAGGGTGGTTGATGCTCCAGTACTTTCGGATGGCACCTTGCGGGTCCTGGCGGTTGGCGCAACTCTTTTGGCGGCACCTTATGGATCTCTTGTAATAATTGAAGAAGTCGATAACGGTGTCCATCCCAGTCGCGCCGAAGGCCTCATCAAGCAGATCATAAAAATTTCCGAGAAGCGCAACCTTCGGGTACTTTTGACGTCACATAACCCTGCACTATTAGATGCGCTTCCCTATGATTCACTGGGCGATGTTCTTTGCAGCTTCAGGGACCCAGAGGTTGGGGACAGTCGCATTGTACGGCTGGGTGATCTTGACCGTTATCCTGAGCTTGTCGCACAGGGGCCTCTCGGCCAACTGATGACAAAACAGGTGCTGGACCGTTTCATCAAAGATAAGACTACACCAGAAGAACAAAAGCAAGTTGCACTGTCCTGGCTGGAAGAACTCAAAGAAGAGGTGTCGGATTGAGCGCAACATGCCTGATTGACACCTCCGTCTTTGTCGAGATTCTCAACGTTCCAACGAAGAACGCGCATCACAAAGAGGTATTATCCGATCTTGAAACCAAGATTCAAAATAATGAGACGCTATTTCTCCCAATGGCGACCATACTTGAAACTGGCAATCACATAGCACAAAACGGAGATGGGCGCCAGCGCAGAAGGTGCGCGAAAAAGTTTGTATCTCAAGTGCAGAAAGCACTCGACGGAAAGTCCCCTTTCAAGCCGATCAAATTTCTAACTGAAGGACAGTTGCAGCAATGGTTGAAAGATTTCCCGGACTGTGCCATGAAAGAGTATGGTTTGGGTGATCTTTCCATCATTCATGATTTCCACAGGCTTTGTCAGCAGAGTCCACGACTGGAGGTTTATATCTGGTCGTTCGATGGGCATTTATCATCATTCAAGCAGGAAGCAAGGTTTTGATATGCAGCCACTTGAAAAGACTTTACGAAACAAGTTGGAGCGCACAGTAAAAGATGCGCGGGACGTTTCCGAAAAAGCCGCCAAATCCGCGCTGGATCAGCTCGGAGTTGGCGAAGCCACTCCTTTTCCTCATTTATCGGAAGACAACAGGATATTGCGCCGCAAGTTGCGTGCTCATGGTCGCCAGCTTGGTGATCTCCGCAATCCCAAGGTCGAAACCCAGGAGATAGACCGTCTCGTTGAAGAAGTGGCTTACGAGCACTGGCACCGCATGCTCTTTGCCCGTTTCCTGGCCGAGAACCGCCTGCTCATGTATCCGGACCCAATCGATCCTGTGGCCGTAACCCTCGAAGAGTGCGAGGACTTGGCATTCGATGAGGGTGCAAAGGACGGCTGGGAGCTTGCGTCCCGCTATGCTGCCAGGATGCTGCCCCAGATATTTCGACCAGACTCGCCCGTCTTCTTGATCGAACTTTCGCCGGAGCACCAGCAAAAGCTGGAGATGCTGGTGGCAGATCTTCCAAGAGAGGTCTTTTTTGCATCTGATTCTCTGGGCTGGGTCTATCAGTTCTGGCAGGCAAAGAAGAAGGACGAGATCAACGCCTCAGAGGTGAAGATCGGCGCCCGGGAGCTTCCTGTCGTAACCCAGCTTTTCACCGAGCCTTACATGGTCGCATTCCTGCTCGATAACTCGCTTGGTGCATGGTGGGCTGCCAGGCGCTTGACGCACTCCGACCTTGCAGATGCCGCCGGTGAAGAGGAACTCCGGCAAAAGGCGTCTTTGCCTGGCGTTCCTCTCGATTACCTGCGTTTTATCAGGACAGAGGATGGTGTCTGGACTCCGGCTGCCGGAACTTTCGACGGCTGGCCTGAGCATTTGAGCGAGCTTACGATCCTCGATCCCTGCTGCGGATCTGGGCATTTCCTGGTGGCAGCCTTGCTGATGCTGGTTCCCATGCGCATGGAGCTGGAGGGACTCTCTTCCAAAGAGGCGATAGATGCGGTTTTGCGTGACAACCTCCACGGGCTGGAGATCGACCCGCGATGTGTGGAGCTTGCCGCCTTTGCTCTGGCGCTTTCCGCCTGGCGCTATCCAGACGCTGGCGGATTCCGGACGCTTCCAGAGATGGCACTCGCCTGCTCGGGGCTTTCCATAAGCGCCAAAAAAGAGGACTGGCTGGCGCTTGCAAGGGGTGACGAAAACCTGGAGAGCGCCTTGGAGGAGCTTTATGAGCAGTTCAAGGACGCGCCGCTTTTGGGCAGCCTGATCGATCCCAAGGCCGGATTATCCCAGGGCAACCTACTTGGACTTGGATGGGATGATCTCGCGCCGCTGCTGACAAAGGCGCTCAGAAGGGAACAGGACGATGAACTGAAGGAGATGGGCGTTGTGGCGCAGGGGATTGCGAGAGCTGCGCCGATGCTGGCCGGGAGGTATCACTGGGTCGTCACCAATGTGCCGTACTTAGGAATAAGAAAACAGGGACAATATCTGAAGAATTACTGCGCACGATATCATGAAACATCAAAAGGAGATCTGGCTACCGTCTTCTTGGATAAGTTCTTAAGATCCAACATCGCTGGTGGAGGATGCTATTCTGTGGTTACTTCAAGCGCTATTACCAACAAAGACTACTTCCGAAAACTAAGAAAAAACATCCTTGAATTATATAGACTTAACTTCGTTGTCATGCTTGGTCCCCATGCCTTTGAAACAATTAGTGGTGAAGTAGTCGATGTTGTCTTGCTTAGCATTGAAAAAAGAATGAATGACACTACATCGTCTTTTGTTTTTATTGACGTGTTCGAGGCGAGAAACACTGATGCAAAATCAAGTAACATTAGGTCTGATTCAATATCTATCCTTTCACAGAACGATCAGTTGCTTAATCCTAGCCACAGGATACAACCTAACGCATATGGAAGCTCTAAGCTTTTGCTTGACTATTGTGAATGTCCGCAGGGGATAAAAACAGGTGATGACGAGAAATGGATTAAAATGTATTGGGAACTATTGGAATACAACAAATCATGGTGCCCCATATCTATTAAGTCAAAGTTTTTTATTAATTGACTCTATATATAACTAGCTCTTTAACGGTCCATATGTGATCAGTAATATTAGCGGCC
>JGI24025J20009_10001523_pt1 | contig 17395 bp, 16 predicted proteins | sample Cruoilmetagenom3_FD_20009 | JGI IMG/M metagenome (IMG submission 20009) | reverse complement strand
GCCGCGGCCCCCGGCACCACAGGCAGCCATACAGTCAGCCTGCCGATCCGCGAGATCACTTATGATTTCGATCAGAGCACCTACAAAATCTGCCTGCCCAGCTCGGTCCTGACCAAAACCCAGGTTGACGGTGGTACGATTGAAACGCTGATCAGCTTTACCTTCACCGATCTGGCCGAAAAAAACGCCGACGCCTGCCCGTTTTACAAAGACGGCTTCAAGCCGGGTGGCGCGCTTGGGGTCTCCAATTACATGGAGATCAAGGCCGATATGAACACGGCCCAGAAGCTGCATGATGCGATCGCAGCCGAAAGCTCCATGGCCAGCTTTACCTGTGATCAGATAACTTATGTACAGGGCCGCTTTGATACCGGGCCGACACAGCTCAACTGTACCACTGCCAAAGTTGACATTTCCACGTCAGGTGGTGGAGTGCTCAGCTACCCGGCGAATGATGATAACTGGATCACCAAGTCAGGCGGGGCCGATGCGTCCAGCACAGATGAAGGTGATGCAACAGCCGCCGCTGTGGCAGCCGCAGCCCTTGCGGCCACCGCCGAAGCCGAAGCGAATGCCGCTGCCGCGGTGGCCGAAGCTGAAGCCGCCTCTGCTGCAACCGAGGCCGCCACGCCCCCCCCCGATGACCGAAGGCACAATCCTGACCGAAACCGCGCTAGAGCTTGATAGAACCGGGCGCATCTCGGTTCAACGGCGATTGAACTTGCTGGGTCATGACACCCGTGGCGTAGACGGTGTTTTTGGCCCTGGCACACGCGCAGGCCTTACCCAGTGGCAATACAAGAATGGCTTGCCCGTCACCGGCTATCTGGCCGCCGATCAACTGGCCGTGCTGAACACCACGTCCGAAACACTTTATGTGAACTGGCTGGCCGCTAACGCCAATTCTTCGTCAACAACGAAGAAAACCACGAAGAAACGCAAAGTATATCGTGGCCGCGATGGTTGCCTGCGCCGCAAGCCAGGCAATGCACGCCAAACTATCATCAAAGGTCAGTCGCGGTTTTGTAACCGCCGCCGTGCAGGCAAAATCTAAATCACTCTGATTAACCCCAGACGCAGGCCCTTCGGGGCCTGTTGTCGTTTTAGCGCATATTGCGCGTGTGCGTCCCTGCGGCTATAGGCGGTCACATGTTGGATACCGCTTCAAATCGCCCCGCACTGCCCGCTGAAATTGCCCGGCGGCGCACCTTTGCCATCATCTCGCATCCAGATGCGGGCAAAACCACGCTGACTGAAAAGTTTCTGCTGTTTGGGGGCGCCATCCAGATGGCCGGCCAGGTGCGCGCCAAAGGCGAAGCGCGCCGCACCCGCTCGGATTTCATGCAGATGGAAAAAGACCGTGGGATTTCTGTATCCGCCTCGGCTATGTCGTTTGATTTCAAAACCTTTCGCTTCAATCTGGTCGATACGCCCGGTCACTCAGATTTCTCTGAAGACACCTATCGCACTCTGACCGCAGTGGACGCCGCGGTGATGGTGATCGACGGCGCAAAAGGCGTGGAAAGCCAAACCCAGAAACTGTTCGAAGTCTGCCGCCTGCGTGATCTGCCGATCCTGACCTTCTGTAACAAAATGGACCGCGAAAGCCGCGACACATTTGAAATAATTGACGAAATTCAGGAAAACCTGGCGATTGACGTCACCCCGGCCAGTTGGCCCATCGGCGTGGGCCGTGACTTTCTTGGGTGTTACGATCTGCTAAATGACCGGCTTGAACTGATGGACCGCGCTGATCGCAACAAAGTCGCGCAAAGCGTTGAAATTGCCGGCCTTGACGACCCCAAGCTGGCCGAGCATGTGCCCGCCAATATGATTGACCAGCTGCGCGAAGAGGTCGAAATGGCCCGCGAATTGCTGCCTAAACTGGACCCACAGGCGGTTCTTGAAGGGCACATGACGCCGATTTGGTTCGGCTCTGCCATCAACTCGTTCGGGGTCAAGGAACTGATGAACGGCATCGCCCAATACGGGCCCGAGCCTCAGCCTCAATCGGCCCTGCCACGCCAGATTTTACCCGAAGAAACAAAGGTTTCCGGCTTTGTCTTCAAGGTGCAGGCCAATATGGACCCAAAACACCGTGACCGCGTGGCCTTTGTGCGTCTTGCCTCGGGCCATTTCAAACGCGGTATGAAACTGACCCATGTGCGCACGAAGAAACCGATGTCAATTTCCAATCCCGTGCTGTTTCTGGCATCAGACCGAGAGCTCGCCGAAGAAGCATGGGCGGGCGATATTATTGGCATTCCAAACCATGGCCAGCTGCGCATTGGTGACACGCTGACCGAAGGCGAAGCCCTGCGCGTGTCGGGCATTCCATCCTTCGCGCCAGAGCTTTTGCAATCCGTGCGTGCCGGTGACCCGATGAAAGCCAAGCATCTGGAAAAGGCCCTGATGCAATTTGCCGAAGAAGGGGCCGCCAAGGTCTTCAAACCGTCGTTCGGATCAGGCTTTATCGTGGGTGTTGTCGGCCCATTGCAATTTGAAGTTCTGGGCAGCCGGATTGAGATGGAATACGGCCTGCCGGTCAGGTTTGAGCAATCGCAGTTCACCTCTGCACGTTGGGTGAAGGGTGACACACAAGCCGTTGATAAATTCATCGCATCCAACAAACAGCATATCGCATATGACCACGATGGGGATGTTGTCTACCTGACCCGGCTGCAATGGGATATCGACCGTGTAGACCGCGACTATCCCGACATCACATTAACCGCGACCAAGGAAATGATGGCCTAAACATCAACGGTAGGATTGTAAGTATTTAAAGAAAGATGAAGGTCAAAGAGGCCCCTCTTCATCTTTCCCAAAATACTTCCGCCGGAGGCTTTCACATCTGCCTCTTGCGCCCCGGCCCAACACCTTACACACTCTGCATATGACTGATCCAAAATGGGGCCTCGTCTCCACCATCAAGGCGCCAGCGCGCGATATTCTGACATTCGCGGCCCATCACCTCGATCTGGGCGCGCACCGCATCCATATCTATCTGGATGATGACAACCCCAACGCGTTTGAGGCGCTAAAAGCGCATCCCAAATGCCGTGTCATCGCCACCGATGAACCCTATTGGAAGCGCCGCAAGGGGCGGCCTGAAAAACACCAGGCGCGCCAAACTGCCAATGCCACGCATTGCTATCGCCGCGGGCCACAGCTGGATTGGCTGGCGCATATTGATGTGGACGAACTCCTGTGGCCACAAAGCCCCCTGCCCGGGCAGCTGGCCAACATCGCGCCGGATGCGATAAGTGCCCGCGTCCGCGCGGTTGAGGCGCTGGCCCCCGACCCGGACAGCCCCCCCAAACCTGGCCATACCTGGTTCAAGGGATTTTCCCGATTGCAAAAACCTCGTCGTGCGCAAACTGCTGAAATTTATCCCAATTACGGCCAGTTTCTGAATGGCGGTTTCCTCAGCCATGTGGCTGGCAAAATCTTTGTGCGCACTGGCATTGAGAAGCTGAGTTTACGCATCCACAATGCTTTCATCCAAGGAAACATGGACAACAATTCAGCCGAGCTGACCGGTACGCTGCTGTGTCATATGCACGCCGCCACCTGGGAGGGGTTCCTCGCCTCGTATCAGTTCCGCCTTGCGCGTGGATCCTACCGGGCCGAACTGAAACCGGTGCCCACCGCCGATGGGGCCGGGGTGAACATGAACGACCTGTTTTCGATGATTGAGGGCGAAGGGGGCGAGTCGGCCCTCTATGAGTTCTACAAGGAGGTCTGCACCGCTACACCGGAGCTGCGTGAAAGGTTGATGGCGCATAATCTGCTTCATGGGTTTGCTCTTGATCTGGAGGCGAAACTGGCGCGGCATTTCCCGGATTTCGCCTGATTTGTTGCAGTATTAGCAACAGTTCAGCGTAGTTAGGTCAGATTGTCACCGTTGAGCGACTGTCCATTGACCCGGCCCCCAATTGCGCTGTAAATGCGGGCGCGCAGATCATTAATGCGGATGTCCGCTGGGCCATAGGGGCCTGACCTGCCAGATATGCACGGGCCGAGATTGCGTCCGTAAACCACGGATACACATGACCAAATTCTCAGACCTGAGCCTGAACCCCAAAGTCCTCAAAGCCATCGCAGATGCCGGCTATGAAACGCCCACGCCCATTCAAGAGGGCGCCATCCCACCCGCCCTGGAAGGCCGTGATGTTCTGGGGATTGCCCAGACAGGTACCGGTAAGACGGCAGGTTTCACATTGCCGATGTTATCGCTTTTGGCACGCGGGCGCGCACGCGCACGGATGCCACGCTCACTGGTGCTCTGCCCGACACGCGAATTGGCGGCCCAAGTGGCTGAAAACTTTGATACCTATTCAAAATATCTGAAGCTAAGCAAAGCCCTGCTCATTGGCGGTGTATCGTTCAAAGAACAAGACCAGCTGATCGACAAAGGCGTTGACGTGTTGATCTGCACCCCCGGCCGCCTGCTTGATCATTTTGAGCGCGGCAAGCTGATCTTGTCGGACGTAAAAATCATGGTCGTGGACGAGGCCGATCGGATGCTCGATATGGGGTTCATCCCTGATATTGAACGCATCTTTGGCCTCACCCCATTTACGCGCCAAACGCTGTTCTTCTCGGCCACTATGGCCAGCGAAATTGAGCGCATCACCAACACATTCCTCAGCAATCCGGCCCGGATCGAAGTGGCACGCCAAGCCACCGCATCTGAAACGATTGAACAGGTTGTGGCCATGTTCAAACCGTCGCGCCGCGAACGTGCCGATAGTGAGAAGCGCAAGTTGCTGCGTTCTATCATCGACGCAGAGGGTGAAAAATGCACCAACGCGATCATCTTTTGCAACCGCAAGATGGATGTGGACATCGTTGCTAAGTCGTTGAAAAAATACGGATATGATGCGGCGCCCATCCACGGTGATCTGGACCAATCACAGCGCACGCGCACGCTGGATGGTTTCCGAAATAACGAGCTGCGTTTCTTGGTGGCCTCGGATGTGGCGGCGCGTGGGCTGGATGTGCCTTCTGTGAGCCATGTGTTCAACTATGATGTTCCCGGCCACCCCGAAGACTATGTGCACCGCATTGGGCGCACCGGTCGTGCCGGGCGTGAAGGTAAGGCAATTACCCTGTGCAATCCTCGAGATACCAAAGCATTGGCCGCGGTTGAGGCGCTGATTCAGAAAGATATACCGCGGCTTGATATGGGTTTTGGCACGACGGCTGAGGAGACCCCTGCGCCTGAGGCCAAACCCAAGGACGACGCGCCCAAAAAGCCGCGCCGCAGCCGGTCACGCAAGTCTGACGATGCGCCCAAAACCAACGATGCACCCCAGGCCAAAGAGGCCAAGGTTGAAGCCCAGCCTGATCCCACGCCCACACCCACGCCACCAAAAGACGACCAACCGCGCGAAAAATCCCGTGGTAAACGTGGTGGCCGTGGCCGATCGGGCGGTGGTGATGGTGACAACAAAACCGTCGGCATGGGCGAGCATATGCCCAGCTTCATCGCGCTCAGCTTTGACGACCGCCGCACAGATTGACACAAAACTTGGGGCAGGATTTGCGTCTTGCCCAAAAACGACACCGCCCCCTGGCGCCGCTATCGAAGTATCGAGAGCAACACCAAAGCGAAACGCCCGGATGTGCATTTCAGGGGTGTAACGTACGGAAATGTAACCCGTTTTCTTAGGTGGACAGGCGGCTAATCACCACTGTCACTTCGGGTTTCTTGCCAATCTCTGTCTGGGTGGATTGCCGTGCGACTTTTCGCAGGCCGTCTTCCAGCTTGTCGTCATCCACCAGCGTCTTGTTACCGGCCCGGCCCAAGAACTGGCTCAGATCCTCCTCCAGCACATCCACCAGTGGCGCGCGGCTGTTGCCCATCTCGGCCAACCCGCGGATTTCGCACCAGGGCTCGCCTAGGGGATCATCGTTTTCATCCAGAATGATGTTGATCATCACATGGCCATTCAAGGCCATACGGATGCGGTCTCGCACGACCCCGTCCAGCGCACCAATCTTGCTGGAGCCATCCAGATACGTGCGGCCCGTATCCACATAATCCACCACCGAAGGCGTGTTGGCCGACAGATCAACCATCGTGCCATTTGGGGCAAGAACGCCCTTTAACCTATTGGATTTGCACAGCTTCATATGCTCACGCAAGTGGCGGTGTTCGCCATGCATCGGCACAACCACTTGCGGTTGAATCAGCTTGTGCATCGCACTCAGATCAGGGCGATTGGCATGGCCCGATACATGATAAAGCCCGTCATAATCCTCAACGACATCCACGCCCATTTCGCTGAAATTGTTCATGATACGACCAACGCCGCGCTCATTGCCCGGAATGGTTTTGGAACTGAACAAAAAGGTATCGCCTTCCTTCAAGGTGATCCCCTGGTACTTGCCGTTGGACAACTGGGCCGAGGCCGCGCGCCTTTCACCCTGGCTACCGGTGACAATCAACATCACGTTTTCGCGTGGTAGGTTTTTGACGTCCTCAGGGCTGATCGTGCGCGGAAAGCCGGTCAACACGCCGGTTTCCACCGCCGCCTCGACCATACGGCGCATCGCACGTCCCAGCAGGCAAACTGATCGGCCCGCCGCCTGCCCCGCTTCGGCCAGGGTTTTCAGACGGGCCACGTTGCTGGCAAATGTCGTGGCAACGAACATGCCTTTTGAGCCGGCCACCAGTTTTTCGATCTCAGGCGCCAGCGTGTTTTCTGAACGCCCCTGTACAGGGCTGAAAACATTGGTTGAATCGCACATCAAGGCCAGCACACCGGGGCTGGCCAGGTCTTGCCATACCGCCTCGTCAAACGGCTCGCCCACCACCGGGGTGTGGTCAATTTTGAAGTCACCAGTATGCACCAGCCGCCCCTTTGGCGTGTCGATCACCAAACCAGAGCTTTCAGGAATGGAATGCGAAATGGGTACAAAACCAACCGAAAATGGCCCGGCTTCAACTGTTTCAGGCCATGGCAACACCGTTGTCACTGCTTTGTCAGGATGGCCATGTTCATCCATTTTGCGACGTGCAATATTGGCGGTGAACGCGCGGGCATAGACCGGCGCGCCCAAATCACCCCAGAAATGCGCCAGAGCACCAACATGATCTTCGTGGGCGTGCGTGATAAAAATCGCCTCAAGCTGGTTACGGCGCTCTTTTAGCCAGGCGATATCCGGCAGGATCAGATCCACCCCGGGAGAGCCGTCCATATCTGGAAACGTCACCCCCAGATCAACCAGGATCAGCCGCTCCTTTCCAGGTTTGCCATAGCCATAAACATAGGCGTTCATCCCGATTTCACCGGCCCCACCCAGGGGCAGATAGATCACACGTTCATTGCTCATCGATTATCCGTTCACTTTGTTATAGTCGTGAATGACGGTCAGACCATGCATGGTCAGATCCTCTTCAAGCACGTCAAATAGATCTTCTGTTTCGGCAAAAAGCGGGGCAAGCCCACCGGTGCCGATCACTTTCATTTCGCGGCCACGCTCGGATTTGATCCGAGTGCAGATTTCCTTGACCAATCCGATGTAGCCCCAGAACACGCCGGATTGCATACAAGCCACTGTATTTGATCCAATCACTTGTTGTGGCTTGGAAATATCCACATGCGGCAACGCTGCGGCAGACATATGCAATGCTTCAAGGCTTAGGTTCACACCCGGAGCAATGACACCGCCAATGTAAGCCCCGTCATTGGACACCACATCAAAAGTTGTCGCAGTGCCAAAATCAACCACGACCAGATCGCCCCCATGACGATCAAACGCCCCGGCCGCGTTGACCAGCCGGTCAGGCCCAACAATCGTGCCGGCATCCACACGCGCTTCGTGGGGCAGTCGGCAATCAGGTTTGCCCACCACAATCGGGCGGCAGCCAAAGAACCGGTCGGCAAAAACCCGCAGATTGTAAACCACACGCGGAACCGTTGAGGAAATGATGACCTCATCTATCTCCACATCAATTCCGTAGTGTTTGATCAGCGTCGTATACCAGGTAAAATACGCATCCGCCGTGCGGGCATGGTGTGTTGAGGTTCTCAGAGTGCACAAAAACTCCGATCCGTCCCAGATCGCAAAAACCGTATTGGTGTTGCCGCAGTCGATAGCCAGAAGCATGATGTGCTTCCCTTCAGAAAAATATCTCGGCCGCCGGAATGGCATGCCGTGTGTGGGCGGTAGATAGAACAAGATTACCCGCCGCGTCTACTGTCTCAAACGTGCCGGTAAATTCATCACGCGATGTACGCGCCGTGATCACCTGCCCCAATTTGGCTGCCCGATCCAACCAGGCGGTGCGGATGGGCGTAAATCCGAGGCTGCGAAACTGATCTTCGTACCGCGCAAAGGCCCCGGCCAGCGCGCCCAGAAATTCCTCAGGTGTCACCCGCGCGCCGGTTTCCGACAGCAGGGACACAGGGCGCACCGCGCCTTGCTCAACGTCACCCGGATCAGGGGCCGCCACCAGATTGACCCCAACACCAATGGCAAAATGCGTCATTCCTGTTGCATTGCCTGCACTTTCCAACAAAATACCCGCCAGTTTGCCACCATTCAATAACACATCATTGGGCCACTTAAGAGCTAGGCCATCGGCCCGCCCGGTGACCACAACACAGGCATCAAACACCGCAAGCGAGGCCACAAACGAGCGCAATGCAAGTTGATCTGCCGTACCGTCCGGAGGCATCACCAAAGTCGCGGCAAAGTTCCCCTCAGGGTTCAGCCATTGGCGCCCACGTCGGCCGCGTGCCGCTGTCTGGCGCAATGCCAATATCCACTCTGGGCCGACCAATTCAGGCGCAATGCGCGCAGCCTCGGCATTGGTGCTGTCCACCTCTGCCAGCACGCGTCGCCCATATCCTGATGGCCACCCCGTATTCATCTTTCCACAAATACTTCCGCCGGAGGCATCCAACAAAAAAGCGACGCGCCCTGAGGCGCGTCACAATTTAACAGGGTTTCGTACAGATAAGTCAGATCAGTTCACCAAAGTGGCAGCAGCAGCCTGGGCCATACCTTCGACCCCGAACATATTGATGATCCCCAGCAACATCAGCGCAGCCGAGCCCATCAGGAATCCCCAGATCACCGGTGAGCGGCCCGCTTCAAGTGCGTCGCCTTCTTCGCCGAAGTACATGTAAAACACGATGCGCAAGTAATAAAACGCCCCGATGACCGAGGCGATCACACCCGCGACCGCCAGCCAGGCCAGCCCACCTTCATAGGCGGCACGCAGCACATAAAACTTGCCAAAGAAGCCCAACATCGGGGGCACACCTGCAAGGCTGAACAAAAGGATCAGCATCGCCAGAGCGCGGCCCGGATGCGCGCGGGAATACATGTTCAGGCTTTTGATATCTGTCACCGGCTGGCCATCACGCTCCATCGACAGGATGAAGGCGAATGTACCGATGTTCATGGTCACATAAATCGCCATATAAATCAGCATCGCCTGCACACCAAAGACAGTCCCCGACGCCAGCCCCATCAAAGCAAAGCCCATATGGGCGATGGACGAATAGGCCATCAGCCGCTTGATATCGGTCTGGCCAATCGCGGCCACTGCGCCAAGAAACATCGACAACAGCGCCAATAGCGCCACGATTTGTTGCCAGTCATTGACGATATTGCCAAAGGCATCATGCATCACTCGGGCAAACAGGGCCATCGCGGCCATCTTGGGGGCAGTGGCAAAAAAGGCGGTGATCGGCGTTGGGGCGCCCTCATAGACGTCTGGTGTCCACATATGGAACGGCACGGCCGAAACCTTGAACGCCAGCCCCGACAGCACAAACACCAGCCCCAACAGCATCCCCACAGGAGCGTGGCCCTGCACCGAGGTAATGATCCCGGAAAACAGCGTGGTGCCCGCATAGCCATAGACCAGCGACGCCCCATAAAGCAGAAGGCCCGAGCTGAGCGCGCCCAGCACGAAGTATTTCAAACCGGCCTCTGTGGATTTAGCACTGTCGCGGCGCATAGAGGCCACCACATACAAAGCCAGAGATTGCAGCTCCAGCCCCATATAAAGCGCCATCAAATCGCCAGCGCTGACCATAACCATCATGCCGACCACCGACAGGGTAATCAGCAGAGGATATTCGAACTTCAGGATATGACGCCGGGCCATATACTCCTGCCCCATGACCAGCACAGCCGCGGCCGAAAGCAGGATCGTGACCTTGGCAAATCGGGCGAAACCATCGTCCTGGAACATGCCGTCAAAGGCCACGCGCGTGGCGTTGCCAGTGGATGCGATCCACAGGGCCACGGCCACAAACAAGGCGGCCGTGATCCAGACCAGCATGCTCGCCATTCGGTCCTTGCCTGTATAGGCAACCGCCAAAAGCGCTACGATCGCATAGACCGAGAGAATGATCTCGGGCAGAATGATATTTAGATCGGCCTGCATTTTTTCGGCCCTCCCTTAATGCGACGCAGCGGCAGTTTGGCTGGCGGCATGCGCCTCGGCCAAAGCACCGTCGTAATTTTCAATCAAGGCCCCAACCGAGGGGCCAATGATATCGGTGACAAGGCTGGGATAGACCCCCAGCAACAAGGTCATGACCACCAGCGGCGCAAAGATCGCCCGCTCGCGTGTGCTCATGTCTTTGATGGTTTTCAGGCTTTCCTTGATCAGATCACCCAAAACAACGCGGCGATACAGCCACAGCGCATAGGCTGCCGACAAGATAACACCAGACGTGGCCACCATCGCCACCCAGGTGTTAACCTGGAAGATACCCACCAATGTCAGGAATTCACCCACAAAGCCCGACGTGCCCGGCAAGCCCACATTGGCCATGGTAAAGAACATGAAGATCAGCGCATAGGCAGGCATCCGGTTCACCAGACCGCCATAGGCATCAATCTCACGCGTGTGCATGCGGTCATAAATCACGCCGACACACAGGAAGAGAGCGCCGGAGATAAAGCCGTGGCTGAGCATCTGGAAAATCGCACCATCAATGCCCTGCTGATTGGCGGCAAAAATACCCATGGTGACATAGCCCATGTGCGCGACTGAACTATAGGCGATCAGCTTTTTCATATCTTCCTGCGCCAGTGCGACCAAAGAGGTATAGACAATGGCAATGGCGCTCATCCACAAGACCAGCGGCGTCAACACATCAGCCCCGACCGGGAACATCGGCAAGCTGAATCGCAAGAAGCCGTAGCCACCCATTTTCAACAGGATCGCCGCCAGAACGACCGACCCGGCTGTGGGCGCCTGAACATGTGCATCAGGCAACCAGGTATGCACTGGCCACATCGGCATTTTCACCGCAAAGCTGGCAAAGAACGCCAGGAACATGAGCGTTTGCATCCCCCCCACCACATGGACGCCAAGGATGCTGAAGCTCTCGGAGTCAAAGGTATGGTGCATCAGCGTCGGGATGTCTGTGGTGCCTGCCTCAGAAAACATGGCAACCATCGCCACCAGCATCAAAACCGATCCGAGGAAGGTATAAAGGAAGAACTTGAACGACGCATAAATGCGTTCCTTGCCACCCCAAATGCCAATAATCAGGAACATCGGGATCAGGCCTGCTTCAAAGAACAGGTAGAACAACACCAGATCCAGCGCCATGAATACGCCCAACATCAGTGTTTCCAGCAACAAAAAGGCAATCATATATTCCTTGACGCGCACAGAAACACCCCAGGAGGCCGCAATCGTCAGCGGCATCATGAAGGTGGTCAGCATCACAAACAGAACGCTGATACCATCCACGCCCATCTTGTATTTCAGACCCAACAGCCAGTCACGTTCTTCCACCATCTGGAAGCCGGTGTCACTGGCATCGAATTGAAACAGGACCGCAAGGGACACAAGGAACGTCAGCGTGGTTGCAATCAGCGCAACCCGTTTGGCATTGCTTTGGGCAAACTCATCATCGCCGCGCAGGAAAAGCGCCAGAATGGCCGCTGCAATGGCAGGGATAAAGGTAACGATGGACAGCAAATTGGAATCCATTATTCAACCCCTCCGATGAAACTCATCCAGGTGACAAGCACCGCAACTCCGATCACCATGGCAAAGGCATAGGTGAAGATATACCCCGATTGCGCGCGTCCCGCGAGGCGGGTGAAGAACGGGATGATCCCCATCGCAACACCATTCAGCGCGCCGTCAATCACGTCACCATCCCCGCGCTTCCACAGGAATTTTCCCAGGGCTTTGGCAGGGCGAATAATCAGGAAGTCATAGATTTCGTCAAAGTACCATTTGTTCAGCAGGAACAGATAGAGCGGGCGCTGGCTCTCGGCCAGTTTCGCAGGCATCGAAGGGTTCCAGATGTAAAACCACAATGCTGTGACAAAGCCAATGATCATGGCAATGAACGGGCTGACCTTCACCCATTTGGGCGCGTGGTGGGCATCGTCCATCACATGGTTGTCAGGGTGCATAAAGATGGCGCCTTTGGGGGCCATGGTATGGGTGGTCGCAACGTGATCATCTGCCGGTGCATGCTCATCGGCCTCTGACGTGGCCGTCTCGCTATGGCCGGTATCCGCCGTAGCGGTTTGATCACCGTGACCTGTGTCGGCTGTCGCCTCTTCGCCATGTCCCGCATCAGCAGCGGCGTGATGCGCCGGGATACCAAAGAACTTGTTCACCTGGTCATGATCCCCAAAGAAGCTGCCATACCACACCATGCCCGAGAAGATCGCACCAAGTGCCAGAACTCCAAGCGGCACCAGCATAACAGCGGGGCTTTCATGGGCGTTTTCATGGGTATGTTTGTCACCACGCGGCGTGCCCCAGAAGGTCAGGAACATCAGCCGCCAGCTGTAAAAACTGGTGAACAGTGCAGCCACAACCAGCATCCAGAACGCATAGCCCCCCGCCGTGCCGGCAAAGGCGCTTTCAATCACCGCATCCTTGGACAGGAACCCGGCAAAGCCAATGGTGGTCAGTGGAATGCCAACACCGGTGATGGCCAGCGTACCGATCAGCATGGCCCAGAACGTCAGTGGCAGTTTTTTACGCAATCCGCCGTAGTTTCGCATGTCCTGTTCGTGGTGCATCCCGTGGATCACAGACCCCGCCCCAAGAAACAGCATCGCCTTGAAGAACGCATGCGTTAACAAATGGAACATCGCCACCGAGTAAACCCCAACACCCGCGGCCACAAACATATAGCCCAGCTGTGAACAGGTGGAATAGGCGATCACACGTTTGATGTCGTTCTGCACAAGGCCCACAGTGGCGGCAAAGAACGCGGTCGACGCCCCCACAAATGTGATCATCATCTTGGCATCCGGTGCATATTCGATCAGCGGCGACATGCGACAAACAAGGAAAACACCCGCCGTCACCATGGTGGCCGCGTGGATCAGCGCCGACACTGGCGTCGGGCCTTCCATCGCATCCGGCAGCCATGTGTGCAGGAACAATTGCGCCGATTTCCCCATCGCGCCGATGAACAACAAGACAGCAATCAGGTTGGCGGCATTCCAGTCAGCCCAAAGGAAGGTCAGGCTGGTTTCAGCCAGTTGCGGAGCGGCGGCAAAAATGTCGTCAAACTTCACGCTGTCCACAAGGAAATACAGCGCGAAAATCCCGAGGGCAAAGCCAAAGTCCCCAACCCGGTTGACCACAAACGCCTTGATGGACGCGGCATTGGCGCTTGGCTTGCGGAAATAAAACCCAATCAGCAGATACGAGGCGAGGCCCACACCCTCCCAGCCGAAAAACATCTGCACCAGGTTATCAGCCGTCACCAGCATCAGCATCGCAAAGGTGAACAGGCTTAGATAGGCAAAGAAACGTGGGCGATAGCTCTCGTCTTCCGAGAAATTCGCATCATGCGCCATATAGCCCATGGAATATAAGTGCACGAGCGCCGACACCGTGTTGACCACGATCAGCATGATGGCTGTCAGCCGGTCCAGCCGAATGGCCCATGCCGTGTCCAGTGTGCCCGATTGCACCCAATCAAGGATATGGATGTACTGCGTTTCGTCCCCGAGGTTCAAAAACACGATCCAGCTAAGGATGGCCGCAAGGAACAAAAGCCCGGTGGTGACCCACTGCGCGGCCGCATCCCCAATGATGCGCCAGCCGAACCCTGCGATGATGGCACCAACAAGAGGTGCAAATAGGATTGTGGTTTCCATCTCGCTCAGCCTTTCATCACGTTGACATCTTCCACCGCGATTGTGCCGCGGTTTCGGAAGAAGCAGACCAGGATCGCAAGGCCAATGGCGGCCTCAGCGGCAGCCACGGTCAGCACGAAAAGGGTAAACACCTGCCCCACCAGATCGCCCGCATAGCTTGAGAACGCCACGAGGTTGATGTTGACGGCAAGCAGCATCAACTCAATCGACATTAGCAGGATGATGATGTTCTTCCGGTTCAGGAAGAGCCCGAATATCCCAATGACGAACAGCGCAGCGGCCACCGTCAGATGATGCTCAATTCCTATCATATCGTCGTCCCTCGGTTCTTTCTCTGGTCGGGGTGCTTTTTGTCCCCGGTTATCTGAAGCGTCCAGCGTTGCCGCTAGAAGGATGCCTTATGTGTTTGTGGCTTGCAGGCACAATGTGCCTTAGCCAATGTAGCGAATTTCGCGTCAACGCCTTTGCGTTTCAATCTGCGGGCCAGCTGGCGTAATGTCACCGCGTCTGATCCCTGCATAGACGATCTCAGCAAGTCATAGCCGCCGTGATCTTGCGCATCGAGAACATAAAAGACCGCCTGGCGGGTCTCGCAATGAACGATCACCTCGGTCACGTCATCTGCATCCATATCACTCGGGCGCATGGTGAAGGTGGTCATGTTGGGCAGCCACTCATCGTTTTCATCATATATAGTGATGTATTCGGCAAAACTGCCATTGGGGTTTTCGCACAACTGCCAAGGTGTAGTCAGCGCGTGGGCAGGCAAAGCCAACCCAGACACGGCCAATAGGCCAAGGGATATGAGGCGCAATGCCCGCATTACAGCCCCTGCCCCGGCTTCACGTCTTTCAGTTCCATCGCCTTGGCCGGGTCACGCCACATCTGTTGCAGCACGTTTTGGCGTTTGATGTCGGTGCGGTGGCGCAGGGTCAGCATGATGGCGCCCATCATGGCCACCAGCAGGATCAGACCAGCCAGCTGGAACAGCAGGAAGTATTTGTCATAGAGCAAAAGGCCAATCGCTGCGGTGTTGGTCACGCCATCGGGTGCAACAGCCCCCCGCGCCGCCATGGCCCCATCGGCACTTTCCCATGCGCCATAAGCCATGCCTAATTGCATCATGATGATCACGCCAATCAGCAGGGCCAATGGCAAATACTTCGCCATTTCGGCCTTTAATTCAGCAAAATCCACATCCAGCATCATGACCACGAACAAGAACAGCACCATGACCGCGCCGACATAGACAATGATCAACAACATGGCGACAAACTCGGCCCCCAGCAGCACGAACAAGCCTGCCGAACTGATGAAGGACAGGATCAACCACAGTACCGAATGTACCGGGTTTCGGCTGATCACGGTAAACAATCCGCCTATGAGGGCCGAGATCGCAAAGAGGTAGAAGGCCAGGGCTGCTATGGTCATGATTTCTCATCCTCTTCCTTGTCCAGAACCTCGCGCGCAAATTCCATGGCGCGGGTCATCGACGGGATACCGGCAAACATCGACATCATTCCGATGGTTTCGGCAATTTCATCCTTGCTCGCCCCGGCCTCAAGCGCGTGGCGCACAGTTAGCCGGATCTGCGTATCACTTTGCGCGCCCTGCATGGTCAGACCGCAAAGCGTGATCAACAGGCGCGTCTTGGCATCCAGCCCATCTTTGTTCAACCCCTTGCCAAAGGACATTTCCATGAATTCCTTGGGCATGGTTGGCCAAAGCCCCTCAAACCCCTTGGGCGAGAATGATTCCAGTGCCGGATTCATGGATTTCGCCATCTCCTGCGCCTGTTTCATCATGGCTTCAAAGGGGTTTACGGGGGTGCTCATCTGTACGGTGCATCCATTTCCAGGTTGCGGGCAATCTCGGCTTCCCATTGGTCGCCGTTTTCCAGCAATTTGGCTTTGTCATAGAACAGTTCTTCGCGGGTTTCGGTGGCGAATTCGAAATTAGGCCCCTCCACGATGGCATCCACCGGGCAGGCCTCCTGGCAAAAACCGCAATAGATACATTTGGTCATGTCGATGTCATAGCGCGTGGTGCGCCGGGAGCCATCATCACGCGGTTCGGCATCAATGGTGATCGCCTGCGCCGGGCAGATCGCTTCGCACAGCTTGCAAGCAATGCAGCGCTCTTCGCCATTGGGATAGCGGCGCAAGGCATGTTCACCCCGAAACCGTGGGCTAAGCGGGCCTTTTTCGTGCGGGTAGTTCAGCGTGGCCTTGGGGGCAAAGAAATACTTCAGCCCCAGCTTGAAGCCGACAAAGAAGTCCTTGAGCAGGAAATAACCCGCCGCGCGTCCATAATCGATATTGGCCATCGCTTTAGCCCCTCGCCTGTTTCAATCGGGTGTCCCCGGCAGTTTCATGCCCGGCCCATTTGGTTTCATAGTCGCTTTGCAGCGCAAACTTCGGCAGATGAGACTCCTGCGTCTTTTCCACCTCGTAATAAAGATATGTGCGCCCCGGCCCGATCTTGCCCTTCAGCCACAGCCGATGACCGGTGATGGCGGGGTCTTCGAACTCAACCTGTTCAAAATCCTGATCCGGATCAACCGGCACAGCGCGACAGTCAATCACCTTGCAATTGCACGCACGTCCCCAGAAGGTCCACACCAGCTCTGGGTTGAACTGATACATGCCGTGGCCATACCAGCCATTCAGCCCATTGGCCGAGATGAACCGCCCACCGGGCTTGAGCATGCGAAAGATGCCTTCCAGCGCGTTGGGCACGTTAAACACATGCTCCACCGTGCCGCCGTCAAAGATCAGGTCAAACTGACCCTCCAGATCCTCGGAGGGCAGCTGGTTGAGATCATGAATGACGCCAGCGCCCTCATAGTTGGAGAAATCCATCGTCTCAATCTCGCCAAAGCCCAGCTTGCGCATCAGGGTTTCGGCAAAGCCATCGTCCTGCAGGAAATCAAAGCGTTTTCCCTCGATCCCGTGGCGTTTCAGCGTGGCCTCGTACATCTGGCGATAGCGGGTCTGGATATTGAACGCCTGACGGCCCAGCATCAACGTGCGACCACTCGGTTTGAACCGGGTCGAAAGCTCTGCCAGCCTGTCAAAAAGGACGTAATCAACACCCATTGCGCATCAGCCCCCCATTGCCCAGCGGGCCCAGAAGGCACCGAAGACTTCGAATTTTGCCAGGAATGATACAATCACCACCCATCCAAGGCTGAGAGGCAGGAACACTTTCCAGCCAATGCGCATCAGCTGATCATAGCGGTATCGTGGGGTGATTGCTTTGACCA
>JGI24025J20009_10001521_pt1 | contig 17410 bp, 21 predicted proteins | sample Cruoilmetagenom3_FD_20009 | JGI IMG/M metagenome (IMG submission 20009) | reverse complement strand
GACGACTTCGGCGTCCTCGGCGAGCGCAGCATTGAGGATTTGAGCGAGGCCGAGCTCCAGAAGCTGGCCCGTTTTCCCACCGCCTGGATTCCCGATAACCGCTACCTGGTGGAACTGGCCAACGCCAGCTACAAGGAGCGGCTGGGGCGCGACGTCTTCCTCACCGATGGCGAGTACCGCGCCCGTCCCATCGCCATCTCTCTCTTCTCCTGGGGCATCTACCAGAGCCGAGCCGAAGTGCTGCAAGCCCGCTACGGTGAGCTGGACTGGCAGGCCATTCACGATGCCGCCATCGCCAAGGGAGGCTGGCCGGAGCTAGGCGGCGACCCCGCCTGGGGCTTCTTCAAGCTGGTGGTGCCCAGCCCGCGCAGAAACGTGGGCGGCCTGGCGGCCATGATCGCCGCTGCTGGCGAGTACTACGACCGCCCCAACATCTCCACCGCCGATGTTACCGACCCCGACTTCCAGCAGTGGCTGGGCGAGTTGATGGGCGCGGTGACCGACATCAGCGGTGCCAGCGCCTACACCGCCGAGGACTTCGCCCTCTTCGGCTACTCCGTGGGCGACGGTGGGCAGTTGCTGGAAAGCGACCTCCTCACACACATGGCTGGCATCCAGACCCGCTGGGCCGACCCGCTGGTCATCTTCTACCCGCGCTACGTCACCTGGTTCGACTTCCCCTTCACCGTGTGGATGGGGCCGGAGACGACAGCCCTGGAGAAGAATGCAGCCCTGGAGTTTCAGCGCTACCTGCTCTCGCCCGATGTGCAGCGGCAGGCGGTGGCCCGGGGACTGCGCCCGGTCAACCCCGACGTCCCGGTGACCGAGGGGGACAGCCCCTTCGTGCAGTGGGAACCGCAGGGGGTGAAGACCGTCGTGCCCCGCACCACAGCCATGCGCTCGCCTGATCGAGACGTGCTGCAGGCGCTGTTGCGCTGGTTTGATCTAAATGTAGCGAGTAAATGACCGATGACCAGTCGCAAATCGCAAATCGTAAATCGCAAATCGCCAAACCGCCGCCTTCTGATTGCCGTTGTTGCAGCACTGGTGATCGCAGCGCTGGTTTGCTGCCTCGTCTGGGGGGTGACTCAGCTAGGGAAGCTCAGGGCACAGGCGACGGTCACACCAGAGGCGGTTTCGGTGACCGATCCCCGCGAGGCCACGCTGCAAGTGGCCTACTCGCCGGAAAAGGCCGCTCTCTTCACCGAGTTGGTGGAAAGGTTCAATGCATTGAAGCTGCGCACGCCAGATCGCCGCACGATCCGCGTGCAGGCAGAGCAGCAGGACGTGGAAGCGATGCTAGAGGCGGCGCTGGCCGGCGCTTACGAAGCCATCAGCCCCGATTCCTCGTTGTGGCTGGATCAACTGGACCGCGCCTGGGCCGAGCAGACGGGCAGCGAAACGCCGCTGGTGGGAGAGAGTCACCGCTACGGTGTCAGCCCGGTGGTGCTGGCCATGTGGGAGCCGGTGGCCCGCGATCTCGGCTGGCCCGATCAGCCCATCGGCTGGTCCGACGTGCAGGCGAAGGCGCAGCGAGACCCCAACTTCAAATGGAGCCATCCCTCGACCAGTTCCGCCAGTGGGCTGCTGGCCACACTGGCCGAGTTCTACGCCGGCGCGGGCAAAACGAGGGGGCTGACCATCGAGGATGCCCAGGCGCAGGCGACGCTGGACTACGTGGGCGCGGTGGAACGCACCGTGCGCTACTATGGCGAGGGGGAACTGGCGGTCATTGAGCGGGCGCAGCAAGAGGGCCCGGACTACCTGGACGCCTTCGTGGTGCAGGAGCAACTGGTGGTGCAGTTCAACCGCCAGGCGCGCGGCAACCAGCGTCTGGTGGCTGTCTACCCCGCCGAAGGGACGCTGTGGGAAGACCACCCCCTGGCCTTGCTGGAAACACCCACGCTGACCGCCAACCAGCGGCTCACCTTCCAGCACCTCCGCGAGTTCCTATCGTCGGAGGAAGCGCAGGCGACAGTACTGGCCCACGGCTATCGCCCGGCCGACCTGACCATGCCCCTGGACAGCCACGATTCGCCGCTGACCGAGGCCAATGGTGTGGATCCCCGCCAGCCGCAGACGACGCTGCAGATGCCCAGCCCGGCGGTGGTGGAGGTGGTGCGCAACGTCTGGTGGTACACCAAGCGGCACACCAACGTCTACCTGGTGGTGGATACATCAGGCAGCATGTCAGGGGAGAAGCTGGAGGCAGCCCGTGAGGCGCTGAGCGTCTTCCTGTCACAGATCGAGGGAGACCTGGAGCGGGTAGGGATGGTGGAGTTCTCCACGCAGGTGAACAACATCATCCCTCTGAACGAACTGCGCCACAACCGCGCCGAGCTGGAGGACGCTGTAAGCGAGCTGTACGCCGCCGGCGACACTGCGCTGCTCGACTCTGTGCGGGCGGCCTACGTCCGCTTGCAGCAGGCCAACGACGTCGAACGCATCAACGCCATCGTGGCCATGACCGACGGGCGGGAGAACTCTTCGCTCATCAGCCTGCACCAGTTGGCGCGAGAGATAGAGCAAGGCAACCGCACTGGTGTGCCAGTGGTCATCTTCTGCATTGCCTATGGCCGCGACGCCGACTACAACGTCCTGGAAACGATCGCCGATGCCTCCGGCGGCCAGGTGCGCCAGGGGGATTTGGAGACCATCAGGGAGTTGTATAAGATACTTTCGACGTATTTCTAGGAGAGGCGAGGATCACGAGCATTGAGGGACTGGCAGAATCTCTTGACGAGGAGAGGGGACGTTCAGGAGAGAAACGGGGCCGTTCCAAGTAACTCTAGCTTGCATACTACTACTCAGCCCGCTCGGCCTGGGCTGCCAAGTCCAGGCCCGAAGCAGCCTGGTTCGGCTGGTATCTGGCCTGCCAGGCCGCCGGACGGCTCGACTGGGCTCGCCGAAGTCATGGCTATCCGGCGCGACGCTCGGCCCTTGTCTCAGCGATGGCACTGGAGACAAGGTTGGCCCGTTCCACTTCAGAGAGGTCCGCAGCGCGAGCCGACACCCGCTCAGCCGCCCGACGCAAGCGCTCGAACAGCAGATCATGGCGGATATCTTCGATGGCTGCGAAGATCATCTCGTCCAGTTCTTCATCGCTGAGATGAGCCGCTCTCGCAGAAACGGTCTCGGCGATCTCGCGGATGCGGCGGAAATCTAGCTCTCTTTGGGCTTCTCGCATCCGCTGGTATGCATCGTAGTCCACGATAACGGCCTTGGGCACATCGTAGCGCTGGATGATGACTTCTTCTTTGTTCTCAATGGCATAGGCAAGTATCTCTCCAGTCTTCTGCTTGAGCTGGGTTGAAGTGACAATTCTGGTCATGGCACTATCTCCCGACAGAGTTAATCAAGATAATCATTTTAATCAACACTACTATAGCACGACAACAGCGTTTTGTCAAATCGGATAACAACCATGCCCCAAGAAAGCATTCGCGTTTCTATCGCAAAGCGGGCCCGGCGGGCCATCATCCAGCACGCTTTCCTGCGCTGGGAGAGCGGTGTCGTCATCGCTGGCACCATCCTGCTCAGCTTCTTCTTCCCCTACCCCTTCCCCTGGTGGCCGTGGTGGGGATGGCTGGCGCTGGGCCTGATCGCCGAAGTGCTCATCGTCTACACCAGCCTGACCGATGTGGAGACCGCCGCCAAGGTGGTAGCTGATCTCTTCCGCGAGCAGTTCGATCCCCGTCAGGTGCAGGACAAGAAGCTGCGGGACAGGCTGAACCAGGCGCTGGAGTATCGCGAGCGCATTGACCGCGCCGTGCGCCAGCAGCGGCAGGGGGTCTTGCGAGAACACCTGGCAGACATGGCCACCGGCATAGACGACTGGACCTCCCAGATGTTCCGCCTGGCCCGCCGCCTGGACGCCTACCACGCTGATGCCGTCATCCAGCGAGACCTCAAGGCAGTGCCCAAGGAGATCGAGAGCCTGGACGCTCGCCGACGGCTGGAGACAGACCCCGATGTGCGCCAGCAGATGCAAACGACGCTAGCCAGCAAGATCGCCCAGCGCCGCAGCCTGGAGAAGCTGGACGACACCATGGAACGAGCAGAGTTGCAGACAGACCATTCCCTCTCTGCCCTGGGCACCGTCTACTCGCAGATCTTGCTGATTGGAGCACGGGAGGTGGATAGCGGCCGCGCCCAGCGACTGCGAGAGGACATACGCCAGCAAGTGGCCAGCCTGCAGGACATGCTGGACTCCATCAACGAGGTGTACGACTATCGGGTGGAAGGGATGAGGTTGAAATGAAGGAACGTCAAGGGAGAGTTAGGTCATGACTGCAGTAGAGACCATTCTCGAACCATTGGTAGCGAGACGTTTGTTTGCATCCGCTGAGGAAGCTGCCCAGAAGCTGGTGCGGGACTACGTTTTACGGCAAATCATATCCTGTCGAGATCGCATCGTGGCCCTCGAGCACAAGTACGGCATGGACTTTGGCCGTTTCACTCAGTACACATCTGAGCGTACGGCGCTGCTGCGTCGCAGCACTGACCTATTGCCAGAACAACGCCAATCGCTTGCACGGGCAGTGATGCAGGAAGAAGACGATTGGCTGGACTGGAAGGCAACAGAAGAACTTCTTCAAAGCTGGCTCGGACTGCAAACGGAGGCCTAGGAGTGACTTCGTTACCCACTTTGCTTGGCCTGATCACTACCCGTCTGCAAGGAAGCTCCCTTTGCCAGGCCGTATCTGCTGTAGAGACCCAAGAGTTCTCTGCTGAGCAGTTCTTCTGCAAGGTTCGCGCTGACCTGGAACAGGAGTTGAAACTGCAAGTGCGCGTTTATTGCAGCCGCGGGCACTACGACTACTCATATCAACTATTCCGGGATGCACCAATCATGCGCTGGGACAATAAAGAGGACTGTGCCAGTCTGCCGAACTTCCCTCATCATCATCACACGCCGGATGGCAGCATTGTTTCGTCCCCACTGAGCGGTGAGCCAGAACAGGATTTGCCCGTCGTTCTGCAAGCCATCGCCGCATTTGCTGGACCAACGCTATCTGCAAGAGATACTCAGGAGTGAATCCATGCGCAAGGTTCTGTGTAGCCTGATTCTACTGACTGTGTTGCTAACCGGTTGCCTGCCCAGCAGCCCCAAGGGCGAAGTGACTGTCTATGTGGCCGCGCCCCTCTCTGGCTTCCAGGCCAACGGCGGCCAGACTGTCGTCGGCGGCGTGCGATTGATGGCCGAGCAAATCAACCGCTCTGGCGGCCTGCTCGGCTACCAACTCAAGGTCGTGGCCATGGACGACGAATCGGACTCCGACGTGGCCGTGGCGGTGGCCGAGGAGATCAAGGCCGCCGTGGAACGGGGCGACCGCGTGTTGGGCGTCGTCGGCCACTACAACTCCGGTCAGACGCTGGCGGCTATGGAGATCTACAAAGATCTGCCCCTCATCGTCATCACCCCCACGGCGTCGGAGGTCTCCCTCACCCGCAGTGGTTACCGCAATTTCTTCCGCATCAATGCGGACAACAGCGTGCAGGCCTGTGTCGCGGCCGACTACCTGGTCAACACGCTGGACGCGCAGCGCGTGGCGGTGCTCTACAACGACGACCCATACGGCATTGACCTGGGCCGGCTGGTGGCCGAGGAGTTGCAGGCACTGGGGGCTGACGTGGGGCTCAGCCAACAGGTCAAGGTGGAACAGAGCCGCTTCGCCGACGAGGTAAAGCGCATCGCCGCCTCCGGCGCAGACAGCGTCTACTACGCTGGCTACGAGGTGGAGTGTCCCTACCTGCGGGCCGAATTGGTGGAAGCGGGATACGACCTGACCTTCATGGGCTCCGATGGCTGCTTCCTGGCGGCGACCATTGACGAAGCGCGCAACACAGCCGAGTCCATCTACGTCACCGCATTCGCCCCCAGCCCGGCCTCGGCTGTGGACGACGCGTGGGTCAAGGCCTATCAGGCAGTGGAGTATCGCAACCCCGACACCTATTCCATCAACGGCTACGCGGCGCTGCAGGCACTGGCCGAGGGGGCGAAGAAGGCGGGCAGCCTGGACGCCGGCAAAGTGGCCGAGGCGCTGCGACGTATTGACCTGCAGACTTTCCTCGGCCGCGTGCGCTACGACGAGCGGGGTGACCTGCGCGAGCCGCAGATCTACATCTTCCAGGTGGAGGAAGACGAGTTTGTACAAGTGTGGCCGTGAAGGCGAAAGCGCTGACGGGTCTGATGGGACTGAGGGGGCTGAGGGAAAAGAGGGAAAAGAGGAAAAGGAAAAGGGAGAACGTGGCCGCTCAGTTTGAGCGGTAGAAGGGACCATCCCTAAACTCCAGCCCCCTGGCTGAACCTCTCCAGCCGGGGGGTTTGCTCTTTGCATTTGGCTGCATTATAATGTTGCCGGAGTTGCTCTGATGGCGAGGAGTTGCACTCCGAGCCTGCGTTCGGGAGTACAACTCCCTCACACCCGGTAGATCGTGATCCACTCGGATAGCGGAGGACATACATGAACGACGATCTGACCACACTGAAGAGAGAATGGGAGACGACAGTCCTTGCGCCGGTGCTGAACCGCCATCCTGAACGACGTAAACGCTTCGAGACCAGTTCCGGCGTCGAGGTTCGGCGGCTCTACACACCGGAGGACGCGGCGACTAGCTACAATGCCAACCTGGGCTTCCCCGGCCAGTACCCCTTCACCCGCGGTGTGCAGCCGACCATGTACAGGGGCCGCTTCTGGACCATGCGCCAGTACGCTGGCTACGCCTCCGCCGCAGAAACCAACGCCCGCTACAGGTTTCTGTTGGAGCAGGGTCAAACGGGCCTCTCCGTGGCCTTCGACCTGCCCACCCAGATCGGCTACGATGCCGATCATCCGCTGGCAGCGGGCGAGGTGGGCCGCGTCGGCGTCTCCATCAGTTCGCTGGCGGACATGGAAACGCTCCTCGCTGGCATCCCGCTGGACAAAGTCAGCATCTCCATGACCATTAACGGGCCGGCAGCCATCCTGCTGGCCATGGTCATCGCCGCGGGCAAGAAGCAAGGAGTGGAACCGGCCACACTGCGCGGCACCATCCAAAACGACATCCTCAAGGAATACGTCGCTCGCGGCACCTACATCTTCCCGCCGCAACCGTCCATGCGACTGATCACCGACACCTTCCGCTACTGCGCCGAGCACATGCCCCGCTGGAACACCATTAGCATCTCCGGCTATCACATGCGGGAAGCGGGCTGCACCGCCGTGCAGGAGGTAGCCTTCACCCTGGCCAATGGCATCGAGTACGTGAAGGCGGCGGTGGATGCCGGGTTGGACGTGGACCGCTTCGCCGGCCGACTGTCCTTCTTCTTCAACGCCCACAACAACCTCCTGGAAGAGGTGGCTAAGTTCCGGGCGGCGCGGCGGCTGTGGGCGCGTTTCATGCGCGAGCGTTTCGGGGCCAAAAACCCCCGCTCGTGGCAGCTTCGCTTCCACACGCAGACAGCGGGCTCCACCCTCACCGCCCAGCAGCCAGACAACAACGTCGTGCGGGTCACGCTGCAGGCGCTGGCAGCGGTGCTCGGCGGCACGCAATCGTTGCACACTAACTCTCGCGATGAGGCGCTGGCCCTCCCCTCGGAGCAGAGCGTGCAGATCGCCCTGCGCACGCAGCAGATCATCGCTCACGAAAGCGGCGTGGCCGAGACGGTGGATCCGCTGGCGGGCAGCTACTTCGTGGAGCACCTGACGGACGAGATCGAGCGGCGAGCCAACCAGTACATCGAGAAGATTGACGCTCTGGGTGGCGCGCTGAGGTCTATCGAGCGGGGCTTCATCCAGCGGGAGATCCAGGAGGCCGCCTACCGCGCCCAGCAAGCGGCGGAGCAGAGCAATCAGGTGGTCGTCGGCGTCAACCGCTTCGTGACCGACGAGCAACAACAGTCACTAGATCTGCTGCAAGTGGACGAGGCAGTGCAGGAGCGGCAAGCGACGCAACTGCAAGCGCTGCGGGAACAGCGGGATAACGATCGCGCAGCGGAATCGCTGGCCCGCCTGGAGGCCGCGGCGCGACAGCATGATGCCCCGCTCATGCCGCTGTTCCTGAGGGCGGTGGAAGCCTATGTCACCCTGGGCGAGATCTGCGGCCTGCTGCGCCAGGTCTTTGGCGAATACGAACCGCATACCGCCGTGTAGGAGCGAGGAAACCTCGCCCCCTACCCGTCGAAACCCATCGGAGAACAACGTGCCTGCTTCTTCACACAAACAACCCAACAGCCGCATGTGCTTCATCTGCGGCATGAAAAACATCGCTAGCCTGAAAGCCTTCTTCTACGATCAGCTTGATGGCTCGCTGCTGGCCCGCTTCACGGGGCATGAGCAGCATCAGGGCTATCCGGGACGCATGCACGGCGGCGTTATCTCTGGCATCATGGACGAGACGATCGGCCGGGCCATCACGGTTGGGCTCGAGCCCGGCCAGGAGGTATGGGGCGTGACCGCCGAGCTGAACGTTCGCTTCCGAAAGCCGGTACCATTGGATGTGGAACTGACAGCCGTGGGCCGCATCACCCGCGACACCCGCCTGCTCTTCGAGGGCACCGGAGAGTTGCTGCTGCCTGATGGCACCGTAGCTGTGGAGGCCAAGGGCAAGTACCTCAAGCTGCCACTGGAGATGGTCGCCGATTTCGATCATGAGCGGGAGGAGTGGCGAGTGGTGCCGGATTGAGGGACTTGGCCTCAATACGGTTTAGTTGACGCAAAGCCGGCACTCCGTTGTTTATCTGAACCGTATTGGACTTAGCCTTATGCCTGCCGAGTAGGAGGCAAGCCCCACGCTACCATGTTATGTTAACGTAGGAGCAGGATAGACCTCGTACCCCTCAAGCTGGCCTTGACGCAAAGACTTGACAATTGACTACAATTTGTATATAATTGACTACAAATTGTAGTTAAGTGTAGTCAATGAAGAGGTTAATGAGATGCTAGAGCAGTTATTTGCGTCAACAGCCAGGGTTAAGGTACTGGCCTTGCTCTTGCTCAATGCAAACGAGCGCTACTACCAACGTGAAATCGCCGAGTTGACGGATCTACCGATTCGGGCAGTGCAACGGGAAACGACCAAAATGGTAGACTTTGGACTGCTCCGCCGCGAGGCTGATGGCAATCGCGCTTACTACCAGGCCCGGCGCGATTTCTTCCTTTTCCCCGAGTTGCGCGACATTTTCCTCAAGACGATCGGCTTATCCTCTCTGTTAGACCAGGCATTGCGAGGTAGTGAGCAGGTACAGTCGGCGTTTGTTTTCGGCTCCTACGCGGCCAATCGGGAGACGACAGCAAGCGACATAGATTTGTTGGTTGTAGGAGAGATTTCTGCCCGTGAACTCAGTGCTGCGCTGCAACCTGCCCAGATGACCATCCAGCGCGAAGTCAATTATGTGCTCTATAGCGCGGACGAGTTTCGCCGACAGGCACAGGAAAGCGGATTTCTGCGTAATGTGCTTGCCGGCCCCAAACTTTTCTTAATTGGAGACGAGGATGACTTACAGAAACTTACTACGTGAAGGGCGCATTCGTGCCCATCGGACGAACGCTGATGAGATTGCCAGTTTGTTCGCGGTGACAGAACGTGATCTCGCCGATGCCGCAATAGAGCAACTCTCGCCCGACCGACGCTTCGCTACCGCCTACAACGCCGTGTTGCAGGTGGCGACGATTGTCATGTACAGCGAGGGATACCGAACTCGTGGTGCTGGTCATCATGCGACGACTTTCGACTTTCTGGCCCTGGTCGACAAGCGATTCTCCGACCTGTCAGTCTACCTTCACGACTGCCGCCGGAAGCGTAACCTGGCTGACTATGTGGGTGTTGGCTACGTATCGGAGACGGAAGCGCTGAATTGCTCAAAGAGGCTACGAGCTTTGTAGCCCAAGTACGACAATGGCTGCATCGACACTACCCGGAATTGATGGCTGAAGAAGAGGAAGCAGGAGATGATCAAGCGGATTGACCACATCGCCGTCGTGGTGGAGGACATCGAACAGGCTCTGAGCCTCTTCCGCGACACGCTGGGACTGGAACTAAGCCACACGGAGACCATCCCCGAGCAGGGCGTCAAGATCGCTTTCCTACCCGTGGGCGAGAGCGAGATCGAACTGCTAGAGCCCCTGAGCGCCGACACCAGCATAGCCAAGTTCCTCGCCAAACGGGGCGAGGGGATGCACCACATCTGCCTGGAGGTGGAGGACATTGACGCCGCGCTGGCTGACCTGAAGGAGAAGGGCGTGCGGCTGATCAACAAGACGGCCGTAGCCGGCGCGCACGGCCGCGTGGCCTTCATCCATCCCAAGAGCACCCACGGCGTGCTTATCGAGCTGTTGGAACGGAGCAAGTAGAAACAACAAGCGATGAGTTCGATTCGCGTACTGCTCGTAGATGACCAGGAGATCATCCGCCAGGGGCTGGCGACGATCCTCAAGTACGCGCCGGGGATCGAGGTAGTGGGTCAGGCCGGCAATGGGAATGAGGCGGTGGCCCAGGCACGCGCTCTCCGACCCGATGTGGTGCTCATGGACCCGAAGATGCCGCAGCTAGGAGGCATCCCCCGCGAAGAGGAGGTGCTTCATCTTCTGGTCGAGGGGTTGTCGAACAAGGAGATCGGCGACCGCCTGCACCTGACCGAGGGCACGGTCAAGAACTACGTGAGCACCATCATTGGCAAGCTCCAGGCCAACGACCGGACGCACGCCGTGGTCACCGCTCTGCGGCACGGCCTGGTGGAGTTGTAAGAACGCTCATCTCCAATCAAAGGCGACAATTGGGGGACAGCCAGAAACCGGTAAGGGTCGGCGGCGAGATCGCTGGGATAGGTGAAGAAACCCAGAGCGGCCAAGTCTGATACCCTGCGGATGGCCTTGGGATCTACCCCGCACTCGGCGAATCTCTGGCGATAGAAAGGACTGTGGGCCGCGGCATAGGCCACCTCTTGTCGCAGCATAGCGTCCTGGAGACGGCGCATCACGCGACGACCACGCTCGCCGGCCATGCTGCCAAGAATCTTGCGGAGGTCAGAACCCATCAGCGAATGGGCGAATGAGATGAGCATAGCATCAAGCACCTATAGCGCCCCGCGAGGACGAGGTACTCTGTCCTCTTGCCTGAGGGAGGAGTGAACCTGTCTGACCACCTGGAGGTTGGTCTCTACTCAGCGCAGAGCTGGAGGCCGTCCAGTGCCTGCTGGGAGTTAGGGTCAATCTCCAGCGCCCGCTCCAGCCACTCGATGGCATTGTCGCAATCGCCCAGGTAAGCGTAGCAGAGCCCCAATTCGTAGAAATACTCCAGAGATTCGTTACCCAGCTCGATGGCCCGCTCGAAATTGGGGATGGCCTCTTCGTAGTTGCGCCGCACGTAGTAGGACAAACCCAGGTGGCCGTAGGCGGTGGAATAGGCGGGGTCCACCTCAATGGCCTTCTCCAACTCGACGATACCGCGCTCGACATCATTCTGCAGGACATAAGCCCAACCCAGGGCATCGTAGCCATCGGCATTGCCTGGCGCGGCGGAGATGGCCTTCTGGAACTGGGCGATGGCTTCGTCGTACTGCCCCAGGACGAGATAGTTGCGCCCGGCGCCGATGTAGGTGTAGCTGAGCTTGGGATGCAGCTCGCTGGCGCGAAGGTACTCTTCGATAGCCCGCCGGTATTGCCCCTGCCGCTCCAGCACGTAGCCCAAGTTGCGGTGCGCCACCACGCTGCGGTCGTCCAGCGCCACCGCCGCCTCCGCTTCCTCCAGAGCTCGCCGCCAGTTCCCCTTGTCAGCATACACCTCGGCCAGGTACGCATGGGCGTCGGCCAGGTTCGGATCCAGGTCCACCGCCCGTAGGGCCACGGCGATGGCCTCGTCATATTGACCATCCCAATCCAGCGCCATGGCCAGGATGGCCTGATTGCGAGCGTCGTTGGGAGCCAGTTTCACCGCCTGACGCGCCTTCTTGATCGCCTCTGCCGCGTGGCCGCGCAGCGCCACCAGCTTAGCCCACCAGCGGAAGGCCTCGTCGTTCTCCGGCTCCAGACGCGTGATTACCTCGTACGCCTCGGCGGCTTCTTCCAGCTTCCCTTCAGCGTAGAATGCCTCTGCCTCTGCCAGGTATGAGGCCAGCGTGCGCGTCGGCGCGGGCGTAGGCTTGAGAGGATTGAGAGGGCTTTCGAAGAAGTTGGTGCGCGTGTAGAGCAAATAGACGCCGCCAGCAATCACAGCTAGCAGGATCAGGTAGCGCAGGGGAGAACGGCGTTTTCGTCTGTACCTTCGATCAATGTACATGGTGACTAATAGCCGATAGCTGATAGCGGAGAGTCAGTGACCAACGGCCGAACATCGTAGGGGAGATTATAACACGCACGCTCGGACTTTACAAATGAGCAGAATTGGAGATAATAGACCTGTGGCGTGATAGGATTTCAGTTCACTGGAGATACGCCCATGCAAGATATTGCCGAACGACTGCTCATTGATACTGACCGTGTGCGTGAACTCATCGTGGACTTCATTGGCCGGGAAATGGCGGAAGCAGGCTTCCAGCGGGCGGTCATCGGCCTCTCGGGAGGCATCGACTCTGCCACTGCCTGCTTTCTGACGACGGAGGCATTGGGGGCGGAGAACGTGCTGGCGCTGCGCATGCCCTATCGCACCTCCAGCCCCGACACGCTGGCAGACGCTCAGACGGTCATTGACATCCTGGGCATCTCCAGCGAGACGGTAGACATCACTGCCATGGTCGAACCGCTGTCTAAGCGCTTCCCTGACATGGACGCCGTGCGGCGGGGCAACGTGATGGCCCGCATGCGCATGATCGTGCTCTATGATCAATCGGCGGCCTGGAACGGTCTGGTCATCGGCACCGGCAACAGGACGGAAGCCTTGCTGGGGTATACCACTCTCTACGGCGATTCCGCCTGCGCCTTCAACCCTGTCGGGGACCTGTACAAGACGCAGTTGCGACAGCTTGCCGCCGCGCTGGGCGTGCCCCGGCAGATCATTGAAAAGCCTCCTTCCGCCGATCTCTGGCCCGGCCAGACGGACGAGGGAGATCTGGGCTTCACCTACGCTGCGGTGGACCAGGTACTGTACCTGCTATTCGATGAAGGGGCCAGTCCCAACCATGTAGTCGCCGCTGGCTTCGAACGCTCGTTCGTGGAGCGCGTGCTGGGACTCGTGTGGTGCAACGAATTCAAGCGGCGGCTGCCTCCAGTAGCGCAGATCGGCAGCCCATAAACCCAGAGATCTGACACACTGTCGGGAATCCCCTTCTTCCAAGAGGACACCAGAGCCACCCGCTGGGCGACCAGCAGGTGACTCTGGCGCAGGCACACACGCCATCTTGGGATGGCATAACGCAAGGGGGAGAGAAGCGACTACTTCAGTTCAACGGCGGCGCCTTCGGCCTCCAGCTTCTCCTTGGCCTCTTCGGCAGCTTGCTTAGAAACTCCCGTGAGTACGATGACTGGCACGCCTTCTACCAGTTCCTTGGCTTCCCTCAAGCCCAGATCAGTGATAGTGCGCACGGCCTTGATGACCTGGATCTTCTTGGCGCCAAAGTCCTTGAGCTCGACGTCCCACTCGGTTTTCTCCTCAACTGCCTCAGCCGGCGCGGCAGCAGGCATCATGCCAACAGCCATCATCGGCGCTGCAGCGCTGACGCCGAACTTCTCCTCCAATTCCTTGACCAGATCCGACAGCTCCAGTACCGTCATCTCCTCGATGGCGGCGATGATCTCCTCTTTCGTCATGAGTATCTCCTCCTCCTTCTAGTACTTGTAGATGCTTGTATCCGAGATCGTTTTGCTTTCCTAGCTTTGCTGGCTTGCTGTGCTCCCCAACTGATCAGAGCGAGCCTGGAGCACGTTGACCAGGCCCCGCAGGGGACCGGCGAGCACGTTGACCAGCCCGCTGATGGGAGACTGAATGCCTCTCACCACTAGAGCCAGTAGCACGTCCCGCGATGGCAACTTGGCCAACGCCTCAACCTCCTCTGCACCGATGAACCGCGCTCCCAGCAGCCCTCCCTTGAAGGTCAAAAACTCTGTCTCCTTGGCGAAGTCGGACAAGACCTTGACCACAGTTGTCACATCCCCGAAGCAATAGCCCAGCGCCGTGGGGCCGACTAACGTCTCTTCGGGAACGGATATCTCGGCATCTTGCAGAGCTCGCCTCAGCAGCGTGTTCTTGACCACCTGGAAGCCACTCTGTGACTCCCACAGTTGCCGGCGCAGCTTCTGCTGCTCCTTCACCGACAACCCGCTATGGTCAGTGAAGATCACGGCTTCACTGCGCGCCAGTTTGTCGGTGTAATCGGCGACAAGTTCTCGTTTCTTCTCCTTCGAAATGGCCAAATGGATTCACCTCCTTCTGCATTTCACCTACGGATGCCTTGCCTGCCAGCAGCATAAAACCCCTGCGCACCGACGCAAGGGTTCCCCACGCTCGAAAACGGACGTGTACATTCCTTGCCTCGGCAGGCGGCTACCGATTAAGCCCCGTGGGGGCACCTGCTGTCTTCAGCGGATATAGGGGAGGACGCCCCAGATCTCTGGAAAACGCAAGCTGTGCCCTCCCGATATGCGATCTGAAAAGTCTATGCAGTCCTCAGAGCCATAGCTTCCATGGGATTCACCTTGATCCCCGGCCCCATGGTTGTGGTCATAACAACCTTCTTGACATACTGTCCCTTAGCTCCAGATGGCTTGGCACGAATGATTGCTTCCATGAAGGCAGTGAAGTTATCGAGCAGTTGTTCGCTGCTGAAGCTCGCTTTGCCAATGGGAGCATGGATGTTCGCCGTCTTGTCCACCCTGAACTCCACACGCCCCAAGCGAGTCTCCTGGATCAGGCGAGGCAGATCGTCGGGCTGCACAATGGTACCTGCTTTGGGGCTAGGCATCAACCCTCGGGGGCCGAGAACACGTCCCAAGCGTCCCACCTTGCCCATCACCTGGGGAATGGCAATGGCGACGTCGAAGTCCAGCCAACCGCCCTGTATCTTCTTCGTCAGTTCGTCGGTGCCAACGTAATCTGCTCCGGCTTCCTGGGCGATCTTCTCTGCCTCACCCTCGGCGAAGACCAGGATGCGCACCTGCTTGCCTGTGCCATGAGGCAGCAGCACGACCCCGCGAACCTGTTGATCCGCGTGGCGTGGGTCTACTCCCATGTTCAAGTGTACCTCCACGGTGGCATCGAAGTTGGCCGTCGAGGTCTTCTGCGCCAATTCGATAGCCTCGGCAGGTAAGTAGTCTCGCATCCGATCCACAAGCTGGGCTGCCTGGCGGTACTTCTTTCCTCGTTTGGGCATTCAGATAATCCTCCTGGTGGTACTAGCGGGTGGTTAGCCCTCCCACATGGTGATCTGATCACCTATCGCGGGAACCGCGTCGTTCTAGTCAACGACGGTGATTCCCATGCTGCGCGCCGTGCCTTCAACCATACGCATAGCGCTCTCAACATCGGCGGTATTTAGATCGGTCATCTTCTGTTCGGCGATCTCTTGGATCTGGCTGCGAGTAACCTGGCCAGCTTCCTCGCGATTAGGTTCCGCCGAGCCCTTTTCGATTCCCGCCGCCTTCTTCAGCAAGTCAGTGGCAGGCGACGTCTTGAGTATGAAAGAAAACGTGCGATCCTGGTAGACCGTGATCTCCACAGGAATGATAGATCCCGCCATGCCGNCCGTTTGTGCATTGTAATCCTTGCAGAAGGCCATGATGTTCAGACCGTGCTGGCCTAGAGCAGGGCCCACCGGCGGCGCGGGATTAGCCTTCCCAGCCGCAATCTGCAGTTTGATGATTGCTGTGACTTTCTTGCCCATCAGTTATGTTCTCCCAATCAGAGACTATACTCTCTCCAGATGCAGCAGATCAACCTCCAGTGGCGTGTCACGGCCGAACATGGAGATCAAAACCCGGGCCCTTCCCTTCTCCGGGTACAGATCATCAACTTCGCCCACGAAATCGGCAAAGGCCCCCTCAGTCAGACGCACCTTCTGGCCGACCTTGAAGCTCACCTTGATCGTGGGTTCAGCGGATTCGATGCGCTTCATGATCTTCTCGACTTCTTCAGCACTCAGCGGGGTCGGCTTGTTGCCCGTGCCCACGAAGCCGGTCACTCCAGGCGTGTTGCGCACCACGTACCAAGAGGTCTCGTCCATGACCATTTGCACGAGGATGTAGCCCGGGAAGACACGCCGCTCGACAATGCGACGTTCCCCACCCCTGATCTCAATCTCCTCCTCAGTTGGCACAACGACCTGGAAGATCTTGTCCTGCATCCCCATGGATTCGATCCGCTGCTCGAGGTTCTTCTTCACTCGATTCTCATACCCTGAGTAGCCATGCACGACATACCACTGCCTCTCAGGGGCTGCTTCTTCTCCTTCCTCTGCCGATGGCTCCTCGGCCTCGACTTCAGCCTCGGTGTCCTCGGGGAGCGCACCACTGGTCTCGATTGTGGCTTCGGCATCTTCCTCAGCCAGCGCGGCGCCAGTCTCCTCCCCCCGCGTGGACGCATCCGGTGCTGTATCCAGCGCAGCCTCAGCCTCCTCGCCGGAAGCCGGCGCGGACTCATCCATGGACACTGGGAGCGACTCGCTCCCAGCGCCAATGATGTTTTCTTCAGACTCCTGATGCGACATCTCCACCGTGGTGGTGATCTCCTGATCGTCTACGCTATGACCCATATCAAATGATGAGCGAGAAGAGTCGCGCAAACAGGTAGTCAATGGTGCCCAACAGAGCAGCCATGAAGACAGTGACGGCGAGCACAATCAGGGTTAGGTTGATGGCCTGCCGGCGCGTGGGCCAATTGACCTTGCGCAGTTCCGCTCTGGTTTCCTTGAAATACCTGACGATGGCGTTTTCCTTCCTGGCTGCTGCCCTGGCCACTACACTCTCCTCTCCACTACAGAATGCGCTACAAACACTGGCCGCTTACGGCCCAAGACACCATCCCACTAGTTTTGCTGAGACGGTGTCTTGCACTCGGAAAATCTGGCAGGCCAGGCAGGATTTGAACCCGCAACCTACGGTTTTGGAGACCGTTGCTCTGCCAATTGAGCTACTGGCCTGTGTGATCGGTGATCAGGCACCGCACCGACAACCGAACCACCGATGAGCTATTTCGTCTCTCGATGCAAGGTATGGACGCGACAGCGCGGGCAGTACTTCCTCAACTCCAAGCGTTTGGGGTCATTCCTGCGGTTCTTCGTCGTTGTATAATTTCGTTCCCGGCACTCAGTGCAAGCCAGAGTGCTTACGACACGAACTGATTTCTTCGCCATGATCTCCTCTACTCGTCCAATCCAAAGCCTTTCGGCCTGGAGCGATACTGCCCCTACTCGATGACCCTGGTCAACACGCCCGCGCCAACCGTCCGACCACCCTCCCGAATAGCAAACCGGCTGCCCTCCTCCAGCGCCACCGGCAATCAA
>JGI24025J20009_10001520_pt1 | contig 17431 bp, 15 predicted proteins | sample Cruoilmetagenom3_FD_20009 | JGI IMG/M metagenome (IMG submission 20009) | reverse complement strand
AAGAAAAAGCCGAAGCCCGTGCCGAACAGGAACGTAAACAACTAGAAGAAGAACAACGCAAACTCGCCGAAAAACAAGCAAAAGAAAAAGCCGAAGCTAAAGCCCGTGCCGAGAGGGAACGCAAACTCGCCGAGGCTATGGCGCTCGTCGAACGAGAACGCAAACAACGCGAAGAAGAACGTAAACTGGCCGAAAAACAAGCAAAAGAAAAAGCCGAAGCTCAAGCCCGCGCCGAGAGGGAACGCAAACAACGCGAAGAAGAACAACGTAAACTGGCCGAGGCTAGGGCACTCGTCGAACGAGAACGTAAACAACTGGAAGAAGAACAACATAAACTCGCCGAAAAACACGCCAGGGTGGAAGCTGAAGCTAAAGCTCGAGCCGAAAGAAAAGCAAGAGAAAAGGCTGAAGCTAAAATTAGAATCGAGAAAGAACGCAAACAACTGGAAGAAGAACAACATAAACTCGCCGAAAAACACGCCAAAGAAGAAGCCGAGGCTAAAGCACTCATCGAGAAGGAACGTAAACAACTGGAAGAAGAACAACGTAAACTCGCCGAAAAACACGCCAGGGTGGAAGCTGAGGCCAAGGCACTCGCCGGGAAGAACCGCAAGAAGCGCAAAACCTAGGATAGATTCCCCACGGCTCGACCAGCTACTAAGCCGAGACATCCCACCAACATCATGATTATTCGTCAACTCATCAGAACTGCTCTGGCCGAAGACTTAGGCAAAGGTGACATTACCTCCCAACTGACAGTTCCTGCCCTGCACAAATCCTCGGGTCTGGTCATCGCCCGCTCTTCCGGAACCCTTGCAGGCATCGGGGTCTGTGCAAAGGTTTTCCGCGCGGTCGATGCCACACTGAAATTCAAGGCTTTGAAAGCCGACGGCGCTGAATTCAAAAATGGGTCCATCCTTGCCAGCGTCACAGGACGAACCCGCTCTATTCTCACCGCTGAACGGACTGCACTAAATTTCCTTCAGCGGCTCACAGGCATCGCCACCCTTACCCATCAGTTTGTCCAAACGGCCAGAGGAACCAAAGTAACGATTCTCGACACCCGCAAAACTACCCCAGGCTGGCGCCGACTTGAGAAATACGCGGTCCGTTGTGGCGGGGCCAAAAATCACCGCTTCGGGCTTTATGATATGATACTAATCAAGGATAACCATATCGCTGCAGCCGGCTCAGTCACCGCAGCTCTTAACCGCTGCCGCGGAAAAAAACTGCCGGTTGAGGTCGAAGTAAAAAACCTTGCCGAATTCCGAGAAGCGCTCAAGGCCGGCGCCCAGCGCATAATGCTGGACAATATGAATATCGCCCAAATCCGGCGTGCGGTTGCGATAGCAAAACATCAGGTAAAACTGGAAGTATCAGGAAGAATGAACCTGGGTCGCGTGCGTTCGGTCGCCCAAACCGGTGTGGATTATATTTCAGTCGGGGCCTTAACCCACTCTGCTCCTGCTTTGGACATCGCTTTGGAGCTGGAAACCGACTAAATCCGCTTCACAAAAAACTTACCTGGTAACTGCCTGACCAGTCCTTTGACTTCAAGCTGCATCAAAACACCCAGCAGCTTGGCCATCGGTATTCCCAGTCCCTGGCAGATTTCGTCAACATGAAGCGGGTCACCGGAAAGGAATTCCAGAACCGGTTTCTCATCCTCGGCAACTGAAATCTTCGCCCGCTCTTCCAGATGAAGTGCCACACCCAGTTCCTGAAGGATATCTTTAGCCGATGTCACAATCCTGGCACCATCCCGCAATAATCGGTTTGTCCCAACGCTTGTCCGGTCTATTATCCGGCCCGGAACCGCAAACACATCCCTTCCCTGGTCTGCGGCCCAGGCAACCGTATTCAAAACACCGGACCGCTCTCCCGCCTCTACCGCAACGACACCTTTTGACAAACCCGAAACTATCCGATTGCGCTTCGGGAAATTCATCGCCAGCGGCTCCATCCCCAGTGTAAATTCGCTCAGCACTGCGCCGTGCTCGCTGATATTTTCATAAAGCTTCTGGTTCTCGGGCGGGTAATACACATCGATACCACATCCTAGCACTGCCAGGGTCCTACCGCCGGCAGCCAAAGCACCTCGATGGGCCCAGGTATCAATGCCCCTTGCAAGTCCGCTCACCACAGTTACACTATGCTGAGCCAGCTTCCATGCCAACTTTTCTGCAACCTGGCGGCCATAATATGTCAATCTTCTTGTCCCGACAATCGCAATCGCAAGACGGTCATCATCCTTTACCTCACCCCGCACAAACAGTACCGGCGGCATCTGCTTCAATTCCTTGAGATTTGCCGGAAAACCCTCATCCTGATAGCTTACGGTCTTAACCCCCAGACTTTTTGCATTCTTGATGCGTTTGTCGGTTTCGCTGCTCCGACGATACGAACTTATCGCCGCGGCCAACTCAGAATCAATACCATCTATTTCCACAATGTCATGACTACCGGCTTTGAGGATTTCTTCCGGCTCACCAAACCGCTCAAGTAGTCTCCTGAGTCGGGCCTCGGTCATTCTCGGAACTGCATAAAGGTCAATGAAAGCCTCTCTCAGAACATCTGTTTTTCCCATTCTATTTCACCTTTATTACCAAGTTTCCCACAACCAAATGACAGGGACACATGAACTTCGTCTGGTTCAGACACCACTTCATTTCGGGAACAACTTGTCAATAAGCTCGCGCAACTCGTCGACCCGGTCGCCCCGCAATGCTGAAATCCAGACACCAGGTAAACCAAGGTTCAATTCCGGCTGTTTGCCAAGAAGCAAGTCAACTTTGTTCAAAGCGATAACCCTGGGCCGGTCCAGAATCGCCTCTTTGTACCGCTTTATTTCATCGCATAACTGGTGGTAATCCTGTTCAGGATGACCTAACGCAGCATCGACTACAAACACCAGCATTTTTGTCCGCTCGATATGGCGCAGAAAACGCAGGCCAAGCCCTTTGCCTTTATGCGCGCCTTCGATAATTCCCGGCATATCTGCAAGCGTAAACCTGAAATCCTTCGTCTTCATCACTCCCAGATTGGGCGTAAGGGTTGTGAAAGGATAAGTTGCAACCTTGGGGTTAGCGCGGGTCAATGCCGAAAGCAGGGTTGACTTGCCTGCATTCGGAAGCCCGACAAATCCGATGTCGGCAACCAGGCGAAGCACCAGCTTGAACTTTCTCTGTTCACCGCGTGCACCCGGCTCACTATTGCGCGGGGCCTGCTCAGTCGAAGTAGCAAAACGGGCATTCCCTTTCCCTCCTCTGCCCCCGCGAGCAATCACCAGTTCCTGACGATGTTTCACCAGTTCGCCCAGTTTCTTCATTGTCTCATAATCATAAACATCTGTCCCTAATGGAACCGGCACCCTCACATCCTCTCCATTCCTGCCGTGGCGGTTCTTGCCCATACCGTACCGGCCCCGAAAGGCCCGGTAGAAACGCCTGTATTTGAGGTCGGCAAGCGTCTGCAGATTCTCCCTGCCGAAAAGAATCACCGAGCCACCATCACCGCCATCACCGCCATCCGGCCCTCCTTTGGGAACAAACTTCTCCCGCCGGAAGGAAACGCATCCTTTCCCCCCGTCCCCACCTTTCGCTTCGATTACCGCTTCGTCAACGAACCGCATTCCGCCCAGTCTATTTCCTTATTGAAGCGAACTTCTTGCGTAGTGCCCGCTCAACCGGCTCAGGCACAAAACACTTGAGTTCCCCGCCTACGCTTGCCAGTTCCCTTACCAGGGACGAGCTCAAATAAAAGAACTTCTCAGACGGCACAAAGAACACTGTTTCCACATGAGGTGCCAGCTTTCTGTTAGTCAAAGCCATCTGAAACTCATAATCAAAATCCATCACCGCACGTAATCCACGAATTACAGCGCAAGCATGCTTCCTGTGTACAAAGTCCACAAGCAACCTGTCAAATCCAGCTACCTCGACACCTGGAATACCCTTGACCGCGGCCCGTGCCAAGCGCACCCGCTCACGAAAACTGAAAAGCGGATGCTTCTCCTGCCTTCGTGCCACAGCTACAATTACCTGGTCGAAAAGCCATATCGCCCTCCTGACCACATCCAGATGTCCCAAAGTTACCGGGTCAAAACTGCCGGCATAAACCGCAATCTTGGGTCTACGCTCCGCTTTACTCACTATACCTCCTTAATATCGAAACCCAGGATTCACCGTATCTTCCCTGTTTGACTATTTCCCACCCTTCTGGGCAAACCGGCAGCTCCAGCTTGTGATGCTCGATAACGAACCGGCCATTTGCCCCAAGCACGTCTAATTCGGCAACCCTTTCCAAAGTCTGCTGCACCAGACTATGCCGGTACGGCGGGTCGGCAAGCACCAAATCAAAATCTGCACCAGCCAGCTTGCGCAAAAACCGGAGCACATCGGCCCGAATGACCTTTGCACCTTCAAGTCCTTTCACATTCCTGCGTAGAAATTGCAATACTACCATACTCTTCTCCACAAATATTACCTCACAAGCACCCCGTGACAATGCCTCGATTCCAACCGCACCACCGCCTGCAAACAAATCACAAACACGCGCACCAACTACATTTCTACCGAGACTGTTGAAAATCGCCTGCCTGGTAATATCCTTTGTCGGCCTCAAACCTGACTTTGGATATGCCAGCCGCCGACCTTTGAACTCACCCGCGCAAATACGCACACCAGCACTATAATACCAGGCTTATCACTGTCAACTGAACCTGTGCCGGTGCAAGGCACTTTTGTAGTTTCTGAAAAGAAGTTCATAGCCGCTGGCTTGACTTTGAACCTGCCGATTCTATGCTTGGCTCGTTGTATGAATGAACTCATCCAGAAATTTCGCAACCATTTGGGCCGCAAGGAATATAAACAACTTGAGGATGTCTGGCTTGAGCTTCTGGAAATCAATGCACCCTTGGATAAAATGCTTGAGCTTGCCGAATTGACTAAAAGGCATGCACCCACGGGTAAAACAGAGCTGCTGCTCTGGGTCCTGTCTGATATGTTCAAACAGAAAAGGAATTTTAGGGAACAGTTAATCGTCCTTAAACAGCTCCTCAAACTGCATCCGGACGAAACAAAGCTGGCAGACGAGCTTGCCGAATGCTTCAGGCATCTTTACAGCAGAACAAATGAACTGGAGCGGCTGCTCCAGAAATCCGGTCTTGGTTATGGCCAGCCTGTTAAACCGGCATTGGCAACTCTGGAAAAATATCTTGCCCTGNTTCCGGGCGCCTGGGTTTTCGATTCAGAACGCGGCCCCGGCAAAATNGAGCAACTGGACCTGCTCCTNGACCGTATTGTTATCAGGTTTCTGGATAAAAGCAAATTGACCTCGGGCATAAATTCTGTTTATCAAAGATTACATACCATACCAAGCGATGGCTATTTCTCCCAACTGGAAACCAACCAAGATGCACTCATGGATTTGGCTACCAGGAAACCTGCTGAACTGTTACGCCTTTATCTTCGTGATACAGGCCGTCCTGCCGCGGTCAAGGACCTGAAATCCGGTCTTTCCGACCTGGTAAAAAAAGATGCGTGGGACAAATTCTGGGGAAAGGCGCGCAAAGACTTAACCCAGGACTCGCATATCGTTATCCGCACCGGGCCCAGCCGCACATTCCAGTGGAGCGATGAACCGGTCAAGAAAAGTCCACACGGTCAGAAATCCCGAAAGGCTGAAACAATCGCCATATCAGACTCTGACCTGGAAAACATATCGGAAACAGAAATCCTTGAATTCTATGAAAAGCTGACAAATTTCAGTCAGAAGAAACGCTTTCTTGACCGACTCAAGACCATAAGAGCCGATGACTGGTTCAAACTGGTCCCTAAGTTCTTTATCGCCGGAACCGACCGCAGAATCAGAACTATGATAGAAAAGGAACTCAGTCGGAACCGACCTGCACTCTGGCAGAAATTGCAAGACCGAATCCTTACCAGCTATCATCAGAATCCCAGTGCATTCGTGTGGATTCTGGAAAACTGGAACCGGCTGAAACTGAACCGTGCATCAGGGTTCATTTCCCGTGCTATTGACCTGCTTGAATCTACTGCCTTTCGCCGGGACTGGCCCAGGCTGCGTGCAGCGCTCGGCAGAAACAACGACCGGCTAATGCGCAGTGCAATCCAGGAAATCGACCAAAACATGGGTCGCAGCCTGCTCAATAGAATAAACGACTTAAGAAGTCTTCAGCAGTACCGCAAAGATGAAATCACAAAACTTATCACCGCCCGTTTCCCACACCTGGCCAAAGAAAAGGGCGAAGATATCATCCTGAGCAGCAAAACCGGTATCGAACATGCACGACAGGAACTACAGAACCTGGTGCGAAAAGAATTGCCTGAAACCGCTGAAGAAATCGCCCGCGCCCGCGCCCATGGTGACCTGAGCGAGAATTATGAATACAAAGCAGCCAAGGAAAAACAGGCACGCCTAATGAGACAAATCAATAAACTCCGCGCCGACCTTTCCCGTGCCAAGCCGATAGCTAGAATTGACATAAACATCTCTCATGTTTCAGTCGGATGCCGGGTTAGGCTTGAAGACGAATCAGGCCAAACGCAAGAATATACGATTCTCGGCCCCTGGGATTCAGACCCTGAACATGGAATAATCTCTTATCTTGCCCCGTTCGGCCAGCGACTGCTGAACAAGAAACCGGGTGAATCACTTGAAATGGCCGGTCATGTTTTCGTATTGAAGCAGGTAAGCACCGGCATCTAAACCAATGCCCATAATCCTCAGAATCGACCCATCTAACCCTGACCCGAAAGTGATTTCTGAAGCCGGCCAAATCCTCAAAAAAGGCGGCCTGTGCATATTCCCGACTGAAACAGTCTATGGCCTGGGTTTTGACATCAGAAATCCCGAAACAACCACGCGTCTGGAAAACCTGAAACACAGACCAGCACTTCCGCTCATGGCCCACTGCTCAAATGAATCCCAACTCAACAATCTGGTAGCGGNAATTTCTGAAAANGGCCGGCTGTTGATGGACCGATTCTGGCCNGGACCTTTGGCCTTAATCTTCAAGAAATCCAGCTCAGTCCCCGAATCCATCACAGCCGGATTTGACACTATCGGCATCAGAATGGTATCTAATCCTGTGGCCCGAAAACTCATAGCAGAACTGAGTTGCCCGATTGCCGCAACAAGTGCAAACCTGCATCAAGAATCTGCAGTCAACGAGTTTGGAAAAATCAGTACCAGTTTACTCAACCAGGTAGATGTAGCGATTGATGCGGGCATTGCCGGTAAAGGCAAACCGTCAACTATTATTGATATTACCCGTGAACCACCAGTATTGCTCAGACTTGGTGCAGTGCCATCGGTAGCTATCGAAGCGGTGCTCGGCTGCCGTCTCGCCAGGCCTTCAGACTAATACCTGTATTCCAGATAAAGCGACAAATCCAGGCCCGACTGGTCATCTTCTGGAACCCCCTGATAATTCCCGCTTTGCCAGTATTTAACCGANCCGGTTATGCTCAGGTCTCGGAAAGGTNGCCAATAAACTTCCGGCCCTAGTCGCACTGTCCGGTCTACCTCACCNGCAGGAAACTGACCGGGCAAAGGTTCTCCGCCATGCCAACTCTTGCGCTCGAAATCGCCCCGGTTGTAATANCCCCGCCGGGTATAGGTTCCAATCAAACTCAGCTTCAACTGAACAAAAGGGTTAAACCCGATGCTCGCATAGAGCTCGTCTGCATCCGGGCCAAGCTCATGACCCAGAGGTATCTCATAATTCTCATACATTATGTGATAGACCCGGTGGTAATAGGTAAAAGGATTTATTCTGGCATACTCAAATCGGGTCTCTGGCCCGAGGTTCGGTGCCCAAAAACCGCCCACCTGCCAAGCAAAGGCATTGCAAGGCGGGTTCTCACGCTTGATAAACTCATAATTGTCCAGAAAGAGCTGGCCGTAAACCTTGACGCGCGGCAGATAGACGACCGCATCCCAGCCTACGAGAAAATTATCCCCATGGTCAGAATTCGCAACCGAGAAATAAATAGGCAGCAGAGGGTTCATCATCCCTGCGAGGTCTGTAGTCTGCAGAGAATCCCAGGAATAAACATTCATCATCGCGCCGCCCAAAGTAACCCGATTCCACAATGACAATTCAGCACGCTGCGTTGAAAGAAAACGGTGCTTGGCCCCCCAGCGTGAAAGATAAGATGTAAAGCTCAGGAACTTGAAGTTCTTATACGAAGCACACAACTGGATATGGTCCAGAGACGGCGCATTATCGGAAAGCATCACTGAACTCACATATCCCGGCCCGAAAGAAAACCCATCCCTGCCGATTTCCAGTCTCAACCAGGGGATTTTGAAACTCAGATATGCCAGCTCCATCTCAAATATGGCAAGGTCCTGCCATGGATTCACCCTTTTTCCGTAAAGATGATGCCCGGAAGAATCGATTACGCCGAAGGAATCCGGATGGAACCCGGTCAGCTCGATCCGCTCATACAAACAGAACTTATCAGCCGGCCGGTTGGAAAACACCGTCCCGATTGACAGCGACTGCCGGTCCTGACTCAAACCTGTTCTGGAGAAGAAATCGGCCCGTGCATACCTGTTCTCAGCCCCTGGTACACGGATACTCAATAGAGGTCGTCTCGGCCCGACTTTGCAATGCAAATCCGGCAGCTCGTTTCTGAATTCGGTTCTCAGCCGCTGCAGCGCTGCCATTTGTGCAAGCCCGGTTTTACCAAACCTGCTTGCAGAATCTGCCTCAGCTACCAGTGCGGCCGCTTCGCTCCTTGTCCATGGCCGGCTTGTTGAAGGCATCGAATGGATAAAACTGGAAGTCTTGAGCAAATCCAGGGCATCATAAATCCAGGAATCGGTCGGGATATTCTCAGACCCTGCTACTGCTATCCCTGCCAGGGCAAGAACCGCAATATAGCGCATACTAATGAATCACCCCGAGCCAGTCACGCAAAAGGAACTGGAGCCGGCCCAGCAAAAGCGAAATCCGGGCCATCACCGTGTATCCGAATGAAGCACCAAAGCCAATCATGATATAAATGATCCCGATATTGGCTACAACCTTGAGACTCCCTTTCTGTTCCCGCGAAAAGAAGAAATATATCACGGTCGTTATCACCCCGATAAGGACAACGATGCTCCAAACAAATGTATTCCAATGGGCCAGAGTCTGGCTGGTTATCAAACTCCCCTGAATCTGCTTGATGACATTTGCCTGAAGCACGGCCGGTATCGCAATACCAGAACCCCAGCCAAGCACAAACCCCATCGGGATTCTGACCACCCATGAGAACTTCTGGATGAAAATCGCAAGGTAACAAAGCCCCAAAATCAAAGGAACAATCAGTATGAGCTCGCCCCGACCGAACAGCGGTTCGATAAGGTCCGGCTTGAAGAAGTTCCAGTAGTATATCGCTATCATATACCCGACCGACACACCCACATAAAGATGCTCGGCAAACTTGTAAAAGGGGTTATCACCAAACAGAAACGAAAACACGAAAAGCGTGAGTAATGCGCCGACCCAGACCCACAAATCCGGTGAAAGATGCATCATTTCCTCCCTTTCGTCAGAATGAAGCCGATATTACCAAGCACAATCAACAGGATTATCGCCAAGTGCGCCATGGATTGAGAATCCATCGCCTGGGTAGCCGGCTTTGACGCCTCTGAATAACCGGCCTCGGCAACCAGGTGCTCATATTCTGCCGCACCTTTCATCCCGCCCAGAAGCCCGGTCAACTGGCCTGACTGCAAATAAGGATATGCATCGGCCGCAGAAACCGCAGTCATACCGGTGCCGAGTTTCTGGCCGAACCTCGACTGAACATAAGGAATCCAGAGCGTCAGCGCGCCCGGGTCACCGGCAGAAATAGAAATCGCATAAGGAATATCCCTGAAATTCTTCACCCCTCTCATCATCGGAATTGATTCAAGCGGTGTCCCGTACTGGTCGGTCGGAAATGTCTCGGGAATGCTCTTCCCCATTCCGAGCACTACCGCTGCAAAACCCGGCTTCCAACCCAGATAAACATAATCCTTGCCATGCACCTTGCCGTATTCCGGTGCCACTTCATTCAACGCCGCTTCCCCGAGCCCGACACCGGTCACCCACAACGCCATCATGCAGACCCGCACATTCCGGCTGAAAGCATGTCTCAGAATCGCCTTCAGCATCGGATAAAGCTCGGGCATTGACTGTGGGTCAAAATCAATCGAAATCAGCAGGGGCTTACTATCAGGTTGTATCTCTTCTACCGCATCAAATAACTGCTGGCTGGGTGGTGCTACCTTACCGGTAACATTCAGAGGAAAAAAGAAAGGCACAATCACCACAATCGCCATGAAACCGAACACAATCCTCCGGTCAATTTTACCCAGGATTTCGCCAATCTTCATTTCCCACCTCCAAGCCAGCCGCGCTCAATCCCAAGAATTATCTTCAAGGATGTTGCGACACTACCCAGTGCAATACCGAACAGAATCCCGCGCTTCGCCGCCATGCTTGGCACATTCAGAAGCCACTGGGCAATATCGGGCAGCTTCGGCCAAATCGCCGAGCCAATCGGCACCATCCCAATCATCACGATGAATGCAGCAACCAGCAGCACGGTCGCCTCCTTGTTCCGGGCGCGGAAAGACCGATAAGCAGCCGATGCCATATAAAACGCAAGAATCGAAAACATCGTCGCGCCCAGAGGCACCATCAGATTTGCATAAAGCACCTGAAGATGAAAAGAAAAACCGCCGATACTTGTCGGCAAGAGCGCAGTGGCATGCGGGTCAACACCGCCGAACAACCCGATAACCGCGGTCACTACCATCGCTACCAAAGCAACGAGCGAATAACCCCAGCCCGACGATTTGCGGATGATTCTCGTGCCATGATGCACTGTAATTGACCTTACACCCAAAACCAGTGCAAACGCCGAAATGATTCTTACCCATCGTAGCGACTCGGAAAAAATCTTCTCTGAAATCGGATGGGGGATAAAGAACTGGACAATCATTACTATCCCGGCAACCAGACAGAGCAATCGAGGTATACCCTGTTTCATCATCACTCCTAGCTTATATTAAAGAAGCTGTAAATCACATGCAGAAAAGAAAGACCCTTGATACCACTCAGAACAAGAAGAATCGAACCCGCTACCAGAACCGCAAGAATCACAACTTTCCCCCAATCCTGCCCTTTGAGTGAACCCAGCAGCAACGGGTCACGGGAAAGATAAGCCGAAGCCGCATAAAGCTCCTCACCGATCAATGTATGGTCGCAAGCGGTAATAAAGAAAGGAAGCTGGTGAACCGAATCGGTCCCGGCAATCTGAACTGCTCCGGTAGCTGCGCCGGTCTCTGCCAGAATCAAAGATTCGGCCCAGAACATCCCCATGAAGAAATTCGTCGCCGGCTTCTCGCGCACCATCATACCGTCCACTGCTGCCGCATATGCAAACTGGTTGTCCGAAACAAAGAAAACATTCTCCTTCTTGAACATATCCGGCCGGCCTACTTCGGTATACGCCTCCTTCACCATCTCAAGCGCTACCGTATAAACAATCGGGTCGCGGTTTGGCACCAGCAGGTCAGTCCCATACTTAGCGGTCTTCTTTGCAACCTCACTCAGAATGTTCAAAGCCGCAATCGTCGAAATCTGACTGATCCCTGCCAGACCCGGAACATAAAGAATCGGCCTTCCCATCTCGGTTGCCCGGCCAACCGCCTCTTCAACCGCATCAAGTCCGGCAATCCTCCGAATGAAAAGCTTCCTTCCGGCCCGTGCGTGCCTGATAAAATAAAAAACCAGAAAAGAAAAGATAACCAGTGCCACAAGCACATTCACCCTTGCCTTGTTAAACCACTGGGCCCGGCTCACAGCGATACCGGAAGCAACCGATTCTGCCCGCAGACTGTCCTGCCGCGCAACCACCCGATAGGTATAACGGACATTATCCCGCACGCTCTCATCGGTAAAAGAACCGATTCCACTGGGAACCGAACCGACCACTGTATCCTTGCCAAAAGCATCGGTCCGGACAATATCATAACTTTTAAGTCCGGCATCATCCGGCGAAAGCTTCCAGGACAAAAGAATACATTTGCCGGCGTCATTCGGCCGGTCACATGCCTTCACCGCTTCAGGCGGACCGATACCAAATATAAAACAAACCGCCAACAAAAAACTCATACTATCGCTCCTTATCTTCCTCGCATTCACATGGAGTTCGACCGCATTTCGGACAACCCGACGCATACCTGGTTGCAACCTGCTCCAGGCTCACACCCTCAAGCGTTGCCAAACTTGCAAGCCAGGCGAACACATCACCGAACTCCTCCTCAAGATTTCCTCTATTACCCTTACGAATCGCCCGTGCCAGCTCGCCGACCTCCTCGGTAAACCAGCGGAAAGTCGGGTCAACACCCCGTCGGCTGTCCTTCTCAAAATAAATATCTCTTATCAACTTCTGAAATTCACTGACTCTCACCCAGCTAGTATCGGAAAATACCGGCCACTGTCAAGCCAATAACCACTACCCTGCTGCCGCAGCTTGACTCCAGTCCAGAGGTCAGTTATAACTATCATCGGATGACCCGAAGAAAGAAAAAGGCACTGGCGCAACCTCGACCGAGTCGATATGCAGACCAGTCAAGGTTTCTGCCGGGACTGCAGTGAAGTCCTGGGCTGGTTTCTCAACAACAGGGCGACAGAAACAACAATCGCCGAGAAATGGACAAAACTCCTGAAAGGTATCAGAAATGGAACGAATCCCGTATGAAATCTTCGGGCATCCGATCAGCCGAATCCGCTTGACAAAAACGGCTTCGGCCAGTATCCTAACCTACGATGCCTAAAGCTCCGGTTCCTGATACAATTCTCCGCCTGGTCGACAACTTCAACCGCAACCTCGACGCCTGCCACTCCTCTGCCTACAACGAAGCCCAACTCCGCCAGGATTTCCTCAACCCATTCTTCGAAGCAATGGGCTGGGACATGGCCAACAAACAGGGATTTGACCAGCGCTACCGCCAAGTCATCCACGAAGCCGCGCTCAGAATCGGCGGCACGACCAAAGCACCGGACTACTCATTCCGCATCGGCGGGGTGCGCAAGTTCTTTGTCGAAGCCAAGAAGCCGGCCCACGACCTCAAGCACGATATCGGCCCGGCCCTCCAACTCCGGCGCTACGCCTGGACCGCCAAGCTGCCGCTCTCTATCCTCACTGACTTCGAGGAGTTCTGCGTATACGAAACCCGCACCCGGCCCAAGAAGACCGACAAACCGGCTACCGGCCGCATCAGCTACATCCGCTTTCAGGAATACCCGGACAGATGGGAAGAAATCACTGGCATCTTCTCACCCAAAGCAATTCAGCAAGGCTCGTTCGACCGGTTCGCAGAAGCGAAAAAGGGCAAGCGCGGCACCGCAGAAGTGGACGCCGAGTTTCTCAAGGACATCGAGCATTGGCGCGACCTGCTCGCCCGCAACATCGCGCTCCGCAACCCGCGGCTCACCAACCGGGACCTCAACTTCGCGGTCCAGCGCACTATCGACCGCATCATCTTCCTGCGCATCTGCGAAGACCGGGGCATCGAACGGACCGACAGCCTCCAGGCTCTGCTCAACGGGACTCGAACCTACCGCCGCCTGTTCGAACTGTTCTTTCGGGCCGACGAACGGTACAACTCCGGCCTGTTCCACTTCTCAACCGAGAAAGGCCGCGCAGAACCGGATGAAGTCACACCCAAGCTCAAGCTCGATGACAAGATACTCAAGGAGATTATCGGGAACCTCTACTACCCGGACTCCCCGTACGAATTCTCGGTATTCCCGGCCGACATCCTCGGCCACGTGTACGAACAGTTCCTGGGCAAAGTCATAAGGCTCACAGCCGGACATCGGGCCAAGGTCGAATACAAACCCGAAGTCCGCAAAGCCGGCGGAGTCTACTACACGCCCACTTACATCGTGGACTACATCGTCAAGAACACGGTCGGCAAGCTCCTTGAAGGAAAGCCAGGCCCCAAATCCCGACCCTTGACCCCTGCGCAAGCGTCCCGCTTGCGCATATTGGACCCGGCTTGCGGCTCAGGCTCGTTCCTCTTGGGCGCATTCCAGTATCTCTTGGACTGGCACCGCGACTGGTACGAAAAGCACGGCCCGGAAAAACACCGCAAGGTGCTTTATCAAGGACCAGGTGGCGAATGGCGGCTCACCACCGGCGAGAAGAAACGCATCCTGCTGAACAACATCTTTGGTGTGGACATTGATTCCCAGGCGGTCGAAGTCACCAAGCTCAGCCTGCTCCTCAAAGTGCTCGAAGGCGAGTCAGAAGAGACCATCAACTATCAGTTCAAGATATTCCGCGAACGCGCCTTGCCAGACCTCTCAAGTAACATCAAATGCGGCAACAGCCTGATTGGCTCCGACTTCTACGAAGGCGAACAACAGGCCCTGTTCGATGACGAAGAACAGCGCCTCCGCATCAACGTCTTTGACTGGGAAGACGAATTCCCCGAAATCATGAAACGCGGTGGTTTCGACGCGGTCATCGGCAATCCGCCATATGTACGTGCGGTCCGACTTACGCAAGAAAAACAGTTCTACGACAGGAGATTCCGGGCGGCCTATGGCAGCTACGACATCTATGTGTTGTTCATGGAAGCAGCTTTGCACCTCGTGCGAAAGGGTGGCCTGGTTAGCATGATTGTACCCAACAAGTTTCTCGTCGCCGACTATGCCAAACAGTTACGGCAAATCTTGCTAACGGAAGCTTCGCTCTACGAACTTGCCGACCTTGGTAGATGCCGCAGCGTTTTTCAGGATGCCTTGATATCTTCTGCCATTCCTTTTCTCGTGAAGGGTGTGAAGGAAGTCAAGCTGAACCTGAAGATACTTGACGACGAAACAGCAGGGAAGATAGCGAGCACGAAGTCTACTGAGGTAAGGTGCTCTGAGCTTGTATCACCGGAAGGGAACATCCTTGTGTACCAGGATCACCCTTCGAGGCAGGTGCTCAAGAAGATCAGAGCCGCAGGTGAGCCTCTGTCGAGAGTTGCTCTCGTCCGAACCGGAGTTATGGGTTTCGAGTACTGGAGCTTGGATAGGTGGATCTCTGACGGCAACAAAGGCAGACGCATAGCCACCAACAGCTACATAGACAGATACAGACTCCTTTGGGGCAAGAAGGTCAGAATCTACGGCCGTGAGACGTATGAGCCACGACTTGATCCAGGGTGCAGTCTTCTTAGCCAAGGGACGATGAAGATGTTCGCCTCGCCGAAGATCGTTGTCCGCGGCGTAGCAAGGCGCGTTACGGCCACACTAGACCGCGAGGGGATAGGAATTCTAGTTGCGGTTCACGCAGTGGTCGGACGGAAGTACAGCAACGAGTTCCTGCTGGGCTTGCTCAACTCAACCCTATTCAATTGGCTGCATGTAGTCCAGTTCTACTCGGCCCGGATACCACAAGGCTCACTGAGGTACCCAGTTTCCTTCTGGGCAAACCTACCAATCGCCCAAATTGACAAGGTCAGAGGAAGCGACAAGGCGCGGCACGACAAGATAGTGAGGCTGGTCGAGCGGATGCTGAAGCTGCACAAGGACCTGCCCAAGGCCAAAGGCCAGACCAAGACCGCCATCGACCGCCGCATCAAAGCCACCGACCGGCAGATAGATGAGCTGGTGTATGAGTTGTACGGGCTGACGGAGAAGGAAATCGGGATTGTGGAGAAGGCGACGCAGGCCTAGCCACATGGACACTCTGGACTTGGACCGTGTGTCCTTGCACATAGATTGCCCCCGATGTGGTTTCAGGAATCCATTCCTCTATGGACAGGCAAGGTTGGGCGACGTCATTATCTGTCGGGGCTGCAAGTCGAACATCCAGTTGCAGGACAGCCGTGGCTCGTTGGCGAACTCGCGAAGGGCCATCATGAGGGCGGTTGAGAGGCTAAAGGCGAGTCTGGAGGGTTTCGGTACCCTTACCATATCATAAAGGAGGGAACGTGAATACCGATCTCGTGCAGGCAATTCGGTACAAACTGCAGAAGCGAATGGTCAGACTCGGGTCCACTGAGTACCGTGTGTTCCATCTGACGCTGAAGCAGTTCTGGGGGTTTCTGCGGTCTCATGATGTCCTACAGGGCATCCTTGAGGACCTCCCCAGACGGGTTCCCGACGCTGCAGGAACTGCAGACAGAATCGTGGGCAAACAAGAAGGTCTGTTCTTCGACGACGAGCTGGAGAACGCCGCTGTGGCCTACCATGTCCTGAGACTCTGCGTGGGGTCGAATAACCCTGACGCGGAATTCAACCTGGGACTCGCCTACGGCGCCCGCGACGCAGACGATGCACTGGATAAGTTTAGGGCTCTGTTTCTGGAGCCGTTCTACGAGTATATAGACGAGCAACTTGATGACCAACGGGCGATTCTGGCAGTGCTGCGACGATACAAGCAAAAGTGCGAGTGGTTTCAGCGCGAGCGATTGCACACGCTCTGGCGCGAGAACACCTCAAGAGGCGAACATCTCCTGGGATATCACCTGTACGAGTACCTGCACGACCAAGGGCTGGAATTCGTCATCGAACCACTGACGGCGTCAGGCCGCCCCGACCTCGTGTCCGCGCAGGCAAGTGACGACCCGCTGGTTGCGGACGTGAAGGTTTTCGACGGTAAAACCCGGAACAAGAGCTACATCGCTGCCGGGTTCAATCAGGTCTACCTGTACACTCGCGACTGCAACCAACCCTTCGGCTACTTGGTCGTCTACAACGTCTCGGATACCGACCTCAAGCTCGTGCTACCTCACCAAGAGCAGTCCACGCCCTTTCTGGTCCACAACGCCAAGTCCATATTCGTTCTGACCATAGACATCAATCCAAGCCTACCGTCTGCGTCCAAACGCGGCAAGGTCAAATGCGTAGAGTTAACCGAGAAGGACTTGGTAGAGACACACTCGGACAATGCGAAGGCGGACGCCTGATGACCGAAGGCAAACCTGAACCGATGCACCGCTTCATCAGTGTGAATATCAAGAGGCAGGGAAGATAAGGGGACATAATACTTAATTCTGGCCCTCATCATCACCATTGGCTTCTCGGATAAGGCGCAAGACGGCCTACCGCTAACCGCTTTCCGCTGACCGCCCATTTCTTGGCGTTCTTGGCGGTTCATCTTTTCTGTATTTCTGTTTACAGAACTGTCAACAGAAATCAGCCATGATACCTGGTTTCTGCTATGTAGTCCCAACCGGCGGAAGACACCGATATTTAGGGACTTAGCTGAAGAAATAGGTCTTTAGAAACGACACCCAGGGGTCGTTCCCCAAAGGGTTTGTTCGGCCGTTCATAAAACCCTTTTCTAAGATACTTTTACCAGAATTATTAAACCCATTTGCCAAAACATCATTCAACCGGTTTGAACTGTCATTTGTCTTG
>JGI24025J20009_10001516_pt1 | contig 17442 bp, 15 predicted proteins | sample Cruoilmetagenom3_FD_20009 | JGI IMG/M metagenome (IMG submission 20009) | reverse complement strand
GGGGATAGGGTTGAACGTGAACTGGAACCCCTCACAGGTGCCGGAGTTGGCGGGGAAGGCGACGAGCCTCTCTGAAGAGTTAGGGCGCGAGGTCTCTCGATTGGAGTTGCTTCAAAGGCTGCTCAGGTATATGGAGGGGGGGTATCTCCGGCTGCAAGAAGGTGGAGGTGGTTCTGCCCAGAGGCAAGGAGGAGGGTTTCGTGGAAGGGGTTAATGCTGAGGGAGCGCTCCTCCTGCGGAGGGAGGATAGCACGACGGTGCGGGTGACCATGGGAGAGGTAGCCTAAACTTGGAGGTGAGCGGTTAGCGGTGGCGGCGATGAATCAAGAGACCAGCCATAGGGCTGGCTTTCTTATCTATCACCCTGTTAGAGTGTCGTCATTCGCTCTTGGGTTCTAGGATGAGCAACCCCTCCTTGTTCTCTTCGATTTCATCTTTTTTCCAAAGCAAAGGGTGATATTTGACCCCTTGCCAGGAGGGGATCATGTCGCCGTAATGCTTGTGGAAGGGGATGCCCACCTGTCCCGTGGTGTGTATGCTTAGGGAGTTGGAGAAGTCGGAAAGATCTACGATGAGCCTTTGGGAGACGCCGCTTTGGACGGCGAAAACCTCTCCTATCTCTGCGGGGAGGGGGTCTTCGGCGAAGGCTGAGTAGTCGAAACCGGCCGCATTCACGGTGAATCCGGAGCCCCGAGCGGGTATAGGGCCTCGGTTGAAGATGAGGTTGAGCGGCTTCACCGCCCCCAGAGGGTGCTCGAAGGTGACGGTGTGGAGTCGCCCCCAGGCCCACTCGTGAGGCACGTCCCCGAACCTTCTCCCCAAAAGATCACAGGTCTCAGCGAAACTGCGGCGCACTATATCATCTCTATTTTCCCGCTCTGGCGTGGTCACGTCGTCGAACCAGGGGTTGTTCGGCTCTTTCACCATCCTCTCTAAAGCCAGATGATGCCAGGTACCGGCCTCTAGATAATCGGCGAAAAGGTCGCCCAATTCGTCGGCGAAGGTATTTTTCACCAACATCAGGTAGAAAACCTGGAAGATTCCGGCTCCAGTGCTTTGGGCCTCATTGTGCAGATCCCAGCCCTCTAGTTGGTTCATGGCCCTCTCTTGGAGCCACCCCTCCGGTTCTATGGCTAGTAGATAGGGAAGGAATATCTCAGCGGGGATGGAATAGGTGTCGGTATGGATAGCCTTTATATCCTCTAGGGAGAGGATGCTCTTGGCTTCTAGGAGATCTCTGATCCTTTGGGCCCGGTGGCCGATATCCCAATCGTGGGAGATGAAATAGGGGTACTGGTCTCCTATCACTTTGTTGTTGGCGGTGGCTATATAATGAGCGGGTGGGTTGTAGAGGTGGGGTAGTTCCTCAAAAGGTATATACTTTTCCCATTCGTACTCTCCCGTCCAGCCGGGGACGGGGACGAGCCCTTGCCCCTGGGCCCGCATGGGGATCCACCCCGGCATCTGGTAGCCTATGTTCCCTTCTCGGTCGGCGTAGACGAAATTCTGGGAGGGGACAGCCCAGGACTTTAGGGCCTCTCGGAACTCCTCCCAGTTCTTCGCCCGGTTGAGCATTATGACGCTCTTGGATATCTGGTTTGGCTCTAAGGCCGTCCACCTGAGGGCTAAGGTCTCCGTTACCCCCTCTGCCACGGGGGTGATGATGGGGCCGTGGCGGGTGAGGCGCACGCGTTCCACCACTGGTTTCTCCTGCCCCTTTACCTCTATCGCCTCCTCCACGATCTCCATATCCAACCATTGGCCTTGATATTCGTACTGGTCAGGGTTAGCGGAGTTCATCTTCTCGATATAGAGGTCTTGGACGTCAGGGCCTACGTTGGTCACCGCCCAGGCGATATCTTCGTTGTGGCCCACGATGATGCCAGGGACCCCAGGGAAGGAATACCCCTCTACGTTGAACCCCCCACTCACCAGGTGCACCTCGTACCAGACGGAGGGCATCTGGATGCCCAGATGCATATCGTTGGCTAAAAGGGGCATCCCCGTGGCCGACTTTTGGCCGTCGATGACCCAGTTGTTGCTGCCCAGGACAGCCCCTTGGGCCCCCAGGAGTTCTTTCAATTGGCGGGCTTGCCCGAGCAGAGGATCGATGCCCGGGATCTGATAGCCCAGGGCCTCAGAGGGGATGATGAGGGGAGCATCAGCGGGGTAAGGAGGGGCCAACTGGTTCGCTTTCTCCTCCCCCAACTTCTCGATGAGACTAGCCCAGAGGAGTTCCGCCTCCCAGTTTTCCCCCAGGTCCCAAGCCATCACCTTGCCCCAGGCGATGCTATCGACGGGGGTCCAAGGGGCAGGCACGAATCCCAAGATGGTGAATTCGGGGGGCAAGTTTCCTTGGTGACTCTCGATAAAGGCGTTGACCCCCGCTGCGTAGGCTTCGAGGACAGTGTGGGTCTCTTCGTCCAGGTTGGCTGCCTCCTCTTCCGCCACCCGCCTCCAACCGATGGTTCGTATGAACCGGTCGTTCTCTAATGCGGCCTCGCCCAGGACCTCGGAGAGAGTACCAGAGCCAATTCGTCGGTTGAACTCCATCTGCCATAACCGATCTTGAGCCGTGGCGTACCCCTGGGCGAAGAAGAGGTCTTCAATGTTTTGGGCGTAGATATGGGGGACTCCCCAGCGGTCGCGGTACACCTCCACTGGTGCCTTAAGCCCGTCTACCTTGATGGTGCCGTTGATGGTAGGGAAAGAGCGGCGCAGGAGGAGGTAACCGGTGGCAGGGACCACCAGGATGACCAGAAGCAAGAACGCTCCTACGCCCAAAAGGGTTCTTCGCCGCCACTTCATTGTGGGTCTCCATACATGATGTGCGCTAACTTATAACACGCTGGAGGGGGGAAGTCAAGGGTAAGAACCTATCAACAGGTCATAGATTATGTTATACTTTTAATATGGCTCGTTTTCCAGTGGGGAAGTTGCCGGCGAAGGTTCTAGCCCGTCTCTTGGAGCGGTACCGGCTCGAAGACGAACGGGTGATAGTGGGGGCTCGCATCGGGGAGGATGCGGCGGTCATCGATATGGGCGATAAGTATCTTGTGGCCAAGACGGACCCTATCACCTTCGCCACCGACCTGATAGGCTGGTACGCAGTCTGCATCAACGCCAACGATTTAGCCACTATGGGGGCCACACCTCGATGGTTCTTGGCCACGCTTCTCCTTCCCGAGGGGAAGACGGACGAGGCGTTGGCCGAGGGGATATTCCAAGAGATGCATCAGGCCTGTCGGGATTTTGGGATCTCCCTAGTTGGTGGCCACACGGAGATCACCTATGATCTGAACCGCCCCATACTGGTGGGTCAGATGTTGGGGGAGGTGGAGAAGGATAAGTTGGTCACCACCGGTGGGGCCCAGGTAGGTGATGCTATCTTTCTCACCAAGGGGATAGCCATTGAAGCCACCGCCATCCTAGCCCGGGAAAAGGAGGCACACCTCAAGGAGAAAGGTTACAGCGGGACCTTCCTGGAGCGAGCGAAGGGTTATCTTTTCCATCCGGGGATAAGCGTGCTTAAAGAGGCGCTACTAGCCCAGGGTACGGTTCCAGTGCATGCCATGCACGACCCCACTGAAGGGGGCCTAGCTATGGGGCTCTGGGAGTTAGCCCAGGCTGCGAAAGTGGGGCTCCTCATCGAGGGGGATGGGGTGGTCGTTCTTCCGGAGTGTGAGAGGCTCTGCACTGAATTTGGGCTCGACCCCCTGGGAGCCATAGCCTCCGGGGCTTTGATCATCGCTGTCTCGCCAGAGGATGGCGATAAATTGAAGAAAGCCTTAGAGAGGGAGGGGATCCCTTGCTATCTTGTAGGAGAGGTTGTCCCTCCAGAGCAGGGTCTCAAGTTGCGAAGGGGAGACCGGACTTTTGACCTTCCCCTTTTCACCGAGGATGAGATTGCAAAGGTCTTCACCTGGAAGAAGTTATGAAGGAGAGCCGTAACTTTAAGAACTTGACGAACCTAGATGCTCGGGAACTGAACGAGTTAGGAAACGCCTACGCTGACTACGGGATGTGGGATAAAGCGTTGGAGTGCTACGAGCGTAGCCTCTCCTTGAGGCGGGAGGCTAAGGATCGCCGAGGGGAGATGGTGGTCCTCAACAACTTGGGTGCTCTTTACCACCGCCAGGGGCTGTGGGAGGAGGCTTTGGGGCATTATCGTCGGAGTCGCCATCTGGCCCGGGAGTTAGGGGAGGGGTCAAGCGAACTGGCCACCTTGATGAATATGGCCTTTATCCAGTTCACTCGCGGTCGAAGGGAGGAGTTCTTCCTCCTGGCGGAGGAGGCGGAGGGGCTGGCTAAGAAGTTGGAGGGTTGGGGTTCTCTCTCCAAGTTGAGCTGGCTTCGGGGGAGGCTGGCCTTCGCCGACGCAGCCATCGAGGTGGCTATGGCTCACTATCGAGAGGCCCTCCATTATGCAGCCCGGGAGGGGGCAGGGGCCTTAGAGGAGATCTTGCGCCATGTAGATGAAGAGGTGGACCGGCTCCTGGCTCAGGATTCCCCAGGCCTGGCTCTCGTCTTCTGCGACTACCTCCTCGTTGCCTGCCAGGGTATAGAAGGGGTTCGCGATCACCTGGCAGGGAAGCGGGAAGAGTTGTTATCTCCTTCGCGTCTCCCTGGTGGGGAAGGAAGCGGAAAAGAGAACTAAGCCCCGGATGGAGGTCGGGATGCTCTTATCAACTCCCATCCTGAGAGTATGCAGATGGCGGTCATGGTGATGGCGGAGACTACGCACCAACTGCAGATGGCTTTGAGGACAAACAGTTCGAGGTAGGTTAGGTAAGCGGAGAAGGCTACGCCGAAGAGCGAGAAGAGGAAAATGACTGGGGTGATCTGTCCACTCCTCCTCTCTCCCCACCGGAGCCCCACCAGATTTAAGGCTAGAATAAGAAGGTAGGCTGCTACCCCCAGGAGGGCTAAAGGCACTCTTAACATATATACATAGGGGCTAACGTTGACCTCTTCGCACTCCCCTATAGGACAGAACATCTGTTGGCTCATTCCTAACTCGAAGAGGGCTAGGTATCCGGCGACTAGAACGGCCCAAAAGCGCCAACCCTGATGATGCTAGCCTGCCCCGGTAATTGCCAGGCCGGGGGCGCAACTTCTTCCTCATTTGGACAACTCTTCCTCTATCACCCGTTGAAATTCCTCGAAGGGGTAAGCCCCTACGATCACTTGGTCGTTGATGAAGAAGGAAGGCGTCCCTTCGACCCCGGCCTCTACGCCGGTCTCGAAATCCCTTTTGACTTTGTCCAACCATTCCCCAGCGTTCAAACAGGAGGTGAATTCTTCAGTATCTAGCCCTATATCTTGGGCATACCCTTCGAATAGCACCATAAAATCCTGATTCCCCGACCACTCCTCTTGCTGGGCGAAGAGGGTATCGTGCATCTCCCAGAACCTATCTCCTTCCTGAGCACAGATGGCTGCTCCGGCGGCTACAACGGCTTGCTCGTGCACCGGGAAGCTCCTGAAGATAAGGCGTACTTTGCCGGTGGCGATGTAGTTCTCTTCGATGAGAGGCAGGGTCTCCTGCACAAAACGGGCACAGAAGGGGCATTGGAATTCAGTGTATTCGATGATAGTCACCGGGGCGTCGGGGGAGCCCTTGCTCGGTTCGCCTTCCGGGGTTTGGCTCGGCCAGGTGGGGGTGGGAGTGGTTTCCGGGGTGGCGGATACACAGCCGGCCGAGATTCCCATCAAAAGCGATATGGTCAGGATCGGGGGGAGGAGCAGCGAGGCTTTACTTCTCAAAGACATCTTTCAATCCTTTCTATCCCTTGGGTGATGAATTGAGGATGCGGAGCACCTCAGGACTCGCTTTTCCCAAGGGCTGAGAGGGAGATTCCTCCGTTGGCCGGACAATGGCAAGAGAAGCGGCCCTTCTCTACCATCAGGTTACTCTCCAGTTGGATGGTGACATGGTTGATGCCGAACTCCCGGGCCAAGGTTTGGCAAAGGGTGGCCAAAACCTCCTGTTGTCTCTCCCCATCGAGATCATCGCTGACCACTACATGGCCGCTCATAGTTTCGAAGTCGGAGGTTATGCTCCAGATGTGGAGGTCGTGGACCGAAGCTACTCCTGGGATCTCGGTCATGCGACGCCCTAAAGCGGTCAGGTCGATGTGGGCTGGGGTCCCTTCCATGAGGATATCGACGACCTCTCGAAGGAGACGCACGGACCCATAGGTTATGAGGAGCCCGATGCCCACGCTCACCAGGGGGTCGGCCAGCCACCAGTCGAAGGCCAGCATCACCACGCCAGCCACTATGGCCCCCACGGAGCCCAAAGCGTCTCCTAGAAGATGTAAGAACGCCCCTCTGATGTTGACCCCTCCTCCTTCGGAACGATAGAGTATCCAAGCCCCTACCAGGTTGACGATGAGACCTAGGGAGGCGATAGTTAGCATGGGGAGGCTGCGAACCTGGGGAGGCTCCATGAAGCGGTGGAACGCTTCGTAGAAGATATAGAGGGAGATGAAGATCAAGGTCACTCCATTGATGAGGGCGGCCAGGATTTCGAACCGATAGTAGCCGTAACTCTTCTCTGGAGTGGCTGGGCGACTGGCGAACCAGACGGCGAAGAGGCTTAACCCCAACGCCCCGGCATCGGTGAGCATATGCCCAGCATCGGAAAGGAGGGCCAGGCTGTTGGTGAGGAGGCCTCCTACGATCTCGGCCACCATGAAGGCTAAGGTCATGGAGAAGACGATGGTCAATTCTCGGGCTCCCCGACCGCGATGGTGCTCATGTATCCTTTCGCTCATTTTAGTCTCGTCTTAGAAAGACGGTCATGCAGTGAATGCCGCCCCAAAACCGAGGGATCTCTGGTGCGAATTCCGTCTCTCGGGCTAGCCATCTCTCCATTTTGGGGGTCGTTCATCTCCCTTACTGATACCGAAAGGCGATCTAAACAGATGACAGCGAGGAGGCTAAAGCCCCCCCTCACAAATATACCTTACCCTCCCTAGTGTGTCAAGGATGATATGATGAGGGCTGAGCCATCCCTAAGAGGCTCTCGCCTGAAGGGCGGCGACCCTAGATTTCCGAAGGGCGGCGATAATCCCCTCCTTGAGGGAGAGCCAGGGGGTGGTCACGCAGAGGGCCGATGGTTCCGTGAGGGCGATGAAATCCTCGCTAACGGCGTCCAGGGCTTGGAGTAGGGTAGCCTCTTGAAGGGCGTGCATCTGTCCGCGGATAACAAAGGGGCCCACATAGGCCGTCACCGGGCGGGCCACCTTGTGGACGGTGATGAATTCCGCACTGGGGACCTTCGTCTCCTCGATAAGCCAGGCCATGAGTATACCCTCTTTGTTCACGATCAAAGAGGGTACGGCCAGGGGACGAGTGCCCGGCTCAGCGACCAGGGGGCGGATCGAGGCCTCTGTAAGGGAGAGAATGAGCCGAAACCGGTCGTTGAGGATGTCCAGGAAGCGTCGAGGCGGCCGCATTGCTAACGTTCCTTTCATCTCATACGAATCTGAGTAGAGGACTACCTTATGCCTTGCTTCGTCCGAGGGTTGACGGTTCATAGGTTTCTCCTAGGCGAAAGAGTCCACCTCTCCATTTTAGCACCTCCTTCTCAATAAGGCAAAACGATGAGAAGGGGCGTTTTCCCTTGACCGACGAGGGATTAAGAGAGAGTCCGGGCCGAAGAGCCTGCGGAAGGATAATAATCTATCGCAGCCCCTGCCCAAACTCTCCTTTCCAACTCTACTGTAAGAGCGAATGTTTGACAAGCCTTACATTGGTACCAATTCTCTTGTCTTGGCCAGGCTGGCTACTCGTTCGGGTGAATGTGGACTCGGAAGCCGAGTTCTAGGAGAAGAAAGGGTTATTTGAGGAGGCGTGTCGGGTAGGCATCGGCAAAGGGTAGAGATAATGTGGGCTAGTTCTATGCGCAACGAGATAGGCCAACCTTACGGGGTAACTACATGTTGTAATCTAGTGCGCCTGACAGGACTCGAACCTGCAACCTACTGATTCGTAGTCAGTCGCTCTCTCCAGTTGAGCTACAGGCGCATGATTTTGATGCTTGAAGGTGCAAAAAGCCTCTCTCTAGGCCTTGATATTCGTCTACTAAAGACGAATCAATGACTCTATTTCCCCCCCCCTTCTAGACTCCAACCCTTGTTGAACCTCAATCAAATTATAACATCGGGTCGCATTCTGGTCAAGACTGGCTCTTGGGAGGAAGGGCTGATTGAGAGAGGTTGGCAGAATCAGCTGGAATCCGCGGTCGCGAGGTGGGGATGATGTTTACTCGAGTAGCAGTCAGGACACGGGGAAACCAGATGGGCGAGGTACCGCGCGTCAAAGACGTGTGACTGGATTGGCTGGCCTCTCAGAGTGTCATGATATGGGTGTTGAACGCTTCGGAGTGGCTGGTTCCGGAACAGGGGTAGTCGAGACGCTCATTCGCTCTACAGGAGAAGCGTCCACATGCAGCGCCTGTGGGTCCTTGTCTGATAGCCTTGCCTAATGACTAACCATCTCCATCGTGGCATGACCGAGGATCTGCTTGAGGGCTATCTGACTGCCGCCATTCACCTCGCAGCCGTTTATAGCGGTAGTAATATTGTAGATACGCATTCAGTGTGGTAGGACTAATGGGGACTACCCATTCCTTGGATCAAGAGCGACCCGCCGTCCTTTTTCCACTTCACCCCCTTCAATTTCAGGCTGATTAGATCCGAGACCCTAACCAGGATTCCAGGGGAGAGGAAGCGGATGAGCGAGGGGGGAATAAAAAGCGTGTATGCCGAGGAGGGGACTCGAACCCCTATGGGCTTATGCCCACTGCGCCCTGAACGCAGCGCGTCTACCTATTCCGCCACCTCGGCTCAATTCTACTCTAGCACCACTCCTACGACTTGTCAACTACTGAAGCGTCTCGCTTACCACCACCCTTTTAGTGTTCACGTACCAGTCGGCTATGGTGCGGAACCGGTCGCTGGGGGTCGAAAGAGGTCCCAGTTGTACCCCTTTCACCCGCTCGCTCACCGCATAATCATAGATCGGATAGTAGAGGAGGAGGGCGGGAACCTCCTGGGCGAATATCTCCTGAAAGTGCTGGTAGAGTTCTGCCCTCTGGGCGGGATCGTTGATCAACCGGGCCTGCTCTAAGAGTTCATCTACATCCCGATTGGCGAAGCCTCCGTAATTCTGCCCCTCCTCTGTGGCCTGGGTGGAGTGCCACATCTCGTAGAGATCTGGATCCGGGGGGAGGTCTCCCCATCCATAAAGCATAGCGGTGAAATGACGAGATTGGAGCAGTTCGCTCACCCCGTAGCCGAGAACCTGGGTGTGGACTCTCACCCCCACCTCCGCCAGTTCCCTGGCGATCTCCTCGATAATGCGCACTCTCGAAGGATCGTCGTTGGTGAGGAGGGGGAACTCTAAGGGAACCCCTTCCTTCTCTCGTACCCCATCGTTGTTGGTGTCCCCCCAGCCTGCTTCCTCTAGAAGGGCTTTGGCTCGCTGGGGGTTGTACTCGTAGCGGGGGATATCTTCATCATAGGCCCAGGAGTTGGGGAGGATAGGGCTGTCTACCACTCGACCTTGCCCATCCAAGATCTGATCGATGATCCTCTGTCGATCTATAGCCCAAAGCAGCGCTTGCCTCACCTCCTTCTCTTGGAAGACCGGGGCTTCCAAGTTGAGGAAGATAAGGGTATAGCGGGGTAGCCACGTCGAGTAGAGGTTTAGCCCCTCCGCTTGGCGCACTTGCTCTAGATCGGGGGGAAGGACGCGGCTTATGCCCTCTACCTCCCCTCGTTGGTAGGCGGAAAAGATCTCCCCGTAATCGCGGTAGAAGCGGAACTCCACCTTATCTAGGTAGGGCTTCTGGCCATAATAGTAGGGGTGGGCTTCGAGGAGGGCGTACTCCGTCGTCAATTCTAGGAGGCGGAAGGGTCCCGTACCCACCGGATGAGCGCTAAAAGGGTGGCGGGGAAGTTCCATCGCTGGAACCCCTTCTAAGATATGCTTCGGTAGGATGCCTAGCGTTGTGTAAGCCAAGAAAGGGGCAAAGGGCTCTCCAAGGGTGAAGGAGACGATGTGATCGCCCCGCTTTTCCACAGTAACCGCCTGCCAGAGTGTAGCCAGTTCCGGTGGGCCCTGAAAATTCGGGTCTTGAAGGGCCTCGATGGTCAAGAGCACATCGTCGGCGGTGAAAGGCTCCCCATCGTGCCAACGCACATCGGGGCGGAGATAGAAGGTATAGGTGAGGCCATCCTCGGAGATATCCCATTTCTGAGCCAGGTCCGGCACCACTTCTCCCCTCTCGTTGATCTCGGTAAGGCCAGAGAAGATGAGGGAGACCAGGTCGGCGTCCACTTGGTTGTAGCCGCTCAAGAGGGGGTTGAGATAGGTAGGGCTGCCTGCCACCCCTTCCACATAGGTACCACCCTCGGCGGGGACGATAACGGTAGTGGTCGTATAGGCTAGGTAGATAAGAAGGGCACCCAAGAGCAGAGTGCCCGCCACGGCGATGAGGGCTGACCAGCGGATATATCGGATCAAAGGTCGCTCCTTAGGAGGGTTGGAGGAAAACGGTGGCTACGGAGACGATGAAGAAGATGACTATCAGCCCGATGGTGATATTGAAGAGGGTCCTCTCCACCCCCCGTCGGCTTTTATAGATCCCTCCCTCTCCCCCGAAGATACCCCCTAACCCCGCCCCTTTAGCCTGGAGAAGGACGGCTACTATAAGGGCTAGGGATACTATGATCTGGACTATCTGTAGATATTTAAGCAAACTACCTACCTCCAAAGAAAGATTATACCATCCCCCTCCCTTTTCGACAAACTAGGAGGGCAGGAAGAAGAAGGCGATGGCGATGATGCAATATACAGCTAGAAGTTCTGCCCCCTCCAGCCAGTTCGATTCGCCATCTAAAGAGATGAGGGCTGCGATACCCACCGCTGCTCCTAACGATATGAGTTCGAACTGATTGAAGATCAGGCTCAGGGGTTCGGGACTCAGAAGGCTGATGAATACCAGAAGGGGAGCCACGAAGAGAGCGATCTGCATGCTCGAACCCAAGGAGATAGCGAGACTGAGATCCATCTTGTTCTTCCAGGCGGTCTGAACCGCCACTAGATGCTCGGCCACATTCCCCACTAGAGGGACGATTATCACCCCCAAGAAGAACTCGGTCACCCCCAGGGATTGAACCACCGCTTCTACCGTCTCCACCAATATCTCGCTCAGCCAGGCCATGAAGAGGGTGGAGAGGGTCAGGGCGAAGAGGATCAGCCTTAGGCTCCAGTTAGCACCCTCTAGGGTTCGGGTTACAGGCGTCGAGCGGAAGGAGTAGATGAGGCTGAGGGTATAGATGATTATCATCACCCCCGCCACCCCCAGGCTCAATTCCTCCACCGCCAGACGATCTGACTCTATGGCGTGGCCGAAGATGGCCGGGATCACTAGGGCGATGATAGCCAGGGTCATCATAGTGGCGTTGAGTCCGGCCTGGGATCGGTCGAACCGCTGGGTGCCATGGCGCAACCCGCCGAAGAGGATGCTCAGACCCAAGACAAGGAGTACGTTACCCAGGATCGAACCGGTGATGGAGGCCTTCGCTAACTCCAAGAGCCCTTCCCTGATGGCGAAGATAGTGATTATCAGTTCCGCCGCGTTACCCAGGGTGGCGTTGAGGAGCCCTCCAACTCGTGGCCCAGCGTGAAGGGCGAGTTCCTCGGTGGCCTTTCCCAATATCCCGGCCAGGGGTATCATCCCCAAGGCTGCAGAGACGAAGACCAGCCGCGGATCAAAGTTGGATAGAGAGGTAGCGATGGCTAAGGGGATGAATATCAGTAGAAGGTTAAGGTATTTCACCCTTTTGCTCCTCTTTGAAAGAAATCGGTCTCTATCTCTGGGATGATCACCCGCAGGGCCCGGGGAAGGATAGTACGTTCTAGAGGGGTGGTGCCCAGATAGTCGCCATCCACCCCCATCAAACCATTCACCACCTCGTTAACGGTGCCGTCGCCCCCAGCGATGATAACCGCCTCGTAGCCAGAAGATACAGCCTCTTGAGCGTAGCGCAGAGAGGCGCCCTTCCCTCGCGTCTCTCGTTGGGCTGTCCCCCAACCTCGCTTGGTAAGAGGTTCTAAGGCCCCCTCCTCTCTACGAGCATTCCGTTGCTCTGAAGATGGCAAGGTTTTTCCCCCCTCATCTCCGTATGAAGCGCAGAACCTTGGCCACCGCCTCCTCGAGATCCTCGCTGGTATCGATGACCAGATGGGGATGAGAGACCGGCTCCTGGCGGGAAGCCATGCGCCGGTAGATCCTCCAATCGGCACCGGAGAGTTCTGCGGTTCCCTCCTGGCGGCCCCTCAACCGCTCTCGCACCACCTCTTCTTTAGCCACGGTCTTCACTACTACCAGCCTCGCTCCCGCTCTCTCCGCTATCCGGTAGACTAGTTCCCGATGGTACTCGATGAGGTTGGTGGCATCGTAGATCACTCGTACCCCCCGCTTCAGGAGTTTGGCCATAAGAGCGTGGCAGGTACGATGCACCCCACGGCTCTCCTGGGCTGTATATCGTGGCTGGGGGAAGAGGATCTTCCGTACCGTATCGCTCTCGATGATCACGAAAGGGAGGGCCTCCGCCAGCCGATGAGCCAAGAAGGATTTTCCCGTTCCCGGTAGCCCGCATAGAAGGAGAAGCACCGGCTTGGCCGTCGTCTCCTGGCTGTCTGGCAACACCCTCTCTACCTTGGCTATAAACTGAGCCAGATCGTAGGCTTCTCTCTCCTCCACCGGGGTCTCCGCTCAGCCATTATACCAGATGAAGCGACCTTGACAAGTGATGAGCCTTTTCCGCTCCAGCGTGGCATAGACGTTCTACCTATAATGATTATCCGAAGGAAGCGCACGGAAAGGGGGATCGGCAATCAATGGGAGGGGAACGTGGGAGGCCATAGTTGTTGACATAACTATTTTAGTGAAATGGACCTGGTACTAAGTATGGACTTGCCCTCTTCTTGCTTTCTGGTGTATAATATTAATTAGACGAGTTTAAGAGGTTATTGGGTATATGGGGGTGTAGCAAGGAGGAAGGTGTGAGTTCTAGGTGGTTCAAAAATGGGTTGGTCTATCTTCTCATCATCGTCGCCGTGGGAGCCCTTTTCTTCACTGTCTTCTCTTCCTCTGAGAGTTTGCCCACCGTTCCCTTAAATGAGGTGGCCCAGGAGGCCAAGAAAGGTGATATAGAGGAGATCGTCGTCTCGGGTAACGAACTCACGGTAACTCTTGCCTCGGGGGAGAAGGTACGTTCCCATAAGGACCGAACCTCGGATATCACCGAGTTACTTAGGAACCTGGGGGTAACAGAAGATCAATTAAGCGACATCTCCCTCCAGTTTAAGGAGCCCAGTGAATTCGGCAATTGGCTTGGTATCTTGTCCTCTTTCCTCCCAGTCATACTCTTCGGCGGTCTCCTTCTCTTTATGATGCGTCAGGCTCAAAGCGGCAACAGCCAGGCTTTATCCTTCGGTAAGAGCCGAGCCCGCCTGTCCAGTGGCGATAAGCCCACCGTCACCTTCGCCGATGTGGCAGGCGTAGAGGAGGCGAAAGAGGAACTCCAGGAGGTGGTAGAGTTCCTCAAGGAGCCGGAGAAGTTCATCGCTCTAGGGGCTCGCATCCCCAAGGGGGTGCTGATGGTGGGGCCTCCAGGGTGTGGCAAGACCCTCATGGCCCGGGCGGTAGCCGGGGAAGCGAGTGTTCCTTTCTTCTCCATCTCGGGCTCCGAGTTTGTGGAGATGTTTGTGGGTGTGGGCGCCTCAAGGGTGAGGGATCTCTTCGGTCAGGCGAAGCGGAACACCCCTTGTATCGTCTTCGTGGACGAGATAGACGCCGTGGGGCGACATCGAGGTGCCGGTTTGGGTGGCAGCCACGATGAGAGGGAGCAAACTCTTAACCAGATCCTGGTGGAGATGGATGGCTTCGACACCGATACTAACGTCATCGTCATCGCCGCCACCAACCGACCGGATATCTTGGACCCGGCGCTTCTGCGCCCTGGCCGTTTCGATAGGCGGGTGGTCTTGGATCGGCCGGACATGAGAGGGCGCCGCGCCATCCTAGATATCCATGTCCGGGGGAAGCCTCTGGCCGAGGAGGTGGATCTGGATGTCGTGGCTAAGCAGACCCCTGGCTTCACCGGGGCTGACATAGAGAACCTGGTGAACGAGGCGGCTATCCTTGCCGCCCGCCGCAATAAGAAGTCTGTCAGCATGGAGGAGATGCAGGAGGCGGTCGAGAGGGTGATCGCTGGGCCGGAGAGAAAGAGTCGCCTCATCAGCGATGAGGAGCGGAATATCATAGCCCATCACGAAGCGGGCCACGTTTTGGTGATGAAGATGTTGCCCAACTGCGACCCGGTGCATAAGGTCTCCATCATCTCTCGGGGGATGGCTTTGGGCTACACTATGCCCCTCCCCGAGGGTGACCGGTACCTGATGGCCCGCTCCAAGTTCGAGGATGAATTGGCTGGCCTTCTGGGGGGACGGGCGGCGGAGGAACTCATCTTCAACGATATTACCACCGGTGCAGCGAACGATCTGGAGCGAGCCACGAAGTTGGCCCGGAAGATGGTCACCGAATACGGGATGAGCGAGAGGCTGGGGCCGCTCACCTTCGGGCGGAAGGAGGAGTTGGTCTTTTTGGGGCGGGAGATCGGTGAGCAGAGGAACTATAGCGAAGAGGTGGCCCAAGCCATCGACAAGGAGATCCGCCGCCTTATCAGCGAGGCGCACGAGAAGGCCAAGAGCATCCTCACCCAGCATAAGGATACCTTGGTCCGACTGGCTAAGAAATTGATAGAGGTGGAAACCCTGGAAGGGGAAGAACTGGAGGCTATCCTTTCGGGGGTGCCAGCCTGAACTAATCCGCTGGCGATAGAGGAGCCGAGCCAAGAGTCTCGGCTCTTTTTACGCCGGTCAACGAGGAGAGGAGTTTTTAGCCATGGTCAAAGAAGGGCTTACCCCTGGCCTTAGGGGAGAGGTGAAACTGCTGGTCACGGAAGAAGATACCGCTCAGCATTTAGGGAGTGGGAACGTGGCCGTCTTGGCTACTCCTCGGATGATCACTCTCATGGAGATGGCTGGTGTGGCCGCCGTAGACCGTCTTCTCCCTCCGGGCCAGGCCACGGTAGGGGGTGAGGTGCATGTGCGCCACCTGGCCCCCACACCCCTGGGCATGGAAGTGGTAGTCAGGTCGGAATTGATAGAGGTGGAAGGACGCAGGTTGACCTTTCGGGTTGAAGCCTTCGATGAGAGGGAGAAGGTGGGGGAGGGGAGCAATATACGGTTCATCGTGGACCTGGCGAAGTTTAGGGAGAAGGTGGAAGGGAAGCGGTAGAACCCTCTTCTTTTCTTGGAGTTTAGGAGGAAGAGGCTAGTCCTTTGGCATAACTCCGTCATCTTACTCCTCTTAATTACCTCAATGTTGCAGGGTGTTCTAAGGTTTTTTATTGCTTGCCCTGCTTCTCATCCTGCCTCTAATTTACCGCATAGCACGGGAACGGTTCTATCAAAATCCGCATATTATATTATAGAGAAGTGCGCGGATGTTAGGCGAACCCTTGAGAATTGAAAGAGAGATCATAGAGCGCTGTCAGAGGGGAGATAGCGAAGCATTTCGATGGCTTGTAGATAGGTACGGAGATTTAGCCTACCGGACCGCTTACTTTATGGTCTATGATCGCCAGCAGGCGGAGGATATTACGCAGGAAGCCTTCCTCGATGCTTGGCGGGGCATCAAAGGGTTCAAGGTAGGCTACTCCTTTAAGCCTTGGTTTCTCAAGATCGTGGTGAACCGCTGCCGAATGCAGAAGAGACACAGAGTTGTGCCTACGGTCTCATTGGAGAGGGTGGAGCCAAAAAGAGTGGCTACCGGCGCCCGCGCTGCTGATGAGGCGGTCGCTTCTGGGGAATCACGTCAACTGGTCCGCGAAGCCATCGCCTCTTTGGAGGAGGATCAACGGTCGGTGATCATGTTGCGCTATTTCGCCGAACTGACTGTGCCAGAAATCGCCCAGGTTTTATCCTTGCCAGAGGGCACGGTGAAATCGAGGCTGCATAGAGCGATGCAGCGCCTTCGGCACCGACTATCGCCTCTGATGGGTTTTGAGATAGGGAGGCCGATATGACGGAAGATCTGTCGGAGAAAGACGTGGAGCAGTTGCTTAGGGGTTACTATCGAGCCGAGACAAGAGACCTACAGGCGCCAAGAGACCTCTGGGAGAGGGTTTCTAAAAGGTTAGCGAAGCCTCGCCGGCCTTCGTTATCATTGCGCTTAATGGAAAGGAGATATCTATTCGCGGCGGTGGCTGCGGCAGCGGTGCTCGCCATTTTCTTTGCCTTAACCCGCCCCGGGTTGCAACCTATCGAGACAGTTAGCGCCCAGGAAGTCATTGAGCATCTTCAGGAGGTCTCCGGCAACCTGGCAGCCGTCGGCGTATGGAGTTACGAGGCTACGATGGAGAGCCGGGGACTACGGCGCACCGGCGTGGAGTTGAAGCCAGAGACTGTGGTATGGCAGAGGCATATCTGGTTTGTAGCCCCTGACAAATTCCGTCAAGAATCTCGGGAGATACAACCCTTGTGGGCTGGAAGCGAGCGACTCTTCGTGAGCGATGGCGTCACGACCTGGCTCTATACACCGACGGAGAACCAGGTAATCATCAACGAGGCCGAAGCGGGCCTTGGTCCTAATCAGCCGCCCACAACTGGACTCGCGGAGACTCTAGGTGAAGGGAAATATTATGATGCTACTCTAGTGGGGACGGATGTGGTGGCTGGGCGAGAGGCTTATCTCCTTGAGTTGCGACCGACCTTCGAAAGGGATGTGAGTTCCTCGGACCCAGACCTCATCGAGGGGCTAGTTAAATGGTGGCTTGACAAAGAGACCTATTTCGAACTCAAAATGGAGCAATATACCGAGGATGGGTTGCTATATGATTCCCGAGTCTATACGAGTATCCAGTATAATGTTTATCTGCCGGATGACCTTTTCACCTTCCAGATACCGGAGGAGGCAACGATCATCGACCATCGGCCGCTATCCGTGCCCGTGGCCTCGCCGGAGGCGCCGACCTTTTGGGCTCAAATTGCCGAAGAGGTGGATTTCCAACTCTTCGCCCCGGGCTACATCCCCGAGGCATTGCCAGAGCCAGAGATCCTAGTGGAAGGCTACCCAGACACACCCAAAACAGTGGAATTGATTTACGGATCACCCCTGGAAGATGTGTCCTTCCTCAGCATTGATGAGCGAGGCATCACCGAGGATCTACGAGCCTACATCCCTCAAGATGCAATGGTGGTGGAAATCGGTGAGATAGAGGGTCGCTTAACGGCGGGCGATGAGCGGAACGTACCAACCCGCCTCTACCTAGTTCGAGAAGGGACCTACATTCTACT
>JGI24025J20009_10001515_pt1 | contig 17451 bp, 22 predicted proteins | sample Cruoilmetagenom3_FD_20009 | JGI IMG/M metagenome (IMG submission 20009) | reverse complement strand
TGGTCTATTGGCACAGAGCTGAAATAACCAACCCCGATCAGCAGGTGCACAGAGTAGCTTAAATTACGCCAGTTCCTGTCCAACAAATGGGGAGTAGCTCAGGATTTACCTAACGTTAACCAAGGCGCGCCACACTCCACCCCATGCAAAACCGAAACTCCCCCCTCTCGCCCGAGGTCTGGCTGAAAGACCTCTTTACGTCCAAGGCCGTGATGCAGGGCGGTGTGATCCGCCGCAAAGCGCGCGATATCGAGCGCTTCGCGGGGATGGAGCGTTTCATGGCAGAGGTTCACCGCCGAGGCTATCAGGTGGCGGAAAATTCAGGCCAGTTCGTCATCTTCTGCAACCGCGCGCCTGTGCGCTGGGTCACCGGCCCGGCCGCGCTTTCTTCAAAAGAAAGCGCCCCGAAATCCTGTCAGGATTTCGCCGCCCGGCCGCAAAGGGGTCACTCCCCCGTGACACTTAGCCCCAGCATCCGCCAGACCTGCATACCGCCGCGATAATAGGAAATCTTCTCTGCCGGATAGCCCGCCTCGATCATACGGCGGATGGCGGCGGGGGATTGGCCGCACCACGGCCCGTTGCAGAACAGCGCCACTGGTTTCACCGCGTCCCCTTCGCAGACGAACCCTTCAAAATCCGGCTCGCAGCCCAATTCGCCCAGGCGATCGGCCATTTCCGTATATGGCATGTTGATCGCGCCGGGGATGGAGCCGCCCTCGAAATTGGGGCGCACGCGGCTGTCCACCACGACTGCCGCCTCATCCTGCAACATCTCGATCAGCTCCAACTCGCCAATGGTGCGGACCCCTTCGGCAGGGTTGATCGACTGGATGCAGAAATTCGGACAGGGGCGCGAGGTGCGGGCCCATTCGCCGGACAATTCGTTGGCATTGTCCTGAATGCGCGAAATCTCGGCCGGGCCGAACGGGGTTTGAACCGTGACCGAGGCGACATCCGGCTGGATATTCACCGCATCGGCCATGGCGGGCGCGGCCAGAAGGCTGGCGGACAGGATGGCAGGGATCAGATGTTTCATGGGTTTTCCTCCAATGTTTCGCCCCAGCCTAACACCAATCAAGCGCCTCTGCATCCTCAGCTGCCGTGCTTGCCGGGGGTCCAGCCCGTAGCGCCGCGCAGGCGTTGTTCGCCGCGCGAAAGGGGCAGATCCTCCAGCGCCGTGCCCATGGAATCGTTCCATCGGTTCAGCCAGCCGAACAGGGACACCACGGCCATGATCTCGACCACGGCATCGTCGTCCCAGTGCTCGCGCAGCCGCGCGCCCACCCCATCGTCCACCACGTTGGGCACCGCCGCCGCCGCATGGGCAAAGGCCAGCGCCGCCTTCTCGGCCTCGGAAAAACAGGCCGCGCTTTCGAAATCGAACACCGCGTCCAGCCGTTCGGCCCCCGCGTTGAACCGCTCTGACGCCAGGATCATATGCGCCTGGCAATACAGGCACCCGCTGGCGAAACTCGCGACATAGCCCAGCAGGCGTTTGAATTCCGGCGTGACGGCGCCGTAATCCTCCATCACCGCCATGTTCAGTTCCAAATAGGCGCGGGCGATCGCAGGGCGCCGCGCCATGGTGCGGATCGAATTGGGGATGCCGCCCAAAGTGGTGCGGAAAAACCCGAAAGCCTCGCGCAGATCAGCATCCAGCGCGTCTTCGTCCAGCGGTTCGATCAGGGGCATGTGAGGTCCTTTCATGGCATGTGCCATGAAAGGCTATCACCCGATCAGGGCCAAACGCTAGCGGAGCACATGCACCGCGCAGGGCGCGTGCCGCACCACCTGCGCTGCGGTCGAGCCGAGGAAATAATCCTGCATGCCCGGCCGGTGAGAGGCGATGACGACGCAATCCACCTTGTTCTTTTCCGCGTAATCCACAATGGACCGGCCCGAATGCCCTTCGATCACCACGCCCTCGCCGTTGGGTACCGCGGCGGCGCGGCGGTCCAGATCCTGCACGATCGCCTTGCGGCTTTCGGTCAGGTATTCGCCGGGCATATAGGTGATCGCATAGGCGGGGATATGTTCCATCACATGGATCAGGGTGATCTTTGCGTCATCCTCGGCCAGCGCCTTGGCCACGGCGATTGCACCATCGGCATTGCAGTCTTCATCGAACGAGATCGGCACCAGAATATTCTTGTACATGGGTCGGCCCTCCTTGGCTCTTCGCACCCAGTATGGCGGGCAAAACCATGCGGCGCATTGATCCACGTCAGCAGCCCCGCAACGGGCCGGATATTAACCATAAGCTTGAAAACAAGGGGTTTATACCCTTTCGGACAGGTGACGAGCCGGTAATAACAGGGTAACTCTGTATCCATAGAACAAACGCGATCCTGCGCATGGCTGCCTCTCTCGGGCCTGACCACTGGATCGGATGACAACCCCTGATCGACCGTGTGGGCCGCAGCCGAATGCGCTCCCTCCTCGCATCCGGTCATCGCCCCCGCTCGTCTCCCAACGCTGATACGAAAGGAACGACCATGCGCGTACTGCTTTCCGATACCAACTGGACCACCTCGACCATCGCCCACGACCTGAAACAGGCGGGGCTTTACGTGACCCTCGCCCATAGCGGCGAAGACCTGATGGAACACGCGAAAGCGGGCGAACAGGACTTCATCCTGCTGGACATGGATATGCCCGATATGACCGTGTTCGAAGTGCTGCGCGGGCTGTCCTTTCTGGCCGCCGCGCCGGTCAGCGTGATGACCCCGGCAGGCGATGTCGATGCGCGGATCAAGGCGTTCAACGCAGGTGCCGATGACTGCGTCGAGGTAACCGTGGACAGCGCCGAACTGGTCGCCCGCCTGATCGCCATGGCCCGCTGCTATGCCGGGTTCTCCTCGGCGGAACTGTCGCTTGGATCGCTGACGGTCGATGTGTTCGAACGCCGCGCCTGCGTGCATGGCAAGCCGATGCACCTTAGCCGGCTGGAATATGAACTGGTGGAAATGCTGGTGCTGCGCCGTAGCCGCCTTGCCTCGCGCGATCAGATCATGGCCCAGCTTTACGCGTGGGAGGACGAGCCGGACGCCCGCATCATCGACGTGTATATCTGCCGCATCCGCGCCAAGATCACCGAACTGGGCGGCGAGCCCGAGATGATCAGCGCCAGTGTCGGGCGCGGGTATCCCTTTGGCGATGCGCTGCCCAAAATGCTGGCGGCCTGACCCGGCCCATCCCCTTGCATCCGGTCGCTGCCACGACCGGGCAGCGCTACGCGTTACCTCACTCTCGGTCCGTGGGGCGCGGCAGTTGCCCCGCGCCGCCCACCGGCGCGGGGATTTTTCCCCGTGGCATCAGTCGAAAGCGGCGGCGACCTCGTACATCACCGGCTCGAACCTTGTGCAAAGCCCTGCAATCACGCGGTTGCGCTGGCGCATTTCCTCGGTCCGCAGCATGGCCTGGAAATCCTCGCGCCTTTTCCATTGCGAATAGTTGGCGATCCGCGTTTGCGCGTCGTTCACATGCAGCCCCGCGGCGATAAATCCGGGCTGCTTGCTGATGAACTGTTCGTAGGCTTCGGTCAGGGCATCCATCAGATCCTGACAGGTGCCAGGGGTCATCTCGAACGTGGTGATGACGGTCTGGCACTCGTTCGCGGTCGAAATGTTTGGCATGGCGGTCTCCCTTTTCATGCGTCGCGCTGGAAACAGCCTAGCACCGCCCGCCAATTCCCCCAAATGCCAAGCGGTGCGCATCAAAATTAACCCCGCCTTTACCAAAATTCAGGATTGTTTAACGGCGAGGATCCTGATGCTGCGATGGTTGTTCTTACTGGTCTGTTTGCTGCCCGCCTGCGCCCAGGCGGGGGCGTGGCCGCGCGGCAAAGGCAATATCTTTGTCACCTCGTCAACCTACCTGACCTATACCGGCGGGCCGGTGCCGATCGGTTTCGGGGCGATCTACGTCGAATGGGGCGCGACCGACAAGCTGACCATCGGGCTGGACATGGGGCGCGGCGTGTCCGGCAAATCCAAGATCGTTGCCTTCGCACGCTACCCCGTTGGCAAGCTGGACGGCAAACACCGGTTCGCGCTGGAACTGGGGGCCGGCCAACTGGCCAGCGGCAATGTGCTGCGCCCCGGCTTTTCCTATGGGATGGGGTTCAAGAACAAGCTGGGCAGCGGCTGGATTTCCGTCGATACCGTGGCCGAGATCGGGCTGAACAGCGGCTTCACCGATTTGAAAACCGACATCACCATCGGGCTGCAACCCCGCCCGCGCCTGAAAACCATGGTGCAGTTCCAGGCGGGCCTGCGCGAAAACGACCCCGCCTTTTTGCGCATCGTGCCCTCGGTCGTGTGGGAACTGCGCGAAAGGAAGAAAAAGCAAAAGCGCAATGTCGAACTGGGCCTCACCCACGGGCTGATCGGCCCCAGTGAAACGGGGTTGAAATTCTCTCTCTGGCAGGAATTCTAGCCCGGACTTGCCGCGCGCCGCACACCCGCCTAGATTTCCACCATGGCCGACAAGATGAACCCGATCCGCCCCACCGATGACGATGCCCGCGCCCTTGCGCGCGGCCTGCTGGCCGATGCCCGCCATGGCGCGCTTGGCGTCATCGCGGATGGTGCGCCCATGGTGACGCGCGTGGCCGTCGGCACCGCGCCCGATGGCACGCCGGTCAGCCTTGTGTCCGACCTGTCGGCCCATACGCAGGCACTGCAATCCAACCCCGCCTGCTCCTTGCTGGTCGGAGAGCCGGGCACCAAGGGTGATCCGCTGACCCACTCGCGCCTGACCCTTCAGGCCCGCGCCGATTTCCTGCGTCACGGGGCGCCGGGTCACCGCGAACTGGCCGCGCATTATCTGCAAACCCACCCCAAGGCGCAGCTGTATATCGGGTTTGCCGATTTTTCCTTTCTGCGCCTGACGGTCTGCCGTGCCTTTCTGAACGGCGGGTTCGGCAAGGCATTCCACCTAGGCCTTGCTGACTTGGACCTGACCACCCAATCACCTAACCGCCTGACTAAAAACGAAAAACGCCCCGACCACTGATCGGGGCGCCCATTCTTTTTCGTACGAAACCTTACCTGTCCGCGCGGATCTTGACCAGGACCGTGCCGCGCGCGGCCTCGCTCCAGACCACGCGAACCTGATCGCCATTGGCGCCCTGCTCGGTCTCGACGTAAGGCATGGTATACAACCCGCCGTTCGACGCATTGCGGATGCGGCCCACGGCAACGACCCCTTCCACCGTTTGCGCCACGCCGCCAAAGGGCAGCGCATTGCCGGTATCCACCGTCCAACTGGTCTGAACCGAACCTTCGGAATGCTCGATATTCACAGGGTTTTCCGTCCAATAGCCGATGTTGTTAAAGGAATTCCCCTCGAACACCACGTTCGCCATCTTGGTCAGGTCCAGCGGCGCATAGGTGGTGTCCACCGTCTCCACCCGGTCCGGCTGGCCGGAAATCGAACGGAAGGTGTTGCCCACCACATTCAGCCCCTTGATCGTATGGCCCGACCCGTAGGGCTTGACCACGATGAATCGGAACGACGCCGCCGTGTTGCCGCACTGGAACGTATTGTTGGAAATGTTCAGCGCGGAAAAAGAGAACTCGCTGGCATAATCGGGGTTGTTGTCATGCTCGTTCGTCCACTCGATAAAGCAATTGTCGATGTAATTGCCGTTGACCGAGGTGCGGTTGTTGGTGCGGCTCAGCACCAGCCCCGCCGTGCGCACGCCCTGGCTTTCCGTATCGCCCTGGAACCAGTGATTGCCGGTCACGATGTTGGACGAGCCGCCCAAGACCGCGAAATGGCGGAACTGGGTGATGCGGCAATCGCGCAGTTTCACATCATTGCCGTTGGTGTTGATCGCCACGCTGGTGCGGTCCTGCGCGCGCAGCTGGGTTTCCGCCGACAGGAACTGGCAGCGGTCGATCAACATGCCCTGACAGCCCTCACCATGGCTGGTGATACCGCGGTCCTTGGGATCGTTGAACACGCAATCCTTGACGTGAAACGTCAGCCCGGCCGGGGCCAGCAGGATGCCCGAACAACGCGCCGACATGTTGAACTCGATATCCTCGATCTGGATCTTCGAGATTTTGTTGAACCCGCTGAAATCCAGCACATACTGGAACCGGGTAAAGGTATAGACCTGCGTTCCATCGGCATCGTGCAGCGGTTGCGACAGCTCGATCTCTTGTGTGGCGATGTTTTTCGATCGCACGTAGACCTCGCGCCCGACGCCATTGGCGGTGACATGCGCGCCCACCGGCACATTGGCCACGTTGGTCACGTTGGACAGGGTATAGGGGTCGGTCCGGTCATACGTCCCGTGCGAGGTGGCAACCTCGTCATCCCAGTTCGAGGAGTTTTCCACGTAGAACTGCCCGTTGCGAATAACGCGGCGCTGCGCGTAATCGGTACGGTTGAAGCTGGCCAGCTGCATATCGATTGGTTCGCGCAGCTGGATGCGCCGCCCGCAAAGGTCCAGCGATTCATGATCGGAATTGCCCAAAAGCGCCTGCCATGCCTTCTTGAAGGCCATCACCTCGTCGCCGAAAGCATCCACATAGGCGGACAGGTGGTAATCCTTGGTTAGCAGCAGCAGCGCGCTTTCGGGCATGGTGACAGTGCCCTGGAATTCGACATGCGACTGAAAGGTCACGCTGTCGCCCAAGTAGAACGTGCCATCAGGCACCAGCACCTTGCGGCCATTGGCAGCGGCATCCGCCGCCTCGAACGCAGCCTTGTCATCGGTGGTGCCATCGCCCGCCGCGCCGAAATCACGCACATCGACCCAGTTCATCATGTCACGCAGGAAAACGCTGGTGATGTCCTCGATCACAATGTCGTCGATGCGGACGATACCGCCGTTCTGCCCGGTCAGGTCCAGCCCGAAATGGCCGTAAATCGGCTCTGCGCCCCAGACCATATCGACCCCGCCGCGATTGCCCGCGCCGATGATCGCGCTGACCTCGACCACGTTGCCATAGGTCTGCAAGGCGGTGCTGGGGCCAACCTCGTCCAGGCCGGTGACATGGCTGCCGCCCGCCGCACCGGCCCATGCGGCAATCCGGACCGAGGGCAGGTTGCCGCTGACCGCCTTCACCCGCGCGGTGACACGAAGGTAACAGCCCGGCAACAAAGGGGTTTCCCCCATGTAGCGCAGCTTTGTCGTGCTGTCCGATTTCTGGATTTCAAGGCAGCCGCCGAAATCCTGATCGGCGGGTACAAAGGCGGCATTGGCCGCGTTCTGATAGGTGTCGCTGCCCGGCGTGCCATCGCCGCTGGACCATACATCCAGACCGAATTCGAATGCGGGCGGCATCAGCACCACACCGTCGGTAATCGCCTTGTTCATGCAAAGGTTCCCCTTCCAAAGGACGGTCCCGGCGATGACCCTTCGGGCCGCCTCGGGGCGTCAATTCCACTCAAGGCCGGACATGCGCCCGGTCAGGGGAAGGGAAATATCAACACAATCTTAACGGGCACTGAAACCACCGTGACGGTGGTCCCGCCCTTTCGGCTGGGCCACGCGGAATTCGCCCGCGAATTCCGGCCCGAAATCCGTCACGGATTTCGCCGCCCGCCTCGGCTCATACCGCCAGATAAGGGGCTTTGCGCGGGGTGACGCCGTCGATGCGCCAGCCTGTGCCATCAGGGATCATGCGGTAATCGAACCAGTGCAGATCGCCCGCCGCATCGCGCAGCTCGACCCCTTGCACCATGCCGCCCTCCTCTTCGCGCAGATCGAAAAACCGGATATCGCGATTGGCCCAGACACCCGGATAGCCCTGCCGCACCATCTGGCCGAACTTGTCAGGCGTGCCGAAATAGCGCTGCAACATGGGGCTGGCATGTTCGAACGCGCCAGCAACACCACCGGCGCGGAAATCAGACATCTGGTCGGTGATCACGGTTTCGATCCCCGCATTCTGCGCTAAAGCAGGTGCGGCAATCAGGGCAAAAGCAAGGGAAAAACGGCGCATGAAACGGTCCTCCTTATAATCAGGTAGACTCGCAGTTTGCGCCGTCAAATCCTATCCGGCCAGCTTGCCCGCCAGCGCCTCGTCGATCAGGGCGATGGTTTCATCCACACCATACAGCGCGATGAACCCACCGAAACGCGGGCCTTGGTCAGCGCCCAGCAGCACCTGATACAGCGCCTTGAACCAGTCGCGCATCGGGTCGAACCGCTCGCGACCCACGCTGAACACCAGCGATTGCAATTCCTCGCCGTCCAGCCCGCCGTCCCATGCGGCCAGCTTCTCGCGCAGCTCTGCCAGCGCCTCGCGCTCCAGTTCGGTCGGGGCGCGGAACACCTTATGTGGCTTCACGAAATCGTTGTAATAACGCACCGCGAAACCGGCGGCCTGATCCAGGTCGGGGTGGGTTTGTGCTGTCGCTTCGGGCGCATAGCGGCGGATGAAGCCCCAAAGGGTTTCCTTGTCCTCGGCCCCCGACACCGACGCCAGGTTCAGCAGCATGCTGAACGGCACCACCATTTTGGACTCGGGCGGGTTGCCATTATGGATGTGCCAGACGGGGTTGTTGACCCGCGCCTTCCAATCCTGATCGGGATAGGCCCGCAACTGCTGGTGATACTCATCCACCGCCTTGGGGATCACGTCGAAATGCATCCGCTTGGCCGTTTTCGGTTTCAGGAACATGAAATACGACAGGCTCTCGGTCGAGGCATAGGTCAGCCATTCGTCAATCGTCAGGCCGTTGCCCTTGGATTTGGAAATCTTCTCGCCATTCTCGTCCAGGAACAATTCATAGGTGAAATGCTCGGGCTTCTTGCCACCCAGGATCTCGCAGATCCGGTCATAGATCGGCGTGTTGGTGCTGTGATCCTTGCCATACATTTCGAAATCCACGTCCAGCGCGGCCCAGCGCGCGCCGAAATCGGGTTTCCATTGCAATTTCACATTGCCACCCGTCACGGGAAGGGTCCATTCGCGGCCTTCCTCGTCGTCAAAGGTGATCGTGTAATCGTCCTTGTCGACCGATTTCATCGGCACATACAGAACCCGCCCCGTTTCGGGATGGATCGGCAGGAAAATCGAATAGGTCGATGCGCGCTCGTCGCGCAGGGATTTCAGCATGACGGCCATCACCTCGTCATACTTTTCCACCGCGCGCTTCAGCACCGCGTCAAACTGGCCGCTCTTGTAGAATTCCGTGGCCGAGTAGAACTCGTATTCAAACCCGAACGTGTCCAGGAACCGGCGCAGCATGGCGTTGTTGTGGTCGCCGAAACTGTCATATTCGCCGAACGGGTCCGGCACGGCGGTCAGCGGACGCTGCAAATGCTCTTTCAACGCCTCAAAATTCGGCACGTTTTCCGGCACCTTGCGCATCCCGTCCATATCGTCGGAAAAACAGATCAGGCGGGTGGGAATGTCGGAAATCGCCTCGAAGGCGCGGCGGATCATCGTGGTGCGCGCGACCTCGCCAAAGGTGCCGATATGCGGCAGGCCCGACGGGCCATAGCCGGTTTCGAAAAGGACATGGCCCTTTTCCGGCGGTGCCTTCTGGTACCGTTTGACCAGCTTGCGCGCTTCCTCGAAAGGCCAGGCTTTGGACGCAAGGGCGGCATCGCGCAATTCGGTCATATAAGTCTCCATGATCGCTAAATGATCGCTAAAAGGATCGCCGTGATAAGGCAGGCCCGTCCGCACCCTGTGCGCGGCAGACCGACGCTTCCTATTGAAGCCTTGGGTGTCAGTCAATATTCTGCACTGCAACAACCATTCAAGGATGACCAGATGTCTGACCCGCTTTCCCACCCGCTCAGCCCGCAAGACTGCCTTGTGGCCGTCATGATCGCGGTTTCCGTGTCCGACGAGGACATCCGCACCGCCGAACTGGTCAAGATCGAAGGCGCGGTGAACAATCTGCCGATCTTTGCCAATTACGACATCGACCGGGTGAAAACCGTGTCGCAAACCGTATTCGACCTGTTCGAACAAGAGGACGGCCTGGATGCCCTGTTCGGCCTGATCCGCGACAACCTGCCCGAACGGCTGAATGAAACCGCCTATGCGCTGGCTTGCGATGTCGCGGCATCCGATGGCACATTGCGCGAATCCGAACTGCGCCTGCTCGAAGAAATCCGTTACGAGCTGACCATCGACCGCCTGCATGCCGCCGCGATCGAACGCGGGGCGCGGGCGCGGCACATCACGCTGTGATCTTTCGGGCCTTTCTTTTGCTGCTTGCGCCCGTCATGGCGCGGGCTGACGAATTGATCGCCCATATCGACATTTCGGACCAGCAGATGACCGTTCTGCTGGACGGGGTAGAGTTGTATCGCTGGCCCGTGTCCACCGCGCGGGCGGGCAAGCGCACCCCGCGCGGCATCTTTATCCCGGAATTTCTGAAACGGATGCATTACTCGACGCTGTATAATGACGCGCCGATGCCATTTTCTGTTTTCTTCGCAGGCAATTACGCGATCCACGGCACCAATGACCTGGCCCACTTGGCCACACCCGTCAGCGCCGGATGCGTGCGGCTGGACCCGCTCAACGCCGAAACCCTGTTCAACCTGATCTTGCAAGAGGGCCTCGCCAGAACCCTTGTCGTGATCGAGGACTAGCCATGAAAAAAAGGGGGCCACGCGCCCCCCTTTCCAATCATGTCACTAGGCGAAACGCCCGATCAGTTCTGTGCGATGCTGTCTTCTTCGGGCGGCGTCACCTTCAGTGTCGGCACGTTGACCGTTTCTTCCTCGGTCACGACCTTCACCTTGGGAACGGTCACATCGACCTGCTCCTCATCCACCGAGACAGAGCCGACCTCGGCGTCGAACGCGGGCATCTGGCCCCCCTCAATGGTCACTTCGACATCAGGCAGGCGGGCTTCCTCGGTCTGGTCGACATCAACCATGTAGATGCCAAAACCCACGACGGCGGCCACGGCGACCGCACCAATAATTGCAATACCGGCTTTCATTTCGATAACTCCTTTGCTTTCGCGTTTGGCTGATCAACACCCCCCGCGAGCGAATGGTTCCGGTAAATTTCCGGTAAATTTTTCGGGAACCTTTTCGCCGCGCCCGCCGTTCTCCTTTCAATCGCGCAGCATGTGCAACGCAACATCTCGAATGGAGAAACCCCAATGGAATATGGTCTTTTCGGCCTCCTGGTCCTCATCGCAGACATCTACGCAATTTACCAAACCCTGACCTCTTCGGCCTCAACCGCGGCCAAGGTCATCTGGACGATGGTCATCTTGCTGCTGCCCGTTCTGGGCTTCATCGCATGGCTGATCGCCGGCCCCCGTGGCTCGGGTCGCGTCAACGTGTAACCCTTTAGTTCCATAACGATTTTTCGGGCGGTCGCTTCCCAACCTCGGGCGGCCGCCCTTTTTCATGCGCGGGATTCCGCAAACGGTTCACAAGTTTACTTTGACAAAGTCCGCTTTGATGGCATGATTAATAAATATTTCATGTGTTTCTTTTAATTTTCGAGGTTTCAAATGGTCCGTATTTCAGACAGACGCTTTGCCTTGATTTTGATTGGCATTTTGTCCTGTGCATCATGCCCGTTTTGGGTGCATTCACAGGCGCGTCCCACCATCAAGAGTCATCCGCAGGCTGGTCCGCACAGCCCGCACAGCACATTTCCGCGCAAATTTCCGCACGGATCCATGGCACCGCCTGAGGCCACACTCACGTATACCGCATCAGGCAACAGGACGGGGCGCAGACGGGAATCTGCGCCTCGTCCACTTTTTCGTGCCCTCGCCCAACCCGGTATTCAATAGGTGATCGTCACCATGACATTGTCGGAATAAACCCCGACTGTCACGTTCTGCCCCCCCGACTGTCACGTTCTGCCCCAAGGGCCGCGTCAGGCTGCTGATCGCGCCGAAATTGATGTTGCTGACCGCAGCGTTGCAAGTCAGCGCCGCCTTATGCAAACCGCCCCTCATGCGCAGATCACCGGATCAAGGATGTCTTGCATGGCGGCCGTTGCATCAAAGCTGAAGCGCGCCGTGCAATCGCCGCGTTTGGTACGGAAGGTCAATGTGTTGCGCCCTTTCACGCTTTCCAGGAATGCCTGTCCGTCATATCCGACATAGGTCTCTTTCGCCGCGCCATTCAGGTATCCGGACGTCCCCGGCTCCAGCATCATGCCATCGGGGTAGCGCATCGCGCGACGGCAGGCCCGCCGCCAACGCCCCCCCCCGTGCCCGGGTAATCCGCGCCCGTGCCAAAGCGGCTGGATTCGATGCCATAGGCCTCGCGCGCCACCCCGACCTCCAGCGAATAATTCGCCTGCCCCTTTTTCAGCAGGTTCTGCGCTGCGAAGAACGACAAATTCTGCCGCTTGCCGCGCCCGTTGATCGTGACCGACCGGAACAACGGCGTATCCCCGCACGGCACCGCGACCGGATCGGGCACCGCAACGGTAACATCCAGCCCCCCGCTTGCCTCCTGCGCCCTTGCCGTTGCGGGCAACAAGCTCAGCATCAACAGGGTGGCGGCGATTTTTGTGTGAATGATCATTGCTCAGCCCCCTGAACCGGGCACCGGCAGCCTTCCGGTCGCCAACGCCCAAGCCACGATCAGGTGTCAAAGCACATCGGCACGGAATGGCGGACCTGCAATTTCACGGCCCGCCCGCTTTGCTCTTTGCCGGGCAAGCGATCCACCAGCACGCGATAGCATTCGCGCCTGCGCAATTCGCGCTTTTTGACCGGCACCAGCCGCACGGTCAATTCCAGCCGCGCGACCGGCGGGCTGGCCACCACACCGCAGGTGCGCTTGGCCTTGGCCGGGTCCGCGCCCTTGCGCCATTTCAGCACCCGCATTTGCAGGACCAAGGCCACGCCCCGCAGACCAGCGCCGCGGCCAGCTAGCTATGTATTGACGGTGGAAATTCTGCGCGATGTCTTAGTGGTATTTTTCATGGGGTTTCTCCCCATTTGCCTGCCTCGAAGTCCCCGAACAGCCCAGCGAAGAACTGCTGGCCGGGATTTGTTCATAAACCGGAATGGCTTGCGGGATGGGGGCGTTGATATCGCCGGAAAACACCACCTCGCCGGGTGCGGCCGCTGCGGAATGACCCGCGTCGGAAAAGACAGAATAGGGCAGCGCGGTGCCGTTGGTGTCGGCCATGTGGCGCACAACGCTGGTGACATTCTCACCCTCGCCCATGCCGACGGTCACTCCGGTGCTGTTGCCGGTGCAAAGCAAGACCAGCGCGCCAAGGTTGCCTGGTTGGTGTCGGCGTGCAGCTTTCGGCCACAAGCGCGGTCAGGCTCGGGTTCGCGGCCCGCTGTGCCCTGTTCAACTTCCGTAGATCGCGCCCCAGCGCTCGATCAGGCGCTGCTGCAACTGCTTGGCGCGCCTGGTGTAACTACGCCCGCCCTCCGGGCGTTCGCGCTGCGCCTCGCTCAGCCGCGCGCGCCGCGCCTCGTCCGCGGAAAACACCGCAAAGGCAAGGTCCGTCCCGTCTGCGGCGGTCATGTATCCCGCCAGCCCCGAAACGAAATTCAGCGTGCCGGTCTTGGCCTGCACCTTGATCGGATGGGCCTTGTCCACGCGACCATTGTCATCGCGCATGTGGATATCCTTCATGATCGGTCGCAGCAGCGGCGCGCGTCCCGCCGCGACCAGCGCGCGCACCATGTCCATCGCGCTGACATTCGACGCGGCACCCAGCCCCGAATGATCGACCAGTCGCGCGCCCTGCATCCCCAGCGCCCCGCGCGCCCACGCGCTCATTTCCGCGGCCGACGCCTTGATCGACACCGCCGCGCCCTTGCGCCTGTGCGTTGCCGCCAGCCCCACCATTTCGGCGGTCAGGTTGGTGGAATATTTCAGCATATCGCCCAGTACCTCGCGCAGAGGCGCGCTTGGCCGCTGCACCATGACCGACCCCGCGGGCAGGATGGTCACCACCTCACCCTCTTTCAGGGCGATACCCTGCGCACGTGCGAAATAGCGCAGCACCTCGCCGCAATACAGGTCGGGCCGCCGCACCGGCAACCAGCGCGACCCGCCATTGCCCAGCGCCCCGCGCGCCACGGTCCAGTCATCCAGCCCGCCCTTGTCGCGATAGGTATAAACCGGCGCGCGGCGCTTGACGACGGCCATGCGCGCGACACGCACCTCGGGGCGGTACTTCTCTGACCGCGCGTCCATCGTGACGCCCCAGCCCTGCCCCTTGCGCTTCCATTCGAAATGCACGCGGTTGAAATTCAACGCCAGCCCGCTGATCGCAGGATTGTAGCCAACGTGGTCGGGCTGTTCGCCGTCGATTTCGCGCATGTAGGGCAGCGCGCCGCCCCAGATCAGGAACCGGCCCTTGACGCCCGTCACCCCAGCCGCCTTCAGATCGCGCGCCATCGCGGCCAGCCCATCGGTGTCCAGCGTCGGATCCCCCCCGCCCGCCAGAACCAGGTCGCCCTTGATCTCGCCATTCACCACCGGCCCCGTGGCCAGCAGCCGCGTGGCAAAACGGTAATCGCCCCCCAAGGTATCCAGCGCATAAAGCGCCGTGATCGCCTTGGCGACGCTTGCGGGCGGCAAACCGGTCCCGCCCGCACCCGTCTCCAGCATCTGCCCGGTTTTCAGATCGGCCACGGCATAGCCGGTAACAGCCTTGCCCAACCCCGCCTCGGCCACCAGCGCATCGGCGCTCTCGACCAGCAGCTTGCCCCCCTCGCGGCTGCGTGCAACAGGGCGCAGGGAAACGGCGGGCGCGCCGGCCATCGCCATGCCCGGCAACAGGGCCGCGGCACTTGTCGCAGCTAAAAATCCACGTCTTGAAATCACGTCACTCATGCCCTGAAACCTAGCGCCGCCCCTGCCCGCGGGCAAGCGGACAAACCACGCAAAACCGCGCGACTGCGCCATCCTCAGCCATCCCGCGACCAGTTCCCCCTCGCCCGTATCCGGGTCGAGGAATGGTCCACCATCGGCACATTCAGAAAACACCAGACGGGCGGCTCCATATATGGCAAAATCCGACTTGCCCGCCCCGGCAGCCGCGCCGCACGAAACACCCGCGCCGCTTTCGACAACCGCGCCGCGATGCGCCGCCCCGGCCGCGCCAACACCCCGACCGGCACCCGCATCATGATCTCGTGCCAGTCCTGCCACTTGTCGAACTGCACAAGGTTATCCGCCCCCATCAGCCAGACAAAGCGCACACCGGGGTAAAGCTCCTGCAACCTTGCAATGGTTTCGGCGGTATAGCGCGTGCCGATCCGCGCCTCTATATCCGTCACCACGACCTGCGGATGCGCCGATACGGCGCGCGCCCGCGCCATTCGCCGGTCTATCCCCGCCGGCCCCTGCTCTTTCAGCGGATTGCCGGGACTGACCAGCCACCACACCCTGTCCAGCCCGAACCGCGCCATGGCCTGACGGGTGATATGCGCATGCCCCTCGTGGGCCGGATCGAACGATCCGCCCAACAGCCCGATCACCTGACCGGCGCGCGCATATGGAAATCCCTGACGCATGATGCCCATCCCTAGCGCAGCGTCACACACCCCGCCAAGCGGTTTCGCGCCGCCCCTGCCTTCATTGTTCCATAAATACCTCCCTCCAGTGGCACCCGCCCGCATTGCCCCCGACCGCCGCAACGACTATCTACACGGTCAAACACGCGCAAAAGGAGTCTCCCATGGCCGCCTATCAATACGTCTACCACATGTCCGGCGTCTCCAAGACCTATCCCGGCGGCAAGAAATGCTTCGAGGATATCCACCTCAACTTCCTCCCCGGTGTGAAAATCGGTGTGGTCGGCGTCAACGGCGCGGGTAAATCCACCCTGCTGAAAATCATGGCCGGCTGGGACAAGGATTATCAGGGCGAGGCATGGCACGCCGAGGGCGCCAAGGTCGGCTACCTGCCGCAGGAACCCGAACTCGACCCGAACCTTTCCGTGCGCGACAACGTCATGCTGGGCGTGGCGGAAAAGAAAGCGATCCTCGACCGCTACAACGAACTGGCCATGAACTACAGCGACGAAACCGCCGATGAAATGGCCACGCTGCAAGACCAGATCGACGCCAAGAACCTCTGGGATCTCGACAGCCAGGTCGATGTCTCTATGGAGGCATTGCGCTGCCCCCCCGACGATGCCGATGTCACATCGCTCTCGGGCGGTGAAAAGCGCCGCGTGGCGCTGTGCAAACTGCTGCTCGAAGCGCCCGACATGCTGCTGCTCGATGAACCGACCAACCACCTTGACGCCGAAACCATCGCCTGGCTGCAACAGCACCTGATCGACTACAAGGGCACCATCCTGATCGTCACCCACGACCGTTACTTCCTTGATGACATCACCGGCTGGATCCTCGAACTCGACCGCGGCCGCGGCATCCCCTACGAAGGCAACTACTCCGCATGGCTGGAACAAAAGGCCAAGCGCCTGTCCCAAGAGGCGCGCGAGGACAAGTCCAAGCAGAAAACCCTTGAACGCGAACTGGAATGGATGCGCGCATCGCCCAAGGCGCGGCAGGCCAAATCCAAGGCCCGGATCAACGCCTATAACGATCTGGCGGGCCAGTCCGAGCGCGAGAAACTGTCGCGCGCCCAGATCATCATCCCCAACGGCCCCCGCCTTGGCTCCAAGGTGATCGAGGTGAACGGCCTGAAAAAAGCCATGGGCGACAAGCTGCTGGTCGAAGGGCTGGATTTCTCCCTGCCCCCCGGCGGCATCGTCGGCGTGATCGGCCCCAACGGCGCGGGTAAAACCACGCTGTTCAAGATGCTCACGGGGCAGGAACAGCCCGACGAGGGCACCGTGGAATATGGCGACACCGTCAAACTGTCCTACGTGGACCAGTCGCGCGACGATCTCGACCCCAATGCCAACGTGTGGGAGGCGATCGCCGACGGTCAGGACATCATCAAGCTTGGCGACGCCGAGGTAAACGCCCGCGCCTATTGCTCCGCCTTCAACTTCAAGGGCGGCGACCAGCAGAAAAAAGTCTCGCTGCTGTCAGGCGGTGAACGCAATCGCGTCCACATGGCGCGGCTCCTGCGCGAAGGCGGCAACGTGCTGCTGCTGGATGAACCGACCAACGACCTGGACGTCGAAACCCTCCGCGCTTTGGAAGACGCCCTCGTAGACTTCGCCGGCTGTGCCGTGGTCATCTCCCACGACCGCTTCTTCCTCGACCGTATCTGTACCCACATCCTCGCATTCGAGGGCGACGCCCATGTCGAATGGTTCGAAGGCAACTTCGAGGATTACGAAGAAGACAAGAAACGCCGTCTGGGAGCGGATGCCCTGGAGCCGAAACGGATGAAGCACAAGAAGTTCAGCCGCTAAAGAAAAAGGGCGGCCCTCTCTCGTAGGGTGGGTTTGCACCCCACCCTACCATGCTCTTTTTCCTGCCCCGCCCTAGGTGTTTAGTCCCGGCATCTGGAGGATCGGGTTCAGGATGAATCGATCCGGCTCAGAAGTCCAGATTTTACAGATGTATTCATAGGGCGTGAGNCCG
>JGI24025J20009_10001513_pt1 | contig 17473 bp, 16 predicted proteins | sample Cruoilmetagenom3_FD_20009 | JGI IMG/M metagenome (IMG submission 20009) | reverse complement strand
TTGGCCAGGGCGAAGACAAAATTTACCGGCGCCTCATAGCCCGAAACTAACCTTTTGTAGGAATTAGTACTGGGATTGGTAAAGGCCATCAGACTTGATCCATGTTTCAGGAGACCACCAATGTAATACAATGCGGTTTTACTTAATCCTCCATATCTGCTGCCGTGAAAGATATTTTCCTTCCCCTTCGTTAAAAAGGTATGCACATGCAACCCATTACCTGGCTGCATATATAAAGGTTTTGGCATAAAAGTAGCTGATTTTCCTCTTTTGTAGGAGATATTCTTCACAGCATATTTAATGAATAGAGTGTTATCTGCTGCCTCAATTAATTTAGTAAATCCAACCTCGATCTCAGATTCTCCAGCACTCCCAATTTCGTGATGGTGGTACTTTATTGAAATGCCCTGCTTTTCAAGGTAGGAAGTAATTTCATTGCGTAATTCCGCGAACTTGTCGCCAGGTCTAGGAGCATGATAACTTGTTTTTGGCATGAGCTTGTAACCAAGATTTTCATCCTCACCACTATTCCAGAAACTTTCTCTGGATTCTATTTCGAAAAACCCTTTGTTATAAGTATAGCCAAATCGGCTTCTGTCAAATATGTAGAATTCAAACTCTGGACTGAGATAACAATGGTTAGCAATTCCTACCTTGTTGAGATATTCGACTGCTCTTTTGGCAGTTCGTCGTGGATCTCGGCTAAATGGCTTTATCTCTCCTTCTTTCCCCAATTCGTAGATATCACCGGTCATACTAATAGATCTATCTTCAGAGAATTGCTCAACTTTAGCAGTTGTGATATCGGGAATAAACAACAGGTCGCTCTTTTGCACTGGTCTATAACCATAATTGGATCCATCGAAGCCAAGGCCCACCTCTATAAGATTAGGAGTAAATTTAGAGGCAGGAATTGTAACATGGCGCCAGCGACCAATCAGATCCACGATTTTGAAGTCGACAAACCTTATGTTCTGTTTCTCTATTATTTCTCTTACGTTGTTGTAATTATTCAATGTCCTCACCTTATGGAATGTGTTTACCAAGTGCCGAAGCATTTTGGTAGCAAAGCAAGCTGCAAACACAATGTTATAACTGCTTTTTAATTCTGTTATTCTTATAGGTCACTGGCAAATCCTGAACCAATTATTCTACAAAGTTTACATAGAATTCACACACGTCATCACCAAAGCCTATAGCTTTAACAACTTCCACGCTGACTGGCCCCTGGCAGACTGTAGAAAAAAGACTCTCCATCAGCCCCACTGAACATAGGCAGTGAACCGGATTGGGCTTGGCAAGCCCAGCCTTTACAAGGGTACAGGCACATTCATCAATTTTCAGATGGGCCTTGTTGCCTTGCCTTTCCCAAAGACTGTCGAGATGATGTATTTGCAACCGACGCCTATTAGTAGCATCGAGAAGCTCATATACAGTTTCTGGTTTCTTGCCAAGTATTTCTCTGCAGTCATCAAGGATTTGTCGAGCACACTTCTGTCCAGCAGCTTTCATTACTTCTTTGGTCAAAGCAATGTTACCACAATCGGAAAGGGCTTTTTCCACTGCTTCGATCCAGGCAACATTTATCAGCTTGGTAGTTGCTTCTGAAATTTCCATTTNCCTCCTCTCTTAACGAATCGAAAACTTCAACTTTCCGACGGTTTGAAATCANTTCCGTTAACATTTNACCGCGAGACTATTTGAAAACTATCCCTAATAATCGCCTCAACACTGGCAGAACTGAAATCTCTCGGATTTGTAGCAGCGTTGACATTATTAGCACTCCTTTTTACCAGGAGATTAATATCTTCCTCTTTTACCTCTATTCTGGGAATACCCAGTCTCTTAGCTGCTTCACTCGAGGTATTTTCAATCTCTTTTATAAACTTTTCAATTTCATGGTATTTTACTGGCTCAACAACTCGATTGAATTTATTAACTTCCCCAAGGAGATGAGCAATGATCCATCCATGAGAGAGTTGATGATACCATCCTCCCATTGTATTAGCAACAGCGTGTATCAAACCCAAGCCGCAATTTAGCATAGCTATACCAGCCAGCAAGCTCCCCTCCAGCATCTTACTTCTAGCAGCTATATTTTGGCCATTTTCTATCGCTAAGGGTAGGTTTTCGCTTACCATTTGAATGGCTTTTAGGGCCAGAGCATCGGTTATAGAATTACTATCTTTGGAAACATAAACTTCCAGGGCATGTGAAAAGGCATCTATCCCGGTAAAAAGGGTTAATTTAGGAGGCATGGTAATGGTTAAAATTGGATCTAACAATGCCAGATCGGGTGTTTTTTCTATTGAACTCACCTTTTCCCCAGTCTTTTCATCCACAATTACTGCCCAGGGAGAAACCTCTGACCCTGTACCTGCTGTAGTGGGGATAGTAACTAGAAGACCTACCTCAGCCTCTTTGGCTATGATCTTGGCTGTATCCATAGGAGAACCTCCGCCAAAGGCAATGATACCCTCACTTCCCAATTTTCGACACAAAGCTACTCCTCGCTCAACGCAGCTTTTAGTTGGGTTTGGCTTTACCTCATCGAAAATCTCCACTTTCCCACAACCTGCCTGGATAAGTTTGGCTTTTATATTTTCAATTGGTTTGGGAATCTGTCTCCGATCTTTAACTATCAGCAACTTGGAAGGAAATCGCCGCCTTAACTTAGAGATTTCCCCGGCTATCCTCTCCAATACTCCCTCTCCAAAGATTACTTTACAGTATAAATTAAACTCGTACATCTAAAAGCCTCAAATCTCTCTATTCTTGTAACTGCCCCAATATACCTATTATACAAGGGCAAGGAGCTGGCTAAAAACAGCCAGCTCCTTGTCAGCCATCAAACCTCCAACTTAGTCCTTAATCAAGCCTTTGTCGATAAGCCACTCCCGGGCAGCAGCTTCAGGCTCCATCTTATCGATGTCTACCTTGGCATTTAGCTCTGTAATTGCAGCTCGGGCAGCCGCTGGTTCCTGAGGGAAGGCAGTAATTAGCTCATTGAGAATTTCGTCAAGCTGTGGGTACTTCTCCAGAACCTCTGCCTTAACGTAAGGGCNAAGGTCGTAAGGTGGGAAGAAGTACTTATCNTCTTCTAAAANGACCCAGTCATGCTNGACAACTATCGGGTCGGTGCCGAAGACCATGCACACATCAACATCCCCTCGAANCAGGTACTCAAAAGTAACACCGGGTAGTACAGTGGTAATATAATCTGGGTGGAAAGCAAACCCGTAGAGTACCTCCAAGCCCAGGATGCCATCGGGGCGAGCATAAAACTCAAAATCAGTTACGAAGGGAACTTCCCCTTCATGCTCATTTACATATTCAGCTAGGTCAGAAAGTGTAGTGACCCCATTCTCCTCAGAGAACTCCCTGGTAACGGCAAGGGCATAGGTATTGTTGCACCAGATGGGATTAAGCCAGATTAACCCATTTTCAGCGTCATAGGCCTTTGCCTTCTCGTATATCTCCTCAGGCGTCTCGCCCTGATATAGTTTCTCCGCATAGCTGAGCCATAGAGTTCCGGTGTAATCCATGCAGAGGTCAATATCTCCTTTCTCCATGGCTTCCCTCATTATCATGCTTGACATCCCTTCCTTAAGTGTGACGTCAAAACCACGGTCTTCAAGCAAGAGAGCCATCAGCTTACCCACGACGAATTGTTCGGTGAAGTTCTTTGTTCCAATAGTAATTGGCCCGGGCACTCCCTCAGGAGTAGTTTCTTCCTCAGTAGTTGCTTCTTCCTCAGTAGTTGCTTCTTCCTCAGTAGTTGTTTCTTCAACTACTGGTGGTGCTGGAGGACAACCAATGATTGTAAGTGACAATGATGCAACTATTGAAAGGGCCACAGTAGTTAAAATTATTCTTTTAAGAAAATTCATTTAAACCTCCTTATCAATTTTTACAATAAATATAAATATTTATTTCTCTATTTAATCACCCCCTTTTATTCATTATAACACTCCTGCAGCTGCCTTGGCAACCTTAAGGCCACGAGGGGTCATCCACGATTCCAGGCCAGCGAGCAAGGCATCTAATAAAATGGCTAAGGCAGCCGTCAGTGCCGCTCCTTGGATAACCAGCTCCATGTGGCGGACAGCAATTCCCATTGTGATAACCTCCCCTAATCCACCAGCTCCAACCATCCCAGCCACTGCCGCTGTTCCCACGTTGATGACAGTGGAAGTGCGGATTCCAGCAATGATGACCGGCCAGGCCAGGGGAAGCTCGACTCGCTGGGTAACCTGACTCAGTGTCATCCCCATGCCCCGACCCGCCTCTTTGATGCTTGGATCAACAGAGATGATGCCAGCATAAGTGTTGCGGACGATAGGGAGAGTAGCATAGACAAACAGGACAATCACACCAGCGAGAAAGCCAAATCCTAATATAATGCCGAGGATAGCGATGGCGGCCAGAGTAGGAATTGTCTGCCCCATGTTGACAAAGCCAATAATGAAGGGTGAGAAAAATTTCAACTTTGGGCGGCTTATGACAAATCCCAACGAGATCCCGATTAGTATGGCTAAGATTTCCGCTGCCACCACAAGCTTAATGTGTACAACAGCCGCCTTTAAGAGTTGCCCAGGTGTAGCAACGAAGTAGAGACCTACCTGACCAAGGCTCGTCATCCAAACCGTCACACCAATGGCCATGGCAACTAGAACAAGTGGAAGTAAATACTGTTTCAGTGGACTCTCCTTATTCAACATTGATCCTCCTTAGAGCTTTGTAGAGGTCGTCAAAGACTAACTCCCCTTCCAATAAACCGTTCTCATCAACTATGGCTAGGTTCCCTATGGCAGAAGACAGCATTAAAGACAAAGCATCGCTTAGAATTGTGCTCCGAGTAGCGGTCGCCGCCGGAGGAATTATGATATCCTTTAGCCTATCACTCTTTTCCAGGTATGACTTGCCGACCCAACCTAGGAATTTCCTATCATCACCGACCACCATCAGCCATTTGGTTCCTGCTTCCTCCATTCGTCTATTAACCACTGCTAAGTCCTCATCAACCTTCACCATAGTTGGAGATGTTCTCATAACCTCCTCCACCTTCATTAACCTTAACCCCTTAAGAGCTCGGTCGGCACCAACGAATGCTGCTACAAAATCGTTCTTTGGCTTGGAGAGTAAAGAAGCAGGTGTATCATATTGAACCAATTCTCCCTCCTTAAAAAGGGCAATTTTATCCCCTATCTTGATCGCTTCGTTAATGTCGTGGGTAACAAAGACAATAGTCTTTTTGATCTTGCTCTGAATCTTGAGAAACTCGTCTTGCAAGTTTTCCCGGGTGATGGGGTCTATAGCTCCAAATGGTTCGTCCATAAGTAGGATTGGAGGGTCAGCTCCAAGACAACGAGCAACCCCGATCCGCTGACACTGCCCACCTGAGAGTTCGGCAGGATATTTGTCCATGACCTCCCCGGGATCCATTCCCACAAGCTCCACTAGTTCCGCCACCCGCTGGCGTTTCTTTACCTTCGGCCAGCCNANNAGGTTAGGAACTGTNANCACGTTCTCCGCCACTGTAATATGGGGGAATAAGCCAATGTCCTGAATGGCATACCCCATCCCTCGCCTTAGCTCAACCTCATTAAGATTGGTGTTATCTANCTTGTCAATCAGGATCTTTCCCGAGGTAATAGGAATTAGCCGGTTAATCATCTTCANTAAGGTCGTCTTCCCACAGCCAGAGGGACCCAAAAGAACACAAGTTTCTCCTTTTTTAACCTTGAAAGTGACCTTCTTTACTGCNTCAGTTCCATCCGGATAGACCTTAGTTACCTGTTCAAACTCAATCACCTTTCACCTCCTAATTCTAATTCCCCTCGGGGTAGTTAATTGTTCTATCTTTCCCAACAATAAATCAACCACAATAGCCATAAGTGAGACAAGGATCGCCCCACTCAAGATNAAGTCAGGTCGGTAGTTGGCGATGCCACGAAAAATCGGCTGCCCAAGCCCCCCAGCTCCTATGTAGGAGCCAATGGCCGCAATTCCGATATTCATAACAACAGCCTGTCGTAGCCCGGCCATGATAACTGGAACGGCAAGAGGCAACTTTACCTTGGTGAGTAACTGCCGCTCAGTCATCCCCATCCCACGCCCAGCCTCGATCATTGCCGGATCCACTTCACGAATACCTGTATAGGTATTTCGGATGATAGGAAGCAACCCATATAAGATGAGGGCGATGACCACAGGGAGAAAACCAATGGAGGTTAATGTGAGAGCTGATAGAATTCCCATCAGGATTCCATATAGAGCAAGGGAAGGGATAGTCAACATAATACTAGCAAAGTAAAGCACTATGTTAGCAATTCCTTCTCGTCCTTTCCCTGTGATATAGATCCCAACGACCACCCCCAGAATACATGCGATCCCATTGGCCACCAGAATAATCCGCAGATGTTCCAACACCCACACCCCAATCTGGCCCCAGTTATTGTTGATGAAAAGCCACATATCTACCCACATCTCGTTCTCCAGTTAAGTTTGCATATAAAAACTAGTCTCTCCCCTTCAGGATTCCAAAAGGCTTTCCCTATAGGCTTTTAAGTAATTTTTACAGTAATTGTCTTTCCCCAAGACCAACTCCCCAGCCTTTATTATAGACATAAGTTTTCTATCTAAAGGATCAAGAATTGCAGAATCAAGTCCGAGATAAATTGCTATGACTAAGAAACTTCTGTTTATGAGTGACCTCTTAGGAAGACCGAAGGATATATTGCTTAAACCAAGCGTCGTCTTTGCTTCAGGAAACTTAGACTTTATTTCATTTAGAGTCTCGAGGGTGACAATTCCTTGAGAAGTATCTGTAGCTATGGAAAGGACAAGAGGGTCAAAATATAGTTTTTCCAATGCTATTCCACATCTTTGAGCACCTTCTGCTATTTTCTCACAAGCCTTGAGCCTTCCCGCGATACTGGAAGATATCCCCCCTTTCCCCATTGCTAAGGCTATAATATTAGAGTCAAATTCCTTCGCTACAGGGAGGACTGCTTCTAATCTTTCTTGCTCAGCGTTTATAGAGTTTATCATGGATTCTTTATGTTTTTTCATTCTGAGTCCTGCTTCAAGAACCCGAGGATCTGGTGTATCAATTGCCAAAGGGACATCAACTACTTCCTGAATCACTTCCACAGCCCATTCCATACTTTGTTTATCGAAATCTCTTCCTTTGGCACTAGAAACATTTACATCTATATATTGTGCCCCACTTTCCTGCTGGAGTTTAGCCAAATTCTGTAAAAACCTGGCATTCCTTTTCTCTATTGCCTTCCCCACCGACTTTATAGTTGCATTTATTTTTTCACTAATTATTATCATTGTTACCTAAACCTTTTTAATTCCTGGAACCTCAGCTAGTATCCTTTTCTCCACACCTTCCGGAAAGGGAAAAGGTTTTTGCATTTTAAGTATCTCCTGCACCTTCTCCCTAGCTCTCTGGGTTGTATCTTTCCTGCCATCCGCCTCCCATTTCTTTCGGCTATCGCGATTGCTAAGCATTGGCAGGTAGTGTTCCCCTCTCATATATTTTATGGTATGGGGATTAGCAACAAAGTTCCCCCCGGGCTTTACCTTCTTTATTACTTCAAGCGCTAAGGTTTCCTCGTTAACCTCGATGCCCCTAACAGCCCGCATTACCATGCCTAATATTTCGTTATCAATGACATACTTTTCTGGACTGTCGGTGAGAGCGAACTCAAGCATTCCAGCAGCATCATGAATATAGTTCCCTCCAGCAAGGGCAACAAGAAGGGAAGTCATAGCGGACTCATAGACGCATTGAGCATCGATTATCTTTGAATCTGACATCCCGGCAGTGACATAGCAAGGCAGTTTGTAAAATTGTGCCATCTGAGCAGCAGCTGCATTCAAGAGCCCCATCTCTATCGACCCGGAAAGATATTTCATATCCCTTAAATCGCTCGTGCTTGATACGCACCCACAAATTACAGGGGTTCCTGGATTTACTAACTGAGTAAGGATTACCCCGGTCAAAGTCTCTGCATTTTGTAATACTAAATTTCCAGCAAGGGTTATTGGAGCGGTGCTGCCACATATTGGCTCTGTGGGGCAAACAAGTGGAATTCCAGACGAAGCTACTTCTATCATGAGTTTCCCATATTCCCTGTCAAGTTTTAAAGGACTCATCATCAAGGTTATCATTGAGATTATAGGTCGCTTTCTTAACTCTTCAGCAGAGCCCGATATTATTTCTGCCATTCTTATCACATTCCTTACTCCATCCACGGTATAAACCCCTCCCATGACATGTTTGGAAGAGTATTTCAGACCGGTGAAAAACCTGTTTACGTCTATATCTTCTTTGGAAATGTCATGGGGATGTAGTGGTAACATGAAGAAGTGGATATTCTCTAAAGAATCCACCAGTCGGGCTGTGTCCTTTATATCCTCAAGTTTTGACGGTTTTACTTCACCTGTTTCAGAATTGAGGATGCGCAGAGCAGTCCCTCCTGTCCCAACGTAAACTCTTTTATCCTCCAGGACAAGATCATGCTCTCCCTTCCTCCCACAAAGTTTCACACTTGAAGGAGCCTTTTCAATATTTTCTAGCACCATATCCCCGGGTATTTTGACGATATTTCCCTCAACCTTAGCGCCATGATCTCGGAAAAGCTCTAATGCCCGTTCTCCATTTATCTCCACACCCACCTCTTCAAGAACCTTTAAGGAAGTATGGTGAATCTTCTCAACTTCCTCCCGGGATAAAATCTTATATCTACCTCCTCGAATTCCTTTCTCACCCATGAATCCTCTTTTATCTATTTAAATTTTTCGTTTTTTAATCATTGTAAAGGTTTTACCTTCTATCAGTACAATAATCCTTCTCAGGACAAAGTTGGCAAGGAGTTGGCTGGTTCGCTATTGTCTCAGCATCTCCCAAACCCATAATTCCAGAAGTAGATTTCCTCGGTATCATCATATAATTTTTGGTAAGTTTCACTCCTGAATTCAAGGATAAAGAGCCAAGTGCCTTGAAAATCGAAACTTGATCTCTTAATCTCCAATCACAATAGCCCGGACTAAAGCGGAAAGAAGTTACTCCCCTCCTCTCCTTTTGTGAACTCTTTAATAACTCCTGGAGGGAGTCAGCTGCTCTTTCAGTAGCTTCAGACCCTATGGCATCTAAAATTAATCCAGAGAGGAAATCTCCTTTCCTCATAAGTTTAGTTACCTCTTCTTCCAGGTCACCACCAATTGTAACAAGGTATACAACAATTCGATCACAGCATGTCAAATAGTGTCCAATTCTAACTGTATTAAACGTTATCCTATCCTCAATCAAAATGCTCTCTCCGGAAAAAGAAACTATTCTCTTCACAACATAAACTCCTCTTGGAGAGAGCAAATCCTTTACAATATTAAGCATCTTCTCTATAGTTTCTTCAACNTTCCAAGGCGGGCAAGAATTATAACCAAAATGTTTAACTATTTTCTCCTTGCTTACATCTATTTTAGGGAGGAATTCCATCTCAACTTTCNAGAAGCTCCTTTATCATGCCCCTGGCAGAAATCGCATCCGGAGCATATCCATCAGCTCCTATTTCATCAGCAAATTCTTGGTTTATAGGAGCACCTCCAATTATCACCTTCACCTTTTCTCTCATACCTTCCTTTGCAAGATCATCTATCACAGTCTTCATTTCAATCATGGTAGTGGTAAGAAGTGCTGAGAGACCTAATAAAGGAGCATCATTTTCCTTTAATGACTGAATGAATTTTTCGCTGTCGACATCGGTGCCAAGATCAATGACCTCAAACCCTGCTCCTTGGAGTATCATCCCGACTAGGCTTTTCCCTATGTCGTGCATGTCCCCGTGAACAGTTCCCATGACAATCTTAGCCCCGGGCTTTCCCCCGGCTTCAGTCAGGATCGGCCTTAAAATATCCATTCCTGCTTTCATCGCTTGGGCGGAAATAACAAGTTCCGGGAGGAAAATTTCCCCTCTCTCAAACTTCTCGCCTATTACATCCATAGGGGGCAGGAGACCTTTATTTACGATTTCCATCGGCTCAATTTTGTCTTCTAAAGCCTTCTGGATTAGCTCTACTACCTTATCCGAATCGCCCTCTTGAAGTACTTGAGATAAATCCACAAGCTCAACCATGCTTAACCTCTTTATACTATCTTCAACTATTAAATTGTAATAGTTTAGTTTTTCTAAAATATTAGTTCATAGTACATCATTGATCCCCCGCTGTCAAGAGTTTTCCGAGATCTGTTGTTACTAAAACAAAATGTTAAGTATTATTACTAAATTAAATTGGAATTGATAAATATATGTAATATAGCTTTCAAAATTAATGGTATTTTAAATGACAGGCAACGAGATGGTTATTTCCAGTATCAATTAGTTCAGGTTCTTTCTTACTACAGATATCCATAGCTTTTGGACACCTTGGATGAAATCTGCACCCTGTTGGTGGATTAATAGGACTTGGAATCTCACCTCGAGGGATTAAGTGTTTCCTTCTTGCTTTAGGATCGGGGACAGGAACAGCTGAAAGAAGTGCAGTTGTATAAGGATGCTTTGGGTTGGAATAAACATCATAAATTTTTCCCATCTCAAATATCTTGCCAAGATACATAATTGCTATCCTGTCACAAATATATTTGGTTGTTGCTAAATCATGGGTTATAAAAAGATATGTTAAATCAAATTCATTCTTTAAATCCATCATTAACTTTAAAAGTGTTGCCCTTACTGAAACATCAGTCATTGCAATTGGTTCATCCGCCACTATTAACTCTGGTTGTAATATTAAAGCCCTGGCGATAACTGCTCTTTGTCTTTGTCCACCACTTAATTGATGAGGATATTTTCCATAAAGAACATTATTTGGAGTTAACTCAACCTTTTCCATGATACTCAAAACTTTTTTTCTTTTTTCATCTTCATTACAAATTTTATGAATAAGAAGTGAGTGACCTATTGAATCCCCAATTTTCATCCTTGGATTTAAAGAGGCATATGGATCCTGAAAAATTATCTGCATTCTTTTTCTAAAACCTCTCATTTCATTAGAGCTTAATAAAGAGATATCGGTATTATTAAAAAATACTTTCCCTTCAGTGGGTTCAGTTAATCTCAATATGAGTCTTCCCGTTGTTGTTTTTCCACTACCACTTTCACCAGCAAGTCCAAAAACCTCTCCTTTTCTAATATTAAAACTGATATCGTCCACTGCCTTTATATAGTCTATTTTTTTAGCAAGGAGAGTTTCAACAAAACCTTTCTGAACCGGGAAATATTTTTTTAAATTTCTTACTTCAATTAAATTTTTAACCATAATTATTTTTATTAATTTATATAAAATTTATAATCATTAGTAGTTTTTAATCTGTTATTCTGAACATAGGGAAGTAATCTTATATTTCAATAATTATTAAGAAATATTTAAATAAGATTCTTTAGTAGCTATCGCTCCTTCAGAACAACAACATATTTTATTATTAGCTTTGCGGTATACTTTCGCAGACATTTTCAATCAAGAAAGTATACCCAAAGCTTTTATTTAAGATTATCAATGAGAGTATTCAGTCGGTATTACTTCTTCAGAATGACAACAATTAATATAACCAGCATCTCACAAAATGATTTTCTCTTACCTCCTTTAGTGGCGGTTCGTATAATTTACACTTCTTCATGATCTTTGTACACCTTGGATGAAATCTACACCCAGAAGGTGGATTTATTAAATCTGGTGGTGAACCCAGCATCGTCTCTAAATCATGCTTCTCTATACTTATATTAGGTATTGATTTTAATAGTCCAACCGTATATGGATGAAGAGGTTTTTCAAAAAGAGGAAAACAATCGGCGATCTCCACAATCTTTCCTGCATACATAACGGCAATTCTATCTACAAGTTCAGAAACAATACCCATATTATGGGTGATTAATATTATTGTTAATTCATATGTACTTCTCAATTCCTTTAATAGATCTAGTATCTGGGCCTCTACTATAACATCCAATGAAGTAGTTGGTTCATCAGCAATAATCAAATCAGAATTAAGTGCTAAGGCTAAACCTATCATTACTCTCTGTCTCATACCACCAGAAAATTGGTGAGGATAATCATTTAATCTTGCTTTTGAGATTCCAAGTCTATCTACTAAATCCTCAGCCCTCTTTTTAGCCTCTTTTTTATTTAATTCCTTTTCATGAGTTAAAATGGTTTCTACAATGTGGTCGCCAATTCTCATCAAGGGATTTAAACTCGTCATCGGGTCCTGAAAAATCATGGAGATTCTCTTTCCTCTAATTTTAATCATCTTTTTTTCTGTCTTTTTAACTAAATCTTCTCCATCAAATATAATTTCCCCTCCAATAATTTTACCTGGTGGGGGTATAAGTTTTAGTATAGAAAAGCCAAGAGTTGATTTTCCACAACCAGATTCTCCGACTAAACCCAGTGTCTGACCCTTTTTAAGCTCAAGCCCAACTTTATCCACAGCTTTAACTAAACCCATTCTGACAGGATATATAACTTCCAAATCTTTTATTTTTAATATTGTTTTATCTTTTCTATTCATATTAATATCTATTTTTATATATAGTCATTTTTCAATTAGTTTTAGATTGCTTCGGGACTTTGTCCCTCGCAATGACAAATTAGGAATCTTGCTCCCTCGCAACGACATAGTATTTAAATCTGTTTTTACCTTTCAGTAATTTTTGGGTTCAATATTTCGTTAAGACCCTCTCCAATCATGCTGAAACCTAAAGTGGTTACTGATATCATTATTCCTGGAAATGTTATTATCCACCAACTACCACTGGGCAAGAATGCTCTTCCTTGACTTAAATCCATACCCCAATCGGGAGTTGGGGGTGGAATTCCAAGACCTAAGAAACTAAGACCAGCTGCAGTTAAAATTGCATCAGCTATATTAAGTGAAAAAACAACAACTATTGATTGTATAACATTTGGAAAAATATATTTTATTAAGATTGTTGATGATTTTGCGCCCAGGCTTTTGGCAGCCTCCACATACAACTCTTCTTTAATTGAGAGAGTATGTCCTCGAGACATCCTGAAATAAGTAGGTACATAAACAAATGCTATAGCTATAGAAATGTTAATAATTCCAGGACCCAATAATGCTGCCATGGCAATTGCTAATATAAGTCCTGGAAATGAATATATACTATCCATAATTAGAGAAAGTATCCTATCAATTTTTCCACCAATAAAACCAGATAGAAGCCCAAGTGGTATTCCTAATAATGCTGAAAAGATTGAGGACAAAAACGCTATTGAAAGAACTACTCTTGCTCCATATATCACTCTGCTGAAGACATCTCTACCCAGGTTATCAGTTCCCATATAAAAGTTAGAATTGGGAGGAGAAAATGTGTCACCCACAAATTTAATTGGATTATAAGGTGCGATGATGGGAGCAAATACTGTAATTAGTATTATTACCAATATAATAATAGAACCAATAGCTGTTATATAGAATTCGGAACCATACCATTTTGCACCTTTTATTAACCAACCAAAAAATTTGTTTACAAAAAATTCATTTTCTTTTTCCATTTATTTACCTCTAATATCTAATTCTCGGGTCTAAATAGGAGTAAATAATATCAACAAGCAGGCTGACGACTGCTACTAAGATTGCAATAAAAACTACACTACTCTGTATTGACGGAAAATCGCGGTATAAGATTCTATCAATCAAGAATCTTCCTAAACCTGGCCATGAAAAAGTGGTCTCGGTTAAAACAGCCCCCGCTAATAGAAGTGCAAACTGTAAACCCATCATTGTCATAATTGGAATAAGTGCATTTTTTAATGCATGTTTATAAACAACCACTCTTTCAGAGAGACCCCTTGCTCTTGCGGCTGTTATGAAATCTTGACTTAAAACATCCAACATGTTTGTTCTTGTTAGCCTGGTAAAGACTCCAGAAATATATAATCCCAATGTCAAAGAAGGCAGTATTAGATGCTTTATTGCACTCACTAAACCTGCCATATTTCCTGTTAATATACTATCTAATATAAAAAGCCCTGTTATTTTTTCAGGAGTTAATCCTATTCCAATTCTTCCATAAACAGGTAGCAATTTTAAATAGACTCCAAAAAACATCTGTAACATCAAGCCGAGCCAGAAAACGGGGATGGTGTAGATAACTATTCCATAAATTCTAAATCCATAATCAATAAAACTTCTTCGCTTATAAGCTGCATAAGCTCCAGTAAATATACCAATAACCATACTTATTGCCATTGAAAAAATACTAAGTTCTAGTGTAGCTGGAAATTTTTCTCTTAAATCTTTCACTATAGGTCTTCCCTGAACAGGAGCCAAAGATTCACCCAAATCACCTCTTAGGAGATTATAAAGGTATTCAAAATATTGAATTATAAGGGGTTTATCAAGTCCTAAGCTGTGTTTTATATTATCAACATATTCCTGAGGTGCACCAGGTCTTAACATAGCACGTACAGGGTCACCAGGCATAATTCTTACTATTAAAAATACCAAGGTTACTAAAATAAAAATCATTGGTATAGTAAGAAATATTCTGGTAATAATATAAGCTCTTAAAGACTTCATAACAGCACTCAATTAAGGATATTTAAAAGACATAAATATAATTCTAATATAAAAACATTTTTAATATAAATATGATTGATTTAATTATTCTTAATATAATTATATATTTAATTTAAAAATTTATTTCATTTAGCCTAACTAAATATAAAAGTATGAATTTGTAATCATTTTATCTTCAATGCTAAGCTTTAAAAAAGAATATAAAAGAAGTAAAAGTAGAAGGATTCTGACAGTTTGTAATTAACTGTCAGAATCCCCCTTTAAGGTTCTTTCTTATATCTTTCTTATATTCTTCACTCTATTTTATTTTGAGAGTGGGAAATAAGGAAGAAACATAATAGGACTGAGCTTTATACCAGAAACATTATTTTGTGCTACAACATATAATTTGCCCTGAACGAAAGGTATGGTTGGGCATTCCTTAGCCCATAACTTCTGAGCATCTTCATAAATAGTCTTTCTCTCTTCTCCTCTGAGTGGTGTAGTTACTTGACCATTTTTCAGAATATCGTCCATTTCGGTATTGCTATAAAAAACCCCTATATCATCAGAAGCTTCTGAATGACCCCAAGACCAAGTGTAATTATCTGGATCAAGATAATCTGGATACCAACCAAGCAGGAACAGTGGCATTGTTCCCTCAGTTATATAATCAGAATAAGTAGCCCACTCTGCGGGTTGAAGAGTTATTTTTATAACACCTGTTTCCTCTAAAGACTCCTTCAAAACTGCAGCTACATCATCTTCAGTATCACCATAATGATCCGTTGTAAACCACAGGTCAGTTTCAAGTGGACTTTCTTCACTGTATCCTGCCTCAGCAAGCAAACTTTTTGCTTTTTCTAAATCTCTTTCTCCATACTCATCCTTGAAAGCATCAATGTGGCTCCACATTCCCATTGGTACCATACTGTATAATGGATCATGTGTACCAAGGAATACAACATCAGATATCTTGCTTCTATCAATTGCAGCTGCCACTGCCTCTCTAACTTTTACATTCGTGTATGGATCGGTTGTTGTGTTAAAGCAGATATAACGAATATAAGCACCAGGTCCTTCAATAACTTGCAAGTCTGGATTCTTTGCTAAGTCTTCATAATCAGTAGGTAATAAGGTTTTCCATGCTATATCTATTTCTTTATTCTCAATTGCCAATCTCATTGTGGTTGCATCTGCAAAATATTTAACAATAACTTTACTGTGAGCGGGAGCAGTTCCATAATAATCTGGATTTGCTTCAAGTACCATCTCTACATCTCTTTCCCATTTAGTGATTTTGAATGGACCTATACCAGAAGATGTGTTATCTGAGTCAATCTCACTTTCCGGATAAGCTTTGGGACTTATTGGAGTATAAGGTGTGGTTGCTACAAGAAGTGGGAAATAAGGAACAGGGTCTAGTAATTTAAATTTTAATGTTAGATCATCTACTACCTCAACACTATCTACAAAAGAAGTTACTAGCCAGTTAGGATCTCCAGCTATTACGCCAACTCTATTAATTGACCACTTAACAGCTTCAGCATTTAATGGAGTTCCATCTGTGAATTTTAATCCCTCTCTTAACTTAAATGTATACTCAAGTCCATCTTCACTAACTTCTGGCATGCTCTCTGCCAATGCAGGTTCAACATCAGTAGTTCCAGCTGCATATTTTAATAGAGTATCACCTGTGTTATAAAAGATTTCCCAGGTATGAAAATCGTAAGTCTCTGCTGGGTCTAAGTCTGTTATTCTATCAGTTGTACCAATAATAAGTGGTTCTACGGGTGCTGCGGGACAACCTGTTAGTCCAGAACAAACTGCAATTAGAGTGGTTATTGTTACACCAATTGATAAAAATTTCTTGAAATTCATTTTTCCTCCTTTTAAGCGGTTTTTAAAAAAATAAAAAATCGCCACTATTACTACTTCTGTTATGTTATATATTTTTCTAATAGGACCCCCTTTTATAAAAAATCTTAATATTAAATTCATCATTATAATGCAATAATTATTATAAAGTCAAATTATGTTTATTATAATTTAATTTAAAATTTAAAAGTGGACACTTTTATACAAATTTAAAATTTATCCAACAGTTATATTTATTATAATTATACCAAACATAGTGGTAATATTTATAACATATTATACTTTTATTATATTATTAATAAAAATTTAAAAAATTCGCACAACATGAAAAAAATAGGAGAAATTTTACCTGCGATTCTCAGTAGGATGGGAATTATTAAAGGCATTGAACAGGGGAAGGCAGTTGTTTTCTGGGAAAATATTGTTGGGGATGATATTGCTCGACATGCGAGACCATTCAAAGTAAAAAAAGGAATTTTATATGTTGAAGTAACAAGCTCAGTATGGGTACACGAACTTCAGATGATGGAACCGGAGATAAGAAGAAGGATAAATGGATACCTGAAAAAGAATATTATTAATAAAATAAGATTTTATCCAGCAGGATCCAGCAGATTATTTAAAAAGATTGATACCAAAGAGACAAAGATAACAAAAAAAGCGACTAAACCATTAGAAAAGACAGATAATACTCTAAAAACTGCAGGATTATCAGAGGAGACAGATATGGTTTTTAAAACAAAGAAATTATCAAAAAGTCAAAAAAAAGAGATTGATAAAATTAGTTCACAGATACGAGATAAAAACTTGAAGGAGCACTTTGAGAAAGCAATGGAGAGTCAAGCAAAAATTGAAAATAACGACAGATAAAAAATTAATTTTCTAAGATTTCTTTTTCCAGGTAAAGGTAGTTTACAAATACAATTATTAAATATTTATAAGGCTAAATATGTGATTTTATGATATAATTTATTCAATGTTTTTCATAATTTTTAAATAAAA
>JGI24025J20009_10001510_pt1 | contig 17481 bp, 20 predicted proteins | sample Cruoilmetagenom3_FD_20009 | JGI IMG/M metagenome (IMG submission 20009) | reverse complement strand
TACACCTACGCCCACCCCGCCTTTGACGCCCATAGCCACCCCCACCGCAACATCAACACCCACAGCCACCCCTCCCCCCCAGCCGGCTCTATCGGGCCGCATCGCTTTCACCACCCACGAAGCCGGCGGTTACGAAACCTACATAGCCAATATAGATGGTTCGGGGCGTCAAAAGATCTGGAATCGTATGCATCAGCCGGATTTCGACCCTTCAGGAGAACGGCTGGCAGCCAACGGCGAGTTGCGTAATTATCTAGATCTTCAAATCATCCAAATCAACCCTGATAATACGGCTGGGCAGCACCGGAAGGTGAGCCAGCACTATGAAGATTCTTGGCCCAGTTGGTCCCCCGATGGCTCCCGCATCGTCTTCGTCTTCAACACCGGAAAGAGGGTAGTGAAAATCCTCTCCGATCTAAATCCTCCCCCAAAGGAGGGGGAGCCGATAAAGGGCCCTGATGAGACGAACGTACGCGGCGCAGGATACACCGTCTGGGTTGGCAATCGCATAGTCTTCACCACCTGCGACTATTGGGGGACAGGAAACGCCTGTGGCATCTACACCATCGGTGCAGGAGGAGGCGACGCCACGCGCATCAGCGATGATGCCCAGGACCGGGCTACAGATGGCTTCGAGAATCAGGTGCTGTATATGTCCCTTGCCGATGGCGATTGGGAGATATGGAAGGTGAGTTCCACCGGCGGAGGACGACAGCAACTCACTAACAACTCGGCTCAAGACGGCCTGGCCACTTGGTCCCCCGACGGTCAACATATCGCTTTTCTCACCAACCGCACCGGCTCCTGGGAGATCTGGAGCATGAACGCCGATGGGAGCGATCCGCGCAGACTCTTCGCCCTCCAGGGGGACCCAGGGCTCGAGTGGGCTGAGGAGCGGATCTCTTGGGGACCTTGATGGTCACGCTCCCTCATCGCTATCCCATTCACCTGCGACTGGGCTCCGGATAGATACCGATGAGTGAGAAGAGCAAGTATCACGGAGCCCTGATCACCGTGGTGACCGGGGCGATTATTCTATCCAGCGCCGTCATCCTTGTGGCCTTCGCGCAAGGCCACCTGCTGGAGAGCGTTGCCCTTTTGTCTCCCCCCTCCACTGCCACGCCCACTGCCACACCCACAGCCATCCCTACAGCCACACCCACGGCCCTCCCCACCGTCACCCCAACACCTACCCCCACATCAGAAAGGTCTGGGGGCTATTGGTTGAGTCGGCCCATCGGTCCCCAAGGGGAGCAACATGTGGACCGCTTCTACCCCTACGGCTCCACCGGAGGGGGAAGGTATCGCATCCATCACGGCGTGGAGTTCCAAAACGAAGAGGGTACGCCCGTCCTCGCCGCCGCCAGCGGGAAAGTGATCGTGGCTGGTCGGGACGATGAGGTGATCTACGGAGCCAAACCCAACTTCTACGGCCAACTGGTCATTATAGAACTGGAGAAAAGATATAGGGGAGAGAAACTCTACAACCTCTATGCCCACCTTTCGCAAATCGACGTTGAAGTGGGGCAGGTGGTTGAGGAGGGAGATATCTTGGGGCAGGTCGGTATGTCTGGCTCAGCCTTCGGCCCCCACCTGCATTTCGAGGCACGAGTGGGAGAGAACACCTACGATAGAACTCTTAATCCAGAACTTTGGCTTCGCCCTCTCCCCGGATGTGGCATCATCGTCGGCCGCCTCATCGACGCTCAAGGTAAGCCGATCCCTGAAACCCTGATAACCGTTCACCATGCTGAATCCCCCGAGCAACGCTGGCAGGAGATATTTACCTATCCTCTAGAGGAGGTGAACCCCGACGAAGAATGGAGGGAGAACTTCGTCCTAGGGGATGTGCCGGAGGGCACCTACATCCTCAAAACGAGAGTGGGCGGAAAACTCTATCAGAGGGAGGTAGTGGTGGTAGACGGGGAGATCGTTCTGGCCATCATGGAGACCGAATAGAGAAGGACTCTGCGAACTGGCTTACACCCACTGGGCGTACATTCCACAGAAAGAAGGATTGCCTTTCGAGGCTTCGCTATGTTTGGCATGAAAGCAGACCCACCGGGGAACAGTTTGCAATGCCTTTTGAATTGACAGCAGCACTGAGAGCAAAGCCCCGTAGGTGAAGCGCAGGGCACGCGCTACGCTGGTTGGCCTCCCCCTGGCTCCCTAGCATGGAAGGCAAGACCAGGCTGCTGGCGCAGTGTGAGTGAGAAGCATGGGAAGGGGGATAGAGGACGAAAAATGGCCATTTTTAAGGTTGTTATGTCAAAAGTACTATTGACAAGGTCGGTGCCAGGTGTGGTAGAATGTGTGGTTGGAAGTAAGATTATTGCCTCGCCCCGTTTCATCGCCTATACGTCCCGACAAGTTGGTGCTGCCGATTTGAAGTGTCTCTCGTTTAGAGGAACACAAGCATGATAGCAGAACTGAAGGACGTTATTCTTTATCTCGTCTATCATTCCCCCAAACGCCTAACCAAGACCTCGCTCATGAAATTCATCTATTTAGCCGATTATCAACACTATCGGCTCTATAGCGAACAATTGACGGGCTCTGTATGGGAAGTTGATCAACATGGGCCAGTGGACTATGCGATTTCGGATATGGCATGGGTATTGGACAGGTTAGGTGGGCTGCGAATAGTCGAGGGCCGTACTGGATACGGAGACCCGATGATACAATATGTGCCTTATCCAGATGTTGAACCGTCTATTGAGCTAGGAGAGCGGGCTATCATGATATTGAATGGATTATTGCGGAAGTTCGGCAGGTGGGGTGCAACCAGATTGGCAAATATGTGTAAACTAACCGAGCCCTTTTCAGTCAAACCGAGAATCAGGGATCGGCTAGAGATGGATTTAATCGAAAGGACGGCAACGTTGAAAGATTACCCGGAGATTCAAAGGCTCCAGAGCCGTCTGGCTAGCATGGATCTCTCGGAGCGCGGAAATCCAGAAGAGTGGGCACAGCATATTACGGAAGTGTATCGAAGTACAGCTGAGGCCCGCAAGCGTGCTACTACCGCTGGATTAGAGGAGCATGTCGATTCGTGATGCCTTCAAGAAGGCGGGAGTGAAAGCAAGGAGGGTTCGCCCAGGAGAGATATACCTAGTCAAGGATGAGTGTATACAGATACCAGAGACACGTCTCGCTGGCCAAAAGAGAAAGAAGCACGAGTACCGCCCGGTCTTGGTGATCCAATGCAAAGAGGATGCCCAGGATCGTATTTGTGTTACGACGATTATCGCCCCGTTCTCGCACCGTGTGAAGTTAAAGAGAGCTCAGGATTTGGAGCTCTCATGTCAGGAGACGGGTCTTGAGCGTGACTCAATTGTCCGCCTGGGTCTGATACAACCCATTCTGAAAGTAGAGCTTTCGGGCAAACCCAAGGGAAGGCTACCCAAAGAACGCATGGAAGAAGTTCTGGCGCTGGTTGCGAGGAACATCGGCATATTTGAGTTGCTGTCCTAAGAACGGCCGCTTTTCAAGAGCATATCAAGCCCCTTCCATCCTCACCGGAAGGGGCTATCCTTTTGGCTTGACCCGGGGGCGCTGGGACTGTGATTTCCAAACTGTCAGCGCGGCCCGCTGACCATTGCCTGGTAGAGAACTGCACACATTTCCTTCTGCGGTATGTACCAGGCGCAGTTTTCCATGCAGAAGGTAGCTGCGGGCATATGGAGCGCAACCATCTGGGCAGCCGATGGTGCCACTCTCATGGGCGACGCAAGCGTAAATGTCAGAGGACAGAGTTTCTTTTTCTCCTCAGCCATTTCCCTCCTCCTTTCCACCAACGCCCCTACTTAGTATAGCATAAGGTCTTAATAGTTGCTCTGTGGCTCTTGTCTTCCCCAGCCGTCGCTGCTATACTGAGACCATGAGCCATCCACGCCACCTAGACTCCCATAGCCATATTGCTGAAGAAAGGAGTAGAAAATGGCAAACAAAAGACCTAATCTAAAGGATCTGGACCTGAGTTTGGGCAAGAGAACCAGGCTCTATCGGCTGTTATATAAGTACGGCCCCGGTAACGGCACCATGCTTCTCCTCCCCATAGACCATGGCCTAGAGCACGGCCCGCGAGATTTCCTTGCCAACCCACCCAGTCAAGACCCAGAATACCAACTTCGGTTGGCCAAAGAGGGAGGCTTCTCCGGCATCGTTTTCCACATCGGCCTAGCCCAGAAGTATATGAGAGGGTATGCAGGGGAGGTGCCGCTAATCCTGAAACTGAACGGCAAGACCGATATCCCCTCCGAGGCCTACGCCTTCTCCCCCCAGACCGCCTCGGTGGAGGATGCGGTCCGACTGGGAGCCGACGCCGTGGGGTACACCCTCTATGTGGGCTCACCCTCCCAGGGTGAGGATCTCCTCCAGTTGGGCCGTATCCGGGAGGAGTGTGCTCGGTACGGTCTGCCCCTCATCATCTGGTCCTATCCCCGGGGGGAGGCTATAGAGGCCAAAGGGGGTGGCAATAGCATCTACGCCGTCGATTACGCCGCCCGAGTGGCTAATGAGTTGGGAGCCGACTGCGTGAAGTTGAATTTCCCAGAGTACGACTCCAGCCGGAAAGACCAATACCCCAAGGAGTACAGAGAACTGGCCCTCAGCCCAGCGGAAGCGATAAAGAGGGTGGTCCGGTCGGCGGGAAAGAGTATGGTCTTGCTCTCCGGGGGTAGCAAGATCAGCGACGAGGACCTTTTCGAGAAAGCCCGCCTCGCGCTGGAGGCGGGAGTTACGGGCTTCCTCTTCGGCCGCAACCTATGGCAAAGGCCATACGAAGAGGGTCTGCGTATAACGGCGGCACTCAAGAAACTGCTGCTAGAGTATCCGAGGTAGGCCAGAGTCGAAGCTTTGGGCTATTGTCAAGAAGGATGTGTGTGATGTCCGAAATTCGTGACTTGTGGGACACGATCACGGAGTTTCCCCCTAAGTATTGGATTCTTGGGATCTTGGCCCTCTCAATCGTAGCCCTCAGCTTAGTTGGTTTGCGATATTCCTATCCTCACACAGACGTTCAATCAGCTCGAGCAGCTCTCGGGGTTCTCATACCAACGGTGGCAACTTTCTTCGGGTTCATGTTGGTAGCTTTCGTTCTAATCGTTCAGTTGTCGGGTCGAGCCAGTAAGGACCTGAGAGCTCTAATGCCGGACTATCTTGAGATATTGCGCGGCCCTGACCAGCCAGAAACACTTGCCGGTACGACCATAGACTTTCTTAGACGCGGGTACTTGCGCCTTCTACAACGAGGAGATTTTGGCTTAGAGGATATGGCAGAAGCTGCCGGCGGCCTCCTGGAATCAGAATACACTCACTCTGAGCTTTTCGGTATGATCTCCACATTGACTCACGTCGTTCTGCGGTACTTCGACTATGAATATGCGGACAGAATCGAAAAAGACATGAAATCAATAGGTTACGATGACGATCAGATCATCGATCTGATCGATGTGGAAGCCCTAATGTCAGTTCTCGAGCCGCGTCGCTTCTTCGAGACACTTAGTGAAGCTCTGAATATCATTCATCTCCCCGACTGGGAGGGTCAACCTGATCTCGCCTCACAGGTTTTCGAGCGATCCATGCGGGATGATATACCTGGGCTCTTGGATAGAATGGAACTCTTCGAGCGCGCAAGCGGCAATCTGTTCTGGACTACCAGTTCGATTCTGCTCGTCGTCATAGTGATGGGGAGTTTGCTGCTCCTCGGGCTCACTCCGACGACGATCGATCTCAGTCTGGTTCGCGCTTGGCTCTTGGTTACACTATTTGGGGCGATGATCTCAGTGTACCTCGTTATACTCTACGTAGCTCAACTGCTTTAAGCATGACAGTCTGGCTCGCCATAGCGATGTCTAGAGCGCGTTTTGCCCCTTTAGAGGCTTTGACATGGAGTAATCTCTCTTCCCCTAGCACCGCTCAATGAATTGGGAAAAGTAAGCGCCCTTTCCAAGTCTGGAGAGGGCTTAACCAAGGATGTGGAATACAGCCATATACGGCAGTACCCCACGGCGGGGTTCAGAATAAAGGCGCACGCTGGATTTGGAGTTGGCCCGTATTCAAACCCTCTTCGCAAGGAAGTGGCTTGCTTTTGAGGATACCGTGCCCCTCACGGTGACTTCATCGCCGTGGTGATCCTCTAGGCCTGAAGAGAGATAGGCTCATCCGACCGGGGAGATGAAGGGCAAAGAGGCTAGTAGAGAGTGCAGGAGGACTTTGAGGCTTTGGGAATGAGGCTCCAAGGGCTATTGTCTGAGTTGACCGCGTCTTGGTTTTGGAGTACACTGACTATGAAACAGATTTTGCCCGGAAGGTTTATAGGAAAGAGGTGGAAATGGCCAAAGGGGTAGTCTTGGCCGGGGCGCTTGGCGAATGCGTGCATGTAGCCGGGGTACTGAGTTTCTTACGCCTGGCCGAGCAAGAAGGGTACCAAGGGGTCTTTCTTGGTCCGGCGGTTTCCGTGACCGATTTCGTGGCCGCCATATCCAAGCACCAGCCGGAGTTAGTAGCAGTTGGCTATCGCCTTAGCCCAGAGACAGGGGAACCGTTGCTACAGGAATTCACTAGGGCTATCGATAAGGCTGGGCTGTCCCGAGGGCGCTTCTGCTTCGGGGGCACTCCTCCCCTGGCGGCTATTGCCCGTCAGATTCCACTGTTCGAACGCGCCTTCTCGGGTGAAGAATCCGTTGAAGAGGTGATCGCATACCTACGAGGCCAGGCAATCGCTAAGAAAGCAGCGGAGAAGTCCCCTCAAACCTTTGTTGAAAGGCGTAGATGGAAATACCCTCGCCCCCTTTATCGACACCACTTCGGGTTACCCTACCTGGAAGACACCGTAGAGGGAGTGCAGCAATTGGCCGAATCAGGGCTATTGGATGTGGTCTCCTTGGGCCCAGATCAGGATGCTCAGGAGTTCTTCTTCCATCCCGAAAAGCAAGACCCCCGACGAAAGGGAGCCGGCGGCGTGCCGATACGCAGTGCCGAAGATCTGCGCCGTCTCTATAAGGCTTCCCGAAGGGGCAACTACCCTCTCATGCGGGCTTACGCCGGTACCCAAGATTTAGTGAGAATGGCCCAACTTTTCCGGGAGACGATCAACCTGGCCTGGGGAGCCATCCCTCTCTACTGGTTCAACCAGATGGACGGTCGAGGACCAATGAGCGTAGAAGAGTCCCTAGCCGCTCACCAAGAGGCGATGGCCTGGCACGCTCGGCATCAGATCCCGGTGGAGTGCAACGAGCCCCACCATTGGGGGATGAGGGATGCCTCCGATACCATATATGTGGCCACCTCCTATCTCGGGGCTTATAACGCCAAGGCGGCAGGGGTTAGGCACTATCTCTCACAATATATGTTCGACTGTCCTGCCGGCCTCTCGGATAAGATGGACCTGGCCAAGATGTTGGCCACCAGGGATATGATCGAGGAACTCCAAGATGATAGTTTCTACATCTTCCACCAGACCCGCAGCGGCCTATTGGGCTACCCCCCAGAAGAGAACGCGGCCAGAGCCCAGCTGGCGGCCTCGATCTATTTGCAGATGGCGCTTCGCCCGGATGTCATCCATGTCGTCGCTTACTGTGAGGCTGACCACGCTGCTACCCCCCAGGAGATAGTCGCCAGCCTGCGCATGGCACACCACGTGGTGAAAACCGCTTTGCAAGGCCTGCCGGAGATGACTTTAGACCCTCAGATACAAGACCGCCGAGCAGAGTTGGTTTCTGAGGCCAAGGTGCTTCTGGATGCGATAGCGGGCTTAGCGCCAGCCGAGGCCCGAGACCCCCTGACACACGTCCCTACTCTAGCCCAGGCCGTAACCAGGGGCCTTCTAGACGCACCCCAGTTAAAGAACAACCGCTACGCCTTAGGTCGTTCGGTCACTGGGATAGTCGAGGGAAGTTGTAGAGAGGTCGATCCCAAAAGTGGAAAGCCCTGGGATGAGAAGAGCAGACTGACGCTCCTGGGGCTATGAGGAAAGGAGCAGCGATGGCGGAGCAACTGAACGGCTTTGCGGTGATCGGGGCTGGCCATGGGGGAAAGGCCATGGCCGCCCACTTGGGAATGCGCGGGTTCCCGGTGCGGCTTTTCAACCGCACCGCGGAGCGAGTGGAGGCGATCAAGGCCAGAAAGGGGATAGGGCTTACCACACAGGACCAGGAAGAAGGGTTTGGCCCCTTGGAACTTGTAACCTCAGATATCGGCCTGGCCGTACAAGGTAGCAAGGTCATTATGGTCGTAATTCCGGCCACGGGCCACCATGACATCGCCGAGCGATGCGCCCCTTACCTTCAAGATGGTCAGATAGTGGTGCTCAACCCAGGTCGCACCGGAGGCGCTCTGGAGTTCAAGAATGTCCTCAATCTCTCAGGTTGCAAGGCGGATGTCACCATCGCTGAGGCCCAGACCTTTATCTTCGCCAGCCGAAGTATGGGGCCAGCCGAGGCTAAAATCTTTCGGATCAAGAACACCGTGCCCCTTGCGGCCTTGCCTGCGAACCGTACTCCTGAGGCACTGGCTGCCCTAGAAGAGGCCTACCCTCAATTCATAGCCGCTCCCAATGTGCTACATACTAGCCTCAACAACATGGGCGCTGTATTTCACCCCGCTTTGGCCCTCCTCAACGCAGGACGAATAGAATCCACTCGCGGCAATTTCGAGTTCTACATCGACGGAGTTACCCCTTCGGTAGCCAAGGTACTTGAAGCCCTCGATAGGGAGCGAATGACGGTTGCGGCCATCCTGGGCATCAGAGCGATATCGGCTTTGGAATGGCTGGAGGAGGCGTATGCTGCTACAGGTTCGAACCTCTTGGAGGCGATCCAGAATAACCCAGGTTATGTGGGGATCAAAGCCCCTCGCAACTTGGAACACCGCTATATCTTCGAAGATGTGCCTATGAGCCTAGTCCCTATCTCTAACTTGGGGAGGAAGTTCGGGGTCTCAACCCGCGCCATCGACAGTATTATCCGCCTGGCTAGGGTTGTCCACGGCGTAGACTACTATCAGCGCGGCCGCTCAATGGCTGACATGGGCCTCGAGAACCTGACTGTAGCCGAGATCCGACATCATGTGGATACCGGAGGACTCCCTGATAGATCTTGGGCCAGATAACCCCCTGTTGCTAGGTCGAGGGAGTTGCCATAGTATATTACAATGTCGGCTCTCGACCAAGGGTACAGATCTTTTGCCGCTTGTCTTTCCTTTCACCAGTTGGCGTATCCTCTGACTCCCCCTTCAGCATAAACCGTGCTTCACATGATCAATGCCACCTAATCAGCATCGCCTGTGCGCTAACCAATCGCCCCTTCCATCCTCACTCGGAAAACCCTCTGCAAACTTCAACGTGCGCATGTAAACAGCAGTACCCCCGGCGCGATTCGAACGCGCGCACACGGCTCCGGAGGCCGCTGCTCTATCCACTGAGCTACGGGGGCGCAGATATAGTTTACCACAACCTCTGCCCCTAGCGCAAGAGCAGCAAAGAAAAGCCTCAAGAGCCTGAACACCTAGTTAAGCCGCTCGACCCCATCGGGCTCTGCTAAGTCTCCACCTTCCAAGGGACAGATGATCCGGATGTATCGATAGGCGTAGCCAGGGAATCAACCCATGGATATCGATGGCGATGCCGGTTTGGTAGACGGGGCTGGTATTGCTGGGCTAAAGGTCGGCGAGGGGGATATGTTCGTTGTCCGTCTCTCCATCCCCTGGCAACCCTTTCAGGTCCTGACCATAGTCCGAAACGTTCGTGTTGTCGGTGTTATGGGATCGTTATCGCCCCAGTTGAAAACGGTGTGCCAAGTGGACTGATCAACCGATAATCCACCCTGCACCCAGTCCAATTCCGCGCCCACTACCCCCCAATTCGCACTCGTAATAAACTGGGTCATAACCACCTAGCCATCTCCCTCGGTTATGCTGTTCCCTTCGCCCAGATCTAGTATGACCGACCCCTCCGGATCTATGCTCTCCCAATCGTCATTGGGTGGCCCAGCCGCTGAGGAAGATAATAAAGAGACGCCTATCCACCTTTGGAACTATGGTTGCCACCATCTTCACCCTCCCTTCCATTCATACCCGGCTCTCAGGCTTCATGAAAACCTCCCGCTGGATACCCCCCAGCTTGCTGGGGGGAGGAATGGCGAGCGGGGACTTGGGGGCTGCCGCCCCCAATACAATCCTTCCGCTGGCTAAGCCCCGCAGCTTGCTGCGGGGTTCTTTACTTGTGTACAATAAAATAGGCCGCCGAAGAAGAGTCCTCTTCGGCAGCCCGGCTATCCAACCCAAATTCTTTTCTCTGGTACTATTGTACCAGAGTCCTAGGCCTGAAGAGTTAGGGTTTGGTCAAGGTTCTCTCCAGTTCCTCCCGATCATACCTCCGTCGCTCGAACATATATCCAAAGCCACGCACACTGCGAATAAAACGGGGGTGGTGGGGCTGCGGCTCGATCTTCCGACGTAGATTGTGGATATGGACTTTAAGGATCTCCCTGGCTTCATCGACATCACAATCGTAGCCGTGAACCCGCTTCACCAGGCTACGATGGCTCAGGGCCCGGCCCGAATTCCTCACCAGGCAACTCAAGATCCTATACTCCGTGGGCGTGAGATGAACCCGCTCTCCATTTATCATCACCTCATGCCGAGTCACATTGATGACCAGCGCCCCCACTTGCAACTGTCCTGCGTGGCCCGGTCTGACCCCCCCGATATGCCTTAAGAGGGCATAAACCTGGGCCAAAAAGATCCGTACCGTGAAGGGCTTCTCCAAATAGGCATCGCCCCCCCACTCCAACCCTCGGGCTAGAGCGGTCTCCGCCGTGCCATCTTCCGCCAACACCAGAAGGGGAGCCGTCGTCCGCTCCCGGATCCGCCAGCATAGATCTGCATCTGCCGACCGATTAAGCCCCAAGACGACGATATCCACCTCCCCATCATCGGTGTGAGAGAGAGCCTCCTCCCGACTGTCGGAGACGATAACCCTCATCCCCTCCGCAGCCAGAACCTCCTCCCGACTGTCGGAGACGATAACCCTCATCCCCTCCGCAGCCAGAACCTCCTCGATCCGCCTCGCCATCTCTCGGTCGGACTCGACCAATAGAATAGTGATCGTGGCTTCCCTCAACTCATCCCCACCTCTGCCAAGAAATAGACCACCTCTCATGAAAATCATACCACACCAAACCCTCTCCAACAATCCTTACTTTAGTCCTAGTTCCAGTTGCAACTCGTTGCGCACCTCTACGTCTGCTAAGCCGGGCATCACCCGGCCGTGGTGCTCAGCCACCCTTCCAAACAGGTGCCCCACCGCCGATAGAGGTAAAAGGCCAGAAGATCGTCATTGGTAGTGGCCACCAAGAGTCGCGAGAGGCCACGCTCCCTTGCCTCCCTCATCGCCACCTCAAAGAGAGCCCTCTTTCCCTTCGACGTAGAAGTCTGCGACAAGGATCAGACCATTTCAACAGGGTTGATGGAGGCTGTAGCTGCGTAAGGAGTTGACCAAAGGGGGATCAGAGGGTAGTATGTACCTAGCAAGTTTCCGCCATTTGTGGGACGCCGCCGCCAGGAATGACGCATGAATAATCAGGTCATTGATTCGAAAGCCTACTATCCGTCCCTAGCCGCCAATATCAGCTTATCGGCCTCTGCCATCCGCCCCTGTTGCTTAAGCCAATACTCTGGATCCCTATCCAAAAGTGGTATGAGTGACGAAGAGATTTGAGTAGGAATAGAGGGACCTGAATCTTCTGCGACAAGACGAGGGAGCGAGACCCGTTCAGTGTTTGGTGGTAAAATGATAGACGCAGGCTGAGACTATAGCCAATGTGAAGGCCGATGAACCCCGTAGTTAAAACGAAGGTGGTTCTACCTAGTAAGCCCTCTATGCTTTTGCATAGACCCAGGCTTGTCGACTTCATCCATGAGCACATAGATCGCAAGCTGATCCTCATCTCCGCTGCGGCGGGTTATGGCAAGACTTCCCTCCTCGTCGACTTCGCCTACGACACAGATGTCCCCGTATGCTGGTACTCCCTCGATCCGTCAGATGCTGACGCGCGAACCTTTCTGGAGCATCTTGTGGCAAGTATCGCTCACCGGTTCCCTCAGATCAATCAGGGACTACTTGGCGCCCTGTTGAGAGGCCAAATGGAGGCTCCGGATCCCCAGGGGTTGCTCACCCTGCTGGTGAACGAGGTACAGGACAGTGTTGCGGAGTATTTCGTCCTCATTCTTGATGACTATCACTTCATTGACGCCTCTGATGATGTGAAATTGGCTCTTGAATGGCTCCTGGACCACTTGCTGGACAACTGCTGTTTCTTGATCTCCAGCAGGACTATGCCTCGGCTGCCCATCCTGAAGTTGACAGCCCGGCGCGAGGTGGCAGGCCTCGGCAATGATGACCTTCGCTTCAACGCAGAGGAGATCAGGGAACTCCTGGCTGCAAACTATAGCATCTTTATTCCCGAGGACGAAGCCCAGCGGCTGACTGCAGAGTCAGAAGGGTGGATAACTGGCATTCTTCTGACCACCCACACGCTGTGGAAAGGCTTGCTTCAGACTATCATCAGGGCAAAAGGCAGCGGCGAACAGGTCTACTCTTATTTGGCCGAGGAGGTATTTGAGCAGCAGCCGATGGAGATTCAGGAGTTCCTGAAAACCTCCTCCATTCTCACAGTGATGGATGCTGACCTGTGCAACGAGGTCTTAGGAATAGAGAATTCAGCCGACATACTCGATCTAATTGAGGCCCGGAACCTGTTTGTGTCCAAACTGCAAGAGGAGACGACCTGCTATAAATATCATCACCTCTTCCGCGAATTCCTCATTTCACGGTTCATGCCTAGCGAGCAAGCAAGGCTACGAGAGTTGCACCATAGGGCCGGGCAGGCACTGGAAGAGCGTGGAAACCTGAATGAGGCGGTAAGCCACTACCTGTCCGCCGAAGCCTATGGAGACGTGTCCCGCATTCTAGAGGCGTCAGCCGAGAAGATGTTTGACGCTGGCAAACTCCATACATTAGCGGGGTGGATTGATGGTCTCCCCCCCGAGGAACTCCGTGCCCATCCGATTACGCAACTTGTGAGAGGGAAGATCTATGGAGAGAAAGGCGATACCGGCCGAGCGCGAAAGCTATTCACGAGCGTCTATCGGCAGTCCAAAGAAGCTGGTGATTTAGGAGGCCAAGCCAAAGCATTGGTTCAGCTGGCCAGTTCCTCTCGCTTCCAAGGGCGATACGAGGAGGCGATCGAGAAATCGAAGCAAGTTCTCGCCTTAGCATCTGAAGGCGAACTCGACCGCCAAACCGTCGCGGAGGCTTATAGGACGCATGGACTTTGCCTCGCCTACGTCGGTAATCTTCAACAAGCAGAGGCGGAACTATCCAAGTCGCTCGCTCTATACAAGGAAATAGAGGATATAGCCAACGTGGCCAACCTCTATCAGGACATAGGCGTGGTCATCCGCCAAGCCGGTAGGCTTGATGTAGGTGAAGAGTATTACCGTGAAGCCCTCTCGATATGGGAGAGACTCCAGAACTCTACACGGACTGCAGATGTTCTCAACAACTTAGCGATGGTGCATTACTATCGCGGCGAGTATTCTACGGCTCTAGAGCTGCTACAAGAGGCTCTAGAGAAAGTGCAGCAGGCAGGGCACCGTCGGATTGAGGCCGCGGTGCTAACCAGCATCGCTGATGTTTACTTAGATCTTGATCAATATCGCCGTGCGGAACAGTGCTACATCGATGCCGCGGAAGCAGCACGGGATGCAGAGCAAGGTTTCTTACTCCTTTACTCCCTGGCCCGCTTGGGTGAGGTCTACAGTCTTGGCAAGAAATGGGACAAAGCAAGAAGGATTCTCGAACAGGCGTCTAACCTTGCAGAGGTGCAAGGCGCGACCTACAACAGGGGATTGGTCAGCCTTTCAGCGGGCATATCTCACTACTTGCTTGGGGAAGCAAAAGAAGGAGTCGATCGTCTGCGATCAGCCTGCGAAAGTTTTGAGCTAGTGGGAGCCAATCACGAGCTGGCAAGAGCCCAATTCCATCTGGCATACGCCTTCTATCTCGGAAATAAATGGCGGCAGGCTATGGCTTCCCTGTGCACAAGCATGAATCTCTCAGCACGAAGTGGATATGACCAATTCTTCATAGCTGACGGCAAGCGCATGGGTAAGTTCCTCAGGCAAGCGGCTCAAGAAGATGAGGTGGGCGACAAGGTGGCATCGATCCTGAGGCGCATTCAGGAGCTGTCGTACCCAATCCGCACGAAGCGACCGCATAGGCCTCTACCAGTCGCCCCATACATTGAAATCCATGCCTTCGGGCGATCTAGGGTTATCATTGATGGCCAACCGACAAAAGAATCGGACTGAGGAGGGATGTTGACGAAGGAGCTCTTTTTCTACATCCTTGACCAAGGACCGCGTCCGAAGGAGGAAATCGGCGGGGTATTCTGGCCGGATTACTCCCCAGCGAAGGTGAATAGTAGCTTCCATGCAGCGATGTATAGAGTTCGCCGTGTAGTGGGCCGGGACTTCGTAGCATACGAGGACGATAGCCGAACATATCTTATCAACGAAACGCACGATTATTTCTACGATGTAGAGGAGTTCGAGAAACTCTTCCGCGAAGCGATGAAGCAAATGCTCTCAAACCAGGAAGAGGCAGTAAGGCTTCTAGAGAAAGCCCTTAGCCTCTATACAGGTGACTACTTGCGAGATTCATACCCCGATTGGTGCCTTGAGAGGCGCGAGGAGTTGAGGAGGATTTACGTAGAGGGGCTTCTTGCCTTGGCTGCGCTCAAAGAGCGAGATGAGAGCTATCAAGAAAGCATCGGTCTGTACCAAAGGGCGCTGAAGGAAGATCCTTTCCAGGAGGAGATACATCGAAGGCTGATGCGTTGCTATGTTCTTGCGGGCGAGCGACCGGCGGCCATTCGACATTATATCTCCTTCGTGAATCTTCTGAAAGCCGAGATGGGCCTCTCGCCTACAGAGGAAACAACGGCACTCTATAGGCAAGTTGTAAGCCAAGCCCAAGAGACCTAGACATATTCCGTAACCTAGACGTACGAGCCTCTGGCTCAATGAAAGGGGCCACCCTATGGGCGGCCCCTTTTTGTGTCTCTTCACCACCCGTTCCCCCCCAAGTAAGCGATTTCGTCAGAATCTCCGTCATTACTGCTTGATAGACTACCAACGGAGCAGGCTGGCAACCTGAGGTACGTCCCAATGACCTGCGCAATGCGGAAGGGAGGCGACCAATGAAGAGAATCAAAGAGTTGTTTGTACTTGGGCTACCTTTCGGAACGAAGTACGTCAGGGCGTTCTTCTTGTTGCTTGTCTTGATCGCCCTGATCCTTGGTGCGTCACCAGTAGAAGCAGTAGATGTGCCGGGTGGTTACGGCGGATAACAGCACTATTGCCAGCCTGCTCACAACCTCACAGCCACAGAAACGAAGTTTGACACCGCCGTTGACGATGCGGGTGAATATGGAAACGTCCATGACGAGAGAGGCTATCGATAAGATGATCGGGGAAGCCCTGGTGAACAAGCGATTTCGCGCCATGTTGCTTACCAGCCCGGTCAAGGTTGCTGACTCGTTTCATCTGTCGCCTGAGGAGCAGCAACTTCTTTCAAACCTAAGGGCTGACTCTTTGGAGGAATTGGCGAGCCAGATCTACGACGAAATGAGCAAATGTGGGGGAGATTATGTATCCAAATAGGACCTACCATTTTGAAGCCAAGAAAGGGTTGAAAGGCTTATCCTAAATCGACGTGTGGCTCAGGCGAAGAAAGAAAAAGGCTATAGTTGACAGGGTCTGCTCTCTTGTACAACTCGAGGACCAAGCATTGTCCTTTCTCGAACCAAGGGCAACGGTCGCAACAATGGCCATCTCTATCCTTCCCCCTGACGGCAATGGCTCCTTCGGTGGCTTTGGAGATTTGGTCAAGTGGTCTAATCTTGAAGTAGATAGAGCATTCCACAGGCCCATTCCCCCCTCAACAATCGTAAGCGAAACCTCTTACGAGAGTACTGACGAGCAGATCAAGATGTTCCTGTCCCAAAGCCCGCAGTGCAAGGGGACGCAGATTCTTGCCCCGGTACACGGTTAAGTTCTCCTGGTATGGCCACGCTTGCTAAATGCGGAGACCTTCGGTCTCCGCTCTGTTCCTCTTTTATGTGGCTTAGTGACCCCGCTCGTCTGACTGGATTATTCAGGCAGGAAGCCAGGAAGGTCAGGCAGCGGGATCCCCAGCTCTTTGGCCTTGGCGCAGACCGCCCTCCTAGTGACCTCTGCCCAGAGAATATCGATAGATTTCCACCCGAGCGAACTCAGCCTGATCGACCAGGGTACCGTTTTCCTCCAGCCACTCTCGCACCAGGCCTCGCGAATCCCACAGTTCCCCTTCGGAAACCAGAAGCCAAACCATCTCTTGACCAGCCGTGATCTTTTCCATCTCTTCCGCCACACCCTCTTCATCTAAACCCCCGTTGGTGTAGGGAGGGTCGGCCCCTAGGAAATCACTCTGATAGTAATAGTCGAAGCTCTGGCGCACGTAGGGCATGAGGAAAAGCATGAGTCCCTCTCGGTCTCTCATGTATTCCGCCGCCGATCGGAAATCGGACTTTATCTTCGTATGCGTCTGGAACCATAAGGTCGAGAGGTTGACCACCAAGAGGAGCGCTAAGCAAATGGCCAAAAGTAGCCTAGAGCGCTTCCCGATGGCCACCAGCCCGCAGCCCATAAGGAGAAAGAAGGCCGGCGTTATAGAGATGAGGTAACGGTCCGTGAAGATGGGCATCCCCAGAGAGATGAGGTAAAGACAAGAGACGGGCACAAAGAGATAAAGGGACAAAAAGAGAGCCGAATGATGCTTAGCGAGAATATTCCTCACCAGCGCAAGGAAACCCCCCAGAGACACATCTCCTTCCCCCTCTTTTCGGTAGAGAAGAACCCCCGCCAAAAGTAGGAAAAGGACTAGGGCTGCTGGGGAGAGGCCCCTGTAGGGAGCGGAATTTAGCCCAAAAGAGAAGAGGAGGACGGTGAATATCTCGGGGAGGGTGTAAAACTTATGTCCTGTGGCGAAGGAGGATAAGAGAGTGGGGATCTCCCACCTGGCCAGAGGAAGGTAAGGCAAAACTAAGATCCCCATGGCTATAAGCCAGGCCTTACTCGCCCCCCGGTAGTGAGGCCAACTGATGAGGTAGAAAAGCGCCTGGAAAGGGACGAGAAGCACCGCCAGAATATGGACATACATGGAGAGACCTGCGGTCAGAAGGTAGGCCAACCATAGATACCAGCGGTTCCTCTCCAAAGCCAGAAGATAAAAATGGACAGAAAGTAAGGAGAGGAAAGCGAGGAGGGAGTACATCTTCGCTTCCTGGGAATACCAGACCAGATAGGGAGAGAGGCCGACCAGAAGAGCGGCCAAGAGGGCAACCCGCCGCTCCAGCCATCTCCGTCCTACCTGATAGA
>JGI24025J20009_10001509_pt1 | contig 17485 bp, 18 predicted proteins | sample Cruoilmetagenom3_FD_20009 | JGI IMG/M metagenome (IMG submission 20009) | reverse complement strand
CCGGGTCACCCACATGCAACACCTGCAAATTTTTTAGTGATACCGCCCGACCAAGAAATGGGAGGGTATACCGGGCAAGATAGGCCTCCTCAGCACTTTCAGGGGTGAGATCTACAATGATGGTTATTTTGTGTTTCCGCCAGCTGATATTGTATTCCCGCAGTTCCCGGATGAATCCCATGAGGCTTTTCACAATGGTATAGGGATCACTGTACAGGGACACAGGCTGACCAGTTGACCCAGACGTGCTCACCAGGAGGGCTTTCTCCATGTTGAACCCGGGGGGTAGCAGTCCCTGGGGATAATACCCCCGGAAATCCTGCTTGGTAATAACGGGGAGGTGGGAGATATCACACAGGCCTTTGATCATTTGGGGATGGATATTTGCTTGTTGATATTTGTCATGGTAGACAGGAATTGTATCGGCGTATCTGACAATTTTTTGGAAGGCCTTATCGGCATATGTCTGTAACTTTTTAGGTGAAATCCTCCACATACGGTCGATGTCAACTAGATAATTTTTTAGTGTAAATCCAAGGAAGACTGGATTGAGGAAGGGGTTCATAATTGTCTGGCTATAGATCGATTCAATTTATATTTTTTGTACCCATATCCAGTGAAAAATCCTTGCTTACAACAGAATGTGTCAGCCACCCAAGGGAAATTCTGTCAGCATAGACATAATGTATGATATTCTTAGGGGTGATACCTCCTGAAACCTCAATAGTTATCTGGGGGCAAGTCTCACGAATTTTTTGGGAGATCAGGGCTCCTTTATCTGGAGGAATATTATCAAGCATGATAGCATCCACCTTCAAGCGGGCCGCTATGAGTGCATCCTCCATGGTTTCAACCTCCACCTCGATGGGAACATCAGGTAGATTCTCTTGAACTTTCTTTATCGCTTTTTCAACTGACCCAAGAAGAGCAATATGATTATCTTTAATGAGGATGGTATCATACAGGCCAAATCTGTGAGGAATGCCGCCCCCAAGAACAACTGCTTTTTTCTCATATTTTCTAAAACCTGGTGTTGTTTTTCGCGTGGCAGCAATAGATAAATGAGGATTTAATGGTTGGGTAATGTCAACAAGCTCCCGTGTAAGAGAAGCAATACCACTCATTCTCCCAAGGAAATTTAATGCTAAACGTTCCCCACTTAATATCGAAAGAGCAGGGCCTTTTACCTGGAGAACCGTGGTTCCCTGGGTAATCCTACAGCCATCCTTGTGAAGGGTATGTACTTTGCTTCCTAGATACTCAAGGATGTATGTCGCCTCTTCAACGCCTGCCAGGACACAATCATCTTTTGCCATAATAACTCCATGCCCTATTTCATTGGACAAAAGCGCCTTGGAGGTAATATCTCCTTTACTCCCCAGATCCTCTCGGAAAAAAAGTTTAAAGTCATTCATCAATACTTATTAATAATGGTGGATTATTAATTTTTGTGGATGAATGAAACTGGGTATCATTGGATGCGGGGCCATCGGTAGCGATGTTGCAAGAGCTGTGGATACGATGACTGAGATTGACACATTATATCTTTTTGATATCAAAAAGGATGCTGCCGCGAAACTTGCAGGGGAAATAAAAAAAGCTGTGGTGAAAAACGTTGGAGAATTCATCCCCGATGTGGATGCCGTCATGGAGGCTGCCTCCCAGGATGCAGTCGTGGAATATGCAGAAATGGTTCTTGGGGCGGGAAAGGATCTCATAATTTTAAGTATCGGAAGTCTCTTAGATGATGATTTCAGAAAGCGACTTATGGCTATTGCAACAGAAAAAAAATGTAAAATATACTTGCCCTCTGGGGCAGTCTGTGGCATAGATGGCATCAAGGCAGCACAAATGGCGGAGGTTAATCAAGTAACCTTGGTAACTACAAAACCACCAGCTTCATTGGGAATAAAAACAGATAAGCGCCAAACTCTTTTTGATGGATATGCTCGGGATGCAATTATAAAGTTCCCCCGGAACATCAATGTAGCAGCCTGTCTTTCTCTTGCAGGAACTGGTTTTGATTCCACACGGGTAAAGATTGTGGTTGATCCGGTAACCGCCTATAACAGTCACCGTATCTTGGCCCATGGGAAATTTGGACGACTGCGCTCCGAGATGGAAAACCTCCCAAATCCTAGAAATCCCAAATCCAGTTACATGGCATCACTTTCAGCAATTGCCTGCCTGCGAAAACTTATTGAACCACTTCAAATTGCCTAAAAAATACTGTAATCATGACAAAAAACAAAATAGATATGGAAATAGGCTATCGGGTTATATTGGTGATCTGCATCCTCTTTTTTCTTGTTCAGTCTGGATGTATCGAGTCCGAAAACAATGAGGACGGAGAAGACTTCTCTTTTATCAGCCTTGATAATAATGTAAAATATCTCCGTGATTATCGCGGAAAAGTTGTCATTTTGGACATGTGGGCTACGACCTGTCCACCTTGTGCCTACCAAATGATTGAATTGCAAAAAACCTATGACCATTATGGGTCCGATGACCTGGAAATCCTCTCAATTGATGTCGGCCAGGAAACTCCTTCAGTGATACAACAGTACCGTGAAACATTTCAGAATACCTACGGAATAAGTTTTGACTGGGTGTTTGGCATGGATAATGGAACAATCTGGTCGCGCTATGACATAAGCGGGGGGATTCCCACACTGTATGTATTTGATCAAGAGGGAAAGGCCTATTTTTCTCATGTGGGATTGTGCATTTTTGATGAAACACCCTCGGGTTATCCTGATGGCTTGACACGTTTACGACCAATCTTGGATGAATTACTTGGCTAGTTCATATAGATATAAGAATGAGTAAGAATAAAAAAATAAAAAAAATAAATAAAATAAAGGTATATAGGGGTATGAAATATATTATTAGAAGAATCCTGGTACCAGTTGCTATTATTCTGGGAATAATGATATTTTTAGGCTCGGTGACTCTTGGGGATGATCCAGTTATCCAGGATATCGGTTATGCCCCCAAGAATCCAGAGACACTTTCCACAATCACTTTTACTGCAAACGTGACAGGAGACAACGCCATAGTTTATGTATTTGTGGAAGAATGCCGGGATGACCTTTGTTATGCCGATGCCCAGAATGTGACAATGGACAGGATTGATACGACACAGTATGAAAAAGCGGTCACATTGAAGCATGGGGATGCCAATATTGTCCATTACCAGATAATCGTGAAAAGCCAGGGCATTTGGTATAAAAGTTCTTTGGAGGAAGTCAGCTTGGAAGGAGAGGAGACAGATGGTAATGGCACTCCGGGATTTGAAGGGATATTGCTGATTGTTGCAGTGGTGGGATTAATAATACTAATCAAGAAGAGATACTAGATGAAAAAATTGCAGTTGACTCGGCTTTTATCTCAGCTTGGCTTTTTGGGGATTGCCAATCTAGGTGCTGTGGGGATTAAAACCGGTTTTTGTTTCCCCTTTTTTTATTGCCATGGTTGCCCCTATGCCTCCGGTGCTTGCCCCTTGGGGACCCTAGAGCATGGCCTGTACAAAGGGCATATCGTGGGCCAATTTCTTCTCTTTCCCTTTTTTATACTGGGATCAACCTGTATGATTTTTGGGAGAGCGGCATGTGGCTGGATATGCCCCATAGGACTGTTACAACGGGCCACGGCCCCCCTTGCAAAAAAAATGGGGAAATACTCCTTTTTTAAAAAACTGGGCAATAGTTCCAATGAAAAATATATACGCTATGTAAAATATTTTGTTTTAATTGCCCTGGTGTTTCTGACAACAGCCCTGACGGGTTTCATGTTCAGTGATATATGTCCTGTGGGGATGCTCACGGGAACATTTCCTCTTCTAATTTTACATCCCACGAGTTTTACCCCAAATGTCTTTTTCCCCTTTGCCTTGAGTATCTTTATTCTTTTTATCATCCTCATCGTGCTCGTTGGCCGGGGATGGTGCCGCTATGTATGCCCCTTGGGAGCCCTGATGGCACCATTTAATAAAATAAGTGTTCTTTGGGTTCATGTGGATCGTGATAAATGCATTGAATGCATGGCCTGTGTAAAAATCTGCCCCATGAAAATCGATGTTCTTAACATGTATCGTGATCCTGAATGTATTCTTTGTGGAAAATGCATCACGATATGCCCCACATCGGCAATCAAATACAAGGTGACATAATGCAGAAAAGGATAGTTGCACAAATCATTATTATTGCTATCTTGATGGGTTCACTGGGGGATATGCTAGTAACAACAGATGTTTATGATGATGTCCTAGAACGCATTGTCACGGTGATTTGCCTCAGCTGTGTGAAACTGGAGCCACGAACACGGCTTGATTTCACATTTGACACCGCAACGGGGGAGCCACATCCCCAATTTGTCCTGGAAAATTTAAGCAAAGGACCTGTTTTCCTTCATTATCGAACTGATGTGTGCCCAGCCTGTGATGACATGGAACCAATACTCCATGATGTCTTTAACGTCAGCTATGACATCAGGGAGGGATTTCATAAGACAATTCTATTTGGTGATACTAGTGTAACCTTTATTCACATCAATCTTGATCATACCCGTGAAAAAAAAAGAGAGTCCTTTCAGATCTATGATAAGGATAATATCAATGGAGTACCCATGTTCACTATTGTAACACTCGGGTACCATCCCGCATTTGTGAAGCCCTATTATGCCACCGGGTATGGATTTTTAGGACAGGAAAACCCAGAGGATGCAGGGTTGGTGATACAGGATATGATTGATGATGCCTCAACAACCTACCATCAAAACCGTGATGGATATACACCATAACTAAAAGAATAAAGAAAACAAATACACCATAGTCTTGTAACTATAATATCGTGAGCAATAGAAAAGGTAAAATTATTATTTTTTAAAACAGGAAGTATGAGTGATTTCTATACTTAGCGCCCTATACACCATCAATATGATACTCCTGAATTGAGATGGGTTCTATCTCTAGGGATATTCCACTGTGACCCGTGTTTTGATACCACCCCGTATATTCCAATCGGCAATGATGCACATTGCCCGAGGGGCACATTCCTGTACAAGATCATTGAGTATTCTATTTGTAGCCTCCTCATGATAGATTTCCCGGTTACGGTAAGAATAGAAATATAATTTCAGGCTCTTGAGCTCAATAAGTTTTTCATGGGGAGTATAGATGATTTTTAATGTAGCAAAATCTGGTTGGTCTGGCTTACCGGGACAGAGGCATGTGAATTCATCTGTAAAAATTTCAATTTCATAATCCCGTTTGGCATTCTTATTTGGGAGGGTAGTAAGAGTATCTGTGGTCATGCTTTATTCCCAGTATGTAACCATATCAATTTTTTTGTCACCAGAGGATATTTCAGATAGATATATACATTTTATGGGAGCTTCTATGTTCCTGTTATACATGTATCTTATTTCCATCCTACTAGAGCGGACTCTGTAAGTATCCATCTATAGTGGGAATGGCCAATTGAAGACAACCTAGTGCTTGTCTTAATGTAAGGGAGGGATATCTTTTATAATAATCACTGTGATAATCTTGTAATGGATTCTCTCTCAGGGTATGTTAGCCTTCGCAGGGTTCAAAGTGGCGATCTAAACCAACTGGTAAATATTGCAAATACTTTATTTAAAGAACATTATACACTGGATTTCTTCTTGCATATATGGGGAATCGCCCCAGATACATTCCTTGTTGCAGAACACCAAGGAGAAGTGATTGGATTTATTCTCGCGGTGAACAATGATATTGCATCAGCCCGTATATTGATGCTGTCAATAGAGCCGGTGTACCAAGGAAAGGGAATTGGCTCCTCTTTATTACGAATGCTTATAGGGAAAATAGGTGAGCGAGTAAAAAAAATATCTTTGGAGGTACGCACAGATAACACCCAGGCAATAACATTTTATCTTCATCATGGTTTCCAAGTAACGAATCACCTCAAATATTTCTATAGTGACGGATCTGATGGATATCTAATGGAAAAAATACTGTCTTGATAACTCCTAAATTATCTGCCACCGCTCCAGGGTGGAAACAGGGTATGCTGTATTCCCAATTGATCAAGTACTTTGCCTACCACATAGTCTACCAGCTCATCAATGGATGTAGGTTTATGGTAGAACGCGGGGATGGCGGGTAGGATAATAGCACCACTTTTCTTTGCAGAGACCATGTTTATAAGGGTTGCTAAATCGAGAGGTGTCTCACGTATAACCAAAATTAATGGATGATTTTCTTTTAAGGTACAGAGAGCGGCACGTATGACCAAGGTGTCTGCATAGCCATTAGCTATTCCGGNAAGTGTTTTTAGNGTACAGGGTGCAATAACCATACCGTTATGATGAAATGTTCCACTGGCTAATGGAGAAAAATTATCGGTATTGTCATAGATTCTAGTGGCCAAAGAAGCAAGAGATTTCAAATCTTTCCCAGTTTCATAGTGAATAATTTTTTGTGCATTTTCGGAAACAATTAGTGAAATATCACAATTTTTATTGGCAAGATTTTCAAGAATCCGAATACCATAACGTGATCCTGAAGCTCCTGTTATTGCCACAATAAATCTTTCTGATTTATTCATATATTTCCCTCAAGCAGCAGGAAAACATGGCATGGATATATAAAAAAGCCACTTTTTTGGGTCAATTTTTTTGTTAAAGACTCCTTATTGAAAAAGGAAAAGCTTTTTATCCATTTTTTTTATGGATGCGTAATGAGAACACGGGAAGAAATTCTCCGGGAAATTATTAGCAAGGGCAAAGAGATTCCTGAGGGATGGAAGGCGACCTCTCGTTATGACACACAATTGCATGCCACAGAATATAATATCTTGCATCCTGAAGTAGGTATTTACCAGATAAAAGAGTGGCAAAAAAATCCTTTTCAAGTAAAGGGTGTCGGCGCCAAAATTGCCCGGCGGGTTGATGATATCTTGATTAATGAACCACTGGGGAAGTTTGGTATTCTCCGATATAATCCTCGGAAAGTGTTCGGGGATGCCACAGAGGGTCTGCCTTTGAAAAAAATATTACAGGATATGGCTTCAGGTAGACAAAAAACAGGTATTGAAATGATGCTGACTGGTGAAATGCATCCAGCCACCAAGGATATCACAAAAACAGTACAAAGAAAACAAAATGAGATTAATAGGGGGATTGTAAAAATTCAAGAAGACGAAGGTCTTTATGCCTCCTATGTCTAAATAACTGTTTTTATCAATGAAAATATTCTAAAATATTCCATTTTACCCGGCGAAAAAGATCATGGATCATTCAGGCAAGTAGCAAAGAAGCTTGCCCATTCTTTGGTAGTGGCAACAAAAAAAACTATACAAAATGACAGGGGAGGACAACAGCAATGGGAATATTACTGCCACGGGTCCAGAGGGTACCCTTGCTGTATCTTCAACTCAAACGTTTTGTAATGCGTCAGAGGTAATTATTAAAAGTGAGTGTACATTAAGGGTGCCATGGCTCTTCCGTTAGAACTATTGGAGCAATCATTGAATCGTGAAATGTCTCTTCTTTTAAAGGATGGACGAACCATTACGGGGAAACTGGGTGGTTATGACCAATATATGAACCTAGTTGTGGAAGAGGCTGAAGAAAAAAATGCAGATAAACATCGGAAACTTGGGAGAGTTGTGGTCCGGGGTAGCACCATTGTGAGCGCATCATTCTAAATTTTTTTTTCTTTGGTAACTTTGTGGAAAGATACCATAAAAAGTAAGCCTAATGTACGCCTACAATTATAACTGCTCAATAAACATTATTAAATATTAGAGAAAGCATAAAAAAAATTACAGATTGGTATTTCCCCGGGATAAAAAAAAATATGGTAAATGAACACTGGAAAGTATGTATTTTACTGTCTGCCTTATTCATAGTGACACTAGTTACTGTCGCCACAGGTATGAAAAATCAGGTTCAGGACCTATCTATCCAGGATTCCTTGGGTGCCAATGACCCGCAGAGTTATAATCACCCGGTGCAAGGTATCCTTTTTCAAGAATACGAAGGAGGGAAAGGATTACTCAAGAAGACTCTCCACTATGAAACTTATTCTCAATGGTTTAAAGGTGCACCCTTCGATGAACTAAAAATCAGGAGAGAGAAGAATATATTTTATTCACAGGTCTATCATTTTCTTCCAGATAACGAAGTATGGGAGTCTCGGGATGATTTTCATTCATACAGCGAGATGACTTGGGAACTTCAAAATATTACTGCCATGTATCCCGGTATTACAAATCTATATGACCTGGGGGCTAGTGTCCAGGGACGTACTATTTGGGGATTGAAAATAACTGATTATCCTGATTTGGAAGAAAAAGAGCCTGAAGTCCGTATTGCAGGTCTTCATCATGGAGACGAATTGATGTCTGCTGAACTTCCCCTGCTTTTAGCATGGTATCTTGTGGAGAACTATAGCCTTGATAACTATATCTCAGAATTGGTGAACTCAACAGAGATATGGATAATACCCATGGTGAACCCAGACGGGAGGGAGGCCACACCCTCAACCCGTCGTAATGCAAATAATGTCGATCTTAATAGGGACTATGGATACATGTGGAATGGAGGGGGCAGCAGCCCTTCCCCTTTTTCCCAACCAGAAACACAGATTATAAGAGATCATGCTCTTGATAATAATTTTGTTCTCTCATTATCTTTTCATACCTCAGGGGATATTGTAAATTATATATGGAATTATAAACCCCATCCCACCCCCGATGATGTAATGGTTACAAATTTATCTAATCTATATGGGTCATATAATGATTACTGGGTTGTCCGGGGGTATGATTGGTATCAAACGCGTGGAGACACCAATGATTTTAGTTATGGATGCCGAGGGGATATCGATTGGACCATTGAGGTACAAAACACAAACATTCCCCAAGCGTGGATATACAATAAGGAGGGCATGTTGGAGATCATTGATGCAGCAGATAGGGGATTGACAGGTGTGGTAATCGATAATGTTACAGGTCAGCCCCTTTCTGCAACCATTTGGGCAGAAGAAGCCTATTGGCCATGCTTTACGGATCCCAAAATGGGGGATTACCACCGTCTTCTTTTTCCGGGTAATTATACTGTCCATTTCCAGGCTAACGGTTATCAAGAAAAAATCTTAAATGTGGAGGTCGCACCGGGGGATGAACCCACGGTTCTGAATGTTTCCTTGAATCGGGGTGATAATTATTTTGCCTATCAAGTGTGTTGGTGTAATTTCTATGATCCCTATGGTTACCCAAATAATTTTCAAAATAATCCCACCGAGGCAATATCGGCCCTGGGTCCCCCGGATAATATATCTGCATCATTGGGTGTTGGAGGTGAAATTGTCTTGGATATGGGCCATACAGGACAATTATTTAATGGTCCCGGTGTTGATTTTACCGTCTTTGAAGGCGATAGCACCCCAGATGGATACACTGTCTTTGCCGCCCTAAATTGGAATGGATCCTGGATACAGATTGGTTCAGGCTCGGGAACAAACTCATTTGATCTTGATGATGCAAATATGACCCATGCTCGTTTTATTAAAATCCTGGATGATGATGATGGGAATCCATATGAAAATAATCCCGGTTTTGACCTTGATGCACTCCAAGCAATCAATACTTTTGATATCTATATTGATGGAATCGATGTGTCCGCCTGGCAAGGAATTATTAATTGGTCCACTGCCTATCAGTCAGGATATCATTTTGCTTTTGTCAAGGCAACAGAGGGAGTTGGATACACCGATACTTATTTCCACAATAATATGAACAATGGCTCCGCTGCAGGCCTGCTCATGGGTGCTTATCATTATGCCACCCCTGAACAAGATGATGCCATTGCAGAGGCAGAATATTTTCTACAAGTCGCAGGAGATTTTATGATTCAGGGATATCTCCGGCCCGTATTAGACCTTGAACAGGGATCAGAACTGGGGAGTACAGTTCTGTCAAACTGGGTGCATGACTGGATGACTACCATAGAAAATGAAACTGGTGTTCAACCTCTACTCTATGTAAATAGTGATTATGCCAATAATTATCTAGATAATTCTGTAAACCAGTATGATTTATGGATCGCCCACTGGACACATGATCCCTATTTGTCACCCAATATTGGTATCTGGGATGACTGGGAGTTCTGGCAGTACAGTAACCAAGGTTCTGTTCCCGGGATAACAGGAGGCGTACCTGTGGATGTTTTCAAGGGAAATCTTTCAGAATTAAATGATTTTGTGATAACTACCCAGCATATCTCATATCCCCTATATGAGGGTTGGAATCTGATAACTATTCCCCTGGCCAATGACTGGACAGCTGAAGACTTGGGGGACAATATCACGGGTTGCACGGTGGTGATCATGTATAATGCCAGCACAGATACCTTTACCACCCATGTGGTAAATACATCCCATGATGATTTTCCCATCCTGGATGGAGTGGGATACTTCATCTATGCCACCCAGGATAGTAATCTGACGGTGTCCGGCTATCCCCTAGCGGATGTGTCTGTACCCATTGATACCGAGTGGAATCTTATCGGGTGGTATCATGACTATGCCACCACGGCAGGGTCCCTGGGGGAAAACATTAGCAATTGTACCGTGGTGATCATGTTTGATGGGGTCAGCAAGAATTTTACCACCCATGTGGTGGGAACACCCCATGACAACTTCATCATTGAACGGGGCATAGGAATCTTTGTTTATGCCATTGAGGAAAGCGTATGGCACGGGGAGGGATAGAAAAATTCGTCTTTTTCTTTTTTTAGTTAAATATTGATATACACGTATTTTTTTCGAAAAATAAATATATATAGGAAGACTATTACGAAATGGGAAGGATTTGGCTGGTAGTTGTTAGAGTGCATCCCATCCCCTCCTAATTTTATCCAGCCATCCCTTCCTTTCCCAATGATACACTCAACAGTTACCCCCTTTTTGTATATGATATAATAAAATGTAGTAGGTATACCCTTTTTTTGTGTATAGGAAAACCATTTAAAAGATAAAAGTTTCACAGATGTATGCATCCTCATCTCCTCACCAAAGAATGCATCCTGGTGCTCATCGACATACAAGAAAAATTATTCCCCTATGTTAAAGACAAAGATCAACTCCTAGGACAAATAACAAAACTGATTCGATTCGCAACAATTATGAAAATTCCTCTCATTCTCACCGAACATTACCCCCAGGGACTTGGACCAACAATCCACGAAATAAAGACCATCCTCCCTGAATATAGCCCCATAAAAAAAGTAACCTTCAGTGCCTTTCGCTCAAAGAAATTTTTACAAAAAATCCAGGATACAAAAATAAAAACACTATTAATATGCGGAATAGAGTCACATATCTGTATAGAACAAACCGTCCTAGATGGCCTATCCTTTGGGTTGAACATCCATATCATTAGTGACGCAATCTCATCACGAAAAAAACAGGACCTTCAAATAGGGATACAAAAAATGCAACAATGCGGAGGGATCATATCAACCACTGAGATGGCAATGTATGAAATACTTCAACGGGCTGACACACCCGAATTTAAGGAAGTATTAAAAATTGTAAAATAAAAAAAGAATAGACATTCCACTAATGATTACTTTTATTAAGGATAGCTTTATTATAAAGGTTCGGTCATCATGAAAGCACGGATTGCACTCCTTATGATCTGCACCGTAAGTATGGTTAGTATACTCTACAGCGGATGCCTTAACCTTAACCTCAAGGATAGCGATGATGACGGTATCCCCGATGAAGACGATGTATTCCCCAATGATCCCTCCGAGTGGAACGATTCAGATAACGATGGATATGGAGATAATTCTGATGCATTCCCCTTTGATTCCACCGAATGGATTGACAGTGATGGTGACGGTATCGGTGACAACAGCGATCATTATCCCTCTGATTATGACAATGATGGATTTCCCGATGATAACGATCTTAATATCTTCAATGACCTAGCCCTTCGACTATCATTGCAAAAATTTCTGGTGGCAGATGAGGTCGATCTCGTATTTAGGAACGCTGATATTTATTTTGAAATTTACATCAATGAAAGACTGGAAGCCCGTATTGATAATAATGGCAAAACGTGGAGTGCCACAGTAGGTGAGATATATCAAATTGATGACTGGGTAATTTATAATTTTGATGATGACCAACGATATACAAACATTCGTATCATGATGTGGGATTATGATTATTTACTAAAAAATGATGCGATTGATATTAACGGGGAAGATAAAAATACAGGGCTAACCATTACTTTTGACGCCAAAACAGGCGCATGGAGCGGCAGCGACACCGATGGACACACCCAGGGAGCAGATGATGGAAGGCGCTTTGTTGACAAGGATGGCGCCCTTTGGTATGATGTTGAAGTATTAGAGGTGGAATATGATAAGGTCTATAAGTGGGTTTATGACCTTCGTTCCTTTTCCTTGCATGTAAATATTTCCAATGAGGCCTATGCCTACTATAAGCATTTGTCTGTTGATCGATCACCTTATCCCTATGAGAAAGGTGCTGTATTTGTGACCGCGAATGATGAAGTGGTAATTTCTGTAGCTGAAGAATTACGTTCCCTTGCGAGTACCCAAGGGTATGACGATTATGAAACCGCAAATTTTGTTCTTCGTTTTGTCCAGAGTCTTCAGTATACTTATGATAATGTGACCACTCCCCGGAATGAGTACTGGCGGTTCCCTGTGGAAACATTGGTGGATGAAACTGGTGATTGTGAGGATACCGCGATTTTGTATGCATCACTTATGGAATCATTGGGATATGATGCAGTTCTCGTGTTGTTGCCTAGTCATGCCGGGGTAGGTATTGCAGGGAATGATTATCCAGGGTCATATTATAGCTATAACGGGGTAAAGTATTATTATTGTGAAACAACAAGTATTGGGTGGGCAGTGGGTGCTATTCCTCCATTATATGAGGATGAAACAGCGTCGCTTATCCAAGTTGAATAGGAAAAAAATCAGGGGTTCTAGGGTGTGAGACGTGTCCTATCTCGAGGAAAGAGGATGCATTTCCTTATATTCCCAACTTGAAGTAGTTCCATGAGGAAACGTTCAATACCAAGGCCAAATCCGCCATGGGGCGGCATGCCATATCTGAATGCTTTAAGATATTCCGAAAAGTTATCTATGTCCATGGCCATATGTGCCATTCTCTTTTGTAACAGATCATGTTGATGGATGCGTTGGGCTCCTGAAGCGATTTCAACACCTTGATAGCTGAGGTCAAATGACCGGGCATACTTGCCATTGGGCATGGAGTAGAATGGTTTTGTTTCGAGGGGATACTGGGTGATAAAATAAAAAGTTTCTTGGAGGGTTTCCCCTATGAGCCGTTCTTCCAGGGTTCCAAAATCATCACCCCAGGTCATGTCTGTTTTCTTTTGTATTAAGTCAAGGGCTTCATCATATGTTATCCTGGTGAAGGGAGTCTGAGGAATCTCCGGGGAGGTGGCTAATATGTCCATGTCACTTTTTCTTTGGGTGGTAAGATAGATCATGATATATTGGGTGAGGTCTTCTGCCATCTTCATGATATCTTCCTCGTTGTCAATAAACGCCATTTCAAGATCAATGGCAGTGGATTCATTGAGATGGCGGCTGGTATCATGTTCCTCTGCCCGGAAATACCAGGCGATTTCATAGACGCGGTCAAACCCCGTGGCCATCATGATTTGTTTATACAGCTGGGGTGATTGTACCAAATAGGCTTTCCTATCAAAATATTGAAGAGAGAAAACCTCTGTGCCTCCCTCCGGGGAGGTCGTGGTAATCTTGGGTGTATGAATCTCTAGGAATCCCTGGGAGTGGAGAAAATGATGTGTTGCCGTAAGGAAGGCATCCCGAATGGCAAAGATGGATTGGTTTTCTTTTTTCCGAAGATCGATAAAACGATTGTCAAGCGTGGTGTCAAAATCTGCCCCTACCTTATCAATTACACCCAGAGGAAGAGGCGATTCCGCTAGTGACAGGATGTGTGCTTGTTGAGGGAGAATCTCCCAATTGTTCATAACCTGGGTGTTTTCTTGACAAAGACCAGTGATAGAAACAACGGTTTCTCGGGAAAGAGAAACCAATTCCTTAAACAGTTCAGGAGTTTCTTTTTTAATGACAGTTACCTGTATTTTTCCTGTCCTATCCCGAAGGATAAGAAAAGCGATACCTCCAAGATTGCGAATATCCTCTATCCATCCAGCCACAGTAACCGTGGAACCATAATCTTTTGTATCAACATCTTGGGAATAATGGGTTCGAAGCATAAAAATCAATTATGGGAGTAAATGCAGATGGTGTTAAATGCTTTACCCTGAAAATAGTCCAAGAAAAAACCCTGGTTATTCTTTCTTAGAGAGATTTATTCCTCAACCACACGTTTGGCTTTTCCCTTACTGCGGGGAAGAGTACCCGGGGGAACAAGGGTTACGGGGAGTGTGATATTAAGGATGGTGTGTATATCATCGATAATTTTCTTTTGGAGAAGCTCAGGGTTGCCTTTCTTATAATAGTCGGTGGTGGGTTCCACAACCACTTTATAACCATATATGGATCCATGACGAGATTTTACAATTTGATAATTCTCGCTGGCTCCCGGTGACATCATGATTGCTTCCTCAATCTGAGAAGGAAAGGTTAACACACCCTTGATTTTCAATCGGTCATCAGCCCGGCCTAATATGCGAGAATGACGGGGAAATGTCCGTCCACAATTACAGAGCTCTTCGGTATAGGAGGCAATATCCCCTGTTCTGAACCGGAGTACAGGAAATGCCTCTTTGGCCAGAGTGGTAAAAACCAGTTCACCTTGCTCGCCCTCCTCCTTTACTTCCCCGGTGATGGGATCAATAATCTCCGTGAAAAAATGGTCCGCATTGATGTGCAGCCCCTGTCGATAAGTACATTCAAGAGATACACCTGGTCCGATAATTTCGGTGAGACCATACTGTTCACATGCCCGCATCCCCCATTTTTCCTCGATTTTTGTTCTCATTTCCTCACTCCATGCCTCTGCCCCTAAAAATCCAAGTCTAATATGAAAATCATCTTGTGTATAACCTTCTTTTTCAGCAACCTCAGCCATATAAAGGGTATAGGATGGTGTGGCTGCCAGGGCGGTTGCCCCTAAATCCTTCATCATCATCAATTGTCTTTTGGTATTACCCGAGCTTATGGGAATGGTCAAGGCGCCAATGGCCTGTGCCCCTAATTCATGGCCACGTGCCCCTGTAAAGAAGCCATATCCATAGGAGTTTTGCATGATATCGGTATTTCTTAGGCCATTGGCCCAGAGGGAACGTGCCATGACTTCTGTCCAGATATCCATGTCTTTATGGGTGTAGACACCCACCACGGGTTTTCCTGTGGTTCCTGACGAGGCATGCATGGCAATGATTTTTTCCAGGGGTACACATGTTAATCCAAAGGGGTAATATTGGCGCAGGTCAGCTTTATTGAGAAGGGGGATTTTTCTAATATCTTCTAGTGCTTTAATGGAGTCAGGCTGTATTCCTGCCTGTGAAAGTCTCTCCCGGTAAAAACGGTTATGGGAATAGACCCATGTGATGAGATGTTTGAGGTTTTTTAATTGAAGGTTTTTAAGCTCATCCAAAGGCATTGCCTCTATTTTCTTGTTCCAAAATTTCTTCATGTAAGCCCCTTTGTTTTATGCAGGAAAGAGAAAGAAATATAAGAAATTTTTCCCTCTTTGCAGCAGGATATATAAGTAATGAAATTATATCCATTTTTTTTGGTAAGCTTCTCTAGAACGGGATACATAAAAATATATATAATCATGGTTTATAGACCGCTGGGATAACATGAATATCTATAGATTCAGTCTTCTAATGGGGATTAGTTGTGTTCTTCTACTGTCCTCAGGTGGTATACCACAGCTTATACAGGAAAGCAACCTTAGCGAGGCGTGGGCATTCCAAGAGCGAGGGAACACACTTTATGTGGGAGGGAATGGACCGGGGAACTATACCTATATTCAGGAGGCGGTGGATAATGCCAGTACGGGTGATACAGTTATTGTGTATAATGGCACCTATATGGAGAATATCATTATTGATAAGACACTTATTCTTAGTGGTGAAAATGAGAATGAAACAATTATTGATGGGAACGGAATGGGCGACGGGGTGACAATTTCTGCAGAGAATATCATATTTTCGGGATTCACTATCCAAAATAGCGGGGAACAGGGAATTGGCGCGGGAATCACTGTACTGGCTAATAATGTCACTATCCAGGGGTGTATCAGTCAGAATAATACTTATTATGGGATCTATCTTATGAATTGTACAGGGGTCAATATATTAAATTGTACAGTTTTTAATAATCATTTTTCAGGTATCACCCTTGAAAATTCGAGTGGTAATAATATTGTTGGTTGTGTAAGCTATGGGCATCAGGGTATTACTCTTTCTTTGCCCACTTTACCCTCTGTGGGTATGGGAAATGGGGAACAGAGGAAGGACCCAGTTCTTCACGTTATATATGGTTACGTTTATTATGGAGATGTTAATCTTCCAGCTGGTAATGTAAATGTTACTGCTCGCGATGATAATATAAGTGTTAGCCATACGGATTTAACTGATTTTTCCGGCAAGTATGAGATTACTTTTTCCTTCTTTGATGGATATAGTGATGGAGACCATCTTACCATTTGGGCAAATGGTACAGGGATTTTTTCTGGATGGAAGGCCATCACAGAAGACTGGATTGATGAAAACCAAACACCTGTGCAATATATTGATGTTATTCTTCTTCAATGGACATATGGAACAGGTTTCTTTTTGATTAATTCCACTAATAATACCCTTTTGGGGAGTACTGGATACAATAACAGTATTGCCATTGGGAACCACAATGCTTGGGGAAACCTGTTCACCCAGTGTCACGGCTATAACAATACCCAGGGTATCCACCATTTTCTTTCCCCGAACAATACTGTCACGGAGTGTTCCTTTTATGGAAATAAATATGGCTGTGTATTTGCCCAAAACTCCACCGATAATAATGTGACAGCCAATCAAATTTATGGCAACGACTGTGGAATAACTATAAGTAATAGCGGGGGTAATGTTGTATATAATAATTTTTTTATGAATGTGATAAATGCCATTGATGATGATATAAACCAGTGGAATATTTCAAAAACTTTGGGTGAAAATATCGTGAATGGCACTTATCTAGGGGGTAATTTTTGGGATGATTATCTAGGGGGTGATAATGATGGCGATGGATTAGGGGATACCTATCTGCCCTATAATTCTTCAGGAAAAATACAGAATGTTGGGGATTTTCATCCCCTTACTTTCCCCAATTTGAAGCCCACTGCAGAGGATGACTACTACACCATACCTGAAGACTCCATCAACATCACCCTAGACCCCCTCGCCAACGACACCGATCCAGAGAACAACACACTCACCAT
>JGI24025J20009_10001507_pt1 | contig 17487 bp, 13 predicted proteins | sample Cruoilmetagenom3_FD_20009 | JGI IMG/M metagenome (IMG submission 20009) | reverse complement strand
CCCATCGGGCTAGCTGTAGCGAGCGGGAGCTCGGCGCTGATTACAATTCTGGCATTTGTGGCAATCCCAGCCGCTGTTTATGTGCTCATCAAGACCGTTCTGATTACGCCCGTGATCGCCATCGACAAGATCTATAATCCGGTGGCCATCATTAAACGATCATGGAGCCTAACATCGGGTAACAGTCTTAGGCTGTTGGGCTTCTTTGCCCTGATTATCATCGCGATGGGCATATTGTTCATGGTGATGAATGGCATTCTATCTGTGGTTCTGGCCGCGATTGGCGGACAGATTCAATTGATTGGAGGCTCAATCGTTTCTGGGCTTTTGAACACAGGCTTCGCTGTAATCATGCTTGCCGTTCTGGCTGGTATCCACCGCCAATTGTCCGGGACCACAACCGAGGATGAAAGCGATACTTTCGCCTGACATTAGCCTGCAGCTATCTATGGCCCATTGTACAGATCTGCATTTGTTGGATTGAAAGCCGCCGCTGGCTGGCCTAGCGCAGGTGGCAATCATGGCCGAAGCTGAACCACCTCTTGAACCTGCCCTGTCGGACCATCCAAAGGGCGGCGATGCGTCGGTAGAACCGAACCCCAGCGCTATATCGCGTGGCCGGATGGCGCTGCTGTTTACGGTGATGTTGGTCACCGCAGCGGGCAATACGGCGATGCAATCGGTCATGCCGTCAATTGGTACGGCATTGGGTGTCAACGACGTTTGGATAAACCTGGCCTACACATGGTCTGCACTGTTGTGGGTGATATGCGCACCAATCTGGGCACGAAAATCTGATCAACGCGGTCGCAAGGCCATGATGGCAGTTGGCTTGACAGGTTTCATTGTCTCGATGGGCCTATGCGGTCTGTTCTTGTGGTTTGGGTTGGTCGGGCTTCTCTCTGCATTTTGGACTTTGTTGCTGTTTGCGATGGCCCGCAGCCTGTTTGGCGGATTTGGCAGCGCCGCACCGCCTGCAGTGCAAGCCTATGTGGCCTCTCGCACGGCCCGATCAGAGCGCACGCAGGCGCTTTCGATGATCGCTTCCAGCTTCGGCGTTGGCACAGTTATCGGCCCTGCCCTTGCCCCTTTGATGGTGCTTCCTTTCTGGGGCATTGGCCTGACGGGACCCTTCATCAGCTTCACTCTGATCGCTGTTGTCGCCTTGGTGGTGATTAGACTGCGTCTTCCCAATGACGAGCCACAGTTTGCAGCGCGTGGGAGAGCCTATGATGCGCCCTATGCCAGCGGATCGAGCGGTGCGCCCGATGATCGCAATTACGATGATGAGGAAGACGACGCACCCGCAAACGCCGTTGGTTCAGCCGAGTTGCCGGCACAAGCCCCTGCCAAGCTACGGTGGTTGGATGCCCGTATTCGCCCATGGGTGTTTACCGGATTGGGCAGCGGACATGCGCAAGCGATGGTGCTTGGCATTTCAGGGTTTCTGGTGCTCGACCGTATGGGATTGCGCGACAGCCCAGCGGAAGGGGCCGGACCAGTTGGCATCGTGTTGATGTCGGGCGCACTGGCCACGTTGCTGGCGCAATGGGGGCTGATCCCACGTTTTGACATGGGGCCGCGCGCATCAACTCTGTCTGGCGCAGCCATAGCTGCAGTTGGTGTGGTCGTGCTTGGCTTCGCCCAAGAATTGCAAAGCATTGCGTTGGGCTATTCAATGGCATCGCTGGGCTTTGGCCTCACTAGGCCCGGCATGACAGCCGGCACATCATTGGCGGTTACGCGGGCCGAACAAGGTCAAGCCTCAGGCGTTGTAGCGTCTGTTGCCGGGGCCTGCTTTGTTTTTGCTCCAGCGCTCGGTGTCGGCCTGTACAATTATCACGAAGGGTTTGCCTTCGCCCTGATCGTAACAATCTGCGTCGCGGTGCTAATACTGGGATGGCGAACACTTCAATCCGATGCGAAACTGACTTCTGATGCCAGAGGCGCTGACCAACACGGAAGCTGACCGCCGTAGCCCGCAGATCGCTCGGTCACAGAATTTCGTGAACCTTCTCTTGCGGCCTGCATAGTCGAACGCCCTTTTCGGTCTCAACCACCGGACGTTCCAACAGGCTGGAATCGGCAGCCATCGCATCAAGCACAGTATCCGCATCTGCATCAGGCAGCCCGCGCTCAGCCGCATCAGTGCCCCTCAGCCGCAACCCTTGGTTCGGGGAAATTCCTGCATCCTTATAGAGCTGAGCCAGCTTGTCCCGGCTTGGCGGGTCTTTCAAATATTGCACGACGCTCAGCTCGATGTCTGAACGTTCTTCCAAGATTGCGAGCGTCTTACGCGACGTGCCGCATTTGGGATTGTGCCAGATAGTCGCTTTCATATTGAAACTCCCGCAAGCTTTGGTTGATCGGCGCATTCGATGCCGAAAAGAGTCATTCCCCCATAAGCATACAGAAAAAAGCACTCAAGCTGACATTCCTCCTTGCACATGCGAATTATTCGCAATAACTACCCGCCAACTAATGCGAACGACTCGCAATTATCAGGAGGTCCGCTTGTTTTCTCATTCCTACCGCACCGTGCTGTTGGCTGGTGCCGCCATTGCTGCAACCCCTGCTTTCGCGGAGGATAACAAAGCAAATACTGAAGAGACAGATGACCACATCGTGGTGACAGGCCAAGTGCTATATAATGATCAGGTCAATGCGGTAAAAACCCCCACCCCCATCCTCAACGTGCCGCAATCACTGTCGATCACGACGCAAGAACAGATCGTTGAGCAAGGTTTCGACAGCGTTGCTGACATCACCTTGTACACCCCCGGTGTGACCCAATCCCAAGGCGAAGGGCACCGGGATTCGGTGGTGTTTCGCGGTGTACGTTCAACCGCCGACTTCTTTGTCGATGGGGTGCGCGATGATGTTCAATATTACCGCAGCTTCTACAATCTTGAACAGGTCGAGATCTTGCGCGGACCCAACGCGCTTTTGTTCGGTCGCGGTGGCACTGGCGGCGTTCTTAACCGGGTCACTAAGAAAGGCGTGGTTGGCGAGAAATTTGTCGGTTATCTGGGTTCAATCGACACATTTGGAGCATTCTCTGGGCAGGTCGACGTAAACTTCGAGACCAGCGAGAACTCCGCTCTGCGCGTCAACGCAGCCTATGAGAGCCTCAACAACCACCGCGCGTTTTATGATGGCGATCGGTTTGGCATCAACCCAACTTTCCGCGCGCAATTGGGCCCGGATACGATTGTTGATCTGTCCTATGAATATACCAACAATGAACGTTTCATTGATCGCGGCATCCCGTCGGGCGACGATGGCCTGCCAGCCGAAGCGCTGGTTGATGTGATGTTCACCGATCCAGAGAATTCATTCACCACATTTGATGCACATGTGGTGCGCGGTACGATCCAGCACAATTTCTCGGATGATTTCAAAGCCAATGTGACCGCCTCTTACGGCGATTATGACAAGCTTTATTCCAACCTCTATCCTGCCGCTTATGACGAAGCGACAAATGTCGTCACGCTGGACGGTTATGTCGACACAACGCAGCGCAAGAACTTCGTCCTTTCCGGCAACCTAGTGGGCGAATTCAATACTGGCATCCTCCATCACACTTTGCTGGTTGGCGCTGAGTATATTGATACGGCTAATAACAATGACCGGTTTAACACTTTCTTCGACACCAGCGTGGACGATCAGGAAACCTTCCTTGCGTCCAACCCTCTCAACCTGAGCAACTTTGTCGGGGTGAATGCTGCGGGCGATCCAACAAGCTTCGCATTTTCAGACTTGAACGACATAACCGAGGCGAATGTGAAGGTGTATTCGTTCTATGTTCAGGATGAGATTGAAGTCACCGATTGGCTCAATGTGGTTGTCGGCGGACGCTTCGATAGTTTCGACATAACAGTCGACAACATCGAAGCCTTCATCGACACTGGGATTCAAGATGTGCGCAGCCGGACCGATTCAGATTTCTCTCCACGCGCTGGTGTGATCCTGAAACCGCAAGACAACATCTCGATCTATGGCAGCTATAGCGAGAGCTTCTTGCCACGCTCTGGCGAACAATTTGCTGACATCAATGCTCCTGACGATGCGTTAGACCCCAACACATTCTCCAACCTTGAGCTCGGCCTGAAATGGGATTTTGGCAATGCGCTCAGCTTGACCGCCGCAATTTTCGAAATTGAACAAAGCTCGCCGCAGGTGTCTGACACAAACCCAGACACTTTGGATGTGATCGACAGCAAAATTCACGGGCTTGAGGCGCAGATCCTGGGCCAAGTGACCGACAATTGGCAGATAAATGCAGGCTATAGCTATCTTGATGGCAATCAGGTGGAAGACGACGGCAGCGAGGGCCTAAGACTGCGCGAACTGCCCGAGCATACGTTCCATCTGTGGAACATGTTCCAGCTGACAGACAGACTGGGATTGGGCGCGGGCTTAACATATCAGGACGAAAGCTTTGCCGACAAGGGCAACGGAACCACCCTACCTGATTTTCTCCGCGTCGATGCTGCAGCCTTTTACGATGTGAACGAAAACCTGCGTTTGCAGGTGAATGTCGAAAACCTGTTTGACGCCAATTATTATCCCAGCGCGCACACTGCCAACAACATCACTGTCGGTGCTCCACTGAACGCTCGCCTCACCGTCAGCGGTCGGTTCTAGGCAACCGATTACTCTTCTGATGCATTCGCATTGACAGTGCCGGTTGCGCGCAACGCCGGCACTGCCTTTGCGGCATCGGCGGCACTAATGCCGGGGGCCGGCGCAGCGCTGATTGTTTCACGCCGGCGCGTGACCCGCCCGGCCCGCTGGATCGCTTTGACCAGCCGAGGATAGACTCCGCACCGGCACACATTGGGGATTTCTGCCTCAATCTCTGCCTCGCTCGGCGCGGCATTACGCTGCAACAGTGCCGCAGCAGCCATCGCAATTCCTGGCGTACAAAACCCGCATTGTATGGCCTGCTCTGCGACCAAGGCTTGCTGGACCGGGTGCGAGCGATCGCGCGACAGACCTTCGATCGTGGTGATGAAACGGCCTTCTGCCTCAGCAATAGTGATCAGACACGACCGCAAGGCGGCTCCATCCACCATCACCATGCAGGCACCGCAATCGCCATTGCCACAGCCGAATTTGGTGCCGGTCAAATTGGCCGCATCGCGCAACGCCCACAGCAGCGGTGTGTGTGGCTCCATATCAAATTCAAGCGGACGCTCGTTCACTGTCATGCGCGGCATGGGCGGCGGTCTCTCTCTTAGTCGACTTGCGGGCAACCCTATCGCATGGCGGTGGCCAACGGCACAAGTCGCCACACATAACACATTGAGTATTTACCCCAATTAGCGACCAAACCAGCTGGTTTTCGCTTTTGTGTTCGTGCCCAAGCAGCTATTGCCTGCGCCAATGAGCTGGGCAGCCAAATTAACGAGCGGGTCAATCCGTGGGCACCTGATCAGCCAAACCTTGCCAACCATCGTCGGCGTTTCTGCGATCATGTCGATCGGTCTGGTCGATTCCTATTACATCGGACAGCTGGGGAGCGAGCAGTTAGCCGCAATCGCATTTGTGTTTCCGGTCACCATGGCGCTGGGCAGCCTGGGCGTTGGGGTTATGGTCGGGGTCAACTCTATCGTTGCACGCGCATTGGGCGAAGGCGATGAGGAAAAAGCCGCGCGCCGCGCCAATGTGGGGTTTGTTACAGCTATTGCCTTCGGCTTGATCGTGGGCGCCTTGCTCTATGTCGGCGTCGATCCGTTGTTCCGACTGCTGCAGGCGCCGGACAATCTGCTTCCTATTATCTCAGCCTATATGAATCCATTTGTGCTGGGCATCCCCCTGCAACTGTCGATCATGGGCCTCAACGGGATTCTACGCGGGCAAGGAGAAGCGCGAAAGACATCCTATATTTCGCTGACCTATGCTGGCGGCAATTGGATCCTCGATCCGATCCTGATCACGGGCGCCTTTGGCTGTGGCGGGTTCGGAATTGCCGGAGCTGCCTATGCCTCGTTGATTGGTTGGGCGATGGGCATCGTTATGGGGCTGATCTTGGTGCGGCGAACGTCCTTACCGCTTAATCCCGGCCTATTGCGCAAATGCAATCTGCGGGAGCCGATCACAGCCATGATGCGAGTTGCTGCGCCCGCTGCGTTATCCAACTCGATCAATCCGGTCGGACTGTCGATCCTGACTGCTCTGATCGCTTCGGAAGGGGCAGCTTCCGTTGCTGGATTTGGAGCTGCTGGCAGAGTGCAGAGCTTCGCATTGGTGCCGTTGCTGGCACTGTCTGGCTCAATCGGGGCGATTGTGGGGCAGAATTGGGGAGCGAACCAGCCGGAACGATCGCGCCAAGCTCTGCTGTATTCTGGCATGTTCTGCGTCGCTTACGGGCTGCTTACTGCCGCCTTGTTGGCATTTGGTGGATGGTGGTTTGCCGATTTCTTCACTGACGACCCCGCTGTGATCGAACAGTTTGCCAATTATCTCAGCATTGCAGCCTGGGGTTATGCAGGCTTTGGCTTGCTGATCGTGGCCAATGGCGCGTTGAACGCCGTGGACCGAGCCAGCTTTGCATTGGGCCAATCGGCCGCCCGCGTCTTTCTAGTTATGTTGCCAGCAGCATGGCTCTTGCAGCCCCAGATGGGCGCTAATGGCATCTACACGTCTGAATTGATTGCCAATCTTGTCGGCGGATTGGTTGCAGCGACAATTGCATGGAAATTGCTGCAGCGCGACCCGAAGCAACAATAAGGCACCCAGTGATAATTCGTTAACCATCATCCCCCATAGTGAAGTCTGTACTTTTGGGGGCACGAGTAATGGATGACCTGCTGACGGATTTCGTCGCAGAAACCCGTGAGATGCTAGAGGCCAGCGAGGGCGAGATTATCGCCTGGGAAGCTGATCCGAGCGATAAGTCGCGCCTCGATACAATCTTTCGTTTTGTCCATACGGTGAAGGGCAATTGCGGCTTCTTCGATTTTCCACTGCTTGAGCAATTAAGCCATGCCGCCGAAGACGCATTGGCCGAAGTGCGCGCGGGCCGCCGGGTTCCTGACGCAGCATTAGTATCCGCAGTCCTGGCGATCATCGACCGGATTGGCGATATGGCCAATGCCATCGAAGCGGGCCAAGAGTTGCCTCACGAAGGCCAAGACGCGTTGATTGCCGCATTGGCAGACAATGAGGAAATCGAGCTAGATGCGATGAGCGCAGACGGTGCTGAAAGCAGCCCCGCTGATCCGGCACCGCCTCCTATTTCCACCGGCGTTGCGCAGGATAGCACGCCGGCTGTGCAGCGCTCCATTCGTTTGCCGGTTGATCTTCTGGATCGCGTGATGAGCGGCGTTTCGGACATGGTTCTAGCCCGCAATGATTTGGCCCACCGCTTGCGGCAGGCAGGAAATCAGCCAACAATTGACGGCCCATTCGAACGCCTGACCACCATTTTGACTGATGTGCGCGAGGCGATAACCCGCATGCGCATGCAGCGCATTGAATATCTGTTTGGTGCACTGCCACGTTTGGTGCGCGATTTGTCGAGCGAATTGGGCAAGCAGGTTATGATCGATCTGGAAGGCGGCAGGGTCGAGCTTGATCGCGAGATGATCGAAATGATCCGCGATCCGCTGACTCACATCATTCGCAATGCGGTCGACCACGGTATTGAATCGCCTTCTGAGCGGCTGAAAATCGGCAAACGAGAAATTGGCCTACTGAGCATCGCGGCTCGTCAATCTGGCAACAAAATCTCGTTGGTGATCACCGATGATGGCCGCGGATTGGATGAAGCAAAAATCGCTGAAAAGGCCATCGCAAACGGTATCATTTCCAAGGCTGAATGCGATGCTTTGAGCCGCCACGCAGTTCTACAATTGGTGTTTGAGCCCGGCCTGTCTACGGCCGAGAAAGTCAGCTCGATCAGTGGTCGAGGCGTCGGATTGGACGTGGTTCGAGACAATCTGGAAAAGGTCGGCGGTTCTATTCAGGCGACCAGCACACCTGGCAAAGGTACCCTCTTAAATCTGCAAATCCCGCTGACATTGAGCATTATTGCGGGCCTGACTGTAGAAGTTGGCGGGCAAAGCTTTGCTCTGGCCCAGTCCTATGTCGAAGAGGTCATCGAGCTAGCCAATGGAAATTTGGAGTTGTGTAATGCGGGAGAAACCGCGCTGGTAACTTTCCGCGGCGAACGCATTCCCGTTCTATCGCTAGCTAAAGTCTTGCAAATTGACGCTGAATTGCCTGAGGACAAGCAGATCTTGGTGATGTTGCGACTGGCCAATGGAGACATCTTCGCACTAGCAATTGACCGGATTCACAGCCATGGCGACGTGGTCGTCAAGCCTCTTCCACCTGCCATCATGGCAACCCAAATGTTTGGTGGGACAACATTGCTGGAAGACGGCAGCCCCGTATTGTTGCTTGATATTCCGCAAATCGCTTCCAAAACGGGCTTGGCCTCCGACACGCGCTCGCAGACCTTCCGCAGTGTCGATGTAACTGCTGAGGCAAGCGAAAGCACGAAACAACACGCGATGGTGTTCACCGATTTCTGGGACCGCAGCAAAGCGATCCGCCTGGAGCTGGTCCAAAGAATTGAAACCATCCAATCCGATTCAATTGAAGTCGGCGATGGAGCAACACGGGCTGTGGTGGCCGACGAGATATTGCCGCTGATTGGCTTGCCCGAACACAATGATAACAGTGCCAAGCAACCGTCGGGCAAGGTCCGAGTGTTACGACTGTCAGATGGGTCAAGCGAGCTGCTCTATGCGATCAGCAGGGTTCATGATGCGATCGAGCTGAAAGGCGAACTTGCCCCGATTGATGATGATCTCTTTACCGAGGCAATGACGCTGGTTGATGGGCGCTCAATCTCTTTGATTGACGGTCATGCTATATTTGCCAAATTTGGTTCAACACCGCGACCAGTGCATGCGCTGACTTGCCTATTGCCAGACAATGATTGGGCAAAGACCATGCTGGTGCCCTTGGTTTCTTCAGCAGGCTATAGCGTCACACATTGTCCAAAGTCTGCGGCCGATATTGTCATAGCCCTAGATGACAACGAGCAATTCGTTGGCTCCGAGCGAGGTGACGACAACAGCGCCTGTGGCGGCGCCGGCCAGACCATCATTCAGTTGCGCAGTCAGCCCGATGCTGAAGTGCCTGAATCGGATCGCTCCCTCGCAATCTATCGCTATGACCGCAGCGGCTTACTGGCTGCTCTGCGGCTCGCTAGCAAAGGAGATGCGGCATGAATGAACTGCTCCTGATTGCAATAGTCGCCGGGCGACGCTGCGCGTTTTACGCGACCAGCATTCGGTCCGTCATAGAAATCGGCAAAATCACTCCAATTCCCGGCACACCAGACATGGTGTTGGGGTTGGCCGCCTTGCGTAGCAAAACCCTGACCGTGATTGATTGCGCCCGTGTGGTCGGCGAACCCATTGCTGGCCTTGATGGTGGCCAGCTGCCAGCCGATGCCCGCGCCACTGTGGTTGACGTGGATGGCTATGCCTATGCTCTCGCGGTCGATTCTATCGAAGATATCGCCGAAACCGCGTCAGAAGTGGGCAAGGTCCTCGGCGGATTTGGCAAGAAATGGGCAGATGCCGCACATGGCATGGTGGAAACCTCGGGAGGGCCTGCCCTACTCCTAGACATTGAGCGCTTGGTCGGCAGCATAACCTGTACCGATAGAGCAACTTAATGGAATAGTTACCGCAAAATTATAGATAATAGGTCGCAAAGAACGGAAAGAACCGATGAAAACTTGTCTCATAGTCGACGACTCGCGCGTAATCAGAATCGTCTCAAGGCATATTCTTGAGACCTTGGGATTTGCCGTGGAAGAAGCAGAGCATGGCCGCGCAGGGCTGGAATATTGCGATGTGACTATGCCAGATGTGATCTTGCTCGACTGGAACATGCCGATCATGACAGGCATCGAATTCATCACTCAGCTGCGCAAACAGCCCGGCGGAGACAAGCCCAAGGTCGTCTTCTGTACCACGGAAAATGACGTGGCACATATCCGTGAAGCTATCAGCGCTGGGGCCGACGAATATGTGATGAAGCCATTCGATCACGAAACTCTCCAGATAAAATTGCAATTGGTAGGCATGGCCTGAGCAAAGGCCAATGCAACCTGATCGCAGCACTCTGATTAAGCCAAGGGTTGCACGTGGGGCCAGAACCGGCCCGATCCGCGTGATGATCGTTGACGATTCTCTGACCGCCAGAACTGTGTTCTCTCGAGTGGTAGAGAGCGATCCTGCTTTGCAAATCGCCGGCACAGCAAACAGTGCCGAGCAGGCGATCAGCCAGCTATCAAAGATCGACATTGACGTGATGCTGCTCGATCTCGAAATGCCCGGCATGGGCGGGCTCGAGGCACTTCCCAAAATCCTTGAAACAAGCATGAGCGCGCAGGTTCTGGTTGTATCTTCACTAACCGAAGATGGTGCTGAGCACACCTTGGCCGCCCTGTCGATGGGCGCTGCAGACACGTTGCAAAAGCCTCAGTCCGGCGGCTTTGACCGGGACTACCGGGCCACGCTGTTGGACAAGATTAAGGCATTGGGCGAGACGGAGCCTAGCCCAGTTCAAGCTGGTCGCGGCCTCCTCACTGCCAAATCACCCAGCTATTTCAAACGACCCGAAGTGATTGCAATCGGGGCTTCTACGGGCGGAATCCACGCACTCAATATAGTGCTGCGAGCATTGCCTCAGAACTTTGCTCTACCCATTCTGGTTACCCAACATTTGCCGGCATCCTTCATGCCTGTTTTTGCTCGTCAGTTGGAAGTAGCCGCGGCTCGGCGGACACGAATTGCAGGTGATGGCACCCCAATCCGTTCAGGCGAAATTCTAATCGCATCGGGCTCTGGCCACATGGAAGTAAAGCGGAGCGCAAACGGTCTGCAAACTGTGTTGTCCACCAACCCATCGCGCAGCGGCTGCCTGCCATCGGTCGATCCGATGTTGGATAGTTTGGCCAAAGCCAGCAATGGCCATGCTCTGGCCATCATCTTGTCTGGCATGGGCAATGATGGCGTATCCGGTGCCAAGACTTTGGTGGACAATGGCGGCGAAGCCATCGTCCAGGACGCGGAAACATCGGCCGTTTGGGGGATGCCAGGAGCCGTATCGAAAGCTAATTTGGCCAGCGCCGTGCTACCACCTGAAATGCTTGCCGACGCCATTGTTGAGCGGGCGGGAGCTGCAGCATGGAAGTGAGCAGCGTATCACAGCAGATAATCGCCGACCTTCTGGCCGAGCATACCGGCCAGCAGCTAACCGAAAGCCGTCGGTGGCGCATCGACACAGCGCTATCCGGCTTATTTCGCGACCGTGGAATCGATAATCTTGACCAATTGGTTTGCCTGTTAGATCGACCGGACGAGGCTGGACTGGCGCAGGAAATTGTTGAGGCACTGCTCAATAACGAGACTTATTTCTTCCGCGACAAACCAACATTTGATCAATTGCCGGCTGATGTCCTGCCTAGGCTTGCCAAACGCCGAGAGCAGCTGCGCAAACTATCGATATGGTGCGCCGGATGCTCAACCGGGCAAGAAGCCTATTCGATTGCTATGCAGTTCGCCGATCAGTTGAAACACTGGGATGGTTGGACAATCGATATTGTCGGCACCGATATCTCCAGCAAAGCAATTTCGGTGGCGCAAACCGGAAACTACAGCCAGTTCGAGGTTCAGCGCGGTTTGGGTGTTGCGCAGATGTTGAATCATTTCCAAGAGCAGCCCGCTGGCTGGAAAATCAACGCTGAAACAGCGTCACGCGTTCGTTTCAAGCGTCAAAACCTGCTGAACGAATTGCCTGGCCCATGGAAGTTTGATCTGATCTTGTGCCGCAATGTGATGCTGTATTTTGATCCTGCCAACCGGGACACGGCATTTTCACAACTCCACCGCGGATTGGCGCATGATGGCTATTTGATGCTGGGTGCCGGGGAAACGGTGGTTAGCCAAACCAACATGTTTGCCCCCTCCCCTTATCGGGCCAGTCTTTATGAGCCTGTAAGCCCATCAGAACTAAAGCAAGATCTGGCAATGGCGGTCTGATCTGACCTGGCCGCTGGCCACATGCCTGCCCAATACAGTAAATTGGTGTTTACTCTTTCTTATCCATGATCGGCTAACCCGTAACCTTAGGCGCAGAATTTCGTGCGCAAAATGGAGGTATGTGTGAGCCAAGAAAGGCATCTGCTTGGTGTGCAGGCGACGACGATTGTCGTGGCCCCTCTGGTCATACTTTCCTTGCTTTTCGGTGCAATCGGGCTCGCCGTATACTTGAGCGACGAGGTCGCCCTGATCTCGCCCTCTTCACTGCTGATTGCCTGTATAACTATTTATGCAGCGACAATTTTCGGGTTGGGACGGATCGGCATTTCAAACGTAAATCGCCTGGAAAAACTGGGGCAAACGGACAGTCTATGTCAGCTGCCCAACCGTCGCGCTCTGCACAATGACATCGAAAATGACGCGAAAGAAAGCGACGAAGTCGCCCTTGCGCTGATCGATCTAGACAGCTTCAAATTGGTAAATGACCACCATGGTCACGCCTTGGGCGATCAGCTTATCCGCGAATGCTCGAACATTCTGCAAAAGCTCTGCGAGCCAGAAGCTCGTTGTTACAGGCTGGGCGGAGACGAATTTGCAATTACCATGATCGGTCCGGTTGCCGGCACAATTCTGGAAGGCCTGTGCCGCACTTTCCTGGAAAGATTGGCAAAACCGATTAGCATTGGTGATCACCGTTTTACCATTGGTGCAAGCGTGGGACTATCGCGGTCCACCGGCGTTGATAACGTCTCTTCATCCGAACTGCTGCGCCGCTCGGACATCGCGATGTACGCCTCAAAGCGCGGTGGGCGGATGCGTTGCACTTGGTTCAGCGACGACTTTGATCGCAACCGCGAGGCCCTGCATGAATTGGACAATGAGCTGCACCAGGCCTTAGCGAACGACGAATTTGTGCTGCATTATCAACCGCTGGTTGATGCAGACACACGCGAGATTACTGCGGTTGAATCTCTGCTGCGGTGGAACAGACCCGATGGCCAAGCGATTGGTCCCAATGTCTTTATTCCCGTTGCTGAGCAATCTGGCTTGATCAACGCGATTGGTCTGTGGGTCTTACGCAAGGCATGTACTGATGCACTGCAATGGGATGACATAACTTTGTCGATCAACATCTCAGCTGCCCAATTGCGCAACCCGGAATTTCCGGTCCAAATGGGCTACATTCTGGAAGAAACCGGATTTCCTGCTGAGCGCCTTGATTTGGAAATTACCGAAACCTGCCTCGTGCTTGATCCAGTTGTGGCCGAGCGCAGCCTTGATGTTATTCGCGGGTTTGGGGTCAATGTGTCGCTGGATGATTTCGGAACAGGCTACGCCTCGATCGGCTTCTTACGTCAATTCCGCTTTGAGAAATTGAAGCTGGACCGTTCGCTTGTGGTCCAAGCAGGTGAAGATGATGGATCGCGAGCCATGATGCTTTTAAGCATTAGCATGGCGCGCGCGCTGGGAATGGGGGTCACCGCAGAAGGCGTTGAAACCCAAGCCCAGGCCGATCTGGTACGAACAGCAGGCTGCGATCAGATCCAAGGATGGCTCTATTACAAAGCTATGCCGAGTGAAGAGATCAGCGACCTGCTCAATCAACCCGATGAAGTAATCGTCTTCGCTACGCAAGGCGGCAATATCGAAGGAAATGCGGCATGAATATGCTCACCAATGCAGATCGATTCACCAGCGCAGTCCAGCTGGATGAGGAACCCCATCGTTATGACCAAGATATCGATCCGATCACGGCCTGGTTCCGCCGCAGAAACACAAAAATCAAAGTGTTGCTGGTGGCTGGCTTGCCACTGATGTTGGTACTGACTTCGGCTGGTTTCGCCTATTTTGGCATAATGTCTATCCAACAAGCCCTCAGTGCCGGCACAGAAAAGGCCATGCAGCAAGCCGCAGAAGATGCTCACAATATTAGCTTGGGCCTGATTGCTACGATTGTTTGCGGCATCGCTTTGTTCTTAATGCTGATGCGAGTGATCAATACCGACGTTCTTCGGACATCAACGCAATTGATTGATGCGATCCGGCGTATCTCAGACCGAAAACTAAACATTATGGTTCCTCATCAGGACCGCGTTGACGCATATGGCGAGTTTGCCCAAGCGATCGAAGGATTCCGTCAAACGACGATCAAAATGATCGAGCTCGATGAACTGCATGCGCAAGAGTTGGAAAAAAGCATCGAAGACAAAGATATTGCTCGGGCAGAGCGTGCCAAACTGTTGGACAGTGTGGCATCTCAATTTGAACAATCGGTCGGCAATATCATTCACGGCGTGGCCAGTGCATCAACCCAGTTACAGACCACCGCAGCCAGCATGGCCTCATCTGCAGAGGAAGCCTCGAAACAAACAGCAGAAGTGGCCAAATCCATGGAAGAAGCCAATGCCGGCGCCACGTCAGCAGCGGCGGCAAGCGACGAATTCGCCATGTCGATTGGGGAAATCAGTCGGCAAGCCGCATCCTCAGCAGAGCTAGCCCGTAAAGCGACCAACGCCGCCAATGAAGCCGATGTGACCATCTCGGAATTGTCAAATTCGGCAGAACAAGTTGGCGAAATCGTCGAACTAATTCAAACCATTGCTCAACGCACAAATCTGTTGGCACTGAACGCTTCGATTGAAGCCGCGCGCGGTGGTGAGGCAGGCCGCGGATTTGCTGTGGTCGCATCGGAAGTCAAAGAATTGGCCATGCAAACCAGTCGTGCGACCGAACAAATCGCAGACCAGATCAGCGCAATGCAGGGAACAACCGGTGCCAGCGTGCAGGCCTTGCGCAGCATAGCAAGTCAGGTAAACGAACTGGAGACAACGGCCGTCTCTATCGCCTCTGCTGTTGATCAGCAGTCGGTTGCAGGTCAGGATTTGGCGCGCAGTATTGATCTTGCCGCACGCAGCACAGACCGCGTATCCAGCCACGTCGAAGACGTTCGCGAATTGTCGCTTTCCACCGGCGCTGCTGCTTCGCAAGTGCTGTCATCGGCGACCGATTTGGAAGAGCAAGCCTCTACGCTGAGCTCGCAAGTGCAAAGCTTCCTTGATCGGGTTCGCGCTGGCTAAGCCCCAGTCCGCATGTTGCGAGCCTAATTTATACCTGACTCTCGCGCCAGTCGCGCTTGATCTTCTTGGCAAGGCTCCACTTGTGGACCTCAGTCGGCCCATCATAGATGCGGAAGGCGCGGATCTCGCGGAACAATTGCTCGACAATTGTATCACCGGTAACACCAGTTCCACCCATCGTTTGCACGCAGCGATCGGCAACTTGGAACAAGGTTTCAGCCACAAACGTCTTGGCCATCGAACTTTCGGTAGTCCCAAGATCCCCTGAATCCAAAATCTCTGCACACCAATCAATCATTAAGGCGCAAGCTTTTAGGTCAATCTTGTTTTGGGCCAGCATGAAACCGACCCCTTCGTGGTCGATCAATTGCTTGCCAAATGCTTGCCGACGGCATGCATAATCAGTCGCGATTTCCTGAGCCCGCTCAGCCACCCCTAGCCAACGCATACAGTGCGTGAGTCGTGCTGGTGCCAAGCGGATTTGCGCATATTTGAAACCCTCGCCAGCATCGCCCAGCATTTGATCAGCAGGAACGCGCAAGTTCTCGATAGCAATGACGGCATGGCCACCCGGCATAGAACTATCAATTGTATCCAACACCCGCTCAATCCGAATGGCAGGATCGGGCAGATCAACCAGAAACATACAAGCTCCCCCTTCGGAACCTAGCTCTTCGGACTTCGCTATCACAATACCCACCTTGGCACCTTCAGCACCGGTGATGAACGCCTTACGCCCATTGATGACCCAATGGTTACCATCCATCTTGCATGTGGTTTGCATCAAAGAAGGATCAGATCCGGCCCCACCATCTTCGGCCGGCTCGGTCATAAAGAATGCCGAGCGCGCATCCCCAGCGACCATCGGCGCTAGAAACCGCTCTTTGATCATTGCATCGCCAACCTTGCCCAACAGATACATATTGCCCTCGTCCGGTGCCATCACATGACAAGCAATCGGACCAAGCGGTGACAGTCCGCTCTTTCTCAAGATCAATGCGGTTTCTGCATGGCTAAAGTAAGAACCATCTTCACGAATGTGGGGCACCAACAACCCTCGCTGCCGGGCCAAATCACGCAGCTCAATTGCGAGCTCATCAGAAGGGCCATGGGAACCACAACGCGGATCATGTTCGTAAGGCGCAACATCCTCGCGCACAAAAGCTTCAACTCGTTCCGCAATAGTGCTGGCTTCGGGGGAAATATGGGGCATCTTCATGATCCTTTGATGTACCCCACTCCTCTACGCAAAGCGGCCGGCCAAACAACCTAAGCATTTCGGCAGGGCAATCCCTCAGGAAAATATGGCGCGGACACAAAAAACCGCCCAAGGCATGGGCCCAGGGCGGCATTTGTAGGTTTAGATGGTTGCGGGAGTTGGATTTGAACCAACGACCTTCAGGTTATGAGCCTGACGAGCTACCGGACTGCTCCATCCCGCGGCACCTAATGGCTGGCAAAAGAGCCAAACCAAACCTCCATAGCAACAAAAGCTAGAGACGCCAAAAGGGCCAACCTGGAAGGTTAGCCCTTTGACTAGTGAATGGGTTTATACCGCGCATCCGCCTGCTTCAATGCCTGGCGGCGACCTACTCTTCCAACGCTTGAGCGTTAGTACCATCGCGCTGTCCAGTTTCACGGCCGAGTTCGAGATGGGATCGGGTGGGTCACAGACGCTATGGCCACCAAGCAATAAAGCAGGCGGATGCGGGTTTTAAATCGATAGTATGTTGGGCGTATCTGGCTGGAGTCATCCTCCACCTGACTATCCAACCCGATTGCTCGGACAGGACTGTCGTTGATGGTGCAGATTCATCAAGCGCGACAATGAACTATTAGGACCGGTTAGCTTCACGCATTACTGCGCTTCCACACCCGGCCTATCAACGTGATGGTCTATCACGGTTCAAGGATTGCTTATCTCAAGGGAGGCTTCCCGCTTAGATGCTTTCAGCGGTTATCCCGTCCATACATAGCTACCCAGCGGCACTCCTGGCGGAATGACTGGTACACCAGAGGTATGTTCACCCCGGTCCTCTCGTACTAGGGGCAACTCCTTTCAACAATCGACGCCCACGGCAGATAGGGACCAAACTGTCTCGCGACGTTCTGAACCCAGCTCACGTACCACTTTAATTGGCGAACAGCCAAACCCTTGGGACCTGCTCCAGCCCCAGGATGTGATGAGCCGACATCGAGGTGCCAAACACTGCCGTCGATATGAGCTCTTGGGCAGTATCAGCCTGTTATCCCCGGCGTACCTTTTATCCGTTGAGCGATGGCCCTTCCACGAGGGACCACCGGATCACTATGACCGACTTTCGTCTCTGCTCGAC
>JGI24025J20009_10001506_pt1 | contig 17491 bp, 10 predicted proteins | sample Cruoilmetagenom3_FD_20009 | JGI IMG/M metagenome (IMG submission 20009) | reverse complement strand
GTCGGTCTTGGAATCCTAATCTGGACAAAATTCGGTCACGGTTTCGGCATCGTTGCCGGTGTATTCGGCATAGTAATTCTTGGCCTGACAGGCAGATGGTTTGCCGCCATCCTGACAGCAGTAGCAGGGTTCCTTATTGTTATGATTGGCACATGGTCTGGGCAGATTCCAGGTGTAGTTCTAGCTATGCTGGTGGCAGTGGCCGGTTTCGGCCTGGTGGTGCTTTTCGACCGAGTCATCAAGGTATCTTTGCCATCAAACTATCTGAAATTCTTTTTTCTGATTCTTGTAGTATGCATAGTTACCTATAAGACTACCGAACCCTGGTTCTGCAAAATCTGTCCTGCAGGCACCCTGGGTGCAGGGATACCATTGGTATTATGGGACCCTCTGCATGAGTTGCGTAATCTCATAGGCTGGCTCTATTGGGTGAAAATCGGCATACTGCTTCTGATAGTCATCGCGGCGATTGCGGTCAAGCGGCCTTTCTGCCGGTTTATCTGCCCGATAGGTGCAATCTATTCAGTATTCAACAAAGCAAGCATGTTGCATATAGAACTGGACAAAGAGCGGTGCAATAGTTGCGGGTTATGCAAAAGGGTATGCCCGATGAATATTGCCGCTAATGAGGACCCGAACCAGCTTGAATGCATCCGTTGTTTTGAGTGCGTCCGGAAATGTCCCCAATCTGCTCTGAAGATTCGGGCCCTGTGAACAAATCTCTCTTAAGGAAGCCTGCATGGATTAGAATGAAATTCCCATCCGGGGAAATTTTCCAGCGGGTGAATCAAAAGCTGCGTAAATACCGGCTCAATACGGTCTGCACTGCGGCTAGGTGTCCGAACCTGGCCGAATGCTGGAGCCGCGGCACTGCTACTTTCATGATTCTTGGTGATACCTGCACACGACACTGCCGTTTCTGCTCAGTTCCTCCAGGCAATCCTCGTGGCAAGATTGATAAGGATGAACCTGAAAGGGTAGCGAGCGCAGTCAGAGAACTCGGACTTAAATACATTGTCCTTACCTCGGTTGACCGTGATGACCTGGAAGATTCAGGTGCTGCAAATTTTGTCCGAACCATCAAAGCCATCAAAACGATTCCCGATGTCAGGGTTGAAGTTCTAACCCCGGATTTTGGCGGCCGGGCAGAACTGATTGGTCAGGTGCTTGAAGCCGGGCCCGATGTTTTTGCCCATAATATCGAAACAACAAAGCGGGTCAGTCCTCATGTGCGTGACCCGCGTGCTTCTTATCAGCGTTCGCTTAAAGNCCTGAGCATAGCCAAGCGGAAATCACCCGATACTTTCACCAAAAGCAGTATCATGGTCGGTCTCGGGGAAACCGATGAAGAAATTCTTCANACAATGGANGATTTACGTTCGGTCGGCTGCGATATTCTGACGATCGGCCAGTATTTGCAGCCGGCGCGTCGTTGTATCCCGGTCTCACGATATGTCGAACCGGTTCAATTCCAGCTTTGGGAACAACAGGCACTGAAGATGGGTTTCTGTCGGGCACTCTGCGGGCCTTTAGTGCGCAGCTCATATCGCGCCGACCAGGTCTTTCCCGGTTGAAAGACTGAACGAATCCATAGAAGAAATACGGGGTCAGCTAACGCGAAAGGAAAGTTATTTCGCAATATTCTCGGTTGTGGTCGGGATGGCGATGTTCCTGGCATCGATTGCGGGCAGGGTTTTTGCTCAACTGCTTTCCGGATTCAGGGTGGTGATACTGGCACATGAGTTTGTCAATTACCATATTCTATGTAATTTTGCGCTCCGGCGGTTGAATTACGGCAAAGGTGCCTTTCTGCACGCACTCCGAGCGCGGTCACACGGTTAGTAAGCTAATGTTGACTTAGTTCGCAGTTTGCGGTATCTTTACTCCAGAATTGAAAAGGAACCTATTAAACTCATACCTAGGAGGAAGTATGCGTAAGGACCTAGCCCTAATATCCGTCGTGCTTGCGGTTTTGATGCTTACCGTAGGCTGCAAGAATAAACCACCGAACATCCCGGCAAGGCCAGTCGGTCCGGATTCTATACTCCAGGATACACTCGCTACTTATTCGAGTGTCACGACCGACCCGAACCGGGACCAAGTGCTTTATGTATTCGACTGGGATGACAGCCAGAACGATACGACCAACTTTAACGCATCCGGTGATACGGTTTCAGTGAGCCATGCTTGGACTGACACCGGCAGCTATGCAATCCGAGTAAAGGCAAAGGATGAAAAGGGACTTTTTTCTGCTGACTGGTCTGATACCCACATGGTTTATGTCATTATCAGCGGCAGCCCTGTGAACCATNNGCCGAACCCGCCCGATGCACCTACCGGGCCAGACACTGGTTGGGTTGACTCGGTCCAGGTATTCAGNGCCTCAGCAACTGACCCGGATGGCGACTCGGTCCGACTCAGATTCATCTGGGGGGAAGACAACCGGGTTTCGTATTGGAGCCCGCTTGTGCCGAGTGGCGCCACCGTAACTGATTCTGTGACTTATTTTAACTATGGGGTCAAGAACATCCGGGCTGTGGCGATGGACAAGGACTCGGCCCTTTCTGATACCTCCTCGCCGAAAGTCTTCTTTGCAAATCAGTCAAACACAAAACCTGGCAAACCGACCATCACCGGTCCTGGCCGCGGCATCAAAAACGGGCCAGAATATCGATTCTACGCAAGGTCACGTGATCCGGAAGGCGACAGCGTTCAGTACAAATTCTTCTGGGGAGACGGTGACTCCTCGGCCTGGACCCAGTTCTACCAGCACGATATTCCAGTAATGGACTCATGGAGCTATAGTGCAGAAGGAACCTACAACTTGCGCGCTATCGCCCGCGACCAGGGAGGTCTGGTCTCAGATACCTCAGACTCGTTCACTTTTGTGGTCGTAGGTGAAGGAACCGTTATTTGGGGTTACTTGTTCGGTGAAGAAATCATCTCATCACCAGCCCTTACCAGTGTTGCCAATACCCAAGGAGAATCCAGACCCGCAGTAGTAATCGGCATCACCAACGGCCTTCTTGTGGCGATGGATGCCTATCTGGGCGAAATACTCCATACAGTCTATGGGCCGACTTTTGAGGCCTTTCATTCCTCACCGGCAATCGGTGAAGACGGCACTGTTTATATCGGCAATGAAAACGGCAATGTTTATGCATTGGACATGGTATCTGATACTTTTAGCTGGTGCTATCCAGATTCCCTGACCGGCGACGACATGGGAGCGACGCCAGTTGTGGACGGCAATAATATCTATGTTGGTGGTGAAAACGGGTGCATCCAGCAGCTCAGGGACGACGGCACAAGCGTCACTGAACTATGGAATTATCACCTTAAGGAAGAACTCAATGCTTCACCGGTGCTGGACCCGAACGGAAACCTGATTGTGGGTGATGACTCTGGATATGTATACTCTTTTGCTCCGGACCACTCACTGAACTGGACATTCAATGTTCAGGGCAATATAACTTCTTCTCCGGCAATCGGCTCAGACGGCACTGTCTATGTCGGCACCGAACAAAGCAAGTTGTTCGCCATATCTTCAAGTGGCAGCCAGTTGTGGTGCTATGAAATCACTCCATCCACATTCATTTATTCGTCGCCGGTCATCGGGCTTGATGGAAGCATTTACTTCGGAGCGAACGACGGCTACCTGTATCGCCTTGACAAAACTACCGGCCAGCCGATGCAGAACTGGCCGGTTTTACTCTCTCAGTCAGAGGTCTCTTCCACTCCGGCCGTATCTGCCGACGGCATCATCTATGTCACAAGCGATGACGACGTGTTACATGCGGTGCGCGAAGACGGAACCGTGGCCTGGAATGTCGAATTGAAGCAACCTGAAAGCCACCAAAGCAAACAACGGCGCTTTGGTGCTGAGGACCTGTTGCCATCGCCAGTAATCGACCAGTACGGCATTATTTATGTAGCCTCTGGATTCGACGGGATATTCGCAATCGCGGGTCGCTCAACTGGCACGCTGGCTCAGACCCCATGGCCGATGTTCCACCACGACATTCACCATACCGGTAAATTCAATACCTGGTGATATACTATCACTGAATGGCGCCGCTTTTAAGCGGCGCCGCTTTTTTATCTAGACAAGTCTGGCAGGATAATCCTCGGTCTCTTCACCCCGACTCTGAGTTGAGTCGTGCCGTCAATCAAAGCCAGTTTTCCTTCCCGTATTTTCAGGATTTCCAATATATCCGGATCCATTTTCCGCTGACCAAATCCACCGGTCACCACGATTGTGAAACCTGGATTAGGCTCAAGCACATTTTCCAAATCCAGGCCAGCGGTTATCAACCCGGCAGCACCCCTTTTCTGCAATTGGACAAGTAAATTGCGGTCGGCCCAATCCGTAACAGATATCTGACCGGCTTCAACCTTGTCAAACTTCAATTTCCCAAAAGCCTCTTTCCCTTGACCCCAAGCGCCCGTGATAATAATCCCTTGATTTGAAACAATGCCGCCTTTATCAGAGATTTTCCGGACTTTACCGGGTAACCAGGCAAGCACCTCAAGTTCCTCAAGCAGCGGTTCAATAATTACCATGCCGTAGTTCAGATTGATTCGGTTTACTTTGCCTCGCACCGGAGATTTACAGACTTTCATATTACCCGGGCGCATGATTGCTGCTAGCCACTGGCCTTTGGATACTTCCTGGCCGATTTCACATTTCAGATAGGGCTTGATTTCCCTGGATTCGACCCCAAGTTCTTTGGCAACATTCACAGTTGTGAACTCTCGCGCGGCCTCGGGTTTTTCACGGACAACCAGGGTTCCACTAGGCAGGACTCTTTCAATCCGGCCTTCAACCGGCGATAAAAACAGTTTGGGAAACATCAGACGGTGTTTCTTGGCAACGATGTCTCCCAGTCCAATTTCATCACCGACCTTTTTGACCAGATAATTCGGCAACTCCTCTGGCTTGACCTCAAGCGCTTCTGCAACATGGATGAAGAATGGCCTGAGAAACTGCCGCACACTCTTTGCAACGAGCGTATCCGGCTTGACCATGTCGCCGGATTTGACGAATATCCGGCCCGGTATGGCAAGTTCTCTTCTCATATGTATCGCCCCACGGTAAATCCGTTCTTCAGGATTGAGTTCTATCTTCCTGGCCGGTGGCACATAACTTTTCTCGTCAACCTTCTTACCCGGTTTCAGCCTCACAATTCCCAGTTTGCCGAACAGTTCCTTGGCAAGTTCCGGGTTCACTTCTGCAAGCACGCCCAGATGTGGAAACATAAACGCACGGTCAACAGCCAGTTGCACCGCTTCCTTTGGCTGGAGTGCATTAACAAGCATCATTGCGGCCGCACCCCTCGGTGAATGGGAAAGAATACCACCACTCCCGATAATCATGTCATAATCCTCTAGTGTAAACGGTTTTCCTTTTGTCGGTTTTTTCTGCCTGACACGCATGAAGTTGTTAATATTCAGCTCGGCTGGGCCAGAACTTAAGGATTTTCCCTGCATTACCTTCAGATGCTCGCTTACCGCCTCGCGAATCGCGATAGTGGCAACTGCCCATTCAATCATCATATCCTTATTATTTTCAGGCAGACTGGTCGGGTTGATATGCTTATTACCGATTCGATTCCATAATTCTGTTTCGGTTATCGGGAAATCCAAAAATTGCTTAATCGGGCCAACACCGTTCAAACCGGCAACATTCAATATGCTGTAACTCATCCCGAGGTTGGCGCTGACCGTGCGGAATACATTACCGTTCTCGGCAGTGAATACATCGGTGGTTGCGCCGCCGATATCAATAGCGAGGATTCTTGCCTTCATGTCTTTTGATATGAGGCTGAGAATCCTGCCGAATCCTGCAGGTGTCGGCAGAATCCGTGCATCCACCCACCGCTTCAGCCGTTCATATCCGGGTGCCTGTGACATTACATGGTCCATNAANAGATGGTGAATCGCATCGCGCGCCGGTTCCAGGTTTTCCTGTTCACCAGCAGGTCTGATATTCGGGANCGGATAAAACATGAACCGGTCGCTCAATGTTTCTCTGACATGTTCCTGCGCATTTATATTCCCGGCATAAATAACCGCCAGCTTCGCATTCGGGTTGAGCTTCGGATGCAGGCCGGATTCTGTTATCAACTCAGCGAGAAATACCGGGCCGCTGACAGCATCGCCATCAAAGCCTCCTGCCAGCAGGACCATATCGGGCCGGAGCCTTTTCAGGTCCTCAATCTTACGGTAAGGCGTTCTGCCGTCATTCATCGCAACAACATCAAGCACAACCGCACCTGCACCCAGTGCTACGCGGTCGGCGCTTTCTGCAGTAATATCCTTTATCAGGCCGGTGACTACCATTGCCAGACCACCTCCTGCACTCGATGTCGAGAAATAGGGAACGGCCGGCACCCCGTTCTCGAGCAGGGTTTCGCCGGTTATCTTTTCCAATGCCTGCAATGCCCGGACAACACCCACGGTTACATCCTCATGAGGCTTTTCGACCGTTGTCACGGCTTCTTCTCGAAAGAACCGCCAATCGGGAGACTTCTTAAACAGTATTGCCTTGGTCGTAGTGCTGCCGACATCGGTAATGCAGAATTCCCGAAGTTCTCCCATCAGTGTTTTTTCTGGCATCAAAATCAGGATAACAGACAGTTCCTTTCCAGTCAAGGCCAGTCCCAGCATTGTGGCTATATCCCCAATCTAAAATCTCAAATCCCCATCGCGAAGATGTCGCTCCTACCAATCCGACCCGAAATCCCGGCGCGATTAACGGCCGGGCCAGTTGATCAATCGTGTAACGGGCTTTGTTTCAGGCACTTCTGCAATTTATGGCCGTTTTTTAGGGCATACCCCTCCGTATTATTTTAACACAGTGAACCGAGTTCTTGACTTTGTTCTTTTTTTGAGCATATTGAGCGTGATGTTAAAACTACCTGAGCACGAATACCAGACTTTCGCTGCTGTCAGGCGCGGGCCCCTGTCAGTTGAAGCAGTGGCTCAGCAAGTTAAGCTAGACCAGTCACTAGTCACGGCTGCTGCCCAAGCCTTGTCACAGCGTGGTTGGGTGAAGATTGAGGAAAAACCCCGTGAAGAGTTCATCATTACCGACAAAGGAGAGAAGTACGCTGGCGACTTCTTCCCGGAACGGAGGACTTTCGCCAAAATAAGAGAAAAAGGCGGCAGAGTTAAGTTCCAGGAATTGCCCAAGCTGTTAGGAAAGGATGAGGTCCGGTCTGAAGTGAAGTGGTTGACCCGGAAAGGATGGTGTAATCGTGAGGCAGGTTCGTTGGTTGTGACCAAGAAGTATGAAGCTAAGTTCCCCGAGGATGGCCCAGATGAACAGTTTATCAAAGTGGTGGCTGGACCGAGAGATATGGATACACCGGCGACTAGGGAGTACCTCAAAGCAAGAGGTGTTGATGTCGACGCTGCCCTAAAGCTGCTAAAGGGTCGGGGTGAACTCTTCAAAAAGAAACGCCGGGTGAGGCGGGTGCTGTCATTGACCGAGAGTGGCGAGCGCTTATGGGCTGCCGGCCCTGGTTCTGTAGTCCCGGCCCAGGAAGTTACTCAACTTACTTCTGAGCTGATTGTGTCAGGCAAGTGGCGCGATGTCGTCCTCAAGCGCTATGACCCGNNTCTTGAGACTNCANCNNNNTATCCCGGAAAACCGCATCCTTTGCAGCGGATTATCCAGGAAACAAGGCGTGCGTTTTTCGAGATGGGTTTTGAAGAAGCGGCATCACCGGTTGTGGAAACTGCCTTCTGGGATTTTGATGCACTATTTCAACCTCAGGACCATCCGGCCCGTGAAATGCAGGATACCTTTTATATGCGTAAACCGGTTCAGGGCCGGTTGCCGGCAGAAAAGCTGGTTATGCGCGTCGGCCGCACCCATGAAAACGGCGGCGGAACCGGTTCGACCGGCTGGCGGTATGAATGGAATCGTTCTTTGGCCAAAAGGCTGGTAATGAGAACCCATACTACCGCGACGACAATCCGGGCACTCGCAGCCAATCCAGAAGCGCCACGCAAAGTCTTTTGCGTCGGCAAGGTGTTCCGCCGGGAGAATATCGACCCGACCCATCTGCCCGAGTTTGTTCAGATTGACGGTGTCATCATTGATGAGCAGGCGAGTTTTGCTACCCTGCTCGGCACTCTGCAGGAGTTTTACCGGAAAATGGGGGCAGAAGAGCTCAAGTTCAGGCCTTCTTTCTTTCCTTATACCGAGCCGAGCGTTGAGGTTTTTGTCCGGATGGAACAGTTGGGCGCCTGGATTGAAATGGGCGGGGCCGGAATATTCAGACCCGAGGTTACCCTGCCTCTGGGTTGCAAAGCCCCAGTTCTTGCCTGGGGTCTTGGTCTTGAGCGATTGGTGATGTTGCGGTTTGGTGTCCCTGACATGCGCAAATTATACTGGTGTGATATCGACTGGCTTAAAAAGGCGGCCCTGTGCCGTTAGTCAGCATTCCGGTCCAGAANTTGAGGCGACTCATCGGCCGAGAGATTGACCATAATGAATTGAGGCAGGCACTTGAGCAATTGGGTAATGATGTTGAAGGCTATGCCCAGATTACCAGGTACCGATGCGAACATTGCGGTCATATAATTGAAGTGCTTGAGCAGGAGGATTTCAATAACACCTGTCCCTGCGGTTCCCGGGCACTAAGCATTGTCGGGACCAGTGATGTTATCCGAATCGAGCTCTTGCCGGTCAGGCCGGATATGTTTGATGTTGCCGGACTGGCCCGGGCCCTGCGCGGTTATTTGGGTATTGAAACCGGATTGCCGGAATACCGGTTGGGAAAGTCGGGTTTTGCAGTAGTAGTGCGACCCGGTCTTGAGCGGATTCGGCCTTTTATAGTTGCAGCAGTTATGCGTGGGATGACCCTGGATGACGAAACAGTCAAAATAGTAATGAAAATGCAAGAGAATCTGCATTGGGCCTTGGGACGGGACCGGCGCCGGGCATCAATCGGTGTTTATGATTTAGGGACTGTGAAACCGGATTTTGAGTACCGGCCGGTTGAGCCTGGTGGCTTGAAATTCGTGCCGCTGGGCGGATTGCCCGAAAAGGCGGATGCCCTTCTCACGCCTGAGGAGATTCTGAAACGCCATCCCAAAGGCAAGGCATACAGTCATTTGCTTGAAGGCATGAGTTTTTATCCTTTGCTTGTTGATTCTGCGAACCAGGTGCTTTCAATGCCCCCGATTATCAATAGCGAAAACACCCGGGTGACAAAAACCACCCAGGATTTCTTTATTGATGTTACCGGGCCGGACAAATATGCGATTGCCAAAAGCCTGAATGTGCTGGTAACTTCCCTGGCTGAGCTTGGTGGAAAGATTGAAACAGTAGAAATAACTTATCCTGATGGAACCAAGGAAACGACACCGGACCTTCGGCCGGCCAGGGCCAGTCTGAATCCGGAAACCGCAAGCAAACTGCTGGGGTTCTCTCTTCAGGCAAAAGAGACAGCAAAGCTGCTGGAGCGTATGTGCTATGGAGCAGAACCAGAAGGCAGTATAGTTAAGCTGAGGATTCCTGCTTTCCGGTCAGACATAATGCACGAATGCGACATTATCGAAGATGTGGCTATCGGTTACGGGTATCACAATATCGAGCCCAGGCTGGTGCCGACAATGACCAAAGGCAAACCCCAGGCCCTCGAAGAATTATCAGAAAAGGTGCGGAAAGTAATGACCGGTTTCGGGTTCTTTGAAACAATGACCCTTGTGCTATCGAGTCCGCAGGCGCAGTTCGAGCTTCTCATGATTCCCGAGCCCGTGCATCCTGAGATTGAAAATCCTGCCAGCTTAGAACAAACTATGCCCAGGCACAACCTTATTGCCGGAATTCTTTCGACCTTCCAGAAGAATTCAACCAGGACGATGCCTCAGCATATATATGAGATTGGCGATTGCTTTGAATTGGACAAAAACGCTGAAACCGGTGTCAGGACAATAAGGCGACTCGCGGCCGGAATCGCGGGCCCAAAAGCGGGGTTCGCTGATGGCCGTGCCCTGACAGCATCGCTTTGCCGGGAACTAGGCATCAAAGCGGAATTTGATTCAACTGAGCAACAGACATACATACCGGGCCGGGCCGCGAAAGTCATGGTTACTAAGGATGGCGAGCGAATCGAACTGGGGAGGCTCGGTGAAGTGCATCCCCGGGTGCTTGAAAATTTCAATATCGGCCAACCGGTCGTCCTATCGGAACTAGACCTAGGTTTACTCCTCTGAGAAATGCATAAATGCCCTTATTGCGGTGAGCCGGTCGAGTCCGGGCAGGAACGGTGCTTTGCGTGTGGCCGCCGGCTTACCGGAAGGCGGGGGAATAGACGCAAAAAGCCGGTTAACCCGCTTATCTTTGTTGCTGCGGGTATAGCCCTTATCGTAGCGGTTATTGGAATAATCATCGCTGTGCCGAAACAGAGCCGGACCAGAAAGGTCAAAAAGGAAAAAGCAAAAATTGAACGGGTCCGTGATTCGGTGCGCCGTGCGAACCGGAAGCCGCACATCGCCAATGTCAGTGACAAGGAAATTGAACGGCTCAAAGGCGGACTTGGCACTGTCGAGTTCAGATTCAACCGCGTGTATGAACAGACCGTTGGTAAAAAGCCGACTGGTGAACAACAGAAAATCACCAATCAGTTCAGGTCTCAGATGAGCCGGTTAAAGTCAATGATAGCACAAATGGCAACTGCACCAAAACCAAAACGCAGCCAGATTGCCGATTCGGTGCGCGTCGGCCAACGCCAGCTCAGAACCCTTGTTTCAAAGCTGGCCCGAGCGCCAAAGAACCGCTAGATACGCCCAGCACATTCTGCGAGTATCTTCGTTGTTTCTCCTTTAGGTCAGGATACTCGACCGCGATGACCAGTCAATGCCGCCTGTATCCTGTCCTCTGGATTCTACTTTCTTCTCCTACCAGTCCCGCTTGCCGGTAACAAACGCTTTCATTCCTTTGCGTTTGAGCCGGCCCAGGTTCTTGATGTGCGCGTCCCCGTGAACCGGCTTGAGGAAGTCGAGTTTCTTACAGGTCTCGAACTTTTCGCATTGCCAGCAGCCCTGAATACCGTTCTTTTTGCAGCAAGCCCTTATCTTGCAGAACGGTGGTCCACCACCATCACGGCAGGTGGTTTTGCACCTGAGCCTTACCATTGCGCCTAAGGTTTCATAGCACTGGTCGTAATTGGCGAGTGGCTTGAGGAACAGCGACAGACCTTTTGCCTGCCTGCTGAATTTTGCTTCACGCAGCTTCTTGCGCAGGTCCCTGGCCATATCTGCGATTTCGCCTTTGTGCAGGATGCAGTCACCACAATACAATCCACAATAAGCGATAAGTTTAGAGTTCTCCTCGGTTTTACTTTTCCTCATTGTTCTTGCTCCTTATGGTTTGAATCCCCAGATGCACCAGAACTGGCCGGAGCCGGTGAATGCTGCGGTGCCCGCCGCTATCGCCTTGCGGAACTGTTTGCTTCTCTTCCCGGCTAGTCGCCGGTACTTGCTTATCATTTTCTTGTCCGCTCCGCCGGTCCGCATCTGTTTGATAACATCCTTGTCAATGTCGGAGCCAGGCTTGTGTTCCTTAATTCGCTCCCTGGTGTTTCGATAAACCGTTTTTTGGGCCGGGGACCGGTACGGCGGTGCAATCCAGAACACCCGCTCGTTGGAACGCACGTCCACGTTTTTCAGTCCGCGCGCCTCCATCCAGCCCGGCACATAGCAGCCAACTTGGTAGTCGCCCTGGCCCAGTTTCTTCCGGCCAGCTATCATGCGAAATACCACTTCATAGTTGAAGAGTTTCTCTCTGATTGTTGGCCTATGAATGTTGTTCCAGCTAACGCCGTCACCACCGCCAATGGCGTTGTCAAATACTGCGATGCAGCCGCCCCGCTTTGTCACCCGGATGAGTTCATCGAGCGCCTTTTCCGGCTCGGCAAGGTGACAGAACACAACGTGCGCAACCGAGAAGTCGAATGTGTTCTTCTCGAACGGCATGTCATAGACATCGCCTTCGACGAACTTGGTTGCACCACCCAGGCCCTGTTTTGTTGCCAGCCGCTTCGCGGTCGCAAGCAGCTTCTTCTCCCGGTCCAGCCCGACCAGCTCTGCGCCGGGCATGCAATAAGGGCCAAAGGTGTGCAGTATGTAGCCGTATCCACATCCGGCATCGAGCAGTTTCATTCCGGGCTTCAACCGGAAATGCTTGGCAAAGCTCTCAATCTGTTTTGAAGTCCAGATGTCACGGCGCTGGCGAATCAGGATTTCCCGTCGAGTCTTCGGGTCCTGGTAATCAATCGGGTGTTTCTTTCTCTTTTTCATGGCCAGCTAGCTGTAGTCCTCAATTCTGATGTTAAAGCCTCACGAAGCATATGGTATATTAGGATGGCATGGCGACCTGTCCAGTCTTACGACTTCAGGTTGACATCCTGGCTGACCAGTGCTAGTATCGGCTGCTGGTTATGCCAGGCGAGAGCCATCCCGGCCAGCCCGGGATGGCTTTTTGCTTTGGCAGCCAGAGTAGAAGCAAAGGAGTTGCGATGACGCAGGCAGTAATCATTGTCGGCTACCTAGCGGTTGTTTTCACAATCGGCATCCTGGCCCGGCGACGAGCGCGGCAGAGCCAGGAGGAATTCTTCCTTGCTGGCCGGACCCTAGGTCCGGTCATCCTATTGCTGACAATAGCGGCAACCAATTTCTCGGCGTTCACGGTATTCGGGTTTGCCGGGGCCGGGTATCGGTTCGGGTACGCATACTATCCGATTATGGGCTTTGGCACCGCTTTCATGGCACTCAGCTTTCTGCTTATCGGTGTTCCAATCTGGCGGGCAGGCAAGCGGTTGGGCGCGGTCTCGCCGCCAGAGCTTATCTGGCTCCGGTTCAAGAACAGGCCGTTGCGTGTTGCCTATCTCGTAGTGATGGTGGTCTTCACACTCCCTTATCTTGCTATCCAGCCGATGGGGGCCGGTTATGCCTTGCAGGGGCTTCTGGGAATTCCTTATGTTTGGGGTGCGGCCCTGGTCACTCTGGTCGTTGTCGGTTACGTGCTTGTGGGAGGAATGCGCGGGGTGGTCTGGACCGACGCACTGCAAGGTGTTCTGATGCTCGGGGCGATGGCGGTTGTCTTCCTTGGGCTGGCCCGGGCTCTTGGCGGGTTCACTGCTGCCAACAGCCGGGTCTTTGAAGAACTGCCCGAGCTTTTCACCCGGCCGGGCGGGGGTGCCAGGTTCACGCTGGGCATCTGGTTTTCTTACATGGCTTTGTGGTTCTTGTGCGACCCGATGTTTCCGCAGTTGTTCCAGCGGTTCCTTGCGGCCCGGGACAGCAGGTCGCTGAGAATGACGACCCTGTTCTACCCGCTGGTTACCGGAGTGCTTTTCTTCCTGCCGGTTGGAATCGGCGTAATGGGACGATTGGTTGTGCCGGGCCTGGAAAGCAAGGCTACAGACCAGATTCTGCCTCTGGCTGTGGGGAAGCTGCTGCCGGGTTGGGTTGGAGCGCTTGCGATCGGCTGCGGGCTTGCGGCCCTGATGTCCACGATGGATTCCCAGTTGTTGACTCTGGGTTCGATGTTTGTGCGCGATGTCCGACAACTCACGTCCGCACGCAGAACCAGATTCTTGGGAAAAAGACTTGTCGTGGTCCTGCTGGCTCTGGCCGGACTTGCGCTGGCAATTCGACCCTGGTCTACGATTCTGGAAATCGCGACCGAGACGTTTACCGGACTCGCGGTACTGTTCCCGGTAACCCTGGCTGCGGTTTACTGGCGCAAGACCAACCCCTGGGCCGGGCTGGGTTCAATCATTGTTGGCGAAGCAATGGTTGTGCTTTACCACTTCAAGCTGCTGCCCGGATTCGGACTACTGCCGGTGATTCCAGTCATCGTGGTTGTAACCGCAGTGCTGATTATCGGAAGCCTTGTCGCGCCGGCCCGCGAGCTCGAATCACTGGCGCGTTTCCCACGAAAGGCCTGGCGCTGGACAGCGGTATTCGGAATTGTATTCCTGCTCGGGATTGATTTCTGGAACTGGAACCAGGCTCAACTGTTCTGGCTCAATCTGCCTGCCTGGGTCTGGTACTTCTTCGGCCTGACCCTGCTGCTCTTTCTGCTGATAGCTCTGTACCTGTGGACTCGGAAACGGGCCAGGTAGTCTACCGTTTTCTCAGGATGAAATAGACGCCGGGCCGTAGCCGGTCAGGGCAAACCCTTCGACCAAGCGGGTCGTAAAGTATGGAACCAGAATTTAAGGGTTCAAGGGTCCTGGTGATACCGACAGGTGCGATTACCTTTCTTGGGTCCGGATGCGGTTCAGACGTCTTTGTTGTCTGGTATTCCTCAATTCCAATAATGGCGGTGTCCTCCAGCGTCACATCATCAAGATACACCGTAGCGGTTGGTATCGCTGCAAAAGAAACCGAGAGGAACACGGCTGATTCAGGCGCGGTAACCCAGCGGTCATATTCCCGGTAATCAGACGAATGAAAGGCCGGTAACATCTCCGGCGTCCCGATCGGCTCGCCAAGAAGCTTTGTGAATTGCAGGATGAACGAACCGCCAATCAGAGAAGGAACCTTGGCCCAACCCGAGAAGTGATAATGGTAATCAGGCCGGACAATGGTTATTGTCGAGACGAATGCGGCCGTGTCGCCACCCGTAAGCTTGACGCAGTATAAACCGGTATGGGATTCGGTTGATTTCACGGCTGAGCCCGGATAAAGCGGCTCAGATGTTATCCAGCCCAGGGGCATGTGAACACCCAGGGTATCAATCCAATACTCAAAAGACGAGTTGGGTAGGATATTCAGTGCCCGAACCGGTGTGACGGCCAAAAAGAGCAAGAAAACAAATCTCAGTATGCGCATTTTAGTTCTCCTTTCTTATATTATGATTCAAGAATTCCTCTTGTCAACCAGGTTTCCCGTATGGATATCGCTCCTACCAGTCCGACCCGAAATCCCGGCGCGATTAACGGCCGAACCAGCTAATCAGCCATGTAACTTGCTTTCTTTCAGGCACTTCTGCAATTTATAGCCGTTTTTGGGGGGGCATACCCCCTCCACCGCCCCCCTCTCTGGTTCTGTTCCGGTTTCGTTCCCAGATTGTATTCTGGATTTTGTCCCGGATATTATCCCGGAAATGAATCCTTCTCTGCACCAAGATTCTTTTCCTGGTTCAAACCCGGATTTCTATCGAGAAATGCTCGGAAATACTAATCCCGGAATACTCGGGGATATTCCTCGAGTGATGCTTCCTGGAACCGCTCCAGATTCAATTGCTGGATTCCAACGCGCAACTGACCCGGATTGTATTCCCGAAACCATTCCCGAAACAATCCCCGATACCAAACCCGATTCTTCGCCTGTTTTTGACCGAAGAAACCTTTGGAATTGCTGGGGAGGTTACCCACATTCCCCCCGACATGAAATGAAGCAGGACGATTGGAGCGTTCTGTGCGAATCGGAGCGGAGCGCAGAGTGCCAATCGAAAAGGTTGCACCTTCGGTGTATGACCGAGTTAAATGAATCCGCCGAACTTCACCCAAAGGCCGAAAGAAAAGGAGCAGCCATAAAGTGCAAGGCCTTAGTGCCATCAAAATGAGAACTTTCCTGTCCAGAAACTTTGTGGATTTCAGATTTCAGTTGTTGACAGACTGTTCTATTGGAACTATATTATTCTGGGAGAATAATAATGAAAAATAACATTTGGTCTTTTATTTCGTGTCTGGCAACAGCGATTCTGCTTGCCGCCGGGGTTTCTTACGGCCAGGAGGAATTGCACCGTCTTGGTCTGATTTATGAGGACGCGCGCGACAATCCCAATATTATTCAGGTCTACAAAACCCCGGTGCTTCCAGGTGCACCGAATGCGGATTTTGTTGATGCGGTGGACCTTTCTTCACAAATGCCGCCGATTGGAAATCAAGGGTCTCAGGGTTCCTGCGTTGCCTGGGCAGTTGGTTACTGCCATAAGACTCATACCGAGTGGATTGAACACAACTGGAATGTGAATCTTCCAAGTCACCAATTCAGCCCGGCATTTATTTATAATCAGATTAATGGCGGAAGTGACCTGGGCGCTCGCTTCACCGATGCAACTCAACTCATTTGTGAGCAAGGCGGTGCTAATCTGGTCGATTGTCCGTATAACCAGAACGACTATACAACTTGGCCCTCAGAATCTGCTTATTCACACGCAATTCCTTTCCGGGGTAATGCTTCTTATGTGATTGATGTAAGCAATGATGCTGGAATCAATCAGGTCAAACAGAGATTGAACAACGGTTATACATCTGTTTTGGGTATCTGGGTCTGGAGCAATTTCGACCACATCGGTAACTTCAACAACATCTATTGCCTCGCTGACAAGTATGGCAGCAATCGTGGAGGTCACGCGGTAACGATAGTAGGTTATGATGATACTTTGTCGACCAAAGATGGCCAAGGTGCTTTCAAACTTGCTAATTCCTGGGGAACCGACTGGGGTGCCTCGGGGTATTTCTGGATGTCCTATATCGCTGTGAAGAGTTCGGTCATGTGCCACGGGCAGGCGTACTACGCTTCCGACTTAATCGGATATCAACCGACGCTCATAGGCCGGGTGAAAATTACACATGCTGCGCGCGATAAAATGGGAATCCGTTTAGGAGTGGGTTCAAGGACATCTCCGCTGTGGTCCAAGGATTTCCGCCAATGGCGACGGAATAAGCACAACCGGCCTTTTCCCAATAATAATATGGTCTTTGATATGACCGGAGGCGAACCTCATATCTCCGGTGGGGCGACCGATACGGTTTTTGTCCGCTGCATTGACGATTCACAAGACGGTATTATCGGGACAATCAATTTCTTCTCTGGTCAGCACCTCGTATGGGGGGTCACCGGTGTTTCATCTGACCCGCCCGTGCAAATACCAGACCACGGAACCTATGCTTACGCCGTAGCCAGAATTCTCAGAAGCCACGATGTCGGTGTAACCCAAATTCTTGCACCCACAGGCATAGTAGATTCCGGCGCAGTCATTACGCCCCAGGCCCGGGTGAGGAATTACGGAAGCACTGTTGTGTCATTTCCGGTGACATTCAGAATCGGTGCGTTTTATAACAACACCCAGAATGTCAATAATCTAGGTGCTGGTGATTCGACGGTCGTCAGTTTTGCCAACTGGACCGCATCCCAGGTAGGCACCCATACAACCCGATGCACTACTGCACTCGCTGGTGACCAGAATCCGGACAATGATACTATCTCGGGCACAGTCACAGTCAGGGTCAAGGATGTCGGTGTAACCCAAATTCTTGCACCCACAGGCATAGTAGATTCCGGCGCAGTCATTACGCCCCAGGCCCGGGTGAAAAACTTCGGAACCAATACTGCTTCTTTCCCGGTGACATTCAGAATCGGTGCATTTTATAACAACACCCAGAATGTCAATAATCTAGGTGCTGGTGATTCGACGGTTGTCAGTTTTGCCAACTGGACCGCATCCCAAGTAGGCACC
>JGI24025J20009_10001504_pt1 | contig 17505 bp, 18 predicted proteins | sample Cruoilmetagenom3_FD_20009 | JGI IMG/M metagenome (IMG submission 20009) | reverse complement strand
CCTCAAAGGCATTTTTTATAAGATGAATGTCTTTGATCTTATCACTCTCCATTAAGATACTTACTACATCAAACCGACAATTTGCTTCCTTTATTTTATGATAAATAAGATAAAAGGAAGCTATCCTGCTAAGGTGCTGTTTCTTACGATAAGAGATAGCCTCCTCAGGTAAACCAAAATTTGTAGATGTACGCGTCTTAACCTCTACAAAGACAAGGGTTTCCTTATCCTCTGCTACTACATCTACTTCCCCCATTGGACAGCGATAATTTCTTTCTATAATTTTATACCCCTTTTCTTTTAAAAATTTGATTGCTATATCTTCTCCTCTCTTTCCCAACTCTTTTTTCTGTGGTATAAATATCACCTCTTTACCCCGTTAGATAGTAAATATCTAACAGGGTTTACTCAATATGAGAAAAACTTCTCACAATTCTAATATGCCAGGGGGGCCAATAAATAAGAAATGCCTTTCCTATTAAATTATCTTCGGGAACAAACCCCCAATAACGACTGTCCTCACTGGAATCTCTATTATCCCCCATTACAAATAGAGAATTGGAAGGAACCTTAATAGGCCCGTATTCATCACGAGGAAAACCGCTATTCCAGCTGTCACTATGGACAACATAAGATTCATTTAATAATTTTCCATTAATATAAACCTTCTTATTTCTTATCAACACTTCGTCATCAGGAAGACCAATTGCTCTCTTAACAAAATTTTTTCGCACGTTAAGTGGATATTTAAATATAATTATATCACCTCTGTTTATATCTCTCAATTCATAAAGTAACTTATATGCCATAATGCGGTCCCCTATTTGAAAAACTGGTCTCATAGAGCCGGAAGGAATATAAAAAGCTTCCACAACGAAAGTCCTTATTAAAAAAGCCAATACAAAAGCAATAACTATAGTCTCAACTGCTTCTTTCAGCCAGCGTAAAGCCTTATTACTCAATTTTTACCTCCTTTTTTTCCTAATATAGGATAGATTGGCTCTTCTCGCCCTACCTTTTTTAATCACTTTTATCCGCTTAATCGAGGGAGAATTTAAGGGGAAAACCCTTTCTACCCCTATCCCGAAAGAGACCTTTCGGACAGTAAAAGTCTCTCTCATTCCCCCTCCCCTTCTTCTTAAGACTACACCCTCAAAAATTTGGGTTCTTTTTCTTTTTCCCTCATGAATATCGAGATAAACAGTTATGGTATCTCCCGGACGAAATTCCGAAATTCCCTTCTTTATTAATTCTTTTTCTATGCCCTCTATTTTTGCCTGCATCAAATAACCCCTTCAATTAACTTCATCCTTAACAATATCTTCTAATTCTCTTTTTGGTTTTCCTATGAACTATCAGCTATGAGCTATTTTTCCTTTAATCCTGCTTTTGCTTGTCTTCTTGCTTAAGTTTCGCTCCCTTCAATAAGTCCGGTCTCTTTTTTAAAGTAGATTCCAGCTTTTTTCTTCTACGCCAGTAACGAATATTCTGATGATTACCTGACAGAAGCACTTCTGGCACCTTCCATCCTCTAAATACTGCTGGTCTGGTATATTGAGGATAATCTAAAAGACCATCGTAAAAAGAATCTTCCCTGGCAGAATTTTCGCAACCTAATACTCCGGGAAGCATTCTCGCCACTGCATCTATAAGAACCATTGCCGCTAATTCCCCGCCGGTAAGAACATAATCTCCTATAGAGATTTCCTCATTTATTAAATGCTCTTTCACTCTCTCATCCACTCCCTCGTAATGACCACATATAAGAAGGAGACTCTCTTCCCTTGCCAACTCCTTTACCTTCTCTTGATTAAGAGGTATACCCTGAGGGGATAATAAAATAATCCGGGGGGTAGATTTTACTCCTCCCCCCACTATATTTTCCACTGCTTCAAAAAGAGGCTCCGGCTTCATAACCATGCCTCCTCCTCCCCCAAAGGGAAGGTCATCTACTGTTTTATGCCTGTTATGAGTGAATTGACGCAAATTATGAAGACTCACCCTCAGGAGCCTCTTATCCTGAGCCCTCTTAATTATACTCTCCTCCAAAAAACCTTTAAACATAGAGGGAAATAAGGTAATAACATCCATCTGCATTTTGCAATGGTTACTCCTCCAGGATTTCTACCATCACTCTCTTTTTCATCTTAGCCGCTGCCGCTCCCACAATTGTCCGTAAGGCATTAGCTACTCTACCTGCTCTCCCTATCACTTTGCCCATATCCTCCTTGGCTACACGAATCTCCAACAGAACGACCTTCTCCGCCTTTATTTCTTGCACCTCCACCTGCTCAGGCGCATCCACTATGTGTTTGACCATGTACTCTACTAACTCGCGCATCTCTTTACCTCCTTCTTTAATGATTAACTGATTGGGTTAGTCTTCGTTTCTCCCAAGATATCTCACGAGAAGAAAAGATGGAAAAATTTACCAGTAATTTCTTCACAGGATTAGACAACTGAGCTCCTTTATTGATCCAGGCTAATGTTTTCTCTCTATCTACCTCTATCTTCTTTTCTCGAGGATCATACCAGCCTAATCTATCAATAAACTTTCCCTTTACTGGAGAACGGGAATCAGCTACTACTATCCGATAGAAGGGAACCTTTTTGGCTCCCATCCTTCTCAATCGAATTCTTGTGGCCAAATCATTGCTCCTTTCTTTTTAATATAATTTCCTTTAGTTTACGCACAGCTTCCTGAGGGTTAGTCAGACCAAAAATAGCTGTCCCGACTACTAATATATTAGCTCCTGCCTCTACTACTTTCGCCGCTGTCCGCTGATTAATTCCACCATCTACCTCAATATCAAAAAATAATTTCCTCTCTGTAGATATTTGCTGGAGATCTCTTATTTTTGGTAAAACTTCAGGAAGAAAAGTCTGTCCGCCAAAACCAGGATTAACTGTCATCAGAAGAACCATATCTAATTGAGGTAAAATATATCTCAGGTTTTCAAGAGAGGTAGAGGGATTTAAAGCAACTCCTACTCTTATTCCTTTCTCTTTAATAGAAGTAATCAAACGATGAGCATGAAAAGAAGTCTCCAGATGAAAAATCATGGCATCACTTCCCGCTTGAGCAAAAGGGTCAATCCATTCCTGGGGATTATCTACCATTAAATGAACCTCAAATGGCAAACTTATTTTTTTTCTTAACGAAGCAACTACTTTAGGACCAAAAGTTATATCGGGGACAAAATGACCATCCATTATATCAAAATGAAGGAGGTCCGCCTCTTTTTCTACTTTTTTTATCTCTTCATATAGACAGCTGAAATCGACCGTTAATACCGAGGCGGCTATTTTAACCTTATCCAACAATTCTTACCACCTTTACTAACTCATCTTCTATATAAATTTCCACTCTTCCTTTCCCTACCACTTTAGAAACAATCCATACTTTTTCCCCGGGGAGTTTGCCTCCGTAATTTATAGTTCTCACTCCCTCGACGTCAACTACAACTACCTTTATCTGTTTTTCTGTAAAGCCCTCGGGAATTCTCACAGAACTTAATATCAATTTTATCTTTGGAGAAAAGCTCTCTTCCTTACAAAAAACACTAACTAAAAGTTCGATAGAGGTTTCCGAACTAACTTTTGACCCTGGCGCAGGAGATTGAGCAACAATGACTCCTTCTTTTTCCAAAGAAGAGACTTCTCTTATCTTGCTTACATTTAAAGGAATCTCCTCCAGTAAAGCCTTTGCATCCTCTAACTTTTCCCCTCTAAAATCGAGCATATAAAATTGAGGCTCTCTCTTCCCTAAACTTACTAAAACATTTACCCCTTTCTCTCTACTTATTTCAACTCCAGGAGGAGGGTCTTGAGCTAAAATTTCTCCGGAAGAAATTTCCTCGTAAGCGTAACTTACTTTTTCCAGTTTTAATCCCTCTCTTGAAAGATAAATTTTTGCTTCTCTTAACTTCTTCCCCAACAGCAAGGGCACGCCTGCTTGCTCTGCCCCCTCACTTATAATCACCCTAATCTCTCTACCCTTACGCACCTTAACTCCCGGAGAGGGAGACTGAGAAATAATAATATTTTTAGGAATTTGCGAAGAAGGTCTCCTATCCATTACCTTTAGCGCTAAATTTTGCTTACTTAAGATAAGAAGAGCTTCTATTATACCTTTACCTACAACAGAAGGAACTTCTATTCTTTCTGGAGGCACCAATATCCTTAAAGTCAAAAAAGCTGCTGCCCCCATTAAACCTATTAAAAAAATGGATATTCCCATCCCTTTTAGTAAAGATTTCAACCAGCGAGGCAACTTTATTATTCCTTTAGAGCCTTTTTGGCTACTCCTACTAACTGTGAAAATTCAGAAGAATTATTAATAGCTAAATCAGAGAGAACTTTTCTATTTAAATTGACCTTGGATTTCCGTAATCCCTTTATAAAAAGACTGTAAGAAAGTCCTTGCTGACGCGCAGCTGCATTAATCCTGACAATCCAAAGCCGTCTAAAATCCCTTTTTCTTCTTCTTCTGTCTATGTAGCTTCTAAAAAGAGCCTTCTTTAAAGCCTCTTTTGCCAAAACATAGAGTTTGCTTCTTCCTCCTCTGTACCCTTTAGTAAGCCTCAACACTTTTTTTCTTTTTTTAGTATGAATTATCCCTCTCTTTATCCTGCTCATTTAATTCCTCTTTCTTCAAAAAGTAAAAGGCATAAGCCTTTTGATTCTTTTTGTATCTGATTTAGTTACCAGCGTAGATTTTCTCAAACCTCTTTTCCTTTTAGAGGATTTTTCAACTTTTAAATGCCCATTATAGGCCTTCGACCTTATTATTTTCCCTTTCTTGGTTATCTTAAACCGTTTCATTGAACCTTTATGACTTTTTATCTTAGGCATCTCTCTATCTCCGGTTTTCAATTATTTAATTTTGGGAACTAAATATTGCTCTATACTTCTTCCTCTCATTGAAGGAGATGTTTCCGCTCTTCCTATCGCCTCTACTTCCTGAATTACTCTTTCTAAAATCTTCTTACCTCTTTCTCTATATATCATTTCCCTTCCTTTAAATCTCAGGGAAATTTTTACCTTATGCCCCTCTTTTAAGAACTTAGATATTCTATTTAATTTTGTTTCAAAATCATGTTCCCCTATTTTATAACTCAGCCTTACCTCCTTTAATGTATCTGTTGCCTGTTTCTTTCTTGCCTTCTTCTTCTGTTTTTCCCGTTGGTACTTAAATTTTCCATAATCCAGAATCCGACACACTGGAGGACTACTGTCAGGAGCTACTTCTACTAAATCTAACTCCTCTTTTTGGGCAATCTCCAAGGCTTCTTTTAAAGGAAAAACCCCTAACTGCTCCCCTTTTACACTAATAACTCTTACCTTCCTTGCTCTTATCTGTTCGTTAACTCGGATTTTTGCTTTTTCTTTAACCAATTCTCTCCTATTATTATATATCTTCTTTATTTTTTATTTTTGATTTTACCATAGTAATGAAATCTTTTAGTTTTAAATTTTGAATATTTTCTCCGTTTCTTTTACGCACAGTTACCAGTCCCTTTTCTGCCTCCTTCTCACCTATTATAAGCATATAAGGAACTTTTTCAAGCTGTGCCTCTCTTACTTTATACCCTAACATTTCGTTTCTTATATCAAGCTCACTTCGGATTTCCTCCTCTCTTATACACTTCTCTATATTTTGAGCAAAAGAAGCTGTTTTTTCTGTTACACTAAGCACTTTAACCTGAACAGGAGAAAGCCAGGGAGGAAAAACTCCCCCAAGATGCTCAATTAATACCCCAAGAAATCTTTCTATGGTGCCCAAAACAACTCTATGTATCATAACTACTCGTTTCTTTTCTCCATCGGAAGCAATATAATTTAAATCAAATCTCTCGGGAAGGTTAAAGTCTACCTGTATAGTGGGACCCTGCCATAATCTTCCCAGCATATCTTCCATTTGAATATCTATCTTCGGCCCATAAAAGGCCCCTTCTCCCTCAGCGATCTCAAAAGGGAGACCTTCTTCTTTTAAAGCCCTCTTTAAAGCCTCTGTTGCTCTCTCCCAATGAGTAAGTGAGCCAATGTACTCCTCCGGTCGAGTAGATAAAGTTATTTTGTAGCCCAAATGAAAAGTATCCATCATAAACAGAGCAAATTCTATTACTTTTCTTACCTCTTCTACCAATTGAGAGGGCATACAAAATATATGAGCATCATCCTGCGTAAAACCCCTTACTCTCAGAAGTCCATGAAGAACCCCTGAATCTTCCCGTCTATAAACAGTACCCAATTCAAAATATTTTATAGGAAGATCTTTATAACTACGTATTTTAGATTTATAGATTAATATATGTCCTGGACAATTCATGGGTTTAATTACATAATTTTCTTTGTTTAAAGAGAAAAAATACATATTTTTCCGATAAAAGTCAAGATGGCCTGATGTTTTCCACAATTCAGCTCGAGAGAGATGAGGAGTTCTTACTAATTGATAGTCTCTTCTAAGATGTTCTTCTTTCTCGAAATTTTCTATAACTTCTCTTATCACAACACCCTTTGGGTAGTAAATCACTAATCCCTTTCCTAACTCACTGGATACAGTAAAAAGATCTAAATCTTTACCTATTTTTCGATGGTCTCTTTTTTTAGCTTCCTCAATCTGTTTTAAGTACTTCTTAAGCTCTTCCTCCTTAAAAAAGGAGGTCCCGTAAATACGGGAAAGCATAGGATTTCCTTCTTTTCCTCGCCAGTAAGAACCAGCTAAAGAAAGAAGGTGAAAAAACTTCACCTCACCTGTCTCTTTTAGATGGGGTCCCCGACATAAGTCCACAAATCCTCCCTGTTGATACAGGCTGACTTTATCATCTTTTATCTGACTTAAAAGTTCTAATTTATAGGGTTCCTCTCTCTCTTTAAATATCCTTTCTGCTTCCTTTTTGTCCACTATTCTTCTTTTAAAAGGCAGATTTTCTTTAATTATCTTTTTCATTTCTTCTTCAATGTGGGATAAATTCTTAGAAAGAAGACCTCCCTCTGAATCAAAATCATAATAAAAGCCGTTCTTTATAGAAGGGCCTACCCCTAATTTTGTTTGAGGAAAGATTCTTTTAACAGCTTGAGCCATAATATGTGCGGTACTATGACGCAAAATATCTAAACTGTATTTCTCTTCTAATTCTTCTTTATCTTCACTCATAAATTAATTCTCCCTTTTAAAGATACAAAAAATTTTTTGGACAAGCAAATGGGACGGTAGGTAAATGAGTTGATGGAAGTATTATCATCTTTATGCGTTAGCATCTACTCTTTTCCTCATCTACCCATCTACCCATCCACTCATTTGAAGAGGTATAAAGATAATGCCCAGTGCTGGACTTGAACCAGCGACCTCTTGCATGTCAAGCAAGTACTCTAACCACTGAGCTAACTGGGCATGGAGGCGGCACTCGGATTCGAACCGAGGAATAAAGGATTTGCAGTCCTTTGCCTTGCCACTTGGCTATGCCGCCATCATTTAAATCTAAAACTGTTCTTCATCTTCTTTCGAGCTGTTCTTCTCAATATCCTCGTGTTCTAATTCTTCTCCCTCTTCTTCTTTCATATCAATAGGAGTCATTACGCACTCGCCGTTAAAGGAAGCTCCTTCAGCAATAGTTAAGTCAGAGGCTTTAATCTTACCTTCCAGGCTTCCTAATGAGAAGAGTTCCACCCTCCCTTCGCAACTTACATCACCTATAACCTTCCCTCCAATCTTTACCGATTTAGCCTTAATATCTGCCCGAACAACTGCATCTTCCCCAATAACTACTTCTCCTTTTGTTTGAATATCCCCCTCAAATTTTCCATCAACACGAATGCTCTCTTCATCTTTTAAGCTTCCCTTCAGCTCTGTTCCTTTCCCTATAACGGTATTAGTCTTCATTACCTCTTTTTCTTTTTTTTCCTTTCCAAACATTTCTCTCTCCTACTTCTCCCAATAACAAAAAATAGGGAACTATACTTCATAAATTATAAAGCTTATCCCAGCGGTTCCACCATTAAATTTAAAGGATTGATTGTCTTTCCATTACGCCATACTTCAAAATGGAGATGAGGAGCTGTGCTCTGACCTGTACTTCCTACCCGACCTATAACCTCTCCTTTTTTTACCCATGAGCTTCGTTTTACCAGAATACGGGAAAAATGACCATATACAGTCTCATAGCTATATCCACTTTTTATCCTAACCATTAAACCGTAGCCATCTTTCCACCCTGTAAAAATTACCTTCCCCTGAGCAGCCGCTCTCACCTCTGTTCCCCAGGGAGCAGCTATATCAATGGCGGAGTGAAACTCTCTTTTTTTACTAAAAGGGTTTTTTCGCCAGCCAAATCCTGAAGAAATCCATCCCTGAACAGGGAAGATATTAGGAGTAGAAGCAAACAGCTCTCTTTTTTTCTGAATAATTTCTTCCGTTTTTTCCAGTCCTTCCTTTCGCTTCTCAGCCTCATCTTTAAGAAAGATAGCATTTTTCTCAACACTGTCTATAAGAGTAAAGACATCTGTTTCCTCATCTAAGCGAATATAACTTTCAGGACCTCCCTTTCCTAATCCTCCCTTATTAATATTCACTTCTTCTCCTCCTACTCCCGCTAAGGTTCTTACTTTACTCTCTAATTCCTTTAATCTTTCCATTGTCTCGCTAAAATCTTTCACCTTTTCAGCGAGAGAAAGAATCTTTTCCTTCTGAAACTGATTTATTTTTTTTAGTTCATCTATTCGCTTTACTTCCTCCTTTACCTGGAGGTAATCATTAACAAAGAAGGACAAAGCAGCAAAAGCTATACCTATTATTATAATAATTGCAAAAAAAACAGACTTCGAGATATTAAACCGTCTAACTTTAGTTTCTGAATGAGGAATCACCATTAAAGTAAAAAAACTTCTCTTTTTCATTTTTTGTCTTCCTCCTCTCTTGCAAATATAACATATTTAATGAAGATGTAAAGATTTCTCTTAAAATAGCGATTAAATATTTTTTTCACTCCAAAATAGCTATCATACTAATATTATATCAAATATTGACAAGAAGGCAAATTTTACAGTAGAAAGAAGATATGATATAATTAAATAGATTAATTCTGAGAAAAAAATGGAAAAAGAAAAACTTACTTTAATTGATGGGAATGCTCTCCTTTATCGAGCCTTTTATGCTCTTCCTCCTTTAACTAATAGCCAGGGAACGCCGACAGGAGCAATTTATGGATTTACCAGAATACTATGGAAACTTCTGAAGGAGGAAAAACCAGACTACTTAGCCTGTGCTTTTGATAAAGGGAAAAAAACATTTCGCCATAAAGAATATAAAGAGTATAAAATCTCAAGACCAAAAATGCCTTCAGATTTAGCAGCTCAGATCTCTCCAACCAAGGAAATTGTAAAAGGTTTGGGAATACCCATCTTTGAAAGTGATGAGTATGAAGCAGATGACCTCTTAGGAACATTAGCCAAAAAAGGGGAAGGAAAAGGATTAAAAGTAGAAATATTCACTGCGGATAAAGATGCTTTTCAAATAGTCTCTCCCTCTATTTATATCCTTCGTCCAAAAAAAGGAATCTCAGATACTCAAATTTTTGGTGAAGAAAATGTAAAGAAAAAATTTGGAATTTCTCCTTCACAGGTACCGGATTTCTTGGCTTTAACAGGGGATTCCTCCGATAATATTCCCGGAGTTCCTGGCATTGGACCTGTCAGCGCTACCCAATTAATCCGGGAATTTGGAAACTTAGAAAACCTTATGAATAATCTGGATAAACTCTCTTTGAAAAGAAGGAAGCTTTTAAGTAAACATAAGAAACAGGCAGAATTATCTAAAAGATTGGCTACCATTATCACCTCCCTCCCACTAAAAATAGATCTGGAAGAACTTAAGATAAAAAAACCCAAAAAAGAGGCTCTTTTGCCTCTCTTCGAAAAATTAGAGTTTAGAGAATTAATAAAAGAATTCATTCCTTCTATTTCTCAAAAAATAGATTTTCAGGAGATTAAATCGGTTAAAGATTTAAAGAAAATCTCTCCTCTTTTAAAAAAGGCTCCTTTTGTTCTGGTAGTAGATAAAGAAGAAAATGAGATAGCTCTCTCACTAAAAGAGGAAACAGTTTATCGGCTTCCCTTAACACAACTAAATAAAGGTCCTTTGCTAAATGAGCTTATTCTCCTTCTGGAAGACCCTCAAATTAAGAAGATAGGGGATAATTTGAAGCAGACAATCCTTGACCTTAAAGAGTGGGGAATAAATTTAAGAGGAGAAAATTTTGATGTGCAAATCGCCGCCTATCTTTTAAAACCTTCAGCAAGTAATTATTCCCTTGAAAATCTCTCTCTTGAATATTTGGGAATAAACATAAGCGAGAAGCCATCGCCTGTAGAAAGAGCCTGGGTCATTGGAAAGCTTTACCCCTTCCTGGAGAGAAAATTGAAAAAGGAAGCTCTCTGGAATCTTTTTATTAAAGTGGAGATGCCTTTAGTGTATATTCTATCTAAGATGCAAGAAAGGGGAATTAAAATAGATAGGAGCGTGTTAGGAGATTTTTTGAAAAAGATAGAGAAAAAAAGAAAAGAAGTGGAGGAGGAAATTTACGAAGAAGCAGGAGAAAGATTTAATCTTAACTCCCCAAAACAATTAGGAGATATTCTCTTTGGGAAATTGCATCTACCACCCATCAAACAAACTAAAACAGGCTATTCTACAGATGAGGAAGTCCTGGAAACCCTCTCTATTTTAAATCCTTTTACTGCAAAAATACTAAAATATCGTCGACTTTTCAAATTAGAATCTACTTATATAAAACCTCTTCCTGAGTTAATTAACCCGAAAACAGGAAGGATTCACACCTCTTTTAATCAAACGGTAACATCTACCGGAAGACTCTCCTCATCCCAACCCAATCTTCAGAATATCCCCATCAAAGAGAAAATAAGCGAGGAGCTTCGCTTATCTTTCATTGCTGAGGAAGGATATCTTTTTCTCTCTGCCGACTACTCACAGATAGAGTTGAGAATCCTGGCTCATTTATCAAAGGATACTAATTTGAAGTCCGCTTTTGCTAAGAATGAAGACATTCACCGTCAAACAGCAGCCGAAATATTCAACATTCTTCCCCTGCAGGTTACTCCTCAAATGAGAAGGCAGGCAAAAGTAGTAAACTTTGGAATCATTTATGGGATGAGTCCCTATGGATTATCTCGAGAACTGGGGATATCTCAAAAAAAGGCAGAAGATTATATTGAGGAGTATTTTAAACGTTATCCGAAGGTCAAAGAGTATATAGATAAAACATTAAAGCAAGCTCGAGAAAAAAGGTATGTGACCACCCTCTTAGGAAGAAGAAGATATATCCCGGAAATCATTTCCTCAAAGAAAAAAGAGAGGGAATTTGCCGAGCGAATAGCTATCAACACTCCTATTCAAGGAGGAGCAGCTGACCTTATCAAATTAGCTATGGTTAATTTAGATGCAAGATTCAAAGAAGAAAATATAAACGCCTACCTTATTCTTCAAATACACGATGAGCTTCTCTTTGAGGTGCTTAAAGAAGAGATAAGCAGGACACGGAAAATAGTAAAGGAAGAGATGGAGAAAGCGATAAATTTATCTGTTCCCCTCCTTGTAAACACTAAAGTAGGAAAAAACTGGGGTGAAATGAGAGAATAAAATTTGAAGTTTGCGGAGCAAATTTAGGTGGAGCAAAGCGGAACCAGATATGCTCCGCTATTCGCAGCCATAAGGGTTAGAGCGACCGAAAAGAGCGGAGAGTCACNGAGGAAAGGAAATACAATTATTTACTAAATTTGAGATCTAAAGAAGAGAGAATGCAGAATACAAANNCATTTTAGGAACTTTTAAGCGTATATACTAAAATAGTACTTAGCACTTTCGAACTGTTGAAACAAATTTTATTACTTGCTCTCTTTGCCTTAAATAATAAAAGAGGAAAACTCTTTATGAATTTGACAAAACGATAAACATGTATAAAATTGTTGGAAATTATAAAGCAAACCGGCGCTTAGTACATACGCAAAAATCCCTCAAAAAGGGCTAAAATTTGTAAGATTTTGAAAAGCTTAACTTCTGAAATGCCTATTTAGTAAGGATTAGATAAAGTGGAGGTGAAGTCTAAAAGGTAGATTGCTGAAAAGAAAAACTGGTAAGTCTTTAAGAGTTTTGTGAAAGGCAGGAAAAATAAAAAGAGGAGGTAAATTCTTTGAAAATAATTATAATAGGCGCAGGAAAAGTTGGTTATCAAATAGCTAAAACTCTATCCTCAGAAAATCATGATGTAATAGTAATTGAAAAAGATGAGCTGATACGACAATCCGTTAAAAATAGTTTAGATGTACTAACTATCGTTGGTAATGGAGCTAATGTTCGTACTTTAGAAGAAGCAGGAATTAGACAAGCAGATATGATAATTGCGGTAACCAGTATTGATGAAGTAAATATGATAGCCTGTATGATCGCTAAACAATTCGGTGTACCTAAAAAGATTGCTCGTAGTAGAAACCCTGAATATATCTATAACAATACCTTATTCAGGGAACAATTAGGAATAGATTTTATTATCAACCCAGAAATAGCTACCACTAAGGAAATAGTTAATTTACTTAAATCACCAGTGAATGCTGCTCAAATTCAGGACTTCGCTGAAGGAAGAGTTCAAATGTTTGAACTTAAAGTAGAAGAGAGTTCTCCTTTTGTTAACAAACAACTAAAAGATTTTAACTTTAAACATCATTTATTAGTTGTCGCTATATGCCGGGGGGATAAAATAATCATTCCTGGTGGAGAGGGAAAAATTATACTAGGTGATAACTTATATATTTTAGTTGAAAAAGATCGTTTTTCAGAGTTAAATAAAATAACCGGCAAAAAACCTGTAAACATTCAAAATGTTATGATTCTGGGAGGAAGTGAAATTGGTATTCAATCAGCTTTAATGTTATCTAAACAAGGTATTAATACTAAATTGATTGAAGTGGATAAAGAAAAATGTGAAAAGATTGTCGAAAGGCTTCCTCATACCCTAATAATAAATGGCGATGGTACAAATATTGATCTTTTACAATCCGAAGGCATAGAAATCACTGATGGCTTTGTAGCTGTTACAGGATATGATGAAGATAATCTTTTAGTAGCTCTCTTAGCAAAGCATCTGGGTTCAAAAAAAGTAATAGCAAAAGTAAGTAGAGTCGATTATATTCCAATACTGGAAAAAATCGGAGTAGATGCCGTAGTTAACCCCAGAATGACCACTGCTTCTGCTATACTACGTTTTGTTAGAAGGGGGAAAATTATCTCTTTAACTTTATTAAAAGAAGGGAAAGCAGAAGTTATCGAATGGGTAGCTCAACCAGCTTCAAAAATTATTAACAAACCGCTAAAAAACGCTAATCTACCTAAAAATTCTATTATCGGCGCAATTGTTCATCAAAATAGAGTAATCATCCCACATGGTAATGATATTATTCAACCAGGGGATAAAGTAATTATATTTACCTTAGCTTCTGATATAAAGAAAGTAGAGAGGATATTCGACGGTAGAAAGAGATAAAAGGTGAAATATAAGATTGTACTAAATACCATAGGTAATATCTTATTTTTTTTAGGATTAAGCATAATATTCCCTCTTATATATGCTATCTATTATCAGGAACAAGTAATTAATGCTTTTATACTTTCTATTATTATTACCACTGTAAGTGGTCTTTTGTTAAGGAAATTTTTTTCTTCAAAAGAACCTATTGGACCAAAAGAAGGATTTGCAATTGCTACCTTTGGCTGGATATCGGCTGCTGGTTTTGGAACTCTTCCTTTTTTATTTGCAGGAACCTTCTCCAATTTTATTGACGCTTATTTTGAAGCTATGTCCGGATTTACTACCACTGGAGCTACTGTGCTTACTGCTATTGAGGGAAATCCCCATGCTATATTGTTCTGGCGAGACCAAATTCAATGGTTAGGTGGTATGGGTATTATTGTGTTGGTAGTAGCTATCCTCCCTGCCCTTGGAGTAGGAGGTATGCAATTATTTAAGTCAGAAGTCCCCGGACCCGATCCAGATAAGTTAAAACCGAGAATTAAAGAAACCGCCAAACTCCTCTGGTTAGTATATATAATAATATCTGCTTTAGAGGTAGCCTGTTTGTACTTTAGCGGAATGTCGCTATTCGATGCCCTAACTCATATGTTCGGCACTATGCCTACAGGAGGGTTTACCCCGAGAAATCTAAGTGTAGGTGCTTATAATAATCCTATTTTTGAAACTATAATAATCATCTTTATGTTTACCGCAGGAGTGAACTTTACTCTTCATTATAAGGTTCTTCACGGAAATGTAAAAAGTCTAATTAAGAATCGTGAATTTCTTTTTTATAGTGGAGTGGTATTAATTTCTATTATAGCTGTTACTACAGAACTCAGATTGTATATTTATAATTCATTTTTCACTGCTCTAAGGTATGCCTCTTTTCAAGTAGTATCTATAGCCACTACTACAGGTTTTGTCACCGCAGATTATAATATCTGGCCTGCTTTTTCTAAAAGCGTTTTATTAATTTTAATGTTTATTGGCGGATGTGCTGGCTCAACGGGGGGCGCTATTAAAAACATCCGAATTATTCTTCTCTTAAAACAAGCTTATCGGGAACTTTACAAATTAGTTCATCCTCAAGCAGTAACTCCGATTAGATTAGGGGGCAAGACGGTTTCGGAAGAAGTAATACGTAACATTACGGGTTTCTTTTTTCTCTATGTACTCATTTTTGTAACTTGCACTTTTATAATGTCTGCATTAGGCCTGGATATATTAAGTGCAGCGGCATCAGTTGCTGCTACTTTAGGGAACGTGGGACCGGCTCTTGGTTTGGCTGGCCCAACTCATAACTATGCTTTCATTCCAGATTTAGGTAAAATTACTTTGATTTTTTGCATGCTATTAGGCCGATTAGAAATATATACCGTCCTAATTCTCGTAATTCCAGAATTCTGGAAGAAATAGTTAAATTCAGGTAATTGCTTTTTACTCTCCGGGTCCATCTCCTCCAGGCATAATTCGACTACCTCCTTAAGATTTTTTTGAAGCTCGTCGAGGGTTTCTGCCTGGGTATGGGCACCAGGAATTCCTGGAACGAGTGCTACATATAACCCGGTTTCTGATATACTCGAATAAAATTTCATCTCTCCTCTCTGGTTAGCTGGTATATTTTCTTTAATAAATTTCTATCTTCCTCCGTCTGCTTTACACCTCGCCGTTCCATAACTATCCTTGCTACTTCAATTACTTTATCCAATCTATTCTCTACAAATCCATCCTTTCCTCCCCAGCTAAAAGAGGGGATAAATTTAGGAGTAACTCCTCCACCAAAAATATTACTGGCAACACCAATTACACTTCCTGTATCTATTAAAGTCCCTATGCCTGTTTTGGTGTAATCCCCAATAAAAGAGCCTATTTTTATCTGTTTTGTATCTACTTCCTTACCTTTAATAAACACCTTTACACTACCGTAAGTATTCTTAAGATCGCTTGTAGTAGTTAAAGCACCAAGGTTTACCCATTCTCCTATATAGGAATGTCCTATAAAACCATCATGGTGTTTATTAACATAAGCATGGAATACAGATTCCTCAATTTCTCCCCCTATACGGCATACAGAGCCAACACTGCATCCCTGGCGAATCTTAGCTCCATCCACGATGGTTCCTCTTCCTATATAACAGGGTCCCTCAATAACAGTGGGAGGATTTATCTTTACCTCTTCAGCAATGTAAATAGGTCCTCTTTCAGCATTTAATAAAACTCCCGGTTCTATTGTCGAGTTCTTGCCTATATAAATCTTTTCTGGATTAATTAAATAAGCACCTTCATCCACTTTTCCTTTTATGCCTTTCTCTTTTTTTCTCTCGAACTCTTTTCTTAGAGCATAACTATTCCATTTAATGATATCCCAGGGATACTCCAATAGATTAGCTTCAATCTCCTTTACCTCTACCATCTGTTTAGCTTGAGTTAAAACCTCTCCCACCTTCTCCGGGTTATTAAAAGGGAGTTTCTTTAAAGTTTTCCTGTTGAGGCGAGCATACACTATTTCTCCTCTTTTAACTCCAACCTCCTCCCCTCCCTCTAAATCTATTCTTTCTTCTAAAAAAAGTAATCTTCCGTTAACAAAAAGTAGATTTCTCTCATTTAAATCTTCTAATGGATTTACTTTAGCTTTCTCTATTTTTTGAGAAGTAACCCCAGATAAATATTTACGACAGATAAGATATATCTCTTCCTGCGAAGATATACTGGAGATTTTCTCCTCTAAGGTAGTAATTCCACATCGAAGTCTGTAAATAGGTCTGGTTAAGGTAAGAGGGTAAAAATTTTCCACTTTCTTATCTTCAAATATGCAGAGAACTCGATTCATTTCTACCTCGCTCCTAAAATTTTTTCTACTTTCTCAAATCCCCACTTAAAAAGCTTCATTGCCTCTTTCTTATTTTTAGCCTCGGAAATTACTCGGATAATAGGTTCGGTTCCCGAAAGCCTTATATGTATCCAGCCCTCTCTTAAAACTATTTTTACCCCATCAAGAAAATTTAACTCATAACTCTTGAATTCTTCCTTAAGGATGGATTTAAGAAGAGCAAATTTTTCCCTGGGAAATTCAAGTTTCTCTTTAATTGTATAATATCGGGGAAGCTCATCAGTTAACTCTGATATTGATTTATTAGACTTTGCTATATATTCCAGTATTAAGGCAATAGCAGCTATTCCATCGCGGGCATAATGAACCTCGGGGATAATTACTCCTCCATTCCCCTCTCCTCCTATCACTGCATTACACTCTTTCATACATTTAGAAACATTGACATCGCCAATTTTTGTTCGCACAACCTTACATTCAAACTCTCTTGTTATATCATCTAAAGCGCTTGTTGTGGAAAGATTTGTCACTACTAATCCTCTCTTTCTCCCAAGAACAAACCTCGCAGCCAAAAGAAGAGGATAATCCTCTGGTAAAACATCTCCCTTTTCAGTTGCTATGGCAATTCTATCCGCATCTGCATCGTGAGCAAAACCGATATCAGCCTTTTCAGTTTTAACTTTTAAGGAAAGCTGTTTTAAGTTGGAAGGGATAGGTTCTGGAGAATGGGGAAAAATGCCGTTAGGCTCACAATTAAGTTCTATTACTGTGCATCCTAACCGACGAAGAAGCAGGGGACTAATCTTTGAGGCTGCTCCATTACAGGCATCAAGAACAACCTTAAATCTTTTTCTTCCTATACTATTTTCATCTGTAATCTCCAGAACTTTTTGTAGGTGATTTTCTATTGCTGAGGCATCATAGTAAACCCTCTTTATCTCATTCCAGGCTGCTCTTTTTACTCCTTTTTCTTTGTAAATTGTTAATAGCCTCTCCCCTTCTTCAGGATAGAGAAAAATACCATCAGGACGAATAAACTTTAAAGCATTCCATTCTACGGAATTATGACTACCTGTAATTACAACTCCTCCC
>JGI24025J20009_10001500_pt1 | contig 17518 bp, 18 predicted proteins | sample Cruoilmetagenom3_FD_20009 | JGI IMG/M metagenome (IMG submission 20009) | reverse complement strand
TTTGACATTTTCTCATTGGTTTCTATTATCTCAAATTCTTCTGCAATTTTCTTTAATTCCTTGTCGAAAGATTCTTTCATCTCCTGGATCATCTTTCTTANTTCTTCACTTAACCCTTCTTCAAGNGAAGCAAGAGAATCGTTTGGTAGAGTTGAGGTGATTTCATCTTGCTTCTTGTAAAGGTCTTCTGCCAGTTTCAAGAATTCATTCAGTTCCATTAAACTTTTCAGGGATTCAAGGCTTTTCCTTGCAAGTTTGAGAGCGTCAAGGATTTTTTCCTGGGAAAGATTTAGTTCCTCCAATTTTTTTATTGAATAGTTTTGATTTTTCTCAATATCTTCTAATTTTTCTAAAATCTCTCTAGTTCCAATTTTATCAAGCAATTCATTAATGCGCTCCAACTCTTTGGTAATCTGAGGGTTCTGTATCTTTTTTGCAAGGCGAGCCATTCTTCCAACATTTTCAAGAAGATTTTTTTGTTCTTCTAGTGTTTTCTCTATTCTGGATCTTAATAGGGGACTAATCTCAGGTTCATGGAGAAATTTTTGGATTTTTTCGGTAATCATCTTTTCTCTTTGCTGAAGTTCAGATGCATAATTCCCAAGAGTATCAGTGAATTCTCTGGAGTTGCTGAACATCTCCCGGAGGCCAGGCATAAAAATTGAGAGAGGAGGTGTAAAACTTCGATTTCCAGCAAGATCAATTGCGGAGGCTTTCACTTTCAGCGTTTCTCCAGGCATAAGATCGCTTATCCTTAGAGTTATCGAATCCTCAATAAATCTTGCTCCCATTGGGTTTCCCAGGTCTTTTTCCATTTCTTTAGAGTTCAGTTTTATTGCAGAAAGCCCGTAATCGTCTTTTGCCTGGAGCGTTATAGGAACCTCCATTGATTCATCTAATTTATAATCCCCTATAGGAGAGATGATCTCGATTGAGGGAGGGTCATCCCTTATCATATTTATCATAAACTGGAGGAGAAAAGAGGAGAATGAGAGTGTATCAATAAGTTTAACTTTTAGCTCCCCGGGTTCCCTTACCCTGAAACTACCTCCGAATTCATTTTTCTCTATTTTTTCTTTAGTAATATTCCCTATAAGGTTTCCTAACTCCACATTCGACCTACCAGAAAACATCACTTCAGTCCCGGAAAGGACTTGTATTGGAATTTTTTTATCAGGATTAAGAATAATATCATGTAAGGGTTCCACTCCAAGGTATGCTGGGAATTGATATTCAAGAGTTAATTCTTCAATGGTTATTCCTGGAACAACTACGAGATTCTTTTTTTGACTCCTCCAACCACGATATCCAACCCGAATTTCCATAGAATGTTCTGGTTTTGTCATTATTCCAAATTTTCCATCTCCAAGATGAACCATCTTCTTTACCTCCTCACTGGAGAAGAGATATAATCTTCTAATAGATGGGCATTTTGCGAGTAACAATGTTGGACACTTTTTTTGAGTGGGGGTCTGGATGTAAAAAATGGCAGGTTCTGGTGAAACTTTGTTTAATCGAAAGCCAACCCGGAAAAAGAACAGAATGAGGATGGGAAGAGGTATAAGATATTTCGAATTAATCCTAAAAGGAAAGAGTTCTTTAGGTTTTTTCTCTTTTAAGATTGAAGAAATTTCCATGATTGCTTTTTCCCTATATTTATTTGAATCAAGAGAGGTGTGGAAAGGGTCCATTACGAGGTATAGTCTTCCCTTGAGTTCCTTGATTCTACTCTCAAGAAAATCAACAGTAACCGAAAGGCTTGGTTTGCCAAAAAAGAAGGGAAGAAAAGTAAAGAGTAGAGTAAATGGCATAATCTTCCATTCAAAGGGATTCATATAAATAAATTGGTTGAAAAGAACCCAGAATAGATAGACCGTTAGGAATAAGGAAAGGGATAGAAAAAAACTGTTAATTATCCATTCAAGTTTTTTTCTTTTATAGACTCTACAGACAAAGGTCTTTACATTATTCAATAGTTTGAAATATTAAAAGTACAGGGGGAACAAAAGCCCTTGTTTACATATATTCTATTTATTTCAAATTCCTGGACTCCAGCCTCGCTTTTTACGCACCACTTTTTGGGATAGTAAGGAAAGCCTTTTATCTCCATCCATTCCTTGTATTGGATTTCTACTTCCCAAAATCTTGAATCTACTTTTACCTTTCTTATAACTCCTTCTTTATCCACCCAGAGGTGAACATTGGCATCTCCTTTCTTCCATTCAAGGAGGGCTAATCCTCCTTTCCACCATTTATGGGAAAAGTCATCCGGGAGGTTGTAAAGCCAATCATAAGCCATGAGATTATAAAGAATATAAAAGGATGTGAGTTTCTTTTTCCTTTTGTAGATCTTCCATAGATTTTCCGAATCATAGATTAGAGAATAATGAGCTCCATTCTTCTTTTTGACATTTATTCTGTACTTGTCAAGCTCATTTTTCCAGAAATAGGAAATTGTAAAGGAGTCGCTTGTGGCAACCCAGATAAGATCGTGAACAGCATCTAAAAACTGTTCTTTTCTATTCTCCATTACAAGATTTGGATTAAACTCTGCAAAAGATAAAAGAAAAAACAGTATCATAACCGATATTTAGTGTTCCAACTTGAAAAGTCAAGGAGCGTGATTTTTTTAGTAATAACGTTGCTCATCTACATTCCGTAACTGAGGCGTTCTGCGAGTATTTCTGGAAGGTTAGCTTCTCTTATCTTCCTCTGAGCCTCAAGGATATCGTATTCAAGACGGATTCTTTGGAGATGGTTCTTCTTGGAATCAAAAATCACAAAGGATGCCCTTGGATCACCATCTCTTGGCTGGCCAACACTACCAGGATTTATTATATATTTACCTTCTGGTTGTAGATTCATCTCTTCTTTTGTTATTGTCTTTACCTTACCTCCCTTATTTTCAAAGACAAGGGGAGTATGAGAATGTCCTATAAAAAGGATGTCTTTCTCCATAATCTGGAAATCTATATGGGTGTCACTTGCACTCAATAAATATCTCCATTCTTCAGGTCTATAAAGGGATGAGTGAACAAAATCCATATTCTCCATTGAAGTTTTGAGAGGAAGGTTTTTAAGGAAGTTTATTTCTCTGTAGTCTAAGACTTCCCTTGTCCAAAGAACAGCTTGTTTTGCAAAGGGATTAAAGACCTCAATATTTGTCATCCCGCAAGCTGCAAAATCATGGTTTCCAGCAAGAATAACATCGGAAATCTCTTTCGTAATCTGGATACATTTTTCTGGATCAGCACCATAACCAACAATATCCCCCAGGCATATAACCTTCTCTATTTCTTTATGTGATTTTATCTTTTCTGCGACTTTCAAAAGACTTTCTAAGTTTCCGTGTATATCCGATATGATAGCGTAAATCATAAAATGCCTTTCTTTTTTGCAATAGAATCAAGGATTCCATTTACGAATTTTCCTGATTTTTCTGTAGAATACTCCTTCGCTATCTCTATAGCCTCATTGATAACTACCTTTGGTGGGATTTCTGGTAAGTAGAGGAATTCTGTTACGGCGATTCCTAAGATTGCCTTGTCAAGAGCACACAAGCGCTCCCATTCCCAGTTTTCAAGGACACTTTCAATTAGGCTGTCAACTTCTGGTAGGTGTTTCTGGACTAACTCAACGAGGATTTTTGCGAAATCCACTGCTTCTTTACCGTAATTTCCCCCTTGAATTAGATTTTTAAGATTCATTGAAGGGCCCTTCAGGTTTATTCTCTGGGGGTAAAGGCTCTGGACCGCAAGAACTCTTCCAAGTCTTCTGCTATTTTTCACTCTTTAAATTTTTGTATAGGTCTACCATTTCGAGGACGCTCATAGCTGCATCCCAACCCTTGTTTCCAATTTTCATACCAGATCTACTTAAAGCCTGCTCTTCTGTATCCGAGGTTATTACTCCAAAGGCTATTGGCTTGTTGGATTCTATCGAGATCTTCGCTATCCCTTTAGTAGTCTCTGATGCTAAGAAATCAAAGTGAGGGGTGTCTCCCCTGATGAGGGCACCAAGAACAATAAATCCGTTATAGTTTTTCCTATCAATAATTTTTTTAAGTAGCATTGGTAATTCAAAAGCGCCTGGAGTCCAGTATATATCTATATCTTCTTTTTCCACCTCGTGGCGAAGGAGACAATCCAAAGCTCCTTCTTTTAGTTTGTCAGTTATCCTGCCGTTGAACCGTGAGATGACTATTGCGATTCTTAACCCTTTGCCTTTAATTAGTCCTTTATATTCCATTTTACCTCCTATACATTTTTTAGACAATGCCCTAATTTTTGCTTTTTTGTTCTTAGATAATTAATATTCTCTTCGTTAGGCTCAATTTCGATTGGTACCATTTCTGTAACTTTAAGCCCATAACCTTCAAGGCCCACAACCTTTCTCGGGTTATTTGTCAGCAAACGAATTGTAGATAACCCAAGATCCTTTAATATCTGGGCACCGATCCCATAATCACGAAGATCTGGCTTGAAGCCTAATTTCTCATTAGCCTGGACAGTATCAAGACCTTCATCTTGGAGTTTATACGCTTTCAGTTTATTGAGAATCCCGATGCCTCTTCCCTCTTGTCTCATATAGAGGAAAACCCCTCTACCTTCCTTATTTATTTTCTTCATAGCACTTTCAAGCTGACTCCCACAGTCACATCTAAGAGAACGTAAGGCATCTCCTGTCAGGCATTCGGAATGGACCCTTGTGAGAACATTTTTCTTCCCGGAGACTTCTCCCTTAACAAGGGCTATATGGATCTTATCGTCTATCTTATTTGAGTATGGGATGAGTCGGAATCTACCAAAGTGTGTGGGAAAATCTACCTCATCTTTCCTCTGGACCAATTTCTCCCTTAGCTGTCTGAACTCAATTAGGGATTTAAGGGTGATTATTTTAAGATTATGTTTTTTTGCAATTTCTTTGAGGCGAGGTAGTCTTGCCATCGTCCCATCTTCATCCATTATCTCACAAATGACCCCGGAAGGGTAGAAACCAGCGAGTTTTGCAATGTCCATAGAGGCCTCAGTATGTCCTGCTCTCCTGAGGATTCCACCTTTCTTTGCCTGAAGAGGAAATATATGTCCTGGCCTTGCAAGATCAGAAGGTTTTGTGGTTGGATCAATGAGTTTCTTTACCGTAGCAGCTCGGTCAAAGGCACTTATTCCGGTAGATGTTCCTTCCTTTGCATCCACTGATACGGTAAAGGCAGTTCCATGGCGGGCTGTTATATTTGTTGTCATAAGTGGAAGGCCGAGTTCGATTAATCTTTCCTCGGGGAGTGAAATGCAGATAAGACCTCGACCTTCCTTTGCCATAAAATTTATTGTTTCAGGGGTTGTCTTTTCAGAAGCATTTACAAAATCTCCTTCGTTTTCTCTATCTTCATCGTCCGCAATGATTATGGGTTTACCTTTTCTTATATCATCTAAGGATTCTTCAATTGAACTAAAATCACTCATTCTTCCTCCATTATTTTTTCTATATATCGTGCAATTGGGTCAATTTCTATATTTAGCAAATCTCCAATTCTTTTGTATTGAAGGTTTGTATTGAACATTGTATAGGGTACTATTGTCACCTGAAACTCATTCCCGAATAAACCTGCGACTGTTAGGGATATTCCATCAAGAGCAATACTCCCTTTTTCTGCTATAAATTTTTTTAATTTAAGTGGATATTCTACCAGAAGTTGAATGGATGAGGGAGTTTTTTTTATCTCCTTTATCTTACCCGTTCCATCAATATGTCCAAGGAGTAAATGCCCATGGATTGAGTCTCCAATTCGTAGCGATGGTTCAATATTTACCCAGTCTCCGACCTTTAGCATTGAAAGGTTGGTTCCTCTTAAAGTCTCCTGAACTGCACGGAAAACTGATGTTTTGCCAGAGACCTTAAAAACGGTAAGGCAGACACCATTTACAGAAAAACTATCTCCTTCTTGAGCCTTAAAGGGAAGACGCAAGAAGAGGGAAGCGCCCCTTGTGTTTCTCTTTATCCTATCTGCCTTTATTACCCCTTTAATTATTCCCGTAAACATTATCCCCCTCAATTAGTATATCTTCGCCGATTTTTTTTATTCTGGTATTTAGAAACCTGCGAGGTAGTGAAGTAGAAAGAAAGGGAATGCCTTTGCCAATAAAGGAAGGGGAGTAGAAAAGAAGGTATTTATCCACCACATTTTCTTTTATGAAATGAGTAAAAGTTTTGCTTCCACCTTCTATCAGAATGGATGTTATTTTTTCCTCTCCTGCTCTTTTTAAGATTTCTTCAACCGGGATTGAGCCGTTTTTTTCTTTAAATGTCCATATGGTTGCTTCTGGATATTTCTCTTCTGCTTTTTTATCCAGAGTTGCCAAAATAACTTTGCCCCCCTCCTTGAATATTCTTGCATCCTTGGGAGTGCGAAGATCAGGGTCTATTACCACCTTATAAGGTTGGTGTTTGGATTCAACGAGTCGAACAGTTAGTCGTGGATTATCCAAGAGAAGGGTTCCCACACCGATAAGAATAGCATCTACCTTCTTTCTATAGCGATGGACCTCTTTTAAAGATTCCTTTGATGTAATCTTGGTGATATTTCTTTCTAGATCACCTATTCTTCCGTCAAGGGTAAGGGCTGCTTTCAGGATGGCATAGGGCTTTTTCGTCTTTATATACTTTAGATAAAAGGCGTTGAGTTTCTCTGCCTCCTCCTTTAGGATCCCAGTAACAACCTCTACACCATTCTCTTCTAATATCTTAAAACCCTTTCCATTAACAGGTGGATTGGGGTCCTTTATGGGGGCAACAACTTTCTTAATTTTAGATGAAATGATAAGGTCAGTGCAAGGAGGAGTTCTACCATAATGGCAGCAGGGTTCAAGGGATACATATAGGGTGGAACCCTTTGCATTCTCGCCAGCCTCCAGGATTGCTTCCTTCTCCCCGTGGGGTGTACCACTTCCTCTATGATAACCCCTTCCTACTATAATTCCATCCTTAACCACAATCGCTCCAACCATGGGATTGGGAGAAACAATTCCCTCCCCAAGTTTTGCTAGATTAAAAGTCTCTTTTAGGAAATATTGATCCAAGCTATTCATAATAAAAACAAAAAACCCACTTCGGGGCTTTTTCTCTCTTCTACCATCCAGACTATTACTGTCGGCTTTGGAATTTCACCAAATCAGGTTTTTCCTCGCGGGCTTTTGCCGCCGGTTGGGAATTTCACCCTGTCCCGAAGAGATTGTTTTTGTATAATAAACTCCTTTTAGCATTTGTCAAGGAGGCAGACTGATTTCCTTTAACAGGCCTTTGTTTGATCCTTGACTTTAAAAGGAGGAACATTATTATTGAATTATGGATTTAAAGAAAATAATAAAAGAGAAATATATATGACACGTAGATATATCGTAATGACTGTGGTCTTCTTTATTCTTGGCTCTATAGTTGGAATAAATGCTTGGATTATCCATGAACTTCCCGATGTTGAGTCCCTGGTTCATTATGAGCCAAATCTTTCTACCGAGATTTATGACATAAATGGCGAACTGATCAATGAGGTTTATCAACAGAGAAGAATACCAGTGGTTCTGGATTCTCTTCCGAATTATATACCAAATGCTGCTATTTCAGTTGAAGATAAAGAATTTTACAAACATTTCGGTATAAATGTAGGAAGGATTCTAAAAGCTGCATGGATAAATTTAGTAAGACGCCAATATGCTCAAGGTGCAAGTACAATTACTCAACAACTCTCAAGGAACCTCTTTTTAAGTTTAAAGAAAACCATTTTAAGAAAAATTCAGGAGATATATTTAGCTCTATTAATTGAACGACATTACTCAAAGGATAAAATCCTTGAGATGTATCTAAATCAGATATATTTTGGCTATGGGAATTATGGTATTGGAGCTGCCTCCCGCTACTATTTCAATAAATCTCCTGATAGTATTTCAATTTCTGAAGCTTCGGCTCTAATAGGCATTGCCAGATCCCCTGGAACCTACTCTCCATATATTAAGCGAGAGAGATTCCAAAAGAGAAGGGATTTCGCATTAAAGGAGATGTTCAAGGATAAATATATATCAAAGATTCAACTGGACTCTGCCCTCTCAGAGTCACTTGCAGTTGTAGATCACTCAAATGAGCACACAATAGGTCCTTATTATATCAACGAAGTAAAGCAAAGGATGAACGCCTTATTTGGAAGTGCATACAGAACCTGGGGTGGATACAAAGTCTATACGGCAATGGATAAAGAGAAGCAGATACTTGCAGACAGCCTTATAGAATGGGGGCTCAGGAGGGCTGAAAAATATTGGCACCTCACTCCAAAAGACTCTATCCCTGATTCACTGATTTACTCTGAGAATCTTCCATACCTTCAGGGAGCAATGATGGTAATGAATCCAACCACAGGCTATGTCCTTGCTCTTGTCGGGGGTAGAGATTTCAAGCAGAGTACTTTTAGCAGGGCAACTCAGGCAAAAAGGCTGGGTGGTTCCGCTTTTAAGCCCTTTCTTTACACGGCTGCCATAGATAACGGTTTTTCACCATCTGATTTTGTCTATGACCTTCCAATAATTAAAGAAGTAGCAGGGGAGGTCTATGCTCCTGCTAACTATGATAGTTCTTTTATGGGGAAAATTACCTTAAGAAAGGCGTTATGTAAATCTCGTAACAATGCAGCAATAAGGCTCTGTGAGGAGGTAGGACCTTATACAGTTGTTGATTATGCTCATCGAATGGGGATTGAAAGTCATCTTGAACCTGTGCTTTCAATTCCCCTGGGCACTTCTGGAATATCTCTCCTTGAAATGGTTCGAGCTTATTCCTCGCTGGCTAATCTGGGAGAAAGGGTAAAACCGATATTTATCCTGAAGGTGGTGGATCGATATGGCAATGTAGTCTATGAGAATAGAATTGTGAAGGAGAGAGTTCTTTCAAAGGAAACCGCTTGTATTATGGTAAACATGTTGCAAAGTGTTTTTGATGAGGGGACAGCCTATGGAGCAAGACTGATGGGTTTCAAAGAACCTGCCGCTGGAAAGACGGGAACTACCGATAATTTTACTGATGCCTGGTTTTTAGGCTTTACTCCTGAACTTACTGCTGGGGTTTGGGTTGGATATGATTATCCAAAGAGGATTGGGAATCATGCAAGCGGTGCTGGGGTTGCTTTGCCCATCTGGACAAAATTTATGGAAGTGGTGTGTGACTCAACAATGAATTACAAATTCCCTGAATCTGATAGTATTGTCTACAGAGATATATGTACTGAAAGTGGCGAGCTTGCTACACCAAGGTGTCCAAATGTTAGAAGGGAGATATTCAGAAGAGGAAACGTTCCAAAAAGACTATGCCACCTTCATGGTAAAAGGGAAAAAACCGAGAATGAACCCTTCGAAATGTTGGATGAGTTTGACTTTTAGGAGGAAGTAATGGGAAAAGGTATTACATATCTTTTAATTATTTCTATCTTATTGATAGGGTTTGGATATTTTTATATAAAGGAATACTATCCTTTGCAGAGTAAACTAAATGAGTATAAAGAAGAAAATAGAACTCTCGTATCTGTTATGAATGATTTGAGGAAGGAAAATCCTAAAGTGGATACAGTTAAACCAGAAACAAACGAGAGTTATGTTGCACAGGACATAAGAGATATGATTGAAGGGATAGAAGTTCAACAGGTCAAGGAAGAGATTTCGATTGCTCTTCCCGGCAGCAAATTATTCCCACCCGGGTCTGTGGAGTTGAGTAGAGAGGGAAAAAAGATGCTGTTTAAACTTGCTAACATATTAAAAGGTATAGGAGATAGAAAGATTAGAATAGAGGGGCACACCGATAACACCAAAATTTCCGGAAGCCTTAAACAGAAATATCCCACAAACTGGGATCTCTCAGCAAAGAGAGCAGTAAATGTTGTCAAATATCTAATTTCCGAAGTCGGGATTGATCCACATCGTTTGTCTGCGGTGGCTTATGGGGAGTGTTGTCCTGTTGCTCCAAATGAAACTCCCGAGGGTAGAGCAAAGAACAGAAGAATTGTAATTGATGTTCTCCCGAAATGAAGGCGGTGAGTCTTTTTTCGGGAGGTCTTGATTCTCTCCTTTCCGTAAAGATAATTCAATTTCAGGGTATTGAGGTAATACCTATCACTTTTGTCAGTCACTTCTTTGGTGCTGAAAATGCAAGAAAATGTGCGAAAGCTAATGGTTTAAATCTCGTAATAAAGGACTTATCACATAAACATTTTGAAGTTGTGCTCAATCCAAAGTTTGGTTATGGGAGAGGTATGAACCCCTGTGTGGATTGTCATGCCTTGATGATAAAAGAGGCTTTCAATTTTTCTCGGGAGATAGGAGGGGAGTTTATAATTACCGGTGAAGTTCTTTCTCAAAGACCTAAATCACAGACGATGGAAGGTCTTGTTGGAGTTGATAAATTAACAGCCCTTGGAGATATAACACTGCGTCCACTTTCCAGTAAATTACTTCCTCCTACACGCCCTGAGAGAGAAGGCATCATTGATAGAGAAAAGCTTTATGGAATTTCAGGGAGGAGTAGGAAGAAACAAATAGAACTATCCGTAGAATTTGGAGTTTCTGAATTCACCTCACCTGCAGGTGGTTGTATCCTGACCGATGAGGTTTTTTCAAAAAGGCTATCTTTAGCTGTGAAATTCTGTGAATTTTCCGAATCTTTTGTGGACCTTATTGGGATAGGGCGTCATTTCAGGCTTAACCACTCTCTTTTTATTGTAAGTCGTAATGAAGAGGAAGAGAGAAAATTAAGGGACAATGGGGGTNCTCTATTTGAACTGGTTGGTTGTGTTGGACCTATAGGTCTTTTATTTAAGTGCGGGAAGGAATTCAGAGGACAACAAGTTGTTCCGATTGAAAATGACTCTTTACTTGCAGCAAGGATTCTGGCGAGGTATGCAGGGAAAGATTTCAAAGGAGTTAGAAGACCTTCAGGGGAGACGATCGTAGTAGAACCACTGGATAAGTTTACCACCGAAAAATTGCTTGTAATTTAGCAACTTAATCTCCAAATTGGGTTTTGTGAGCTGTAAGTTATCCTTGACATTCAAGGGTTTTTGGGTAAATTTTTAAAATGGTTCGGATTAAAATAAAAACAAAGGATTTTGATTTCGAGAAAACATTTAAATCTGGTTTATTCTATTTCTTCTATATGGAAAAACCGACAAGGGTTGTTTATTTCGACAAAAAATTTATCTCACTATCTTTTGAACAGAATGGAGAGGATTTGGTTGTGGATATTTCTGAAAAAATAAGGGAAAAAGAGAAAGAATTGCTTAAAAAGAGAATAATTTGTTGTCTGGGTTTAGAGGAAGATTTATCTGGATTTTACGAAATTTGTAAAAGAGATAAAGTTTTGATGAATTATTTGGATAAGATTATCGGGACAAAAATCATTTCCGCCTTTTCAGATTTTGAATCTCTTGTTGGGGCAATAATTTCCCAGAACAATTCTTACAAAAATTACAGAAAACAAATGCAGAGGGTTTATAAGAAGCTGAATTTTGTCCAGGAAAATTATAAAAATGAAAATTTAAAGGTCTTTAGACTTGGATATAAAATTCCATATCTTGTTCACTTGGCAAATAACTTTGGGGAATCTAAAATAAAAGACATTAAAGGTATTGGTAATTATTCAATAAACCTCTATAGGATTTTTCAAAAGAGGGATTACAATTCCTTTTATATGGACTGCCTGACGGAAAAAATTATGAGAGAAGAATACAGGATAGAAAAAGACTTTGAAGAAGGAAGTGTAAAACTCTGGGGAAAATACAGAGGTTTGGCAGAGGCCTATCTTCAGAGGTTCTTTGAGGAGAAGTAGCAAATTTTCCTTTTCAAAAATTTATTATTTTGGAAGTGATTTCTTGACTTTGACTTAAAAGACCTATATATTATATATAGGAGGTGATTTAAATGGCATTTAAAGTTCTCTTTCTTGCTCATGTACCCGATGCAGAACCAGAAAAGCATAGGTGCGTGATTGAAACGCCCATCTATAAACTCTTTGTAGTACTGGTTAAGGATCAAGAAAAGGCAGTTGAAGAATGCAAAAATCTTGTAGAAAAAGAGGGCATTAACTCTATACTCCTCTGCCCTGGATTTACACACAGAGATGTTGCGGAGATTGCAACAGCGGTTGGGGAGAAAGTTGCTGTTGCCGTAGCCAGAGGAGATGGCCCAAGCAGTAGGGTTTCAAAGGAGGTAATGAAAAGAGAAGGCTGGTTTTTATAAAGGAATGAAAATACCGATAGGGATTGAAATAAAATGAAATGGGAATATTTATTAGCAAGTGTAATTATAGTTACTTCAGGGTGTGCTGTTCCTTTTCAATATGCGGAGACGATCAATAGAGGTCAGGCTGAATTAATAGTTGGGTATTCTCCTTTTGCTAATTTCTCTTTCAGATCGAATTTCGGAATAACAGGGATTACTGACTTAGGCTTCGGTTTCGATTTTTCTTACCCTCCAAATGCCAATTCTTTCCTATTCGGGAGGCAAAAAATATTTTCGTATGGGAGATATCCTAACTTTAGTCTCGTAGCTACTGGTTCTTATGGTAAAATTTACGGTTTCGAGGGCGAGCAACCTCCGCCTTACTACCAGTATAATCTATTAGCAGGATTTAAATCCAGTTCTCTTCTAACTATTGGAGGTGGTATCTTACAGGACCCCAGATATTCCTTTGATCCTTTTGGAGGTGGGTTTAGGGAAGAGATTTTTTATAACATTTTATTTGGTGTCGCAAATAAAAAAGGTGTGATTTTTCAGATGCAAGGTATAGTAGATATGAAAAGTAAAAGAATAATAGCCAATTTTGGTATAGGCCTCAGGAAAGGAGGCAAAGATAAATAAATTAATATATCTTGATCATAATGCGACAACCCCTACTGATGAGAGGGTAGTTAAGGCAATGGCTCCCTATTATAATGAATTATACGGTAATCCTTCAAGTATGTACAAATTGGCAAAAGAATCAGAGAAGGCAAAAGAAGGGGCGAGGGAGAAAGTAGCAAAACTTCTTGGTGCTAAACTTGAAGAAATCGTCTTTACAGGAGGGGGGACAGAGTCAGATAATTTTGCGATAAAGGGAGTGGCCTTTGCAAATAAAAAGAAAGGCAACCATATAATAACGTCTAAAATCGAGCATCACGCAGTGCTTAATACATGTAAATATCTTGAAAAGCATGGTTTTGAAGTGGGTTACATTGGGNTTAATACCAAAGGTTTTGTGGATCTAAACGAGCTTGAAGATGCAATAAATGATAAAACGATTCTAATTACGGTTATGCATGCAAATAATGAAGTTGGGACAATTCAGCCGATCCAGGAGATTTCCAGGATTGCAAGAGAGCATAATATTTACTTCCATACCGATGCTGTCCAGACAGTCGGTAAGTTACCCGTAGATGTAAATGAACTCGGAGTTGACCTCCTTTCTCTCTCAGCTCATAAATTTTATGGTCCAAAGGGAGTTGGGGCTCTCTATATCAGGGAAGGGATAAAGATCGATTCTCTCCTCCACGGAGGTCATCATGAGAAAAACAGGAGGGCCGGGACTGAGAATGTCCCTGGTATTGTAGGTCTTGGAGAAGCCTCTGGGATAGCTATGGATGAGAGGGAGGAAGGGGAGAGACTCAAAATCTTGAGAGATAGATTAGAAAAGGGAATTGTTGAGAAAATTCAAGATGTGATCATTAACGGCCATCCAGAAAAGAGACTTCCTGGGACACTTAATCTATGTGTTAAGGGAATCAAGGGTGAATCAATAATACTGCAATTGGATTATCATGGAATAGCCGCTTCCAGCGCTTCTGCCTGCATGGTTGGCTTGGAGAAGCCCTCTCACGTTCTTCTCGCTATGGGTATTCCTCCTGAGGTAGCGTATGGGTCCCTCAGGTTCAGCCTCGGCCGTGGTAATACAGAGGAGGATATTAATAAGGTTTTGGAGGTTCTTCCTCCAATTGTCAGGAGACTTCGAGCGATATCTCCATATAAAAAGATTAAAGGTTGAAAAATGGAATACTCGAATAAGGTTTTAGAGCATTTTATGAACCCCAGAAATGTCGGAGAGATAGAGGATTCTAATGGAGTAGGGAAGGTGAGAAATCCAGTCTGTGGAGATGCTATGACGATCTATATCAAAGTCAAGAACGATGTTATTAAGGATATAAAGTTCAAGACATTTGGATGTGCGGCAGCCATTGCAACCTCTTCTATGGTAACGGAAATGGTAAAAGGCAAGAAAATTGAGGAGGCTTTGAAGGTGTCAAATAAAGAGATTATAAAATCTCTGGACGGGCTACCCCCTGAAAAGATACATTGTTCACTTCTTGCTGAAGATGGTCTTAAAGCGGCGATTAAGGATTACAAAAAGAATCAGAAAACCCATGAATAAAAATTGAGGATAAAAAATGAGTCTTGAAGAGGAAATTGTGAGACTAAAGAAAGAGAAGAATGCAATTATTTTGGTTCACAACTACCAGAGACCCGAAGTTCAGGATGTAGGAGATTACCTTGGCGATTCTCTTGAACTATCAAGAAAAGCTTCCAAAACAGATGCAGATATAATTGTCTTTTGTGGAGTGAGTTTTATGGCAGAGACGGCAAAGATACTTTCTCCGGATAAGACCGTTCTCCTTCCCAGAAAGTCGGCTGGTTGTCCAATGGCAAATATGGCGAAAGCTGAAGATGTAAGAAAAATGAAGGAGAGATATCCAGATGCTAAAGTTGTTTCCTATGTGAATACAAATGCGGATGTCAAGGCAGAATCAGATGTCTGCTGCACTTCCGCCAATGCTGTGGAAGTGGTAAAAAATATTGATGCGGATAGAATAATCTTTGTGCCTGATAGGAACCTTGCATCCTATGTCCAGAGGTTCGTGGATAAGGAGATAATTCCCTGGGATGGGTATTGCTATGTTCATGATAGGATAACGAAGGAGGAAGTTCTTAAAGCAAAAGAGGAGTATCCTGATGCACCTCTTATTGTTCATCCTGAGTGCAGAGGAGAAGTTATTAATGTTGCGGTTAAGGCTTTATCCACAGGAGGAATGGTAAAATTTGCAAAGGAGTCAAATGCAAAGAGAATTCTGATAGGAACTGAGGAAGGAATTCTTTACAGATTAAAGAAAGAGAATCCTGAAAAAGAATTTTATCCTTCAGTGAAAGGTAGAATCTGCTGGGATATGAAGTTGACAACTTTAATGGACGTGTATAAAGCCTTAAAGGAAGAGAAATATCCAATTTTACTCCCGGAAGATATAATGACCTCTTCAAGGAAAGCTTTAGAGGCTATGCTTCATTATGCCTGAGGATAGAGTTCTTGTTACGATGAGTGGAGGAGTGGATTCATCTGTTGCCGCTGCTCTACTTAAACAAAAGGGTTATAAGGTTATGGGGATTACGATGAAAATATGGAATGGCGAGATTGATTCTGGAGATAATCCTGAGAACGTCTGTTTTGGGCCAAAAGATATTGAAGATGCAAGAAAAGCGGCGGATAAACTGAATATTCCTTTAGAGGTTATTAATCTACGAGAAGAATATAAAAGCAAAGTGCTCAATTATTTCTATAATGAATACCTTTCTGGAAGAACACCAAACCCCTGTGTTGTATGTAACAAAAGAATAAAACTCGGAGCCCTTATAGAGAAGGCAAAAGAGAGCGGGATCGAGTTTGATTATGTGGCAACGGGTCATTATGTTAGAAAGGGATATGATGAAAAGAGGAAAAGATATCTTCTGAGGAAAGCAAAGGACCGAAGTAAAGACCAGACTTATTTTCTCTACACCCTTTCCCAGAACCAGATCAAGACGTGCCTTTTCCCAATAGGGGAGTATACCAAAGAGGAAGTAAGGAAGAAGGCAAGAGAACTCCATTTGCCTATTGCAGAGAAGAGTGAGAGTCAGGATTTTATTACCGGGGATTTTGCATCCTTTTTTGGAGGCTCTGCAAAACCCGGCCCAATTATGGATAGGAGAGGGGAAATTCTTGGTGAACATAGAGGGATCCAGTATTATACTATTGGACAACGAAGAGGTTTGGGAGTAGCGGTAGGAAAACCCTTATATGTCATTGAGATTCAGAAAAAAAGAAATGCAATTATAGTTGGGTTAAAGGAGGATCTATTTAAAAAGGGACTCATTGCAAAAGGGATGAACTGGATCGCTATAGAGAGATTAAAAGAACCAATAAAAGTTAAAGCAAAGATAAGAGCTCAGCACAAGGAAGCGGAATCATTAGTTTCTCTCTTAGATGAAGATAAGGTTTCTGTAACATTCAAAAAGCCTCAGAATGCAATTACACCTGGGCAAGCAGTTGTCTTTTATGATGAAGATATAGTAGTTGGTGGTGGAACGATAGAAAAAGGAATATTAAATTATGATAAGGAAAGCTCTTCTGATGAGATTAGAAATAGGTAAAGAAATTATGAAAGCAATGAACCAGTAAAATAGGAAAAGAATTGGCTTACTGACTTTTACAGAAAATTTGGAACTCAACCTCCTTTTTAAATTAAATAATGAGGAGTTCTTTATTCAAAGATATTTTCTACATTGCCTTCTTATTTCTAATGCATCCCCTCTTCTAATTTCTGGAGTTCGAATAGTGAGAGCTTCCGATAGCCTTTTGGTACTTTAAACTCAGAATCAGGGATTTGCTTCTTCTCAATCTTTTTCGTCTCAGTTATGGTACTACCTCCTTCATAATAAACTATTGTCTTCATTTCAGCACCGATTTCCATAAGGTGCATATAGTCAGGAGAAGACCCATAAGACTCCTCTGCCTCGAGTCCGCTCATCGCTTTCTGAAACTTTTCCAATTTTTCCAGGTCAATTTCATCTATGATTTTTATCTTTGTGGAGATCCATTTTTCCTCTTTCAGTTCTCCATTAACCCATACCTGATATTTTCGAGTCGGATAGCCAGCTATAGTGGTAGTTTCTGAGGTCTTCTTCACCTCCAATTTGATCTTCTTTTCTTTGGCAGCTTCCTTTGTTTCCTTTTCCGTGCTCTCTTTGTACTTCTTATACTGTTCTTGTTGCTCAGGAGTCAATTTCTGCAGATATGCTTCCTCCATCTTCTTTTGGGTTTCTTCCATCTCCCTTCTCATTTGTTCAGGTATGCCACTCCAGTAGACCTTGTGCTCAGGACTAATCATGTAAAACAGGTTTTTCTCCAGGTCGATTATAATAATCTCTTCGGCTCCCACGGTCTTCACCTTGTTCTGTTGCATATAGTTAATTTCTGTGGTTTCCTTCCCTTCAGAATCCGTAGTCACCTGTTCTCCCACCCAGCCAGCAAAAATGGGTGGAGTTAATAAAAGGGTAACGAGCAGCAGAAGAAATACTTTTGCTATTACTTTCATCTCTTCCTCCTTTTTGAGGGTAAATTTTATTTATCAGGATTAACTTTACTTCTATTTCCCCCTCATTAGAAACAGAAAGTTTAGTTAATCCTCGCTTTGTAGAAATGAGTCACCTCCTTT